>Ga0179593_1503909_pt1 | contig 12090 bp, 15 predicted proteins | sample CZODoug2_1_08_16_FD_185931 | JGI IMG/M metagenome (GOLD analysis project Ga0179593, IMG submission 185931) | Vadose zone soil fungal communities from Angelo Coast Range Reserve, California, USA - CZODoug2_1_08_16fungal (PacBio error correction) | ecosystem: Environmental > Terrestrial > Soil >... | reverse complement strand
TTGGGCGCCCTCTTATTATCCTCAGGGCGCCCTCCTTTTTTTTCTGGCGACGCTTTTCCCACATTCCACATTGCTCCGTGTTTTTCTTGACAACATGCTTTCCCGACGTTCCGTCGTCTGACGATCCTTTCGGGCTCTCTATACCCTTTCATGTGAACGACCCCTTTTTTTGACTCCCTTCCTGGTTGCTGCTGTCGATTCCTCTATGATCGCTATTAAGTGGGCCCTTGTCTTTTGAGGTAAGTTCATGGATTCGTAACTGCTTGATTTCCGCTTGTATCGTCTCTCAATTCCCCCCTTTTCTACTCTTACCCTCGATGGGGGAAAGCGCTCCTTTTTTCTTTTTGTTTCGTGTGGTCTGCTTGTACTTTGTGAGTTTGTTCCCCTTTAACTCGACTCCCGGACACTTCCGTTAAGTGCATTCTTGCTGCGGCTCGGTCCCGCGACGGATGCGATTTTCTTCAGCATTGTCACTCGGCGCGAGCTCATGCAAAGGCAAATCTATTGTGTTCATGCTCAGCAAGCACTCCTCGTGGTATTCCTTTTTTCCGGCTCTCATCCTCCTTTTTCCTCTTTTAACCAGAGTTTTCTTCCACCTGCTTTATTTCGGCCACGGCCCATATTCTCCGTTCCATTTCAGCCAAGCTTGCCGCAACTCCCGAAATCGGGATGAGTCCTTATCATGAGTCTCTACCTGCAATCCTTGAACTTTTACCCGGTCAACCTGCGATGGCCGTACGTCTTCCTGTTATTCTGGGATTCATTCGCCCCCGTCTCTGGCATCGCTCATTGATCTCTCCCTTTTGCAGGCGCCTTGTGCGACTGCTTTTATGTTCTTTTTCTGAGATCCTGGGTAGTTGTGCCAATCTATATCCGTTGTTTTTATTTTTTTCCACCGTCGTTATGGACTGCAATTTTTCGGTGGGTCGCCGATGTCGTTTCTTGTTCTGTTCAATTCCTTCTCTGTTTTTGTTCTTATCCGGAGTGTCGCAATTCGTTTTTTTGTTGAATTGCCGCAAGTTATCTTCTTTGTTTTCATGTCTCTGCGTTGAAGCCCCGGACCACTTCCAAGGATCGTATGGATTTCTTTCTCCCAATTTCTCTCCTTCTCGTATCCTCGGCATCTCCTTTGATGCTTGCGGTTTAATCCAGGGGCCCCAACTTGGCGTCTTTTCCTCTGCCCGCTGCTGTTGCAAGACGTCAAGTTCTTTTTCTTGCCTTCTTTTTCAGCCATGACTCGGTCTTCCCCTTACTTCATACCTCGTCGCTGTCTCGCCCCCGGTCCATGATGTACCCCCCCCCTTCTCTTGAACCTGCTACCAAAATTTCCTCCGTCCCTCCCCCCAAGCTGTGACTAATCGCTCACCGCATTTCTTTGTTTTCCTTCTCGGTTCCGCTTCCAAGCACCTTGCTCTCCTCTTTTCCACCCCTGTACCTGAAGGAATGCTGTCCTAATTCTTCGGTTCCTTCTTTTTTTCTGGGAGGTCTTTTCATCGGACTGTATCGTCGCCTCAAGCGCAAGCCGGTCTTTTTTCCAATAACTTTTTCATGTTCCCCCCCCCCTTTCGGCATTTTAAAATTTCTCTTCCCTGATCTGCAACTTCTTCCCGGCTCTTTGCCGACTCTGAACGCGGCATTTTCCGCATACTTCCGCACTTGTTCATGTTTCACCCCCCCCTGCACCATTACGGTGGTCGAGGTGACCAGGCTTCAACTTTTGTGGTTGCCGTTCCCTTTACTGGCTGCTTTTCTGCGGCTGTTCCGGTTTCTCCCACCGACTCCTTGCCTCTGCATTGATTTACTTTCTTCGAACCAAATTTCCACTGCCGCCCTATGCAATGACCTCCCTCGTTCACGGTACAGTCCCCTTCTGGACGCACTTGTTTTTGAGACTACCTAATCCCCTTCCTGAAACGTATGCATTGATGATCCTTCTTGGTGACCTTGTGAAAAAGCTTTTTTTTCGTGCTTGACCGGCCCCTTTCATGCCATCGGAACGGTATGAATTGCCCCCCTAACGACGACCCCCTATTTCACGGGTCCGGTCGACTCTATGGACTTTTTTTAACCCACTCTTTTAAGCTTCCCCTCTCTGTATGGCGAGATGCACTCCCTTATTCCATGAATTCAGCAACCGCCTTTTCTCCCGCCACATGGCGTTGGGGGAAGGTTTCTTTTATCTTCTAAGTGCCTGCGATTTTGCCTGTGCTCATCCTTATGTTCAGTTTCTTTGGAAATTCTTAATGGACCCCCGGTTGCGCGTTTTCTTTTTCAAGTACCACTGCCGGCCGTTTCGGGTAAGCCTCTTGACCGTCTAAGGAGGTGTGTCACTCTTTTGCTATCCCGACTCTCTCCCCCCGCTTTGACTGGATGTGGTCCCTTTGGAGCAGATGTGTTGCATGCGAGTTTGCCGTAGGGTTGCGCCAAGTGCATGGCCCCCGGTTTCCATGGGCAATAGATGGCTGTAGTTTTTATTTTTTCGCTTATTGCCGAGTAGTGCGTTCCCTGTCCCCCTCTGTCCTTTCACAAAGGAGTTCCCTTTGAATTGTCGCAGAGTCACCTTTTTTTCATTTGAGCTTTTCCTTCGTTTTTTTTTCGCTCCGTGTTTGTTGGAACGCAATGTCGGTTTTTTACGGGATCGTGCGCTTCCGTCTCTCTAGAAGATTTGCAGGTACTCCCGGTTTCGGGGCATCTGAGGGTACCCTCTTTAGGCTTTGGAAGACGGTGTTTTCTGGATCCCACGTTTCCGGCGCAAACTGATTGCGATTCGAATTTATTGGCTGCCGCAAATCTAACCAGACTTTCCCCAACCCCTTCGGTTTTCTCCGGGGCGCAGATACCTCTTTTTTTTCCGTCCCCAGTTCAGCGCGCCCCTTTTCTTCTTTTTTCCTGTGACTTGCTCCGATGGGCTTCGAGCCCTGCTATCTTCAACAGGATATTTTTTCATTTCTTTTTGGCCGGGCGTTGGAGCTGCGCGCTCATGATATGTTATGGTTGGTCTATTCTCTCTTTTCTCCCTTTGGTGAGATGAGGACTGCCAGACTCATGTAAACTCATGACTCTCTCCCGTTACTGTCAAATATCGCGCCAAACTTCTGTTTTAATAGACTGCTCGTACTCCCTGGTAGCCGATCCCGCCTTCCCTCCTTCGCGCTAAGTGCCCTTATCCCCCCCTTTTCCTCCCCAGACTTGTCGCATAGGCAACAAGATGTCTTGCTCATGGTTTTTGCCGTTTTTTTTCTTTCGCCAATCCAAGTTTGAAATTCTCCTCGGCAGATCTTTTCGGACTTCCCCTCACCCTTATCGTCTGTCCACGCACCCCCTCTGCTTTCCCCTTCCTGCACTTTTTCAGTGATTTAACGTAGCCTTTCGGCTGAGCTCCTTACGGGTAAGGCGCACGACTCCGTTTCCGCGACGTTTTTTTTTTTTTTTTTCACCCACGCATCGCTTCTCACCGGCACTTCATTTGTCTTTTTCTATGTACACTTTCCCCCCTTTAACTCCGGTTTTGTGTTGTTTTGTGTTTTCCGAGTCTTCACATACGAGTCTTTGTTTTTTTGGTCCCCCCCCCTGGACAAACACTACATAATCTTTCCATGGAAACCGGGTGGTGATTGTTGGCGCAACCTTTTCCTGTAAAAACTCTGCCCAACTTGCGGGCTCGCCCTTTTTCCTTAAGCAATTTTTTTCGCTACTCTTCACCATTCTTCACGCCTGCGCCTTTTTCCCCGTCCCTGTGGCGTTGTCCCGTGCTCCCCCTTTCTTGCCGCGACGCACTGTTACTACTTCCTTAAGTTTCACTGTCTTTTTTTCAGCCCCTGTTCCTTTAGGTCTTCTGCCGTTTCACGAGAACATCCAAATTCTCCCTCCCGTTGGCTTCTCCCCGAGTTTGTTCCTTGCGATCGGCCGTAGCTCTCTCGGTCGCAGCCATGATCATTTCAAATCATTTCCGTCTTTTCGGCTTTGTGGGTCCTATATCTCGTCCTTCCAGTTGAATCTTAATTTTCCCTTCCTGTTGTCTTGCATAGGTTCAATCAGTTCCTTTGTTCCTGCCCTCTTTTCAAACCTTTCTGAACCCCAGCTTTCCCCTTTCCCCGACCTCTCCTTTTGCCTTGATGCCATTTTTTTTCCTGGTCTCGGATCGAATGGACACCAGTTTCCCTTCCCTCTTGTTCTTTATTGCTTTCTGTTGGTAATGTCTCTGCTTCAGTTGTTCCCTTTCTCTCAGGCTTCCAAGCAGATCCGCGAAAGATCAGTCCCGCTGTGGACAACTCTCTCAACTAGCCCTCCGCCCCCCTGCATCTTCCCCCCTGGAAGACCCCTATCGTGCCCCGCCCTTGGTCAGCCCGCTGACGGCTCCCTTGTTCCTTCCTGCGGGAGCAGCGCCAACTCGAAATCCGATGCCTTTGAGACTACATTTTGCGCCGCACTTCTACCCCTGGTCTCTACAGTCCTTTGCCGCTCACTTTTTTTCATTTTACCTTTTTTGGCGCACCTACAACATATACCTATATTGTTGAGCCTGCCCCCTGCTGCTTGCGCTTTGTTCTCTGCGCTCCTTCCCCCCCTCTGATGCACCAGCATATTTTCTCCCCCGGTTCAATATCGTTTTCTTCAGCTTTTTCCACGTTTTATGTGTGGCAATCCCTCTGAGTCAATTGTTATTCATGACTCGTTGTTCCGATATTAAGACATCTTTGTTTTTTTTGATCGATAAATTTTTGTTGTCACTGCGTTTCTGTGAGCAACCGGTCTCAAGTCCTGGGGAAATCATGTACTGTATTTCGTCTATTCGTCGCGTTCAATTCGATGATGTATCCGCCTAGGGCGCTGCTCCACAACGCAGTATACGTTACCTTTTCCCAAGCCCAGCGTCTCTCCCTAATTCATTTGGTGACCCGGTTTTGTGCCCCCGACACTTTCATCATGCTATTGCCGAAGTGCGACACTCTTGAGCTTTCTCTGCCATTTTTACTCGCCTGACTTTCGTTTCCTTTTTAAAAGTTCCTCGGATTGCCTCCAGATTTGATAACTTGCGCGAATCACCATTTTGCGCTTTCCCACCGTCGTCTTACCCAACCCCTTCTTTAGAAATTGCGCCGCGACCCCGGCGCTACACCCTTCAGCAAATTCAGTCTAACGACTTGTCCTACGAGAACGGCCCCACTTCGTGAGATCTTTACCCCAACTGAAGGCACATAAAAGGGCATTTGCGTCCCCTTCGTCATTCAACTCGCTTCTCGCGAACTAGAGCCTCTGCCAGGCTCCGCCCTTTTACGCTCCAACTGTGTGAATCTCAGGCAATCCGTACTTCCTTTTCCGTTTGCCGGGAAACTTTTCCGTTCATTTGCGTAGCTCTCTCCTTGTTTTCTGGATTCTCATTGGGAGGCTTGATGCGTGCGAATGCCCGGGCCCAGAATCTGTCTTTTTTCGACCTCCAGCGCGTTGCAGAAGTGCTTCTGGGTATAAAGAGGACCCCCTCTCGTCCGCCTTGACTCGACCACAGTTTCTAAGCCCCACTGGAGGAGTGATTGAGACTCCCCCCCGGCCTCTTCTCCCACAATATATTTCTCCCGTCTCTCTATCACTGCTGCAGCCCCCCAGCGCTTAGCGGACCATCTTCTCCCCTGGTGACATCCTGAGGGCTTTTTCCCCGACTTTCTTGCTTTCGGCACAGTTTTTTTTTTCCCACCAACCACTCAAAGTCCCCTGCCGACCACCCTCCCCGCCGATAGAGCGTTTCCGGCCCCATCGCGGTTTCTTTTTACTGTGTCTCTCCCCTTTTTTTTCTTTAAGCAGGTAGAGTTTTTAGCCGGACCCCATCCTGTGCGCTTGACCTCCCCAATGTAAACGAGCCGAAACACTCGCGTTCCGTACGTAGGTTCTCTAGATCCTCTCATCTCCCTCTTTTTTTTCAGTTTAACTGCTCATTTTTCAATGACCCCGTTAGCTGCTACCGTTTCTTTGCCCAAGGACAGGTGTCTCCCCTGAAGCCTTGACCCGCGGTCCCCCCCTTTTCGTTTTCCAGCGTGAAAAGTATTGCCTCCATGTTTTAATCACTCCTTTTTCTGCCATTTCCTCTTTTCATCCTGTTGTGTGTCGATCTTTGGATCCCTTTGATTTTTCCCAGGGCGCCCTTCTTCATTTTGCCGCGGTGTGTGGCCTCCCCTCACCACATGCCCGCTTTGTCTTTTCTTATTCTTCCCCTTGACTATTTTTTGTCTTTCTGCAGATGGCCGATATAACTTAATCTTGAACGACGCTTTTTGCAGACAGGATGGGCTTCCTCTCTCTTCTTCTCTCTCGGGGCACGGGGCGTGTTTCCCGATAGTATGTATTTTTTTAGTTTCTCCACCGACTTTGATGCCACTCTATGTCTACTCTTTGCCTCCCCCCCTTTATACATCCGTTCCTTCCCCCGCGCGGTGACTAATCGTCCTCTATTTTTTTCTTGTTTTACCTTCGGGTACTTTGTGAGTTTGTGGTAAACCAGGCACGCGACGTTGCGATCCCTCATTCCCTTTTTTTAGTCAGCCTCCCCCACCCCATGATTTCAGCGTGATGGTCTGGTTTCTTTGATTGTTTGCTGGAGAATTTCTTCCCTGCGCTTCAGAGCGGCAACCAGTGTTTCTACTTTCCTTCGCTCCGCTTCATTGTTGCTCTCCATTATTTTTCACAGTAAGCCTCGCTTTTATAAAGCTCTCCTTCTGCCCTTCTGGAGGTCGCACAACTTCCCATAATTCCCTTGCCCCCCCTTCCCCTCCCCCTCGCAAGACCGCCTTGCCCATCCTTCTCCTTTCTCGAACTCTTCCGCGATCTCTTTGAACATTCTGACCGTTCACCTTTGGCGAGCAGGACCAGTCTTATTTTTCCTGCTTGGAGCATTTCCCTCGATCCTGGCATGTATTTCCTCGCGCCGCTCTTTTATCCTGACCCTTGATGCCACCTTGCCCTTTCTGTGCTTGCATCCTGGTGTTTTGCCCTTATCACCTGATTGGTGGACGTTCTCGTATTACCAACGTTTCTCTTTGTCTGGACCTTGCTGCCGGGTCCGTTTTTCGTTCGTTGATTCGTCCATAGGTTCTCCCTAGATACGTTTTCGCCTAGCAGCTTTTTTGATTCTCCGCAATTCTCACTATTTTTGTCCCCTCCGATCTGTGTTAACCCTTCCTTCTTTTCTTAGCTGTGATCGCACGGTCCAGTCTCTTTTCGACCCCCTTTTTTTCCCCTCCCTCGCCCCCACTCTCAGGATGCCTTTGCGCATCCGGGGCCACCCCTTGAGGCTTTTTCCACCGTTTCTTGTTTAAAGGTTGGCTCTTTTGCCTCAGAATTTTTTCGTTCGCGGGACTAGCCTTTTCTGCGGACGAGTACGCCCTCTGTTCCCATGTTTTCACTTCGATTGACCGTTGTACCCCATTGCCCCCTTTACCGACACCCAAACTGATCTATCTTTTCCCAAACCCGAGTCCTTTCGTTAAGATCTTTCCCCCGGATGCCCATGAACACCTGCTCTCGCGGTCACCGAAACGTTTCTCCCTGGTCTTTCGACCCTACTGATTTCATTCGCTCCGTCTCTTTTTTGGTGGATTTCCTAGGCCAGCTCGAGGCCTTTCAAGCGTCACTGTTTTTATGAGAACCCCTATTTCTCTTTTTTCTGTTCGCCTGTTTACCATTCTCCCCCCCCCCCTTGGAGTGGCAAAGGGGGACCGCCACTTGACGACTCTCCTTTCGTCCCCCCCTCCTGCCACCTTATTCCGTTTTTTTTCTCAGATCATCGCGACACACTGATTCCAGCTTGCTGTACCCACGGCTTCCCGATCTTTGTGTTTCCATTTCTTTGCTCTTTTTCCTGCGCGTTTTCCCCCCTGTTTCTCTATCTTAGCTGTTGTACCTGGCGCACTTAACCTGAAGCCTAATGCCCTACCATGTCCCCGGTTTTCCAAGAACAAGCGGTACCTTCAATGGTCCTTCTTTTAACTCCCTCTTGGAAGGGTCACTGCAGTCCGCCATTTCAGGGCTTGGCATTTCAAGTTTTTGTTTGTGTTTTGACGGCAACTCGCATTTCATTAAGTAAATGATGAATCCCTTCCCACTTCAATTTACCATCTCAACGGTTCCTTGCTTTACTAGCAACACAAACCCCCACACCAACACCACAACCACCCCCCCAACCCCCCCCACCCCCCCACCATTCACCCCAAACCCCCCACTTTCCAGCCTCTGTCCTTCGTCGTTCTGATCCTGGATGGAGACCGCTGATACTAGATTTCTCCCTCATTAAGCAAAGCCTTTTGAGACTCCCCATTTGTCGCGTGACGGTTTTCAATTGTTGAAGGCTATTTCTCCCCTCCTCTCTGACTCTTTCGTGCCGGCTGCTCCAATGCCTGATTTCCTTTCTCCCTTCATTTGGCCTACCTGTGTTTTTTTGAGGCCCAGAACGTGGGAGAATTTCCCCCCCCTTGCAAGTCTCCGGTAAGCACAGTTAGGCCGTGAGCCCTTTTTTCTTTTAGCTGCAAGCTTTGACTTTTTGAGATGGAAATGGTCGTTTTGAGAGTGTGTTTTCTTTTTTCCTGATTTTTTTTGCGACACCTCAGGCCCCCCCGGCATTTTTCCTCTTGATTTTTTGTTTTTCATTGAGGTCTCCGGATTTCTTTTTTCAGATTCCTCTGTTTTTGCCAACTATTCCGATTTCAACCGGTTTTCCTTGGTATTTTGTCGAGTTAAAAGTTGTGAGCATGAGATTGACTTGTCCTGATTTTACGAGCGCTTTGGGTGATCCGCTCGCATGATTTTTCGTGCCCCTTCCGCCCGCTTCCTCGCCGCAGGGCTAGTTCTCGGTGCTTTTTCATGCGAGGCCCCCGCATTCGTGCTTGACAGACGGAGCCGTTTGGTTTCTTTCCGGGCAACTTTCTTCTCTTCGGACCTATGACTAACAGTCTCCACCATCCCGGCCAAACAAAGACTGCCCGAGTTTCTCCTGGTCGCCTAGTCTTTGGCCAGCAGCTTACGCCCAAGGTCTTTCAGGTTTTTTGATCGCAGGTCCCGTGGGCTTCTCCCTTCTCTCTTGGATTTTTGAGGGCGATACTATGCGGGTCGTGTTATCTTCGTTCGTCATGAGTTATGTCTTTCGGGCGGTTTTTTTTTTTTTTACCTCCTCTTTTTTTGAGAGCGTATCCCCGCCAGAAATCATTGAAAATTAGCTCGCCGACTCAAGGACCGGCACAAATAGATATCGCGTCCCCCCCCTTAGTGTTAATAGACTGGCTTAATTGGCGCTCCGCTTTTACATCCCTGCCTGCAAGCCTTCGATCTTTTTTAAGCTTATTTTTTTGAAACCTATTCTCTTTCTTCCTTACGAAGCTTTTCTTTCGGTTTTTTTTCCGGTCTGGTGATCTTTGCGTAAGCCCAAAGAAATTCCGGGCAGCCCTTTTGACCGCGATAACCCACACGTCTCCGTCTGTACCAACTCCTTTTCCCCCCCACCCTCTAAAGATTTTAATGAGAGGCATCGATCGAAGCGGCCCGTCAAGCTTCCCGTGCCGCGTACCTTGGCTCACTGCGCTTGGAAATCGTTTTTCCCATTTTAAAATTTTCTTTCCCCCATTCCAACGGTCAGATTCCTTGTATTTTCCAATTTCCCAGCGCCTTGCCCTACAGGAGAACCCCCGACAAAACGACATAATGCGTCTTCCCTTCCATTGGTGCATTTTACACTCTGTCTGGCTCTTGTCCTCTACAATTTCCACCTTTTCCCAAGCTGGGATTTCTTTTGAGATACCCCCTTCTCACGCCTGCGCCTGTCGCCCGGTCCCCTTGCAGGATTGTTCTGCTCCAGGTCTTCTCCTGAACCTGGTTCCATTGCGAACTTCCGCTCCTCCATCGTGCATTGATCCCGCGGTTTCTTATTGCGGTTTGAAAGGCTCCATTCCACTTCCCCCTTTTTTCCGGTCGCACCTGCGTTTTGATTCATGCCCGATTCTTTTCTGCGCACTTCTCCCTCCTTCTTTCCTTTCCACCTGGGTTTTTGTTTTGCACACGGTTTACTAATCTGTGTTAAGTCCGTTGTCTCAGTTTCTCTTGTCTGATTTGTGCACTGTTCCTTTCCTTATTTCCTTCTGGACGTCCAAAACGGACCCAGCCTTTTCCATTTCCATCCTCTCAGTTGCATTGCCTGTCCCTTTTAATGCTTTTCCCTGCCCCTTATCTCTTCCCCCCCCACGTGATTTCGCTGTTATGCGGCCTGTGACGATTTTCGGTCATTTTTTTTTTCCTGGTTTCAATTTCGCCAGGATTTTCCAAGCAGATTTCAGTCTCCCTCTCTGTCCATTCCATGGTGATTCAGCCCACCTCCAAAAGCCCCCGCCGCACGCATCCCTCCCAGGGCTCTTTCACCCCAACTCCCCTTTGCGCCGTTTTTTCAGCCCGCTGAGCCGCTGTCCTTCAGTATTCTGCTTCTTCCTATGCCGTGCTACTTTGCGCCGTTTTGCCGTCGGCGTTCCTCCTTCCTTGGAGATCCGAGGATTAAACATGCCTCCGAAACATATAAATCCTTGGTGTCCCTTTTTGCGGCCGGTGCTTTTTCTCTCGGGTTACGATTTCACTTCAGCCCCTCAAGAAGGTTTTTTTTTTAACTTCTACAGCATTTGTCTCACACGGTCTGTTTTGCCCTAGAGGTTTCGTAGTGTGTTCATTGTTTTTGCCTCGTCCGATCTGTACGACTTATTGAGGGTGATGCTTCCACGCTTTTGGCTGTAACTGGTTTTTTTGTGCAAGGTGCCCGGTTCCGCTCCCTTTTTTACATTTCGCTTCCGCTACTTCTTCCTTAAACCCTTTGCTTTGAATCTCTCCGGCTGCTCTTTTCGCTGTCCCCTAGACGGTTACTGCTTTCACCCAGCACCGCTTTTCGCGGCATTCCCCCCACCCTTCCTTTGCTCCCGTCATTCTTGAGAGGAAGGTTTAAAACCTTTCTTTTCGCCCCCCCTTTGTTGCTCCCCCAGTCCGCTCCTTGCCGTACCTGGTCTTCCCGCCTTTGTCGTCGTGTGCCACTCCCCCCCGAGTAAACTGCTTTTATCCAAAGCTGCCCGCCGTGCCCACCGTATTCTGCTGAAAAAACCCCGTAGGAATTCGTCCCCCAGCTAAACGGCGACCCCCTGTCGCAATTAGTCCTCCCCGTGAACTTTGAGGCCCTTACCACTCGGGATGATTTTTTATTTGGCACACTTTCCCTGAGCGCAGCTACCACCCGGTTCTTGTTTGCTTCCACAATGCGGTCGTCAGAAATAGCTTTAGAACCTCTCCTGCCAGATCGCGATGACTGCCCATCGACGCTTTCGGACTCTTCCTTTCGCCAGGTTGTCCGGTGTCACCTTTAGTAATCAGTGTAGCGCTCGCTGTGCGTTCTATCCCCCTTTAGTGGTCCTCTCTTGGCGGTCTTGCTGCTCTGATGGCCCTTTCATAATATGGTTTTTCTCCCCTCCAGCGTTGCCTAGGCGATGTGTGTAGTACGCGAAAAGCGTTTCCGGTTAGCCGGTGAAGACCGAAAAACCTTTTTTGCCGCCTCCACGGCGTCGTGTTCGGACGATCCTTCCTCTTCTCCAATAGTTTCTCTCACCTGAGTCCCTCACCAGCCCTAGCGGACCCAGTCCTTGAACTTCATGAGGCCGCATTTCCTACCTTCCTGCCTTGTCCGTTGTAACGTCGCCTTGCTTTTTTCCCAAACTTTCATTCTGGACACCCCCGCAACCCATCCTCTATCCCTGCTTCGTTGTAGAATTTCTTACCCTTTTTTTTCTCAGAGCGTATCTTCCCTTCCAACTCCTGCGGCTGTGCGCGCTCCCTCAATCCAGGACCTAGCCGCAACCCCTTCCTTTTGACCTGCTAGTAGGCGATCCGATGCTCCTACTCGTTCCATGTTTTATAGGCTTTTTTGAACTTTTCCCGGTCTCTCCCGCTTTCTCGGCCGCCAGCGGTGCCGCGCTGAAACCCCTTCCCCAGGGTCCGCACCACCAGTACCCTTTGAGGGCATTTGATTGGGCCAACCCCCCCCCTCCGCGCATTCTTGGTACCTTCTTGTAATTAAAGCTGGCGCCA
>Ga0179593_1481086_pt1 | contig 12090 bp, 11 predicted proteins | sample CZODoug2_1_08_16_FD_185931 | JGI IMG/M metagenome (GOLD analysis project Ga0179593, IMG submission 185931) | Vadose zone soil fungal communities from Angelo Coast Range Reserve, California, USA - CZODoug2_1_08_16fungal (PacBio error correction) | ecosystem: Environmental > Terrestrial > Soil >... | reverse complement strand
TACGTCACTCCCTTTTTGAATTTGTCGCGCCTAAATTTGTTTCCTTTTCCATTCGACGTGTTTTTCTCTCGCACGCTAGGCCTCCTTCCCCCCCCCTGAACAAATACAATTTTTCTTCTCCTTTTCCACTTTTCTGTTAGCTAGTTCCTTTTTTCTCGGTCGCCTCTCCTCAACTCCCGTGAGTCGTCGAATTTTCACAAAAATAGAGCCCGCAGATTTTATATTTCCCTCTTTAAATCTACCCTTAACGGCTTTTTTCCTTGTCACCAAGGCGATCTGATTCCCCCCTCCTTCTGGCTTCACACACAAGAAACACTGTTGATCTTCGCTTGACCCTTTTCCAGCCCATCGTATATATCGAATCCTTTCTGCCCCCATTTGTGAAAAAAAACTCCTCTTGTTAAGCCCAGCCTAACCTAATCCTATTTCCTCTTGAGATCAATTGTTTTTTCACCCCAATATTCGAAAGAGTGCAGTTCCATTAGTACCTGGCTGCTGAATAACCTTTTCTTTCCTCCGTTCCCAGCTGGCGTATTCCATTCCCTTCCCCTTATGGAGTGTTTTCTTGCTTTTGAACGCATCATAGCCACAGCAGGAATCTGTCGCAGCAAGAACCAGTGCTCCTCCTCATTCCATGTCCTCCCTCCTTATATCCTCTTGAAGTAAGCCCTCACTGTTATGAGGGTATTTTTGATTTTAAAACTCCTGACTTTCAACCGACCTCTTTCCCCACAACCCTGTGTGATTTTTCCCGGCTCTGATTCAACAGTTTTTTCGTGACTCCGTCTTTTGCTTCCAGAACTCTTATCGGCCTGGCCTCTACTTCTTCTTCGACGCTCCTCCTCTCTGACCTCAACAAGTCCCTCGGACCTCGGATGCATTTTTTTGAACCGCTTTGACGAGTAAGTGAACTTCTTTGCGTCTTCAAATTCGCATGTTCCCCCCACGTCCCAACCGTCAACCTCGCTTTTCCGCGAACGATTCCCCATTGGTTGGGGCTCCCAGTAGCTCCACCTTTTCTGCTTCCTTTGTTTTGTTTTTTGTCCCGTCACTACCCGAAATTATGACGCCTTCACGCCGCGTGCCCTTCCTCCCGGTCTCTTAACGCGCATGCTATCTTTTTCCGCGGCGTCGCTGCTTAAAGAGTATGAGTGGGCTCCTGACAGTCCAGAGTGTGGCCCTCGCTTGCAGGTGGCCTGCTCTGCTCGGCATGGTATCTCTCCGCCTTCGTAAATCCTCCCCGCGTCGCAACCTTGACACGTCAGCGTCCTCCCCCTCATTTCTAACGTGCTTTGGGCGTCCCTTTTTTCATTTGACAGCCCAATGGTCAGTCGATTTTGGCTGCCGACCTTTGAGGCCTCGCAGCGCTCCTGCCTTTTCTATAGTGCCTCTCTTTGTCCTAGATCCTTCACTGTCTCCCGCTTTTCACCCTGATGAGCCGTTTTGGTACTCCTTGTTGAATTCCAGAGAGTCCTTGATTTATCGATCCCAGCCTATTTAATTGCCGTGGCTTTCTCTTTTTTCTGCTCCTAACTGCTGATTACAACGATTCTTTCTCTTCAGGACTACCTTTGCCACGAGAATAGTTGAGTACAATTTGTTGAGACCCTTGCGAATTTCGCGTCCACAAGATTCCCGCGTCTCTTTCGTGTTTCTATCTTGGAATCCCATCCGTTCAGGAGAGTTCACGGTATTGAACCTCTACTTTCCTTTGGGTGTCGGAGCTCTTGGTCCGCAAGAAAACTTTAACAACAAAATCAATAATCACCTGTTTGTTGCCTTTTTTTCCCCTTTTCCGTGAAAGGCGCGATTAGGACCCTCGGTTTTACTCCAGATTCCTCTAATGTTCTTCCAAAAACAATTCTCTTTTGATAGACTTCTCATCCTTGCGTCCTCCTTTCCTCCTCCCCTACTTCTTCATTCCATTTACCTCGGCTGTGTTACATTTCATTATTTTTTTCCTCTTTTTGCGTTTTATTCTCCATGGTTTGGTATGGTGACCCACGTCTTCACTAAAAAACCCCGAGGTTTCGACGTGTTATCAGGTGTCACTGTTCCCGCAGTGTATTTTCAGACCGTTCCCATTTCCTTTTGTGGCTGGTCGTTTCAAGATGCATTGTTCTTTGGGAGTTTTTTTAACTTTGGTCGGCCCCCTTCCCTGGACTTTTTTTTTTTTATTTGCTTTCTATGCCGCCATCCGTTTCCTTTTTTTTCGGTAACCGCTCCTCCATTTCCCCTAATGCTTTGCCGTTGCTCTTAGTGCCCTTTTTTGGCATTCCTTCCTCAACTTTCTTCCGGATAACCAACTTGACAATTTTTCTATATTTCTAATTGCCCGTCTTCGGATTTTCGTGTGTGTTCTTGCTCTGTCCTTTCCCGCTTTATTGCATTGACTAAAAAATGATGTCTTATTAATCTAGAGGATATCGAGCTATCGAGATCAAGAAAGACTCTCAGTCGACTTCCTGTTAAAAGGCCGCCGGAATGTTGTCGCTTCCTCGGCTCCTATGTAGGAGTAGAAGGCGTGATGCATCGGCTTGCCGGGGTGTGGAACTTTTTCCACGCAAACATCAAATTTTCGCGTAAGTTACTTTTCAGGTACGAAAGTATGCTCTTAATCCTCGCACATCCACCTTATTTTGCTTGTGAGTAGTTTTAGCTGTTCGGTAGTCATCTTTTCGGCCCCTCGCAGATAGAGTAGGCCAGCGCCCTCTCCTTCCTTTTGTCGGATGTCAAAGCAAGGCCCTTCCCCTTTGCCTTCTTCGCATCTGCCCACTTAGTTTCGTGCGAGACCTCCCGCCCCCTTTCCGTCTCTTTCGGTATCTCGACTCGACACCTCTTTAATTATCCCCCCTCTCTCCCCACCTTTTCTTTACCCCTCTCCCTGGTCCGCAGACAACGTTTTCTTCTTTTTGCCCCGCTAGTCATCAGATATGTTTTTTAGTTAGCGTAGTTCCTGTTGCCGGCTTCGTCTTTTTTTAGAATCAAAACCTTTCCCTACTCCCCAACCGAGGGCCTCAACCCACCTTCTTTCCCCCCGAAGCCCAATCCGTTCTACTCTCGGCACGTCTTACCAACCTTCTCCCCCGCCCGGGAACTTTTTCCCACACACTCGGACTGGCACCAGGACGTCTTGAAAACCACCCCCCTGCATCTTAGGTTCTCCCCCTCCACCTGTTTGCACGCCCTCCTTCGACATACTACTCCTGAATTTGGGAAATTTGCCACCTTTTCGCCTCTGTCTAGCCTCCTGGACATCCTTTAGGTGTAGACATACCTTCGAACATCCACCAACCCCCCCCCCCCCCCCTCAGCCTGCTCAACAGCGTCCTTCTAAACTCCCTTCAAAGCAAATGATTTTTTTTCCAGGTCCCTGGCCTCCTTGAAGTTTTGAGACTCCTTTTTCAAGCAGCGAGGTCTCCGCTTTATGCCAGGATTGTATCCCTCACAAGTCCTTTCTTGTAGCACACATTTCACCTTGCCTCCAGACCTGTATTCGCGCTTCACCCTTCTTGCCCAACTGTCCCTCCGATCTTTAGCGCCGCGATTAGATGTATTTTTTTTGGGTTTTCTTGCGCATCTTTCATTCTTTCGTAGAAGTGTCAAACTTTCCATTACTGTTCTGAACGATACGTTCTTTTTTTCATTCACCTCGGCTCGTTGCTTCGCTCCCTTTCTTGTTGCGATTTGCCCGCTCTCCAACCCGTAACCATCATGTAATTCATGATTCATTAGAAGATCGTTATCGCATGGCTTCCAGATCGTCTTTCTTGAACGCCGCTCCCCGCTCTTTAAGCGGCCTATTCCGTCTCACCCCGTGCATCTTGCTGCTTCAACGATTCCCCTTGGAAGATGACTCTGAGATCAGCAGTGCTCAATTAGCTTAGGGGTGCCCTGCCCGTGTCCCCCCCCCCTTTTTTGGCGGATCTTTATTTCCTAATCCCCTGGCGTTCGGTCCTCTCCTCGCACTTTTTTCCTTCGTGTCCTCTTTCATTCACTGGTCGCTTCGCACGTCTCTCGAACTTTTCAGCGGCTCCCTGTTCTTCACGTTGCCGCTCCGATGGTCCCTGTCAGCACGACAATGTCTTTTCGAGCTCAGGCATCGGGCAGTTCACTTCGCTGGTCCGATCTTGTTATCATGCGCGCCTTTCCCCTTTTAGCATCGTGCCTGCGCTTTCCCCTCACGAGCTTCTCTTTTCTCTCTTTCTGCATAAGATGCAATAGCCCGAATTTGTTACCTTCGATCCGACCCTTGTGCAATTCCTGGACCCTTCGTCTTCCCCTTTCGGGTTTATATACATGGTTTGAAACTTGAAGTTATTTTACGTTTTTCGATCTGCGTTTGCGGCACTGGCTTGGCACTTTGTCGGATTTGTTTTTCTCGTTTTCGCAACATAGTCTTTCCTTGCTCCGCCCCGGTCAACCCAGTTTCCCCCGCCCCCCCCACGATTTTTTTCTTTTTAGTGCTTCTCTCGATGTCGTCCAAGAGCTCCCACATTCATTTTCTTCTCCCCGGTCCCCGAATTTTTTTTTCGAAAACTTTGGACCGATGCCGGTTTTAAGCCCCAGTTGAACAACACAATCTTTTCAGTTACCAAGTTCGTAGGCCCTTTTTTGACTTTGCGTATCCCACTCTTTCCCCTCAGCCTTCGGTGGCTCTGAAGGAAGGACTATTTCCCCACACAGTTGGGAGGCCCTTCCCAAATTAGGAGTTGTCCGTTTGATTCTTATTTTTGGCTCACATCTCAAAGACTGGTGAAGTTCCACAAAGAATGTTTACCTCCAGCGCTTTTGACTGGCGGAACATGCGAAGAGTGGTATTTTTCTCGCCGTTCTGTGGTTACTTTTCCCTCCCTTCAGACCGAATGAATTTTCCCCCTGCCAGTCCTTCCCATTTGATCGGCGATCGCGCTGTTTTGATTGCTTTTTGTGACCACCGGACTCGGGGGTTTTTTCAATCTTGCGTCCCTTCGGGCGTTTTGATTTTCTTAAGGGATTCATCAATTTCGGCAATTTATTTTTATCACCATTAGGTTGGTTTAGTGTCCTGACCTCTTTGGAAGAGACGGGGGTGTCTCACCTTTTCGCGTTTTTTCAAGTCGTTGTTCCCGTTTCTTTCTCCGACAGCGTAATTCTTTCGTGGTGGGTTATCGTCCCTCCCTGCTTCTTTGGGACTATGGGAATTGAAAGTTGAATGACTTGGTTTGAACCCCCGATTACCTAGACTCGCCGCCTTTTTTCCGCCTGTGTTAACAGCTCTTCCAGCAGAAGTACGCGGTTTTTTGAATTTCCGGTCGCCCGTTGCAACAAAGTAGTCGACCTCCTGTTTTGTCGGAAATCCTTCTTTCCCCCAATAAGTCCCCGCTCTGCGTTTTTTTTAAACGATTCCTGGGGCGGACTTTGTCGGAGTACATTTTCTTTTGTGAGGTCTTTTGAAGGGTCGCTTCACCCATACAACGTGGGATCCCTCATCAATTTTGTCGTAACTACTGCCTCCCTTTCTCTTGCCTTTTGTGGGCCCCCAGGCGATGGGTTACATGAGCGGACAGTTCTTTTTTCCCAAACCTTACCAGGGCGAAGTGACCCTTCAGTCAAAGCTTCAAGCTCCTTTCCGCCGCGCGTTTCCTTTCAGATTATTTTTGCGATTCCTTTATCCTTGCGGAAATCTTCGTTTAATAGTCTCTTTCTTTCCCGCGAGAGGTATACAGCTGAGCCGCTTTTCCGCCTCGTGCTTTCCCCCTCTCAGCCTTGTCGCTTTCTTTTTCGACAGCTTTGATTTTTTTTGCCCTCTTCGAACGGGAGACACTCTCTCCCTCCCCCTCTGTTGTTGTTTGATTTCCTTCCTTCCCTAGGGCCTCTTCCGTCCCCAGAGAAGCAATCCCAGCCCGGTTTCCCCCTAAGTTCCAATCGCAACGGCGCGCTTGAATTATGCCCACGTCAGCGTATACCCTTGCCTTGCTCGCTTTTACTCCATTCGCTTTCCTTTCTTCTTTTTCCCACTGATCTTCTTTCGCCTCGAAACACTTGAATGCTTTTGCGCGTTTCCGGCTACGGCCCCCCTTTTTTTTTCTATTTGGGTTAACGTGATTCTCGATTACCCTTCTTAATTTGGAATACCAGGACCTTCGCTCTTTTCCTGGTTCTTCATCCTCCCCCTCTCCTTTTCTTCGTTCTGAAAGACCTACTTCGCTACACGTTCTCGCTATGGACTCTGCCTTTCAACACGCCGTCGCCGCGCCATACTCAGGTGTGCTGGAGCACTGGCTGCCCGAAATGTTTTTCCTCTGCCTGTCGTAGTTGTGACGTTAGTCAGCCTTCTCGGTCTTCTATTTTTCCTTGTCGAGACCTGACCTTCAAAAAGTCTCTCGTTTCTGCGCTCCCCCTTTTTCGAGTTCCTATTACCCATTCATTCCTTTTATACTGTCGGTATTTTTTCCCTCCCATTCCCGGTTTCATAGTCCCTCGTTCTTTTCCCAAAACCTTCCCAAAAAATCTTCCTTCCCTTTTTCTCTGCTCTCCGCGCAACCAGCGCTTTTTTTTTTTCCTCAAGACTTTTCATCCCGGGCGATCCTTTTTCGTATAACCAATTTCTTACCCGCAACAGCCCCTGCGACTGCTCTTCGCTCGAAACTATGCCTTCCCCATCTCATCTGCTTCCACAGACATTTAAAAAAACAGAATTATTTTTAACTCCATCGCCGATACCGTCCCGCTTGGCTCCCCCCCTTTCTCCACATTTAATCCCAGCTTTCCGTGGGGCGTTGATCGGCAAGTTTTACCCCCCTTAGATGTTTATTCCAGATTTGGCGTTTTTTATTATTGTTTACGCCATTGGGTTCCCCCTTTGCGGGAACAGAAAACTCATATCCTGTATGCCGCCAGAACGCCCAGTTTCCCCTCCCATTCTTTGCAACTCGTTCACCTCTTTTGCCCGTCTCAGCAAGTTTTCGGTCGGAGTCTTTTATCCTTCCGTCACCCCAGAAATTCTTTTTCACTACACCCCCAATTATCCCTTACCTTTATCTTCGCATACAGTTTTTTTCTTTTTTTCCCTTAACTTTCCCGGATGGTTTAGTGTCCAGCGAAATCGTGCATGTGGGCATTTCCTTTACGCTCTTCCGCCGGGAGAAGTCGCTAGCACAGTTTCCATTCGACCTCGGCTGCAAATTTTTCACCTCATGTTCTTCGGCGAGGCACATCCGACCTTTGCCCGTTTTGTCCCCACTCCTGCCTACAATTTCCGTGCACAAAATCACCTTTTTCTTGTCAAAACCCTGCGTCCTTTTCCCCCCGAGTTCTGAGCGGAAGCCCTTTCCAAGTGCGACCCCCCCTTTTGGTTCCGATGCGGCATTTATTTTCCTACAAAGAAATTCGTCTACTTACCCCGGACGTATATTTGGTCTTACGTATCTTCTCCCACGCGCCATGCCCAGGGGTGCAAGTACGTCTTCCGCGTCCCGCGGCCTGAGCTCGAGACCCCAAGAGCCTTTTCATAGGCCAGAGGTTAATCTGAGCGCGAATGGTTGCTTCCTCCCCTCGCTCATCTCCCTGGGCTGTGATCTCGTCAGTTTCGACCCGCTCTCTGTAGTTCAGTGTTCCTTAGCTTAAACTAGGTAGGTATCGCTTTTTTGAATTACGTCGCCTTGCTTCTATCGGCCAATATAGATGCGACCCATCCCCCCTTATTGACCCCGGAGGCATCGTCATAAAGCCTTGTTCTTCTTGCTTCCTTCCCAATTGCTGCGGTTCTCCTTGTCAATTCAACCGTCTATGTCCCCTTGCAGATCTCTCCCAGGAATAAATAGCGCTTCGATCTATTTTTTTTTTTTTCCTTCTCCCGAAAGCATTGCTCACTCCAATCGATACTCTTATTATGATCTTGTCCCATCTCGCCTTTTTTGGTATTGAGTTCAACCTTTGCGTGTGACTTCGTCTCAGCGCAAACTAATCTTCTTTATCTTTTTCAGGTGTTTTGCCGTTTCGATTTTTCCTTTGAGACGATTTTTTTCACTCTTTGTGCCTTTATTTCCTTAAGAGACCAGCCCCCCTTTCCCACCATGAATCCCCTTTGCGCTTTTTTTTGTTTGTTTTTTTTTCTTTTTGCACGTAGGCTCGATTCGGACCTTCCCTCCTTTTCTTAACTGCTTCTTTGTTTGACACAAACCCTTTGGTTCTTCCTTCGTCTCCTCAGAACTTCGTTTGATAGAATTTCCTTTTCCGTTGCGGTTACCGTTCCCTGTTGCTGCTTTTTCCGATTGGAGTTGGGCGTGCGGTTCTTTTGTTAGGATGTTCTTTTATACTACCTTGATGTCCCTTCATTTTCTCTTTATCGTTCAGACTTTTTTTTTTTGTTCTTTCCCCGAAGGCAGCTTTTTCTGCGAGACGCCTGGCAGTCGACGGTTTCCTTCCGCCTTTGGCTGAGTCCGGCAGATGTGTCCCTCGTCCTCATGCCCCCCAGCCCCCTTGGATTGATTTTCTTTTTTCCCTCTTGTCCGGAATTAGGCGACCTTTCGGGTTTTTTGTTGTTTTGATTTGTCGTTTGACGGATTCCCTTCCTTCTACCACGCAGGCGGAATTTTGTTAAGCCGAATTTGGTCCGCTATTTGGTCGCATGACTCTTCGTATTTTCCGTGACGGTTCACCTTTCACTGTACGGTTGGGTGCTTTGTAATATCTGTTTACCGTTTAGTTTCAAAAAAACTTGTTTTTTTCTTGCAGCTTTACCACTGAGGAGCTCCGTCGCTCCCTTCTCTCTGATACGACATGCTCTTTTGGGAACTCGTTTTTGGCGACAGGCTGTGTTCATGTACCCTTTTTTTTTTGTTTGCTAAGTGTTTCCCCCTTCTTCCTTTCGTGTGTTTCAACCCCCTAAATGTCAAGGGAGGATCCCCCTTTAGGATTTTTTCTTCATCCACCAGATTTAAAGATTCGTCCTCCGCCCCGCTATCTTTTTTCCCTCCTCCTTTGTTGTGCTAGCTCTTGGAGGTCTCAGAAGTCTATTTTCTTTTCACCCTCCCCTTATAGGTCCGCGCTTCAGTCATTTTGGTCACAGACCTGGCTGTGTTAGCCCCGGATAAAGCTGTGCTGCCAGAAAACATCGATCCTAGGCCCTCTCCAATCGTTAGACGGGCTTTTTTTTCCTCCCTTACGATCAAGCTCGATTCCGTTCTCCCCCCACCGCCATTTCCATCCGCTCTTTTCCACTCCCTGCTCTCCCCACCCCTTTTTCTAACCATAGTATTCCAGGTTTCGCCGCACCCCTTTGTACCCACTTTATTTGAAACGTCTGAAAATCCGCCCCCCTGTCGCCTTTCTTCTCGGTCGCGAGGCTTTTCCGTGTTAGCGGATCTGACTGTGTATCCCGGACCCAAATCCTCTGAAGTCTTTTCCCCAGTCTCCTTAACCCCAGACCTCGCCCCCGCCTTGCACCTCCGCAGTTCGACTCAGGCGGAATTAAGCCCCTGTTGCATTCTTTCGAGGCTTCCTCTCCCGCCCCTTTAAACCAAACATGGTACAGGAATGTCAGGTTTCCCTCACCAACTCGCCGCCCACGTTTTCTTCCGGGTTCCAACGCCCTTTGTCCCCCACTAATTCTTCGCTACCTCCGACCTCCATCCGCATTTGAATTGAAACCTTATTGTCCTCTGAATCGTTCTGCCCCTTCGAAATAAATGCACCTCCTAAACCTCCGGAGCAACCACAGCCTCGTTTTCGCATAACCCCTTCCTTCCCCAGCCTATTCCTAAAGTTTAAGCCAATAATGTACCGGGATTCTCCGTAGTACGTAATGACCTTTTTGCATCCCCCCACATATGTATTTTTTTAAAGCACAACCGCGACAGCTTAAGTCCCCCCCCTTGAGGCGTAAGATATTCCCCCCCTTTGCACTTTCCCCCTCACCACCAACGCAGACAAACTCCCTATTTTTCTTTAGTTTTCTCTTCAGCTCTTTCCCTGCCAAATCCTAGTTTTTTAATCTTCAGTTTCTCCCCTCCTTTTTTATTAATTTGGCTCTCTCCTCTCTTTGCGAGGATAAAATCACTTAGACGCTTTTTTTTCGCTTGCGATAGCTCTCGCAAGGCGCTCAACCACTCCCCCAACTATCTCAGATGGCATTCAACGTATGAAGCATCCCAGAATCTTCGTCTCGGGTCACGATTGCTCGTTTGAAGCTCCTACGATCTCAAGCGGCTACCTTGTTTTCTCTGATACTACTAGCCCTCTCGGCTGGAATTCACCAAAACTTTGACCTGCTTATTCGTTTTTTCCCCCTCGAAGTGCTCTCGCATGCTTCGATTTTAGGTTATTGCATATTACACAGGGAGGGATGTTTTTTCCCCCTACGGTGCAAGGGTTTTTTTCCTCTAGCCTTTCCGGATACCTCAATGTCGTTGCGTAATTCGTGCCCTTGACCTTTTTTCCGATGATTACCTTTGCTCACAGTATCCCCGATTCCTGTTTACTTTCTAAAGTACTTTTTTCCGGATCAAGCTTTTGCTCGATGCCTACTCAGATTGGAGGATCTCAGCCATTTATTACCCGATAGTTCATTCCACTGCTTTTGTTCTCCTCAGAAGTTGCTCCTCATCGACTGTGTTAGATCTTCCTCTTCCTTTGAAAACCTCAATCGAGCTTCGTTCTTCTACGCCTCCCCTGATAGCTAGGATCCGCTTGGTGTGCCCCCCCTGGGGCCACACGTTCTCGTCCCCCTCGGCCCCCTGGAGTTTCGTTTTTCTAAATGGTGAAAGCTGTTTTTTTTTTTATCTCTTTCCATTCCCCTTGCGTTGGTGGTGCTGGCGTAACGGTGGTGCGTTACTTCACCTCATTTTCTTCGCTTGTGTTTCCCTCCCCCTCACTTGGACCTTTTGCCCCGGCGCAATTCAGCCGCCGTTCGAGAACGGGTTGGCTTCTATCTTTCGGCTCTTGCTCATGCAGCCATGCCCCCAATGCCCCCCCCTCTCCTATGTCCCCCCTGACTGCATCTGTTTTCCGTAATTTTTTTCGCACTGCACCCCCTTTGTTTTTTTCGACCCCCCAGGATTAAGTGATAAGTTTAAGTTGTTTCTTAAGTGGAACAACTTTGAAGTTGGAGTCGTCTTTTATACTACCTCAGCCTTTCCCCGGTTCTGTCCTCTTTAGCCCTAGTGATATAAAGTTCTGAACCTGAACCCATCTTCTTGACTTCGTGGCTGGCGGGCTGGTCGATTCCTGTGTTTTGGCTCCGGAAACTCGCTGTACCCCTTGTGGACACCAAAACCGAACCAGCTTGTTTCCTTGGTGAACACGCGGCACCCTCGTTAGTCTGGGTGCTTCCCCTCCAAACACGTCGACGGCTATGTTTCCTTTTCAAGCCCGTTTGATAAGTCCTCTCTATCTGTCGCTGGGTGGGCTCTCTGTCTTTCCCCCTGGTGTTTTTCGATTGATGTGGAAGAGTGGCTGCTGCTTCTTTTTTCTATGCCCCTGTTTCCATTTTCATTCCAACATTACGCCTTTTGTGCTGTTGCCTCCTGATCCTTGAGAAGCCTTTGCCGCATTTCCTGCCTTTGAGCCCAATTCGAGTTGAAAGATTTTTTATCCGCCCCAGGTCGGGCTTGCCCTTCCTCTTCTAAGTCCTTCTTCGGCCCCACCCTTTCACGGTACCGGCGTCTGGCTTGTCTTTGAACGAACCGTACCCCTATGCTGGCTGGAACCACCGTCGCAAGCATTTTGAATTGTGCGCGGCGCTTGAGTCTCGCAGACCGAGCGGCTTGAAGGGAAGTTCATTTTTCCGCCCTGACCCCAGTGAGGCCTCCTCCCCGAGAAGATGAACGTTTCCCTTGGCGGAGTTGCGTTTTTCCCAGCTTGGGTGGCGTGACAATGGATCCTTTCCCCGTCCTCTTTTGACCGGCGGAAAGTAGCGACTGACCACCCCCCGTGGGCCTCCCCCATGTGGGCTGGTGGCTTTCTCTTTGCTGGGGGAAGCCCCTTCCGCGAGCCTTTTGATTGTTTCCAGATTTTCTGTCCCTCTTTGACCCCTCCCCCCTTCAGACGGACTCGACCTTCTCAGATGGTTCAGTTGTTGTCGCCCCGTATGAGTCCTTCTCCTCCTCT
>Ga0179593_1412551_pt1 | contig 12090 bp, 17 predicted proteins | sample CZODoug2_1_08_16_FD_185931 | JGI IMG/M metagenome (GOLD analysis project Ga0179593, IMG submission 185931) | Vadose zone soil fungal communities from Angelo Coast Range Reserve, California, USA - CZODoug2_1_08_16fungal (PacBio error correction) | ecosystem: Environmental > Terrestrial > Soil >... | reverse complement strand
TCATCTTCCCTTTTAATCCCTTTATCCCTTTTTTCTCGCGGCATTCTTTTCGCCGTTTCCATACTTCCCACGGGTCTTGTACCTTCGTGTCATGGCTCCCGGGCGCTGCTCAGCAGCCTTCGTTCGTCCCCGGAAGGGCCAGCCCCGGTCGTCGGCGTGGTGGTCGTGACTTTCTCCCCCCTTTTTCACAGATTTCTTGTAGCTCCTGCGAGATCTCGTTTCATCTTTCTGCGTGCAGTCTATACGAAAACCCCCCCACCTCCAGTCACCGTTTTGTTTTTTGGGTCGTCGTGTGATTTCATTTTCGTTCTTTCCTGACCCACCATCCCTCATCCCCCCCTCTCGCATCCCCCCCCCTCCCCCCACCCGTTCTCACCTTCTTCTCCCTCCTCCATCCCTAACTCCTCCACTCTCCTAGCTCATCTCCGCCTATCGATCCAACCCCCCCACGCCCCCCCACTCTCACCCCCTCCCCCCCCCCCCCCCCATATCTCCCCCCCCCGCCTCCTCTCCCTTCCTCCTCCCTCTCCTTCACCCCCCCCCTCTCTTCTCCCCCGCCCCCAGATTCACCCCACCCTCTCACCACCTCCCCTCGCACTCCACTCCCTCTCTTCTCCTCCCCCCACCTCGCAGTCCTCTCTTCCTCCCACTCCATCTATTATACCGCTTTACTCACATTACCTCCCTTCTCCCCCCCTCCCCAATTATTTCTCCACCACATTCCCATTTCTTCTCCCCCGCCCTTTTATCTCCACTGTCGCAGCCCCATTCCCCCCATCCCACCTTCCCATCAACTCGCCTTACTCTCCTCTCTCCCTGTCCCTTCCTCCTTAACCCCTACCTTTCTCCCCCTCGCCCCCCAACCCACTCTCCCTCCATACCCCTCCCATCCCTTATCCACGCCCTTCCCTTTTCTTCCCCCCCCTTCCACCCCCCACAACCACCCCTAGACCGTTAACTTCAGTCCTCTCTCTCCTTTACGCACCCTCCCTGACCTCTCGAGCCTATTTCGGCGCTCTGGTCCCACTTCCCCCCAACCTTGACGAGACCCCTGCTTTCTGTTGTGTTGAGTCTCAATTCTACGTTCGGCTTTCTTCTCGCCAGTGTGAGGCGCAGACGGCAACATTGACCCTTATATTCGCCCCCACCCTGTTCCATGTATTTTTGGTCCCTACTCTTGACCTTAGGTCTCTTCTGCGGTTTGCAGCCTTATGGGGCAGTTTCTGCGCGTTTGCTTGTTTTTCCCTTTTCTTTTCGCACCCTTGGGATCGAGCTCAGCCTCCAATTCTCCGAACCCCTTTGTACGATTTCTTCCCTTGTTTCGAAGCGCTCTCAAGGCATAATCGTCTTGTTTTTTTCCATCTTTCTGCTGTAGGATCTGCGTCTGATGTCTGCGCTCACGCGAGATGTGGCGTTTTTTGTTCACGCTGGGCATTTTACTTCGGCATGCCGACCCTTTCATTCTGTTTGTTTTTTTCGCTTTTTGTTTTTATCGAGCTTATGTTCTTTCACCTAAATGGTCGGAAGAACGGTTCCCCCCTTCCCTTAAGAAGTTATTTTTTCCCCAATCACCCGAGTGAGTGCTGCATTACCCCCCTTCCCTCTTTTTTCGTAAGTCGATCTTTCGCCTGCACTCGACCTTGTCTCGGTTTCCCCTTTTCCCTCCTCCGGCTGTTCAGACCGCTCGAGACGTTCCCGGAGAGCCTTGACTGTTTGCATCGATGGGACTGCGCTCGGCCTTTTCTCGGTTCTTTCAACGTCCCTTTTCTTTACTATTTGTGAAGACAAGCAGAGAATGCGTAGGCGCTCGCGTTTCTCGACTCGCGATCCTTTGACCGCCTTACTTATTTTCCTCAGGCGGCTGGAACTTTTTTTGAGTTAGCGCTCGCGAACCGCAGGTCCTTTTTTTTCCCCTATTGGGACCCTCTAGGCCGTCCACCAGACCCATTCCCCCGTCCAAGTTGAGTCCCCGCCGTCACAACTCCTTTTGGCTCCTCAATAGGATGGTTTGTTCTCACGGACAGAATCCCTGGTGTTTGACCGGTTTACCCCCCCCTCTGAAGGCAACGCCGTACCATCCCAGGCTTCCTTTTCTTTCCCTATACGATGGGATTTCAGCTCTTTTTCTCTTGATGTAGATAGCGGTTCTGGGCCCCTCCCGATTGAGTGTACTTTCCCCCTCTTTTTGTGCTTTTTTTTTCCATGCTCCTTTCCAGATCTTCGATCGGCGCCGACCTGTCAAGGACACTATGTTGAGTACCATTTTTTTCTGAATCGCCCATAATCTTCCCCTCCTTCGAAGTTCCCAGCCTTGTTTTCGCCCCCCCCTCGTGTGCCTTGCTTCTTCCATTCCCGAGGCCCCTCTTCTGCCGGCGCCTTCCCTTAAGGACGCCATTCCCTATTTCAGCCTTTAGGCCCCTCGGAATCGCCGTCCTTTTTAGCGCGCTTCCCTTTTTTTTCTCCCGTCCCCAAACTTTTTGCCTTTCAGTTACGCTTTCCTTGCGGCCGCGCCCTTTTTCTGCGGGGATTCCCTGGTGGCGCGCCCTTCCTTTTGCTCGACGAGCCTTCGCTACATTGCGACAACCATAACGCGTCCTTTCCAATTTCCGTTCCTTCGCTTTCAACTCCTTTACCGATTGTCGGCTGGCCGACTTTTTTTTTTTCCCGATAGAAAAGTGGTTTGGCTAGTTCTTCCCTCGGCGTCCGGGTTTTCCTCATTCCCGACTTGGGCTTCCATCCTTTATCCCAATTTCCTTCATTTTTTGTTTAAATCGGATCCCCGACCTTTCCCTTCTCTTTTGATGAACCTTACTGAAATCCCTTTTTTGTCGAGCCAGGTTTTTGCCTGTGCTTGATCACTTTTATTCACATATCTCTTCCTTCCTCCGTTGTTTTTTTTTGACCTCCTATTTGGCCCCTAATGGTTCGTGTCCCTTCCCCCCTGAATCCCCCCAGCCCTTAACGTTCCTCTGTCCCCCCCCCCTTCCTCTTCTTCCTTCCGCGGTCAGGTCGTCCGCTCCCCCCAAAATGATGAAGCTCACGATAGGTCTGCCCCAGCTCACATTTTGCCTTGCTTTGTTGCTCATCTCTTTTTTTTACAGCCCCCCCCAACCCCGTTCGGGACGTTCTCCCTCCTATCCGCAACAGGTTTTCCTGACGTCCCATTCTGTTTTTCCCAGACGTCGTCTTTACCTTTCCTTCTCTCGCAGCGTCTGTCACCCCCTTTTGATGATTTTTGGCGCTCGTCCGAGCGTTTTAATTTCTCTTCGAGAAGTTTTTGTCTTCCTCGCACCATGTTTTTTTAGCCAGGATGCTGTCCGTTTTTCCCTGTGCCTTCCCATCTGGGCGTTTTTCCTCCTTGCCTTGTCGAAATGATTCCTTCCCCCCCGACCTTTCCTATTTCACCTGAAGTCCTCCACCGTAATGCGCATGATCGCGTCCGTTTTGGATTGGTCGGCCTCCGCCTTTTTTTGGGGCGGCCTCGTTTCCCACGTTTCTCCCCCCCCGTCGAATGCAGAAGCCTGCGGTTTTTCCTTATCATGCCCAGTGGTGCCTGTTTCCTGCTCGATCGAGACCCTTTTTCGATGCTTTATTCTGCCTCGGCAGCACCCTCCCCTCTTGCAGTCTCCCCTCAAAGTCCCTGATTCTCCCCTTCCTCCAGCTTCCGTCCATAGGCTCCCCCTTGGTTCCGCCTGGAGTTCGGCAGGCCTGAGATTTTTTCGAAATTCAGACGGGCGCTCGATGCTCACCCAGGGCCCCGCATTTCCTTTAGTGAGTCTTTGTCGCCGGGTCCCGTTCTCTGATCATCTTTCGAGATGGTTCTCCGTTTTTTTTTTTCCTTAGGCAGGCTAGTCTGCAGGGAAGCCGAGGATTTTTGCAGTTCGCCCCCGAGTCCAATTTCAGTCGTGATCGTAGTTTCTTTTCCCTCCTTCCTTTTCGCGCTTCTCCCGTCCAATAACGCGTTTTTCTCTCCTTTCAGGAGAATATGCTTTTTTCTCCATCCGAAGGGCTTTCTGCAGCCCGCTCGCGATCTCCTTCACATCGATTCAACGCGCGGCCCTTCCCCCGGCCCCCCGGTACGGAACAGCCTTATGTTGGCTTTTTCGTCCGATGCAGAGCAAGGCCCTCGTCTGGTCGCGCGTCGACTCCGGGTCCTGATTCCCCCTCTGACTTGGCGGTTATCGTCGCAAGAGCTTTGTTTTTTGTTCTTGAAGCCCCCTTTCTAACGGCGCCGTGTCAGATCATGAGCATGGATTTTCCTGACATCCGCCCGATTTTTGACGGTTTTAGAGCTTTTTTCCCAGTCGCACTTTTTCGTCCCCTGCTCGGCATTGAAATATATGGGAGTGCCCCCGTCCAAACGACCTCTCTCATTTTGAGTTTCTCGCGTTTCAGGCCCTGATCATTCATCCTTCCCCAAACGAGGCCATAGCCTTTGAGTCTCCTTTGTTGAATTCTGACTCGCTAAACGTTCCAATCTGACGCTGTGCCTTTCGTCTTTTTTTTCCGATGACTTTCCCCGAGCTCGAGCCCCTTTCCTTGTTGCGCACTCCCGTATTCAGCTCCCTAAACTCCTCCCTCCTTACATAGTGCTCCCTCCGCTTTTTTTCCCTCCGGTCAGGATTTCGCCCCCCCCTCCCTTTTTTGATTTTCTTCCTTGATATAGGTCTATTTTTTTTTTCTTCTTGCGCGCCTTAGCTGCCCGCAGCCAGCCTGCAAGGCCCATGCGCGCCCTTCCGAGCACCAGCCAGACGGGTTTTTTTTTTTTCTGTGGATACGCGTAACTTCGCCCTAGTTCCTCTTTCTTTTTCCTGAGCTCCTGTTTCCCAGAGTACTTTTTTCACCCCCCCCTACAACCTAGAGCGTGCGCTTTTCTTTGTCAACGGCATTTTTTGAGCTCTCCCTGCGCCGACCTTTTTCCCCTTGGCGTCCGATGCCGACCCCGAGCCGATGAATGCCGCTCTTTCTCAGCAACGCTGCGCCCTTTGTTTTCCCCATACACCACGACGCTTGGCCTTCTATCATGGAAGCTCGTTTTTCTTTTTCACTCCAGCCCGAAACCGAAACTCCTCAGCACGGCCCGTCTTGATTCCAACATTGTCAAGCGAGCTTTTTCACGGCGCAACTTTTTACTCCTTTTATTGACGTGATTTTTCTTTGACAATTTGACTGCTCCTTTTCTGTTTTTTTTTTGAGACTATCCATCCCTTTAACGATCACTTCACCTTCCTTTTTTTGCGCCGTTCAATCTTTTCCCTCTCTCTTTGAATTTTATCTTTTCCTTTTTGTCGCCTTTCCCCTCCTCCCAGTGAGGTTTTCCTTTTGGAGAGCTCCCGTTCCTATTCCTTTTACTCTCCCTGAGTGTTTTAGTTTGCTCGCCTCAAGGGGATCTTCCTCCCTTTTTCGTTGAGATCGTCTACCGTTCCTCTCTTTCTAATGGGGGATATATTTTAGTCAGCTCCCCTTAGTTCATCTGCACTTTTTTTCTTTTTACCCCTTTGCTGGGTCTTTATCTCTTTTTTCCGGGCTCGAACGAGAAATCCTTTCTTTCGATGTCTCTTTCCCCAAGGAAGAGGAGCATCGCTTCTCATTGTTTTTTCATTCCGTTTTCTACCCTATAGAGTCTTCTGATACGCGTGCGGGCTTGTTAGCCGTAGAACACCTATACCTACTTAGCTAAAAAAGTTCCACAATGGCTGTTAGTTCTAACCTATACCTTCTTCTTTTCGTGCCAGACCATCTTTATTTTGCTTCTCTCCGGAGCGTTTGAGTTTACCCTCTGAGGCCCTATTATTGAGACCTGCTTTTGACTAGTTAGTTTATTTTCCCCCCAATTTCTTAATTGCTCCCCCTGACCGAGGGTTATAGAATAAGATGCCCAGCGAATAAGCATGGATGTGTGTTGATATCTCTCGGCTGACCGGGCGATAAAGCTCTTCAATATGTGCTGGCTGGCCTTTTGGAGGGCCTCCTCTGAGGAATGTCAATCGCGACTGATTAGTTGAGTCCAATCTTTTTCTTCCCTATACCTCACCGAGTTCTGGTATGTAGTGGCACACTCTGAGTGTTTATTTAACTAACGTTACCCCCCCCCCTTCAAGCCTACTACATCTATCAGGTGTTTCTCTTGCCTATTACAGGAGGTCGACTTCGACCTTCTCTCAGGTCTTGGACGAGGACCCTGATCTCAGACCTGCCCCGAATCGCTTCCTTTTTTTTTTTTTCAAAACCCCATCTTGGTTGCACTGCAAACGTCTCCCGCGGTGTTATGATCGCTATCATGCCGCCTCTTTTTTTTGCCTCGGCGGCGCTAGGCTTCGCAGGTTCAACGCAGTGCTTTTTTAGAGAGACCCTAGATTTGCGCCTACTTTTCTCCTCTATCGCGTTTTTGCTAGCCGCCTCCTCTTTAAACCACGACTAGACGTTTTTTTTGACCTTTGTTTCAGGGTGCCCCCCCCCATTCTCGCGCGCTTTGAACAGCCGTTCCTTCTTTTGGGGACGAGGAAGACTTATTTTCCCCCCGCAGGACCTTCTTGACGGATCCTCGCTCCTCCCCTCACCCCGGTCACCCCTCCTTGTCCCTAGTACGACAGTTCCGTTGTTTTTATGTCCTGGACGCCTCCGTGAATTATGTAAAAATCGCCGCTTAAAGCCAGCCGGACCAACGACTTGATGGTTTCCTATCGGCTAGGGAATGATACGATCATTGACCCTCTCTTTGCTTGGTCGAGGGGATGTTGCGGGGCTTGAAAGATTCTGTTCTACTTCTTTCGGTCATCCTCTCATATGGCGTCACGCTTTCTTCGGCCGGTTTTTTTCCCCGAACCCCCGCTGTTCCTATCCTTCGGGCATTCCCTCCCCGACCGGTCCCTCCAGATAGAGAGTCCCCCCGGTCCTTCGCCAACCCCCAATCGTGGCGCCTTGTCCCTTTCAAAGAGGCGACCTTTAGTTTTAAGGTAGTTTCCGACAATCTGGATTTTCTGCAAGATTAGTTTAACGCCTTAGCTGTGGCCCCTCGCGTTCCTCTACGGCCCCCTTCTATTGCGTCCCTTTTGTCTTCGCCGCTTTTCTCGCTATGGGCAATTCAGTCGTCAGCATTTTTCTATGTGTCACCCTTCCTCCCTGGTCAGAAATTTTCCTCATCAATTTTCTCAGAGGCTGTCTTTTTCATCTCTAACCCTCACACCCACCCACCCACTCCCCACACGAATGACTTTGGTCGCGATCTGTCCCCCCCGGCGGTTTTTTTTCCCTCTCCCATTTGGTAGAGATAATGCCACGGTCATGCCTCTTGTGCGTTATCGCGGCCACCCCATCCCACGCCTCTCATGGGTTGGCAGGAGTACTCTTTTTTCAGTTCTTTCCTTGACCTAGGCTTTTTGGAAAGGGTTTCTGCCCTAAAGCGGAGCATCTGACTTTACTTTTTATGACAAGGGTCTTAACTCCCTGATCGTGTTGCGCGTTTTTGTTGGCTCCCTTTGATGGACACTCCCATAGACCTCCCCCTTCCAGAGTGCTATTGTCCTCCTTTGTTTTTTTTTCTCAGACTATACTTTTTGACACTTCGATGTTTTTCACTCCAAGTGACAAACGCTTTTCACTCTCTTTTTTATTTCATATTTCGTGTCTTCTATCTACTTTTTTTCGGTCTGGGGAGGCGGGCATTTTTTAACCCCCCCCCCCCCCCCCTTATTCCCGCCACTTGCCCGAGCTGCCTCCTCGTTGAATGCTGATCCAGACTGCCCCTCTTTTCACCGCATGCGCCGTTGGACGTCCTCCTATCTCAGCAAAATGCCACCCCTGACGTTCTTCTCTTTCGACCAGTAGGCCCGTTCTTTTTTTTCCCCTATCGCGTTTTTCACCCCTTCCTTTTCTTTCTCGAGGCCTTCAGTTTTTTCATTGAGTGAGGGCTTTCTCTTTTCTAATTCTAGCTTTCCGACTCCATGATTGTCTCCTGCAAAGCGGTCCGTTTCCCCCCACCTGGTTTGCTCCCTTCTCCGGGCGCCCTACCCCCGGCACTTCTTGAGGGAGAGAGGCCACTTCCTTCTTTCCCTAGCGAATTCGTTCGCCCCCCCATTTATGCCGGTATCTCGATTCCACGTTTTTACTGATGAAGGACGTCTCCGATTGGCGTTTCGGTCCCCGGCCTTGCTTCTTGTTCCCGTGATTCTGGCTTTAAGGGATGAATTGTATTTCAAATCCTGGTATTGACCTTTACATTTCGCTCGCTCAGTCTTTGACTCTCTGTTTTGCTCGCGCGATCCGAAACTAGTGCCTCCCCCCAATCTTTTATCCCTACCCCAACGACCCTTTCCCCCTGAATGCGCATAGAGCTTCGCCGAGACTTAGCCCCTATCCCCCCGAGGGCCGACCTTGGATCCTCCATTCTTTATTCAATTCATCCGGTCCTTTTTGATTTCTTCCCATCACCACATTTCGTGCTTCTCCCCCCCATTTAGGATCGGTGGACAGCAGTGGTAGCGGATGTCGATCCTTTTTTTCTGGCTCATCCGTTCATTCAGGCGCCCGGTCCAGCCAGGTCATCCGCGGTTGTTCCCCTCGGAGCGCGCGCCCAGCCGGTTTTCTTAATAGGCCCCTTCCCTGTCCTCATTAGAGGAGAGCCTCGACCTCAAGAACGGAGAGCTCTCCCCTCTCGCATTCCCTGCGCTCGCTTATTTTTTTCACCTAGGAACCGAAGGGTTTTGCACCCCGACTGACTTTCTTCACCCCACCAGGCAAATGGCCTGTTCTATCCCCCCAATTTAGAGAACAGGTCGTTTTAGGAAACAGCGGATTTCTTTTCCCGTTAGAGATGTGATCCCTTTCTCCCTCTTTCGAGCGTCGAAGAAGGACTTCGACTTTAATTCCCTCTGAGGAAGGCCGGTCCCGCAAAGAAGCCTTGGGTGATGATACTGGAAGCCTTGTAGTCTTGAAGTTCGTTTTTAGATAATCTATGGATGTTTAGCTGACATTGCCAGTCTTTTTTTTTCTCACCGCGCTCTTTCTCCCCTATCCCCTCAGAGCTGGTATGATCATTTCTGACTACAGCTCCTTCCGCGCAGCGAAGTCGTTCTCCCCCTCCCTTTTGCCCTAAGATCATATATACCAAGAGGCTACCCTACTTTTAGGAGATTGGAATTCTCCCATGTTCTCCCCCCCTGAGGAATCGTTCCCCGATTTTTTCGGGACGTAGAGACTCTAGATGGTCCCCTTCGCCGCAGTGCGGCAACCTCCCGGCCCTTCTCCCCCTGAAACCAGCGAAGGCCGCGCCCCAACTTGCTTTCCCGCCCCAAGACAACGACCCGAAGGTCAGGATCGTCCCACCCTTGATGTTGAACGTGGTTGTCCGGTTCCTTGGGCCTGACGGCCCCCCTCCTTTTCTCCCGGCTCCCCCAGTTCCCCCTTGAGCAATTTGAGACGAACCTGATTTCCCCCTTCCTCCGGCGGCCCCGTCTCTTTTTGTTTTTTCATTCGATTGACCGAGGCTCGTTCGCTTTTTTTTTTTCCTCGCAGAAACCCGAGCATCAGCCCCGACTTCCACGCCCGATCCCGGGTGAGCGGGATTCTTGCTGATATCCTTCCCCTCGTCTCCTTCCCCCGTCGTCGACTTTCTCGCGACCAGCTCTCGGAAGAAGGAGGTAGATCCCCCTTTTTTCGCTACCGACCACTTGCTGCCGATCTGGAATATGTCATCCTCTTTACCCCCCCTTTGCGGTCAGCCCTTTTCTAGGCTGATCCCATTGAACCCAAGTTGAGACTGGCCCCCCCTTTCCCTTCCTCAGAAAGACAGGCCGCTGAGTTCTTTGTGTTTTTCGGATCTTTTCCTTTCGTGTGTTGAGAGAGTCGATTTAACCTGGAAGTAATCCCCGCTTTTCGCCTTTTTTTCCCCCTCACCCGGAAATTCTTTTTGGGACGGTTTCAGTTATAGGCGCCCCCCCCGCGTCGCGTTCTTCCTGTCTTTAAGGTAGGTTTTCCATTCGGTTAGCCGGCACGCCCCCTTACGCGTCCCTCGTCTTTTTTTGGGTTTCGTCCCTAATCTCCATCGTTCTCCTTCTCTTTCGCTTCTGATCTTGTTTTCTCTCTCTCGGGTATAGGAGGGGTTTTTTATATCGCAACCCATTCTTCCCCACCCCTCTCACGAGATAGGTTGGCGTCGTCTTTTTGTTTAGATTTTTCCTGCTCGAACGACTGATTTGCTCGCTCTTGTATCCCTCCCCTTCCTTCTTCCCTCCTCTATAATGGGCACCTACGCGTACCAAATTGATCGCCTTTCTCCTGGTCTAGAGATAGAAGGCTTGAAGGTTTTCTACGTTCCCCCCGCGATCCCCCTCACACACGTTCAACATAGATTTACCGCTTAGTGGTTTTTTCTTCAGCCCCCCCCCCCTTGGTTCTTTTTTCGGTTGAGTTTTTTCTGACTCTTTTTTTCCTTTTTTTGTTAATGAGAGAGTGGGGAGTGGTCGTGCCGGTCAGCTCTCCAATTATCCAGATGGCTGTATCATTACGAGTTTCTCCGACTTATCTCTTCCCCTTCCCATCTTTGGATTTCTGATGCTGATGTTCTTTCGTTTTTTTCCCTGACAGGGCGACCCTCCTCCTCCTCTCAGGTCGTTTGTAGTGAGGTACGTCATGCCTGATTATCCTCCCGATATCCCTTTCTTCCAGATTTTTCTTGATTATATTCCGTCCAATCTGCTCCTCTTCTTTTCGAGACTTCAAAATTCTCCTGCTGACGGACCAACGGAGAAGACTACTTACCCCCCCCCCCCTCACGTGTTTGGCTTTATTTGGTTTAAGTTGATATGCCTGAGAAGTTTCTCCTGAGAGTTGGTCTTTTTTTCCCGCTCACACTACGTACTTCCCCCTTCATGCTCGACACCTTTTCCCTCCAAATCAGGCTTTTTTTTCCTGCACCTTCGACCGTGCGCGCACATGTCTATACCTTTGTTCCCTCTTTCCCAGTGTGGATTCTTCCCCCCTGCAAGAATTTGCTTCCCACGCCGTTCTTGCGAGGGTGAAGACAAGGCAGATCTCCGCCTTCTCTTTTCCCCTCCCCTTTCGCTTTAGGGGAGCCTCTAAGCCGACGCTCCTTTCGTTGAAATTCATCCGGTTTTCAGAGACCTGGTGTCCCTTTTTGCGTCGGACATCCTTGTTGGACGAGTTTCCCTCCTCATACCCACCCCGCATTCTCCCCTTTGCTAGAACATGTGATAAAGTTTTTTTTAGATCCGCCCTTTTAAAATAATATATTCACATTCGTTGTCTTTTATATCGGACGTACTTCGCTCATTTCCTGTACCCACCCCTTCCCTCCCTTCCTGCCCGCCGAATTTTGACCCCGCGGTTTCTCTAGGGAAATATTGGGAGGCGTGCAGCTATGCTGTCCTATCGCGGGTGCTAGCACGCTTGTCTTTTTTTTCCTTCTTCCCCGTCTTTCCCTAGAGAAGGTCATATTAGTAACTCTTTTGAGGCGCATGTGCTTGCAAGACCACGCTGTTGGAGGACCCTTGGCTATTCCTTTTCCCGCTTCCCCTCTTTCTCCCTTTCAGTGTCACTTGCCCCCCGCCACACCCTCTCCTTTCTTTTTTCAGGGACGAGCATGTCCGGTCTTCTCATCCCTGCGTTCCTGACGGTGTCGACAAATTCCGCTTTTTCTTCTGTTTTTTCCCCGTCTTGCGAGGCTCTTCGACGCTTCTGCGCGTTTTCAAACGGTAGCAGCTTGGCGTTCCTTCTTCTTCTCCCCTCTATTTTTTCCCCCCCGAGGACGGTTTCTCTCCGCGCCTTTCATTCTTCAGACGACTTTCCTTCCTCGAGCCACAAAGAATTCCAGACGTTAACATTTTGTAAGTACCCTTCTGTCTCTGCCAGTCCTTCGTAAGGTCCAGTTTTGCAGATCGCTCGTCCTCGACGTTTTTCTGTAACGGATTGGGTGCGGAGTCTACTCATCCGGTGCTTGCGACCACGGGGTGCGGACATCAGTTTTTTTCCCCTCTTTACTCCCCCTCACTTGGTCTAGCTATATGACTTACTCAGGAATTTTTTCTTAGTGGAGCGCTTGGCCTACTGGTTTGGACCCTCACATGCGAATAA
>Ga0179593_1374926_pt1 | contig 12090 bp, 11 predicted proteins | sample CZODoug2_1_08_16_FD_185931 | JGI IMG/M metagenome (GOLD analysis project Ga0179593, IMG submission 185931) | Vadose zone soil fungal communities from Angelo Coast Range Reserve, California, USA - CZODoug2_1_08_16fungal (PacBio error correction) | ecosystem: Environmental > Terrestrial > Soil >... | reverse complement strand
TGCCCTTCCGACGTAGTGTGGTTTCTCCTTCTGTCATTTTTCCCGTCATTGCCTTTCCTTGTGGTTTGTCGAGTCTTTGGTTATGTTTTGATCTTCCGAAACTGTGGTTCAGGGCGGTTTGTGTACTGCCCTGGCTCCCCCCTCACCTCGGATGGGGCGCCAGTGCCAGCTACGACTCGCCCGGTTTGCCACAACGGCTCAGCACTTGCACCCGCACCTACAACCTTTTTTCTTGGTTTTGTTGCCTTTCTTAGCATAGTACCAAGTCTGCAAACCGCGTTCTTGGCTGTATTCACCGCGTCCAGGCCAAATTCCCCAACCTCCCCTTTTAGTCAACTTTTTTCAACAGACCCTTCCACACAAGTGGTCAGCTCACCACAAGGGCCCGTTGAGCCAGGTTTTTCTTGTGGGCCGCTTGAACAACCCCTTCCGGCTCAACTGTCCCCCGTTCCTTCTGCCCCCCCAGGTTCTCTTCGCCCAACGTTGGGGCGATAGTATTCCCACTCACTTTTTCGTGGGCGTCCGTCACACAGGGTGTTGGTAACTGGGCGGCGACAGCGGCTGTCCAGTACTCTAAGTTGGTTTCAGTTTCCCCGAACGACTTTTGCCCGCTGTCGGGACAGAGACCTTCCTCCTCGCCCGCCCTTCTGCCGTTTTTTTCCCCCATTTTCCTTTTTGTTCCCTTATTTTTCCCCCCGCCGGTTCTTCCCTGAGCCCGCCTTTCCGTTTCTATGTCTTCGGGTTTTTTGTACTAGTTCCTCGTGAGTGTCGGCGCCCTCCGGTTCGTCTGTGCACCGTCCCCTGCTTCCCTTTTCCTGGGAAATCCCCGACCGCATCGGCATGGGCTTGGTGTCCAGCTTCTGCCCGGTAGGTTGTTTTTTTTTTCGGCGTTTGGTTTTTTTGACTTCTTGACTCTTTTGCCCGCGCTCCCAGGGTGGGTTCTTCGGTCTGATCCTCCTTGAAAAACGGTAAGCCCCCCCGCCGCCCGCTGGTGGACAAGCGCCTTGAAGCAATTTTTCTTTTTCTGTCATTGACGTGTCTTGCACGTCGTCCTTGACCGCTGCTATGCCGCTAATCCAACGGCGTTTCCGCTCTGCCTGGATGTGCCGATGAGAGTCTCCATGGCTCATTTCCCCGGCACCGTGAGAAAGACTTTTTGCCCCCTTAGGGCCTGCGTTTTTTTGTTTTTCAGCCGCACTTCCGTGGGCTATCATTTTTTCTTCGGGCTTCACCGGCTCTTTCCCCCTGTTCTTTTCTGTTGCCCGTTTACAAAAAGTTAAGGAGAGGTCGCACCTGGGTCCAGCTAGCTCTCCCTCCCGCGGTCCGTCTCTGCCCCGCATTTTTCCGTAGTGACTTTTTCCATCCCCCCCGACTCTGGCGACAAAAGTGCACAACCCTTTTTGGTTCTCCTCTTTTTCCTTTTCCTGCCGGTCAACGTCGAAGTCCCTAGGTTGCGCGTTTTACATTCTCGTTCGTGACCTAGTTCCTTGCCTTTCAACCAGGTTGCCAGGGCCATACGTCCGTCCACCGATTGAGTTTTTTTTGTCGGTTTTCGTGCTTGACACCGGGCTGGGAGTCCCAGTCTTTCCGTCGTTCCTTCCCACTGCTGCAGCACTGCCTCCGGGGGCAACTCCTGGTTCCTACCCCTTGATCCGCACGTTATGTTTTTGTCTTTTCTTGCAGGTGGGCGGCGTTCATCGGCCGGTCCCGCGCGGTTTTTTTCTGCGGGCTTGGCCCAGTCTCCCCCCATGTGCTGGGTTTCGGGTGGGTTGTATCATCTCATTTCAGTTACCCTGCCCAAGTATCCCCTCGGGCAGCCCCGATGTTCTGGGTGTCCAAACTTTCCCCTCTTCGGCGTTTCCACCCCCCATCATGGGTTTGCTGGAGATGGCTTGCTTCCACCGTTCGCCGGTTGCGCCCTTGCTTCACCCCGGCTTTCGTTTTCCTGGAACCCGCCCCAGTGTTCCCTGCACCTGATCCCCGCCTTGCCCCCCCCCCCGCGATGTTTTCCCCACTCCAATGAACGGCATGCGAACTTTGCTGGACTGCCCTAGGCTTTTCAGTGTTCCTTTTAGTGTGTCAGGCAGGCCTCCTGATGCGCCTTCTGCTCTCTGTCGCGCTTCATCTCGCACCCCTAATGGCCTGTACGGTTTTCCCTTGCCCCCCCCCTTTCTTCCCCCGTATTTTTTTTTTTTTTTAGGTGTTTCGTTGGCAGGGCGTACTTGCGGCCATCGGCAACATGGTCCAGCATCGTGATTGGTGTGCTCCCGGTACACTTTTTCCCCCCCGTAGTTTCGGCGTTTTTTGCCGTTTCCCCCGGATTCGCGGGGGTCTTTTGCGTAGGATGGCTCGGCTCATTCTGATTTTGTTCCCGCGGCTGTGGCCTTTTCCCGCATTCCTGGGGGGCCCCCCTCGTGCCGGGGATTCACTTGTACGTTTGATGGCCGCTCATTCCTCCGTTGCTAAACTTTCCGGCGTTGATTTCCAGCAGCGGTGAGGCTACCATCAGCTTTTTTCATTCGTCTTCCACATCGCCGGTTTTCGAGATTGGCGCGGTACAGCAAAACGGCAACTTGCGCCGCCGGCCTTATTTACGAAGATCCCCCATCTTCTACCCCCCAGATCAGGATTTTTTTTCCGCTGGGCCCCACGGCGTTGCGCCTGCTTCCGTTCCTTTCCCCACTTCCGTCCCGGACGTTTTTTTCCCCCACGCCTTTTCTTGCATGTATGTTGTTGTCTCTGGACAAGGCCTACGCTTATCCAATTTGTGCGGCGGACGATCCGAGTGCTTCTTGGGTCGAAACTTTTTTTCCCCCCGTGTCCGTTTTTTCCGGCCTGTCATTTTGCTATTTTTCAAGCCCAATTTTTTTTTTTTCCGCATGTAGTTACACCCCCGGATGCGTGGGTTGTCGGTCGCCGGCTTTTTTCTTGGTGCGAGGTTACCTGGTCCCCAAATCCCTATTTATCGGTTTTCTGACGACCTGGGCCCCCTTTTCGATTTTGGACGCGCCTTTCGCAGGCCTCCTGCCTCTTCCCCATGCACTTGGGTGACCAGAATTTTATCGTTCCCCCCCCGCTTTCGTTGGCGTCCACGTGGTCGACAGGCACCTACATCTCCCGTTCGCGGTTCGGCTCTATTCTTCCCGTGAGTTTTTCCCCCCCCCCCCCCATTGCACGGCGGAACTTTTGTGGTTTGGATTTTTCTCAAGCAGCAAGATGGGTGTCCAGGCCTCTGCCTCCCTGTTTTTCTCACTACCGTGGCCATAAAGGTCCCGGTCCTAGCAGTTTTCCGTTTCCCTATCAGCTTTGCAGGAGGAACGCGGATTTTCGGCCGGCCTCTTCTTAGTTTGGCCCTTACGAGTTTCTAACATGGATACCAGGTCCGCTCCACCCACCCCCCCGAGCTTGGGTTGGGTCCAAAACCATGGGTTGTGCGGGCCCTTTCGGAGCTTCACCCCCGAGTTGTCCGTTAGTTGGACGATTTGTTGATTGGGGCTGGCATTGGACCGGGCCGAGTGTTTCCGTGTTGCCTTGGCCCCCCTTTCATTGTTTCCGTCGGGAAGAGAGTTTTGTTTTGCTCCCCGTTTTACTTGCCAGTCTCCATTTCTCCCCTTTTTTTTTTCCCGGACTTCTTTCTAACCCCAAGGGCGTTACTGAGAGCGCGAGTTTTTCGGCGAGTTCCCCTTCTTTTCCTTGTCCAAGTGCTCCATGTGGGTTGTCGCCCTTGGAGCGTTTTTAGTGCATTTTTTATTGCGAGAGTGGCCTTTTCTGCCCCGGAGTTGTTGCTCTCTAATGGCCCGGAGTTCACGCTTATCCCCTCCGATGCTGCCTTTTCAGCTGCGGCTGCTTTGTGCGAATGGCCAGTCCTTGGCAACCCTGTTTTAACTGGCAGTCCCCCCGGTCATCGTTCCGCCCTCCTATCTTTCCTCTCTTTTGTTGTTTTGAGCTCTGAGAGAACGTATGTGGGTTCCCATTTCTTACCGGTAACAGGTAATTTGAACGGTTTTTCACAAATTTGTTTAAGTCGGCCCCCCCTCACTGGCTCAGGTCCTCCATGGGCGGGGAAGTTTTCGCTGCCCGTTGCCTTATTCCGGCCCTTGCGCTGGGGCCCCTGGGCGGTTGTCCCTTCCGCAGATGGTCATGCTCGCCTTTGCTCCTTCAAAACATTGGGCGCACTTGGAAATGGCCTACTTTTTTGATTTTGTTTACGTGTCGCTGTCCCGAACCCCGACAAGTTCTTTCTCCCAAGTCCGTGGCTTCGATCTTTGTGTCCGGTTCGTTTTTGCAAATGGGAGTGGAAATCCCGACACCGTGTTGTGGAGTGCCTCCTTCGTTGCCTCCTCGGACTGGTAACGGGTTTGTCCCTTTCCAGACCGGCCTGGTCTCCTCCCACAGGTTGGACGTGTTTTTTTATTTCTCACGAAAACGGTTTTTTGCTTCGGTTGTTTTCCGCAGACAGGTGATATTCTTTGCCCCCACAGCTCAAGTTGGTTTGGATGGGGTTCCCTTCGAAGCTGGTACCTCGTCCTTCTACGAACTGGGCTTCCGCAGGACTGAATTCTCCCTTGCAAAATGCTTGAGGATTTTTGACGACGTTCGCGGCCTCACTGGAGGTTGTCCCTGTTCGTTCTTTGGAAGTGTATGCAAGGATGTACCCATTTGTGCTCTCCTTCGCCAGCATCTTGGACCGCCCCGTGGGGTCCCATCAAAGAACCGGGCGTTTACTCAGACTATGTTTTGGACTATTTTTAGGGGCTTTTGATCGATTTTATGGGGCTTTATCGGCGTGGTGACGATCTTTTTGTCAACCCCCCCACTTTCTTCGGAGGGCAAAGAGATTCCTTCTTAGAAACAGGTCGGTCGTCACGACCAGTTGGGCAATGCGTCCGCCTCGTGATGCCTTTCGCCAACTCTGCCGCTTGCCTGGTCTGTTCGGGCTCAAAACGTGCATGGTCCTTTAATGGTAGGGTAGCGGTGGGCAGTGTCTGGCTTCCCTGGTCCCCTTCTGCTGCAGCCGAGTTCCACTTTTTCGAGCTATCGCGCCCTCTCCTTCCTAAGTGCCCAATGCACCCCCTCCTTTTAGACTAGAGCGCTTGCCTTTGTCGGCCCAACCTCCCCAGTTCAAGCACGGTTTTTCGCCAATTTTTTTCCCTGTTCATGGGCCCCTTTTTTAGGTTTAAATTTTCTTTGCGGGACTCGTTGGACAAAGGCGGGGCCGCTTCCCTGATCTGGTATCGCTGATGGGTGCGGTCTTCCCTGTTTTGGGCTGCGCGCCTTTGGTTTGCTGGTTCACGTGAATCCTGCGACACCGGCAGGATGTTTCCGCTGCATGTAAGCCTGACCCCACAGCTTGAATGTGGTGATCCCCTCTCCTTCTGGGGTGAACTCCTCGCTCTTTTTTCCCCCGTTTTGCCAGTGCTTTTTGAGCGGGCCCTTCCCCCTCTTTCCCTGGTAAAATACCGAGTATGATTCCCTCGTTCATGGGGGTCTTGGCCCGTCGTGTGGCCGCGCTGAACAGTCCGGATTGTATGTGAGGAGAGGGCCTTGCGGTGCGAATCCCCCTGCGTGAGCGTTTTGACGGGGCTCCCCCTTGGTTTTTTTTCTCGGGACCGGAGGGGATCCCCCCGGCCCCCTTTTGCTTTCTTCTTTCCTGCCGGTACAGCCTTCCGTACCACTCGGTGCAAGGTCGATCCTGTGGAATCCGCACCTGTCCAACGACCCCTTTCCTGTCCCTGACTTTTTCTGCCGTGGGTGAGCGTGACGTTTGATCTTTTTAGCCTAGTGCTCATCGTAGTTTTCTGACCCCGCGGCCTGTCCTTTTCTTGGTTTTGGTTCTGAGATTTTGTTCACTCTGTACGGGCCGTCTTGTCTTGTTTTTTCCAGCGCGGGGGGTTTGCCGGCTGGGGAATCCCCAGGTTTCCCCCTTGGCCAGGGGGGGCGTTTCCACCTGGGGCCCCCGAGGGGTGCGTTCAGGCGGGCTTGTCCCCGTGTGCGTCACGGTTTTTCCCCCGGGCGGCCATTCTTCCACCCTGCACTGAGGTATCCGCCGGTCTTAGTTATTGTTTTTGGACCAGACATCGGGGCTTGCTTGTGTCCTTGCCTCAGGGTTGAACGGGGGAGGGATCCCCCCAAACACGTCCCATCAGGACGGAGGCGACTTCAACGTTTTTTGCTTAAAAACACTTTCGGTGACCGGGCCAGCTCTTGGGCTGTCCCCCCCCAAGCCGGGCCCCAACTTTAACCTTTACCCGTTTTGATTCCTTTTTTTTCGTGACCCCGGAGGGGCCGTTTGCCCCTTTCCACTCCGTTCTTCGTCTTGATTCAATTGCCCTTTATACCTTTCCGATTCCCCACAGTTTTGTCCACGCCAAGGCAGCGGGCCTGAGCCATTGGGTTCCCTGGCGTCTGTCCCCGCGCCTTTTGGCCTTTCTGTTGCATGTCTCCCTTCCCCCCCCCTGGACCGACGGTGGTTGCCCCGCGGCCGTTAGGGGATGGCCGTCGGCCGGTGTTCCGGCATTTGCGTTTTGTGTGTTGACTTTGTGTTTCCTTCCAGGCTGTAAGACATGTTTTTGGTCCTTTCATACGGCGGGTGCTGCCATTCACCGCGTTCATTTCTGGGCGAGCCTTTCTTTTGTGCTGCCGCTGTTGCGATTTTCATGGGGTTTGGGGCCGGCTGTATTGCAGTCTCTGCTTCCGTGTTTTTTTTCCCCCCTTTTCAGCCGCGGGAAACCTTGACAGGGTTTTGAGGAATTGTTTCAGGAGGTCGGTCCCTTTCTTTTCAAATGATTCGCCACGCAGGTTCCTTTGTGACCCCCCCCCGGCCGTTTAAGTCCGTTTTGTTTCATTGCTTGTCCGGGTTCCGGTTGGACCTTTTTTGTTCTTAATTTTGTTCAAGTTTTCCATGTCCGCTCACGTCCGTGGGATTCTCTTTCGCCTTCCGTTTCTTTCCCCGTGGGAGGGCCAGGACCGAATCTTTGCCGACCGGTCATGACAGTCAGCGAGTTCTTCGGCTTCTTTACCTGGTCCCCCCGTTGTGGCGTGGGCTCCGTTTTCCGGGGCGAATCCCGACGGCTGGAACACAGCGTCGGTCGTGGGCGGCCAAGTTGCTCGCGTTTTTGAATCACCCCCCCCGGTTTCACGCCTGCTCACCTTTTCCGTTCGCTATGTCTGTCCTCACCCCATACCATGAGGGACGTGCCGCTTTCTTCTAGGTAATTTTTTGAAAAGTGGCAGGCCGCGCGTCACTCCCGTGATTTGTTTCCGACATCTATCACCCTCCGGTACCAACGGGTTCCCCCGGTTTTCCTTTTTTTTTTTTTTTTCTTTTTTGGGGGTTTCCCCTTTTTTGGGCCCTTTGAACGTCTAATGGGCTCGCCATTTTGGTGGTTTAAACGATGTTGCTTTTTTTTTTTGGCTCCACCCGGTTTCTGTGGCACCGACGGCCCCGTTCCTTCTCTTACGGGTCTATTCCCCACAGCAGCTGTTTTTTTTTTTTTCAGGCGTCTGCTGCACTGTCGGGCGTGTTTACGAGGCGCTGGTGCTCTCCCCCACCCTTCCCTGTTTCGCCCCTAAACTTTTTACTTTGTATTACTTCTCCCCTTTGGTTCCGAGTTGCCCTTGGTGGTGACCTTTGAGTGTTTTTTTCGTTTCCCCTTGTTCCGAAGGGCCTACCTTTGCGGTTGCTTTTTTTTCTCTTGCCACCAGTGTTTGTTCTCTGGTTGTTGTTTGCGGGGCGAGTGTTATTCGGGGTGTTCGGGGCTGGTCCCTTTTTAAATAGTCTGTGGCCCGGACCGCGTTTTTTTGCAGTCCCCTTTTTTTTTTGTTCGAGGATTTCCTGCGCAAAGTCGCATCTCGTGGCCTCTTCTTGTCATTTTGGTTTTAGTGTGTTTTGGTCTTTTGCGCAGGGCTTGTGTTTCTTTTTGTGGTCGGAGCCGGGCGTCGGTCGTAGCTTTCTTCGATCGAGTTTCGGTGGGTCTCTTTTTCGTCCGGCCGCCCGGTGTCCGTTTCCGTTGTACTTGGGATCAGTCCCCTGTACCTTCCTCTACGGCGTTTTCGACAGTTTGCGGACGGTTTACTTTGACAAGATGCTCCACCCACCCCCCCCGACTTTTCCCTCTTTTTTTCCTTTTCTCTCCCTCTTTGTTTTTCTGTTGATCTTCCTGCTTATTCGATCGTTTGGGGGGGCTCTTTTTGTAAGTCCAACGGTCGTGGCGCCGTTTTTTTCTTCGGATGACTGTGAAGTAGTTCCACCGTACCTTGTCTTCACCACCTGGCGGCCGGGCCTTCTCTTCTCTACCTTCCCCTCTGGTTCCAGGGCCACCTCTTCCGGACTTAGCCCTTTCCCTCCCCCCAAAACTGGCTTCTCCCGTGCCCTCCTTTGACACTTTCCGGTGCTGGGGGATTGGCCTGCGTCCTTCCCGCCTCTTCTTTACACCAAATTTTCCTTCCCACACTTTGTTTTGGCCCTCTCTTTCATCGACCCTCCACGGCCCTTTTCCTTTTTTCCCCGTGGCAATTCCTGCATTGTACACCCCACGTGCTCGCTGACCCTAACCAGTTCCCTGTTCGTTCCGGGTGCTTCTTTCTTCTGTCTTTGACAAATTTCTTTAACTGTTCAAACGTACTGTAACCCCCTTGGTCCTTGAAAACAGGTCTCCGTTAGTAGGGGCCACACCCATTGGCTGCGTCTTCCCCCTAGTTGTGTGGTGGTTTCTTCCGTCCGTCTCTGTGACCTTCCAGCATGCGTGAACCTTTTCAGCTTAGCCTCAGCTTGTTTTTTCCGCCCTCGGTTCGGTTGATCCGAAACGTCAGTGCTCGTTATCGTTCCGGATGCCCCATCATTTGACCCCCCCCCTCCCTATGACTGGAACCCCGTCCGGTCTTTCGAGTGCTCAGTTTTTTGTGCTTCTCTTCGGTCCTGGTTACCTCGTCTTCTTGGGGGTCCGCCGTCCCTTCTTGTTCCCGGAGGTTAGTTCTTTACGTCCCGGTTGGGGAAAATCCTTTCACGCATTTCCGTTTTCATGGCCTTCCCTTCTTTCCTGCTTTTGCACAGACTCCCTCTCCCCCCGTTCGTTTGTCGGGGGTTGGTGCCCGTAGTCATCTGGTTTTTTTTTTTTCTTTTTCGCGTAGTTGTTTGGCTCTTTGACGCTGTCACCTTCTGTCGTGCTTTGATCAGTCCCCGTTCCACGTTATGAACGCGCGACTTTGTTCAGAGGTTCCAGAATCCCATTGGTTCATGCAGGTATTTTTGTCGTTTCCCTGCCCTTTCCTTGCACCTCAATTCCGGCTCCTCTTCCTCGGCGTTTTCTTCTCCTTATGAAGGGGACCGATTTCGATAAGCAGTACCCCAGGTGAGTTTCCCCCTTCCCAGGCAGCCGGCCCTGTGAAGGAAGGGGGGTTGTTTTTTCCGCCCTAACCGTCCTTTTCGCTCCTTTTTAATTCCGGATTTCCGCTATTTCCATGAGGCCGAGGTGACCGGGTCAACCTTGTCCTCGCTCCCTTGTTCCATGCACCATTTCCACATTTCTTCCTCTCGCCCCGCGGGTTGCCTGTGATTCCTCCCAGCATGACCCCTTGGTGACGTTTTATGCACCGTCCAGGTGGGGACGGGGACCCCAACCCCTTGCTCCCAGCATTTACCCTGTCCTTCTTCCCCGGCGGACGGCTTCCCCTCAGGTTGCCGGACGGTTTGTTATTTTTCCCATCTCCCGTTGCAGTTACTGTTGCTTTTTTTCCACCAAGGCGCGTCGACCTGCACTCCCCCAAGGCTTTTGTCGTCTTTCTTTGCTTCAAGGGGGCTGTTGGAAGCCCTGTTTCTCCTTTCTTTTCTTCGATTGTTCGGGAGGTTTCAACAGCCGGTGCGCCCCCTTTATTCGTGGGCGGCCGTTTCCCCCCCCGCGGTTTTTCTCCCTGTCTGGTGCTGGGCGGTCCTCGCGTTTTTTTTTTTTTTCCTTGCTTCATCTTTCCGACAGCGTGCTGCTGTCGTTTGGGTGACATCTCCCTTTATCCATGGAATGCAAAGTTTATTCACTTCGTCCTCACCGATGTAATGGTCCCCCACTCCTTCCTTTTCTCCTGCATGGTTGCTGGGTGGGGCCCCGTTTGCCCTGTGACACATGACGCCCCTTTTTCGGCCCCTCCCAGCGCACCTGGTGGCGGTGATTTGACCCCCGTCCCCCCCTTTCGTCCCCCATTGTTGATCCAGGGCAGGGCACAACACGTGCTGTTTGAAAAAGACGGTTTTGCCTTTTCGCAGGAGGGTTCCGCCTCTGGGCCCAAATGCGTCCGTTCCCCTCTTCCGCGGTTCCTTTTCCCGCCTTTTTCCTGATGGTCCTTCTTTTTTTCTATCTGGGTTTTTTGAGCAACGTCATGCATTTACCCCCACGCGTGGGCTGTTAATTCGGTCCCATCTCCCTCCCTTTCTTTTTCTGTTTTCGTCCTTTCTGTTTACCGCGGCCAGGAACCCTGCCATCCTCGTTTTTTTTTTTGTATAGGTGCTCTAGGGCTCACCAGCCGCTGACCCCGGAAGCCTTTTCCCCCGGGGATAGTTTCGGTTTCTTTTCCCTTTTACGCCCTCTCTCTTCAACGCATTTTCTGTTCCATCGCGATCGGCCTTGGCCCCTCATCCGGGCGTGGTTCTTCCACATGTGTTTTGATTCCCCCGTATGTGATGCCTGTTCCTTCTTTCCGGTCCGACCCCTTCATGAGTTCGTTTTTCTCTCTTGGATCGTTTCACCACACGTTTGCTGGTCCCCTTCGAGTTACACACCCCCTCCGTTTTTCGCGTATGTTGCGCCTTTCCGCATTCCAAACGTTGCTTCGCGCCGGGACTACATTTTTTTTTGCGCTACCATTGATCATTGTGTCCGCGGGCCGCCTGGGCCCTTCTTTTCCTCCCTGTTCCTTCCCGGCCCAGTACGACCCGGCTTCCACCTCCTTTTGTTGCTTCACTGCTGGCCCGTGACCCATGGCCGTTGCTCTAGGCGTTGGGCTTGTTCCCTGGATCCGCTGTCCTTTTCTTTCTAACTTTCTCTACATTCTTTTGAGACCGTCTGCCTGTTGATGTAAGCTCACTTTTCGGGCTTTCCGTTGCAGGGTGGACCTCGCGTGAGGGGTAACCCCAGTTTTGTCCCTTCCTTTTGCGATTTTTGCGAAGTTCCTAGGGTTGACGACATTGCCCTGGTCTATGGACGCGCCTCGGTTTCTTGCAGCTTTTGGCTCTGCATCTCCCCCCCCTTTTTGAAGTGGGTGTGTACCCTTCCCCGGATAGTACACCCCCCCCCGCTGTGTCTTTCCCTGCCCACGGCCGTTCGATCCCCTTGGTCCACTCCATTCTCCCGGGGAGCGGTTTCGGGACTTGTCCCGGTCTGTCCCCCTTGGACGGGCGGTTGGTCTGGCGTCTCAAGGGGCGTCTCCCCCTATTGAAAATAGTCTGTCCTCCCTGTTTCTTTGGCACCCTCAGTTCCCTCCCTGTACGGTTGGCCCGTTGCTGTTTTTGCTTCCATATCCCCAGTGCGGTTTGCTGCATTTGCTTTTTCGGGGGCTTCCCTTTTTTCTAGCCCGGCCTTCTTTTCCTCCCCTACGGCTTTCCACCCCCCCTTGAGTTTTGGGGACTGTTTCTCTGGTTGAGACAGAGCGAGTGGGAGCTTGGCAAGGTCCTGGCTGTTCTGTTTTGAAGAGTGTCCTTGCCTTGGTGCCCCCCCTTTCTGGCCGAGTTTCCCTCAGCGGTCACCACCACGGTTTTCGGTTCTTTGCCCCGCGCTTGTTTTCTGGGTGACCCCTTTGAAGATTTCCTCCCCACCTGCGGACCCTCTCTTTTTGGGCTGACACTGTCTCGGCTCGTTCGACTTTCCTCCCGTAGGCTTTCCCCGCTCATGTGTTGGGTCGGATCGTGGTCGCTTCTTTATTTTTCCCCGCCCTCGCGGTTCCCCCCCCTTCTTTTTTTCAGTCGTGTCCTGTTATCAGGGCGTTCAGGTTGCAATGCATCTGCCGTTTTTCCCGGTTTGGCTGCGGTTTTTGCTTTGCCCCTGGTCATTTCCAGGTCTTTGCCCTTTTCCATCCCCTTTCCTGCGGTCCGTATTCCCTTTCCTC
>Ga0179593_1352528_pt1 | contig 12090 bp, 12 predicted proteins | sample CZODoug2_1_08_16_FD_185931 | JGI IMG/M metagenome (GOLD analysis project Ga0179593, IMG submission 185931) | Vadose zone soil fungal communities from Angelo Coast Range Reserve, California, USA - CZODoug2_1_08_16fungal (PacBio error correction) | ecosystem: Environmental > Terrestrial > Soil >... | reverse complement strand
CTGAGGCCCTCATTTAAGGATATTTCGTCACCCTCCCCCCCCTTCTCGGCTTTCTGGATTTTTGTGACCTTTTTTGCCTTGGGACGTAGTCCCCCCCCCCGGAAAAAGCCCTTTTTTCCCGGCGGACATTCTTTTTTTTTTGCTTTCACTCCGCTTTGTTTGGAAAAACCGGCCCCGCTCGATGAGAAGTTTTTTTGTTTTCTTTTCCCCCCCCCAAGGTTATCTTTTTTCTTTTTTTCTTCCGGTAGACTGGTCCCTGAGTGAGAACACCGGCCCCTGGTTCGGTTTACTGTCTTCTTTAGTGCACTGCCCTCTTGCACAAGGGTCGCCTCCACTTATTTCTTTTTTCTTGGCTTTTAGATTCCATTTGTCCCCGATCGGTTTTTTCCCCCCACTTTCTGCACTCTTACCCCACTGCAGTTTCTGTCCGACCCAGCTCCCCCTTTCCATTTTCCTTTTTGGACAATCGTCTCCTCTCCTTGGTGGCCTGCTACCAGACAGGCGGGGAACCTTTTTTCATTTTCGCCATCTGATTTCTTCTTTGTTTGCTCCTGATGCTGATCCCCCTTTTTTTTTTTCCCCCCCTCCCAAAAGTCGCGGCGTGTTTTTTTTTCCGCTTTTCCCCCCTTTTGTGTTTCCGCCCATTCCTTCGTCTCTCCCAAAACCACAAACCCGGTTTTTTTTCCCCGTCAAGTCAACCCAAGTCGCATTCCTTCTTCTTGGTAGCTTTCCTTTGTTGTTCCCTTTGTAATTCTTCGGCCACAAATTTTTTCCCCGTTCCAACGGGTCTTTTGCGGATTTTGCCCTGGGAGGAAACTACCCCGATTTATCCCGGTTGCCTTCCTCACTGGAAGTCTGTCGCATCGGTAGGCACCATTTGAACCCCCATTTTCCTTTTCAAAGTTTTTTTTTTTTTTTAATGTTTTCTTTGACTTTTTTTGCCCCTATTCCCCCCCCTGTTGAGCTGTTTAATCTTTTCGTTTCGAACCTCTTACTGCCCGTTGTTCTTCAAAGCAATTTAGTTCTGCCCCGTCCTCCCGTTGTGAACACCCCAACCCCTCCCTATCACCATTGGTTCTGGGAAAGTCCGTGTCCAACCCCTTGTTGAGCATTGTTTTTTGTTTTGACACGTGTTAGGACCCTTACCCTCCCCCCTCCCGTTTTATGGACCGCCGGGGGTTTTAGTTGGCGCGATAACGGTTTTTTTTTCCTCGTCGTGAACGAGCCCTCGAGGGTGCACTGGGTTCCGTTTTTTGCATTCAAGATACACGCACTTGTCCTCCCCTTGCCCGCCTATTTTCACCCGTACCCAAAAATGCACTTGGGCCTTCTGGACCCTTTCCCCCCCCCTGGGTCGTCATGCGCCCAATTTCCTATTTCCCCCAATTTACAGACAGTTTATTTATCAGTTCCAATTTTCACCTTTAACGGGCTTCCCATGTCCCCAAGTTCTTTCGCCCCACCCCCCCCCCCCTCCCCCTTTAAAAGGTCTGGTCACAGGCTACCTATGTTTTGAGGTTGTGCAGATCGGTAGTTAGGTTTTCGTTTTGATTCTTACCCGTGTCATACCTAGGTCTGTTTTTTCCTTTTTTTCCCCCCCTTTTCTTCGGTATGAGTTTTACCGTCGTTGCTGAAGATTTTGACGGTTATAACAGGAACCTAGGCTTTCAAAACGACGCTTGTTCCTATTTGATGACGTGGGTACAAACCACTTCACTGTGTCCCTCGTTTTTTATTCTTTTCCCTTTTCTTTTGGCACGGGGAGTCCCCTACTTTCTTGATGGATAGACAGCGAAGGCTTTTCTTCTTTCATACCCCCTCAGTGGATTTCTGGGCCGCTCTGGAGATGATGAAGCTAGTACGCTCCTTTTTTCTTAACCCGTTCTGGATGACACTTTTTTATATGTTGACCCCGGACTGTCTTTTCTAGTTAATGGTTTCTTTGCCCAGTTTTCATTATTTCCTTTTTCGTTCCGGCTTTGATCCAACAATGGGCCAAGGCCGTTTGTTTGGATTTTTTTCCATCTCCCCGCTTTTGGAGCCCTCCGAAGACCCCTTTTTTCTTGACGGCTGTCCCCCCCCCATTGTTCCCAATTCCTCGTGTTATGACACTTTTCTTTTTTTTATTGATTCTCCTGGAGCATGGGAATAAGTCGCACCGGGCCACGCAACTAGTGCTTTAACCCCCTTTTTTTTGGATTTGACGAGGCCCAATCTCCCCCACCATTCTGTTTGACAATACACCTTGGCTTCTTCCCTCTGTACACGGAAATACACGCCAAGGTCCCGCAACTTAAACTCTCCTTGGTTCACCCATTTTACCCCAACTGAATTGTTTCAGGTAACCTGGCCCCCCCTACCTTTGACCCTCCCCCTGTAGTCCCCATTCGCTTTGGAGAGAGCGGTGTGGTATTTTACCAACCCTTTATGGTTTTTTGCATCCATCGGTTAGATTCCCGTCACACTTCCCCCTGCTCCGTCCCCCGTTCCCCTTTATTTCCCCCCCCGAGAAACGGACTTTTTTTTTTTACCCGTACCCCTTTGGTAAGTTGCTGGCGTCTCGTTGTTGATATCCCCGACCTGTTTTCCCTTTTTTTTTTTGTGCGAGCCGTCTCATAGGTGGAGTGAAAGGAGTCTGCTAGTTGATTTGAAGAAGACTTTTCTTGATCTGGCGTATGTTTCAAGTCGTTTTTTGAGCTTTATGTTCCAAAAAGACCCCCCCCCCCTAGTTGGCCTACCCTCCCATCCGCTTCCGCTCACCGGGCTTTTGTCGCACTGTTCCCCTACCGGTACCTCCCTAACGGGCCCTCTACATCGCCCCCACCGGTGGGTGAGATCTGTTTAGTTCTTTTTAGACGTCACATCCCTTTCCCGACCGTTCCTGATCCACCGATTGATTTGAATTTTTCCACATTCCCATTCTGCGCGAGACTGTGATTCTTGATCCCCACCCCAGACACCGTTTGCCTTTTTGCCCCTAGGCGTTGACTTTTATTCTTCCTTCCCACCTTCTTTCTTTTTCAAGTAATTTTGCTGGTCGATCTTCCCCCCCTTGGTTTTTGGAATTCAGATTATTTTACCTGGCACCTCTAACTTTTTATTTCGTCTTTTTTCTCTTTCATCCTTTCCCCTTGTGTTATCATGATTTGGCCCACGTTCTGTGTTTTTTATCTCTGTGCCACAAACCGTCCCCTTTTGTGCAGTCTTCCCCCTGCAATTTTTTCGCCAGTTAGATCTTAACGTTCTTTAGACCTGGGGGGTTTGTCCAACTTTCCTTTCGCTTCGTCCTCCTCCTGATTTTTTGTTATGATACCTGAGGTGGCATCAAACTTGATCTTTGTTTTCACTGTTTCCGCCTCTTCGAGGTAGCTCACCAGGATTAAGGTTTTTCCCAATTTCCTGTCGTTTGGATCTCTTACAACCCTTTCTGACTTCTTCTCTTTCTTATGGGCATCTAGTCATTATTTTCTCCTGGTTTGCTGGAAAAAGGCTCCGTGTTTCTTTTGGGCCGCGAAGGGTCTGCTTGCTGTTTGTTTTTGTTTTGCCTACCCGCAATGCGCTCCGAGGTCATCTTTTCTTTTTTTCTGGCCAAGTTGCTTTTTCCTCCCCGTATTGTTTTTCTCGTTTACCACACCCCCTGTGTCTTTTAAGGTTCCTTCTTTTCAACCCGGTCCCTGCTTTCCCCCTTTTTGTCCGGATTTTTTCCAGTAGTGCTTATGGGGTTTTTTTCTCGGTGTTCGAGCCCCTGACGACCCATACGCTTGTGAATGTGGTACTTCCGCATGATTCCTGGGAGCTGCAGGATTTTGTTCACGTACTTTGTCGCGACGGTAAAGGGGGACGTTACGTGTGCCTGGTGGCTGCACTTTGTGGTGGATAGGCGCTTCTTCTTGGGTTGTTCTGTTGCCCCTCAGCCATTTGATTTTCCCCTTTTGGCCTCCTTGAGGCCCCCCCCCCCCCCCCCCCCGTTTCTTCCCTTTCAATCTTTAAAATTCCTGTTCTTTGATGGGTGATTCTTTTTCCCCTTCCGTCCCAAGTCGCCCTAGTTTTTTTTTTGTCAGGACCTTTTTTCCTCCCCTGTCATCGCGTTTGCCCTTTCTTTCTTCTCCTTTTTTCTTGAAAGCCTCTGTGTTGGCATGCACTTTCGTTCATTTTTTCGAACCCAATGTTGATCCCGTCTTTTTTTCCCCTTTCGCCTTGGTCCCCCCCCCCCCCTTCCCTGCTCATCGTGACCTCCCCCCTTTCACCCTCCTCCATTGTTTGATCCACGTCCTTTTTGACGTCTGAATACATGGACGCGACTGCTATTGAGCATCTGGACATTCTGTTTCAGAATTTTCCTTCCAAGCACGGTCTTTGACCTGGAACTGCCCCCCAGCTCCCCTATTTGCGATCTAGAGGACTTGAGACGGCCGGACTTCGTTGATGGGTCGATGTTTTCTCCGCTTCCGCATTCCAGTGTCTCCTAGCCGTTTTTTTTCAACGTCCCCCCCTAGCTGTAATTGAGATTTGTTTTTTCCTTTCCCCTTTTTTTGAACAAGGTGGCGGGCCCTCAGGATGGTCTGTACCCTTTTTTGACTCTCTGAGTAGTTTTGCTTAGTCCCCCCCCTACTTTCCCCCGGTGCCCGTGTCCCTGGTGTTTAAACAAGTTCCCCTTACCTTTACACCCCCCCGGAAACGTGCAGGGTGCCAACCACCCCTCTTCCATTGGCCTGCGGTCTTTGCTCCCTCTGTTCGCCCCGTTTAGTGCTGGTGGGAGGCTTCGTCCAACACGGCAGGTCCCTCTGTTATGTCTTTTTCCCCCCCCTTTCACGCAATCCTTCCTTCTTTTTGCACTTCCTGGGAAATTGCGGAGGATTCAGAGTTTGGTTCGCAGGTCCCACGGGGTGGTTTTTCTCTCTTTTTTTGGCCCGTTCCTTTTGCGATCTTGCTTTTTCTTTTTAGATTTGAACCTTTCAGTTTTTGCCAAGGACGTCGGTTGATCTGGCCTTGAATTAGAAAAAATCGTTTCCCTCTGAGGTTGTATTTTTTTCCGTTTGTCCCTTTTTTCCCCTTTGCCGGGTACCTATTTTTTCCCATTTGTGGTCGGTGCAAGTTTCCCTTAACGCAGTTTTGGGTTTAGATTCCCCTTTTTCGGTCTTTCCCCGTTTGGACCCTTTGTACAGTTTTTTAATGCTTGCTCCTCACGTGGACCTTAACCCGTCTCGACCGTGTCTTTCAATATTTTTCACTGACTCAACAATTGATGAACCTGGTTTGTTTCATCTGCTGAGTTAGATTACCTATTCGGTGCTCCACTCTGGTCTTGCTTTTCCTCGTGAACGGACGACCGATGCAGTTACCTTTGTTTTCTCACACCTCCTGTAACGAGCTACAGCCATCTGACCCCTTGCTCCTGCTGTTACCTTGTCTTCTTTCCCCCCGTTTTATTTCTTTAGACCCCGTCCCCCTGTCCCCTGTCCTGAAAGGCGTTGTTACAGCCTATCCGCCAGCTTTTTGTTTTCTGAGTTGTTTCATCCCCCCCTCGTCACCACACTCATCTGTGCCGTTTTCTTAGGGTCCCAGTTCCCCTTCTGGTCTGGCCCCCCTATAGGGGCGGCCACCGGCGGGGCTTCGCTCAAGATGGTCTTTTCACCCCCCCCCCTTTTTTGCCCCATTTTTTAGAGTGGCTTCCCCCAGTTTGTCTTACTCCTTTCCCCTGGTCAATTAAGACCCCTCCCATGGGACGACGTTCCATCAAGTGGGTTAGCTTTCCCCTGTCCATCACCCTTCCAGTTCCTTTTGGTTTGACTTTAAGCCCCTTTCTTGTCTGACCTAGGCTTCCGGAAAAGTTTTCTTCCAGCAACTGGATGTCCTTTATCCCCTCACCCCTTTTTTCTGTTCCTAATATTCTCCAGACTGTTTTTTTTTTCCCTCCTCGAGTCTTTTTTCTATTCAGCCCTTTCGCTTATAGATGGATCCTGCCAGTGGGCATGCACCTCGACCGTTCATAGAGTTTTATTGCCTACTTTTTTCTTCCTTAGATTGAGTGCTCCTTTTATTCCTCTTCAGTTTTGTTGTTTGTTTATTTAGATGTCATTAGGAAGCCCTTCGGTTCCACTCCCCCCCCCGGCTCGGCTTGCCCCGTCTTTGAGAGGTGTCCCGGTCGGTCTTCCCTGGTCACACTCCTTTTTTTTATTTTCCATTCGGTAGCCGGTCTTCTCTCAGCTCCCTCCTTGGGAAAAAAGGGATGTGTTAGCCTCTTGACTTTGAGACTGGTTTTTATGATTTACCTGTGGAACTTCCCCGCTTGTAAAATTCCCCTGGAGTTTATGATTGAGTCCTGTAGGTTATTACTTTCTTCCAAGCACCATGAAGTTATTGCCCCACTTTTCCTGGTTTAGGAAATGATATGAAATCTGGTCTTTGGGTGTAAGTCTTACCCGGTTTTTCCAACTTTCTTTTTGCAGACCACTTTCTCCCATTTCGTTGCAAATGCCCCGTTGCCGTCCCCACACCCAGCGGTTTCGGGCCAGCGTTCCCCATTTGTTGCCTGCAAGACGTGTTTTGACAAACCTTGTGCCGTGCATTTAGTCTTTTTTTTCACTAGGCCTCTCTCCTCTCACTTGACGGGTCTTGGGCTGGCGATTTTTCACCCCGTGTTGGTTGCCTTTGGCTTCTTCGTCTAGTTTTACGTTCGCGTGCCCCCACAACCCCCAAACCATGTTCGTTTCCAGGACACCCCCCCTAGTCATGTCCGCTTGGAGTTAAATTTTTTCTGTCTTCTTGGCTTGCGTTGTCGTGTCCACTCCTTCCCGGAGGCCCTACTGTTAGAGAGTTTTTTTTCGTTTGGCGCCAGGGACCCCACGGCTGCGATGCCTCAAGCCGTGCCCCTCGGAATATACCTCGGTATCGCACCCCTTTTTTTCCCCCTTGCCAAACACCTTCACGGTGTTTTTCTCATTGCCTTCTGGCAGTAATCGGGCTTGTGTAATTGTGGTTTTTTTTCCCCCGTTGATCCCTCTCCCCCCGCCCCCTTTTTCCACACCCGTCCCCCCTTTTCCCTTTTTTTCTCCGGTACGACGCGCGCCCCCACCCCCCCTTTTTTTTTTTTTTTTGCGTTGCTACCCCCCCTTTCTTCACCAGGTTTTCCGCCGTCTGGCCCCCTCCTTTGGGGTCCTCTTGGTCCGTGGCAACCACCCGGGGCGCGTTTTCCGACACCTTGGCCCAGTCCACCCCTTTGTTTATGGTCCCTGAGGATTTGTAATTCCCCTCCTGCCCCAAAAAAACGGTCGTCGGTGACCCTTTCTTTGGCTTTTTGAGGCCCCAAACTTTTTTTTTTGGTCGACTTGACTTGCGTCCCCCTACTCCTCTCGAGGCGGTGCCCCTTTCCGTGAACTTCGTTTTTTTTTTTCATCCTCCTTCCTTTCGAATCTTCCCCCCCTACGTGCTTGTGATTTCGCCCCCCTTGTCTCTTTCCCAACCTTCTCCTTGATTTATCCCCTTGGACCGCACTTTACCCCCCCACGGCTTCCAGACCCGTTTTTACGATGACCACAACTACCTTTTCATTCCTGCGGTACTAACACATGGACCCCGGGTTTTCCCCATAGACCCGGGGTGTGTCCTGCTAGTCCCTTTTTTAATACTACCCTGTCTCCCTTTTTTTTTTTTTTTATGTTTTCCCATTGTTTATGCTGTACACTTTGTTGGCAGAGTGCGAATGCTTCCCGTTTATTCCCTTTGTCGCGGTGGGGACCAACCCTGTTTCCTTATTCTCTTTTAGGGGTTATTCTAACCCCAAACTTAGAAACGGTCACGTTCTTGCTCCCGGGGTTCCCTTCTCAAATTGGTTCGGGACCTTTTCCTGTCTCCGGACCACTCCTCCACCATTAACCGGCCTGGTCTCCACCGCCGTGCGCGTTCGCCTCCTATGATGAAGCGGTTACGGCTTGGGGGTTGACTTTGTGTACCTTGCTTTTTGAAAAATCTGCCACTCTCCCCTTTTTCTTGCAGCGCTATACTTTCGGGCGGTCAAGGATCCGGAGCTGGATTTCCATGAAAAAAAGTTTTCCTGCCGTTGGCTCCTGTTGCATGGTCCCCCCCTCTGAGCCCCTTGCTTGTGGGCCCCCCCCTTTTCAGACCCTTCAGGGATGATCGTCTTTTCCCCAGTTGGGTTTCGATCAACCTTTTTCCTTTTACTGCCACCCCCTGCCCGTTTCGTGGTGGCTCGAGGGCGGCTCTGGAGTCTCTTTTGAAATCCTTCGGAGCAACCGGTTTTTTTCTGTTCTTTTCTGCCCCTTTGTCTTTTTTGTTTTTTCCCGGCTTCCAACCAGAGCCCCGAATGAACACCGGTTTCATCAAGTACTCTGTTCTTGCTTTTCATTTTCGGTGGGCCCCCCCACGGTTCCTGCTTTGTCCCGCGTTAAAGGTTCCCACAAGGTAAATGGTTTACTGGGTTTCTGTTCCCCCACCATTTTTCACCCCATGCAGCCCCCCTCTTTGCCCCTTTTCACATTTTTTTTTTCTTGCCGCTGCTCTTTTTCCGAACACAACAATCTTTTTTTCTCCAATAAGCCCCTTTTTTTCGTTTTCCACTCCCGAAGCGTATTGGTTCATGACGACAGCCGATTTTTCCCCTCCCCCCCCCAACGCTACAATTTTTTTCGCATTGCGACCAACTTTGTGTCAAGTGGAACGTCGTTGCTTTTACGCCCACGACGTTGCTCCCTGTTCTTTTTTTTTGGCCATTTTTCGGTTTGTGGATTTGACGGCCTGAAGGTCCTTTGCCGCAAAAATATTCTTCTTTAGTTTTTTTGGAGGTACAGTACACAAGCCTTTCTGCGGGTTCTTTTCCCCAAATCTCCCTCCGTAAGGTCACCCGACTGCTCGACTCGTGGGTAAGTTCCCCTCCCCTTAATGTGGCCCTAAGGTTTAAACTCGGCTTTTTTCCCGATTTTCTACCTTTTGGTTAGGTCGAGTTCTTTTTTTTCCTCGCCTTTTTCCTCCAATGCTCCCTTTTCTACTCCGCTGGCCCAGTTCCATCTGGGAGGACAAAAAACCTCACCTCTGGTCCTCCTCTCCTCCCCCCCCTCAAACCGTCTGGTCGGCGGGTCTTGGCCGGGACATTCACCTTTTCCCACCCCCGGTCTACTCTCACACCCCCGCAGATCTACCCGCTGATTTTGTTCTTTTCGCACAACGGTTTGTGTTGGTCCCCACTCCTACCCGGGAAAATGATTGCCCCCTGCTCTCTTTTCCCTCCTTTTTTTGAGATTATGGTTTGAACTCCTTTTCTTTTTGCTCTTTGTTATTGGCCCCTGTTTGTTCCCCTCCCTGGCGACTTCCCGGTTTTTTTTTTTTTTTTTTTAGGGACTTTTTTTTTGAGTGAACTGTACTTTCTTACTTTTTCTTCCGTGTCCTTTTGGATTGTCCGGACCCTCCCTTCCTGGGTCTGGTCATCGCCCTCGTTTCTTGTCGTTCTCTGAGAAAGAGGGTCTCCACAACTCCGCGTTGGTCTCTTTTTCCCCCACACTCCCTAAGATGTTTTTCCAGTGCTCTCTTTTTTAGTATTCTTTTTGATGGTCCCCCCCCCCTAAGAGCTGGTCTTGTCGGTCGGGTTTCTTCGGGGATGTGTATTACCGCTCAGTTGGGGACTTTAATGGTTCTCCGTATGACGCTTCTTTTCAGGCCCCCCCTTGAAGCTTAGCTCCCTCCCCTCAACCCGATCGGCCTCCCCCCAGTGAGCCCCCTTCTTTTCCTGCTACGCCCAGCTTCCCCCACCGTATTTCTTGAATTTTTTTTTTTCAGTGTCCGTAGGTGGTGCTTCTGGTCTTTTGTGTCTCGGGAGAGTTCTCCTGGATAACTTTTTAAATTTTGTGACTCTGCAGCATCCTTGTCTTCTGAAAGGATTTTGTTTTGTCCAGGTGAAAAACGACCCTTTTTTTGTGCTGGGTTGTTTGGTGGGGGTTGTTTTTTTTTGGGCCTCTACCTTGGCCTTTTTTTTTTTTTTACATGGATGGTTAGCCTTCCGACAAACTTTAAGATATTGGTTCCTTGAGGGTACCTGATGTTCTTTTGCTGTGCCGTTTTCCGCGTTTTCTGTTTAAGTTCCCCCCCTTCTGGGGTAATCTTTTGGGTTTACCTTTCTTTCCTGATGTTCATGAGATTTATTTCCTCACTACCCCATGTTAGTACACCCTCAGTTTTTAGTTTGCCCGGGTGTGCTGTTTCTTCACTGCATTCTTCTGAGCCACCTCACTCCCATGTACACAACCTTTTCTCTGTTGGGGTCCCCATGAGACTGTAATGATAGAACCCCTGGATCGTTCACTTTCTTTCGCCCAGTGTGACACCCCCCCCCCCCACTTTCTTTACCCCCCCCTTCCTCTTTGCGGTTTACCCCCGTCCTCTCCTTGTTCCTCCCCTTTGAGGTAGTGCTCCTTCATGTAATTTTCTTCTCTTGGTTTCCCGACGCAGCATTCTCACTGAGGGTTTTTAACACGTGTCATGCTATCCCGCTCAAGTCGCATGGCTGGAACGGCTTTTTCGTTTTTTGGTTTTTATTGTCTTAGATCATTTGTTTGCCCGGTTTTTTGGGTATTCCCGTTCCCCATTCCCCCCTCTGTTTCTGTAGTTTTGGACGTGCCTTCTCCCCCCTCATGACCACACGATTGACTACCAGGCAGGTTCCTTCCCCCTGGTGATCTCTTTTTCTTTTTTTCCTGCCAACCCCAAGTACAATACCAAGGTGCTCTACCTGGGAATACCTGGGTATGGCCTCGGGTTTCGAGCCTTCCCCCTTTGACACCCACTGTCCACCCGGCCCCCCGGTCTGGGCTAGGACCGGTGTCGTTTTAGTTCTTTGTGCTTTCACCGGCTGTCCCCCGCCCCAGTTTTTTTCTTTTTTTCCCAATTTGATAACTCCACTTTCTTTTTTGGGCTATTAGTGATTGCGCTTTACGGCCGTCGTTTTTGCCGCAGGAATATTTTGTTGTTTTGAGCTAGGGCTGTTTGCCGGACCCTGACGGGGATGAGATGCTCTTTCGACCAATTCGCCGTTTTTTTTTTCCATCGGGATGGGCACGCGTCTGTTTTGGATCGCGTCAGTTAAACCTTCTTCAATCCCTCCGGTTTATGTTTTCCCGCCCTTTTCCCCACTTCCAGCAGTGGCTGTTTCGCATCCGTGTGGGAATCAGGTGAATCCGTTGGTTGTTTCTCCCCCCCCCACCGCTTTCGCGTCCGGAACCTGACGTTTTTCCAACTGGCTGGTTTGAAAACTTGGCCTTTTTGTCCATCGCTTTGTTTTTGGGCAATGTCTTTCATGTTAATTTGAATCCCTTTGTTAAATTTTGGTTTTCTGGGAGTTTTCGTCCGGATTCCCGAGTCCAGTGCCATTTCCTTCCCCCCCGTTTCTCTGCCCTTGAGCACCCGATCCCCCCCCGCGGGCACTTCCCTTTCTCGGACAAACCTTCAGTCCCTTTACCAAGCCATCCCCGGGGAACTGCAGGCCTTCTTTTTACTTTTGTCTGGGCCCGGGTTTTTTTTTGGCTCCCTTCCCCCTCCGCTGAAACGTTTTTTTGCAGCACCATTTTGACCTCGGCCCCCTTTTGTTTGTCGTTTGTTGTGCTTTCCCCACACCACCTCCTCCTGATTGACATTCCGCTTTTCCTGGCTTGGGACCTTTCTTTTCCCCTTTGTCACCCGCAAGGTTCCCTCTCTCCCTTTGGCTTGCAAGCAGTTTCAGTTTTCCTGGTATGGCAGTTCCTTTCCGCCTCTGACCCCCCCTTCTGGCCAACCCTCCCACGCGACAGTTTATCATGTCAGGTCTCTTTCCCCCTCCTTGCAGGCTTGTTGGTCCCGGGACGGCAACCCACCGTGCTGATCTTCCTCAGTCCAGGGCCAGATTTTTTGACTCCCCTGTTGAGTTTCCCCTTACTCAAACCCCGTTCGTGGTCTTCTCCTAGAGACTGCAGGGGTTTCCATTTGACGAGTATGAGTGTCTGACCCTCACGGTTTAGCATCTTTTCCTTGTTCTTCTGCTGAAACGGAAGTCTTCCACCTCCCCCCGCAGCATAAGATCTTTTTGTTTTTATTTTTTCCCCCTTAGCG
>Ga0179593_1623215_pt1 | contig 12091 bp, 9 predicted proteins | sample CZODoug2_1_08_16_FD_185931 | JGI IMG/M metagenome (GOLD analysis project Ga0179593, IMG submission 185931) | Vadose zone soil fungal communities from Angelo Coast Range Reserve, California, USA - CZODoug2_1_08_16fungal (PacBio error correction) | ecosystem: Environmental > Terrestrial > Soil >... | reverse complement strand
GGGGTTTTGTTTCAGAGGAGACGGGCTGCCTTCCCCCCCAAGTAGGTGCCCCTCCTTTCCCAAGACGTTCAGGGGTCCTTGATCATCTCTTTTTTTGGTTTCGGCCGGGTTAACGCCAGCATAATTGCTTTATCTTCTCTTCAGGGTTTCCGGAGAAATTTATACTTTCTTTCCCCAGTATCATGGCAGGGCTGGAGGTCCTTCAAACCGTCTCCCCCTTCCCTTCAAAATGATCGGACTTTGGACCCCCTTTGGCCGTGCTTCCCCCGCCTTGCTGGCGGATTATGCGGGATGAGGCTTTTTTTGATCTGCGCAGTGCTTTGCTCTTACTTCCCTTTTTTCATCCTTTCACTGCTTACCAAAGTAGGATTCTTGCCGGAATAGACCTCCTCCTGATCAGTGTGGCCTTTCCCCTTTCCGGGTACCTGCCCCTTCCCCACTCATCAGACGATGCTGGACCGACCCATATATTTTTCTAGCCGGTTTTGCAGTCTCCTTTCTTCCTTGATCTCATTTGCTTAAAGGAGGCTCTGAAGTGCCTCAGCCGGTCCATTCCTCCTCCCCCCGTTAAGAAGGCCAGAAGGCATTTCCGGCTGCCGGCAGAGGATGAGCGGCGATCCAGCCATCTCCTCCCCCAGAGGCGAGTTTTCGCTTTTCAATCTAAGCGGACCGAATTGTTGAATAGGTTTCATTTTTGTGAAGCGGAGGCAGAGGTTTCCCTTTTTATTTCCTTGTTTACCACAGTGCCGTGTTAGGGATATGAGTCCCCAGTTTACCTTCTTCTGGTTTATACGGGCACTGAGGTGGGAAGCAAATGGCCCTACTGTCCTTTAGTCTTTCGGTCGAGGGGGTGGGATTCCTTTTTCTTTTTGAAGCTGTTCCTCTTAATGTTGTGTTTGGACCTTATCCGATGTCTTCGGATGGAAGAGGGGCGGTTGTCGGCTTAGATTTCTCTGAATTGCGCAATGAGTTGTGGAACGGGGGCGGTTCCCCCTATGTTCGACTTTTTTTTCTAAGGCTTTTAGTAAAGGATCGACTCGTTCAAGATTTAGGTGGTCTCCCCGGTTTACATGCGGTGCGTAGGGAGTGGGGATCCTTTTTCCCGACCTGACGGACAGGATTGGTGGAGCCCCCGGGCCCTTCCGATCTGGTCTGCAAGCGGCGCCCGGAATTATGTTAGAGAACGGGGACAATGCGTTTCTGGTTTTTCCCGACAGGTCGTGGACGGCGGGTTATGTTGGTTTAGGTCGATTTTCTCTCTCCCTCCAGGCCGACCAATCCTGCCATGAAGCGTTAGCCCAGCACTATCGCCTCTTCCGCGCTCATTCTTCGTGTGCCCCCACCATTGACACTTAAGAGATAGCTAGCTTCACCCCGAGTTGTCCAAAGGTCCCAGACTGTCGCCGCTCTAGCCCTTACGATCACCAGATTCTCCCTTTAAGCCGGAGGAATCGAGCGCGACCGCCCCCCCGCATCAGATCTTGACATCCGTCAGCCAACCATACGCCGACCTCAAGGGAGATAAGGATGGAAATAATGCCCCCCATCTTTCCCTCCCCTTTCCATGCCCGTCAGTCAGCCGCTTTCCAACTGGATGACGGTAGGATCCTTTCTTCTTCCTCGACTTTTTTTGGAGGTCTGCCGAGGCTTTAGGCTCACCTTTAATGGCGGGAACCCCCCCCCCCTTGCCTCTGAGTAAAGAGGGTGACCCCCCCTCCACAGAAGGCGAGAGTGGGACGAAACATGAGACACCCTCCCCTTCCCAGGGCGAATAACTTAAAAAATTGTTTTTAGCCTTCCAGAAGTGCCTCGCGTGGCTTCGTTCTTACTTCTTTGGCGAAATAAGCGTTCCCCCCCTCCTGACCCGACGGCCTGTTCAAGATCAGTTCCATTACGTTTTTGGACAAACTCACAGGCGCGCTGTGTTCTTTTCTGCCCATTAGTGGTCTCGTTCCTTCCAGTCGACCCCCTTGATTTGTTCAGGGAGCGGTGGGTTTCCCTCTCTCATGGGGAAGGACGACAGGGCAGAAATATCTCCTTTTCGGACCTAGCGCCAACATGTACGACGTTTTAGGATCTTACCCCCCTCCCTCGTCAAGTTTCCCCCCGGAAAACCAGCACCCCTTCCGGTCTCTTCTAACCATAGCACTGCTTTTTGCACGGTTCCCCTTCGAAGGACAACCAAATAGTTTTTTCCTTCCCAATGCTCCCCCGATCAGAAGTAACCCCCCCCCTCCCAGCACGATAGTCTTACTCTAAGTTTAACGAATGTTGGGTAGTTAAGCTACCACTCCTCTTTTTCTTAGAGCCCTCCAGCCGGCGTCCTAGTCAAGAAGGGTGATTTGCATCATCGGGTGTAACGTAATGCGTTTTTTTTTCACCCTTCAGTGTTCACGGATCCTCTAAATGCCCCCTGCGGTCGTCGTAGAACTCGACCGCACGCATCTCTGGATCCCCATCCTAGCGAAGACTACTTCTCTGTCCTCCAAGTAGATTCCCGCCGGTGTGAAGAAGATTACCTGAGCAAAGTTTTCCATCTCTTCGTGCTCGGCCCCATATCCGATGCCTCTCGATGGGGCGACGACCTGACTTGGTCCTTCCCCTTTCCCCTTCGTTGGCGAAGAGAACGATCCAGGATGGCTTCACTTCTCCATACTGCGTAAGACACTCGCGGGTAGTCATTTTCCTTTCTTGCATAGCTGAAGACCTCTTCCCCGGGTTGAAAAGCCGACTTCCCTTTATCTCCGAGCTCAAGCAGCGGCCTAACTCTAGCTCGTGAGACTCCTGTCTAAGGCCCGGTTGTGCATCTCGTGGCCTCGCCCCCCTTCTGTCGATTAGGGTTATTAGGCTCTAGATCGTGTTAAGTATTGGTTTCCTTGCAGGATCTCTATATACATGGTCTGCCCCCGTCTCTCCCCTCTTACTTCTCGCCCTTTGCCCTGACCTGATCGACGTCCAAATACCTTCCTAGAGTCGTCGAACTGTCGATCGAGGAGAGAGTTTCCTTCCCTCCTTCCGAATTCTTCTTCGGGTAGGCGGTCGCCTCTCATGGTAGCCACAGTCAGACCATGAACTCACTTGTCACGCCCCCCGCCCCCTAAACGCTTAAAGTGGTATCATTCGCTCGCCCCTTTTATATCTTTTTCATGTTCTCGGAATGATATGCGGATAAATGAGGTTCCTTCCGTTTTCATCCTGGGCTGATTCATCAAGTCAGTCCCCCGTATGGCCAATTGGGAGACGGTTTCCCCTTGCAGTCCCGCCCTGACGGACTAAGATAGGGCTATCCTTTAAGGTTGGAGTTTTCCTCCCACCTATCTATTCTCATTATTTTCTCAGTAAGAAGTTTCCCTTACAACAGGTTGAACTGTCACGGCCACTCCCTCTCGGGGTAGATTTCTCAACGAACATTATAGCATCCCTCCCCGTTCGACAGACGGAGTTCAAGTCTTTACCTGTCACTAGCTGGATTCTTCCGTTAGAAGTGCTCCTTGTTGCCATTTCAGACCCCCTAAACGACCAAGACTCAATCTACCCACCCGAGTTTCACTAGGCAAGTGAGATGCGTCTCGATAGATTTTCTTGCCGCTCCCGCCGCAGCCCCCTTTAAACGAGAGGGTGGTTCTCCCTTTAATCTTTTTGTTGAATCTGAGAGGGTCTTCTCCTTTCCGTACTCCCCCTCCGATGATAGCGTATGACTTAATGAACAGTCGCTCACGACTCTAAGAGATAATTAACGCCCGCGACCCCTCAGCTGACCGCCGTTAGCCTCTTCTCCCAGGTTGAAGATTCCGCAAGCTTCCTCCCGAAAGAACAGGGGAGGCGATTTTTTATACCCTCACTCCCGCGGATAGGTTGTCCTTTTCCGCTTTCTCCCTCTAAGAATCTCTAGCTACCGGAGTATCAGCTGGACAGATTCCCCCCGCTTCCTGGCTTTTTCTACCACAGAGTTTTGTTTTCCTTTCCCTTATTTAGTCTTGATGACAGTGCCCTCCGGTTCTCACCGGACTAGTCTAGACGTCGGGCTCCGTGGACCAAAGCGTTTTGTACGATCCTCCTGTCGCCGTTGCTATTCTCTATTGTCTCATTTTGGTGACCTTCCGTAGGAGATTTTTTGAAGCCGCGGCCTTTCTTTTTCTCACCTTTCTGAGCCCCCCCCCCCCCCCCCTGGGAGTCGATCCAAAGCACCCCCTTAAGCGATGTCTAGAGTACTCCAACACGAGGGCAGCCGCCAGTTCGACTACAATTTTGATAGCCTTGTACTCCTTGCATTTTCGGAGTACTTTTTGACTAGTTGAGAGGACGGAACCCCCCCCCCCACCAGTAACCTAAGAATAGGGGGCGACGCGAGCCAGCCTCCTGAAATATTGACCATATGACCCTTTGCACGTCCCTCGCACCCGTGTGATCTCGTTAGTTCTCCTCCTATAAGAAACTGACCACCATCGCCGTCCATCTTTTCCAGCATTTCTTTCTTTAGCGCTCCAGCAGACGCTCGTTTTAGAGCCCCGTTTTTTTCTGCACTCCCCGCGAGTTCGCACTCGCTTCCTTATATTAATCTCTCCCGGTTCTTCTCCCTGGTCAGATACTACGTCAGACTCACACGCGTTTGATCGGCGTCTGTTATGAGGGCGTTTACTCTCCAACCCATGTCTAACCTTCCTTCTCTCTTAGAGATAATTTTTGATTTCGCGTCTCTGCCACTTTGATTACTCCTTGCTCGAAGAATTCTCGGAGTTTCCGTCGGGAGTTGACGAGATCTCTCCTTTTTTTCCGCTACTAAGTCTTTTAGCTAGCTCCCTCTTTCCCCTCCAGGGCCTACTCCTCCCCTTTCTTTTCCTCAGGTAACCCCTGGCGCTAAGTTCAGTCCACGAGCAGAAACTTAAGTGAAGATACCTCCTTTTTAGTTTATTGACTGGGTTTTTATCTCCTCACTTAATAAATCGCCTTAGTCGACCGTTCTTTTATACTTTCTCTCTTCCTGCTTTCGTTCTCCTTGGGAGATTTCTCTCCCCTTTGGTATTCCCCGCTTCGCATGAGAGCTCTTGTCTCTCTTCCTTTGACCGTATCTTCTGTTCTAAACAAGGAGATTTTTAGAGATGGCCGATGCCTCATGAGAGGATTAATGTTCTCTCTCCTTCCTCCCCCCTATCCTCTCCTCTACTTCCTGAGGCGTGAATAGTGTGACTTGACTATCTTAACTCGCGCCTCTAGCTGATTCCATGCTTGGCCGTCAGCCCTTTCCCATCCCTTAATGACAATGCCGCCCCATCTCCTGTTTTTTGTTACTTCCCCTTAAGGCCGGATGCGCTCGTGTAGTATCAGGCCTCTCTCTCTTATAGTGCTGTCCCTCCAGTTCGAGCGGCGATTTCTTTCGCAGCTTTCTCGCTAGACGCAGTCCACCTTTACGCCCCTCCCTTTCTGACCTCCTTCTTGAAGATCGGCGTCGCTGAATCTTTAACAATCGTGTGGCTTGCTTTCATTTGGTCGATTTGAAGTCCTCTCCGTGCTTTTTCGGAGTCTCGCGATCCCGGATCCATCTTTTTTATCCAATCTCCTGTTTAGAGGACGTCAACTACTCTGCACCCGAGCTCGTTTCTGACATTCGAGTCGCTAGGTAAGCGAGAATTTGTGTTTCGATATCTTTTATGGATCGCCTACCTCGTTTCTTTTTTTTTTCCGTTGCGGCCTGGTTCCTTTCCCTATATAGTCTGTAGGCGTGAGCTAGAGCTCTCCAGATCGATGATAGCTGATCTTCATTCTTTATCCTTTTCTTGGAATCATGATAGTCTCTTGCAGACAGCGCAACTTCCCCGAGTGATCCAGCCGTTAAAAGTTGACCTCGACGAAAGAACAACCTTCCAATAACTTTCCCTTTGCCCCAACACCCTCCTCGATGAACCGAGACAGTCTTTTCGTTGCTCAACCAGAGAGTGAATATTACTCTTCAATAGCTCCATGACTGACTTAACCTTTCTTCTCAACTCGTGACAGTGGACCCTCATACGGTCAACCTCTCCTCTCACTTTAATGACTATCAAGACCAGCACGCTCCAGAAATCACGTCATGGCGGTTTAAGAATCGAAGTATTTTTTTTAATTACTACCCACCCGCGGGCATTTTTAACCCTTTAAAGTTCTTTCTCCCAAGACAGTACCATACCTTTCTCTAAATCCTTTCTCCTTTCGAAGAGTTCCCCAGCAAAAACCCTTGCCCTTCTCAGCAAGAGCGTGCTTCATGACCTCCCCACTCTCTTCCTTGCCAATGACATTCCGAATTCTCCCACAACGTACGTGAAGGTTGGCTGAGTATCTCCCCCTTCTTCCTATTTTCACCTCCGGGCGATCCATATCGAGAACTGCTCCGACGCTACCCCTCCTCCCTGGTATAGAGAAGGGTCGAGCCCGGATCGAATTACACACCGATGTAGTTAAGACTTCAGTCCTCGTTTATCGTTCTACGCTCTTCTTTGTGTATTTCCAGAGTCGACTTCATTAATGATACGCAAGAACCGAGCAACGCGGGCGCACATCTCAGAGGTCCCCTTCTATCTTCTCGCCTGAGCGCCCATAGATGTTGACCTTCGCTAAATTTTTCGAGCCTTTTCTCCCGGGCTTACGCTTCTTTCTTCCTCCGGTATAACCCGATATGCTCCCATGCTCTACAGACTTCCCCCCGGAGATGAACTTATAAAAGGGCGACCCTCGACCTAGTGGCGACGCCCTCTTCTCCGGGGTTTTTTCTTCGAGTAGCAGAGTTAGTTTTAGAAGTTAGGTCGCTGGGACTCCCCCCTTTCCGATGAAGTGTTCCAACCTTCTTGGAGGTACAAGCTATGTCCACTGTATATTTTCTCCCTCCCAGATTTAACTCCGTCTTGGTAGACTGCTTGCTGCATCGAGCCTTCTACGCTATTCCCCTTGCCCACGCTGGCGTATTGCTTAAAGCCCCTTTTGAAATCTTCCACTCAATTCATCGCAACCTGGCCATGCTACTGCCTATCTCCGACTAGATATACGCGTTTGTTTTATACATGCGTCCTTCCCCTGCTACCGTCCTTGTTTTGATCCCGCTTACGTCTTCGAGAAGCCGACCCAGAGTTTTTCCCCCCCTTAGCGGAGGCAATGTGCGACGTTTCCAGGGAGAGCAGTCCTTATTAGTGTTACCGTACTTCATTACGTTTCCCCCGATTCTATATACCCCCCCCCTGTGGGAGGTGAATTTTTTTTATGAGGCTCTGACGTGCGTTGGGAATCCTGACTCGACCCCCACCTTCAACTCCTCCTCCCCCCTGTAAAGGTATTACGCCTTTTTCTGGTTCTTCGTCGGTTATCAGTAGCAAGGACCTTTGTAGCCCCCCTTTTTTCCCCCAGATCAGCCGATTTAGAGGTTTCGCTATCTCCGCTTCTTCCCCCCCCCTTGTGCTTTTTTCCTGTTGGAGCTTCTCCCTACGTTTCCTTACGTCGAAATGGGTTCTGTCCGACGTCACCGAGTTTGGTTTCGTCCTTTTTTTTACCGAAGTAGAAGCAACCCAAAGAGTTTCCGACCCTCTGGCGAAGCCTTTATGACTTCCTTGTTTGCTCCCCCCAACGTTTTTTTTTCTGATAGACCAGCGCTTTTTGGGTGTTTGATGATTTCCGCTTTACTTTGCCCAGTTTTTTTTTGACCTCTTTCTCGCTTTGACTCCCCCTGGTCAGGCCAAACGAGGTCAATTTTTCGTTTTTCGCCAGTCACAGGACTTTACCATATTCGCTCGGTCTTTAGGAGTCATGTTCTTTTCGTACAAATCTTCTGAGTCGTCGGAAGTCTTTCCCTCTCCCTCGTTGGGTGTCAGTCCCTCGAGCAGACCCTCCTAGTTCCCCTCCCTCTCCTCACCGGAACTCCGACATCTCCTTCAACAGGAAACTCCGAACCGTCCCCCTAAGACTTCCTTTGGGAGGGTTGGAAGGACTTTGGGTTACCTTGGTAGTTAAGATCTGATCTCTTTTTGGCTGGAGGTAGTCCTAGGGGCGGGCTGCCCTGCGGCCCACCCGGGCGACCCCGTTTTTTTCCCGATGTTAAGGGCCCTCCGTTTCTCCTAAGCAATGTTAACTAAAGGGAGTTCAGATTGAGGTCCCCCGCAACTTGAGTGAGGCCCCCTACTAAGTTGACACCGCTGGCCCCTCGTTGCATGTAGGGTTTTCGGATTACTTACCGGCGCAGTCTTCTATTGACTTCCCTATTTTACGGCGCGTCCTGTTCCCGGGCCTTTGTGCAGAATTCTATGCCGAGAGGGTGATCCCACTAAAGGTCTTTAGAAGTAAACGAATGGTCTGAGACCACCTACAGTGAAATCCACTTTATGTAGAGGGAAGGACGACCGATTTCTGTCCCCTTTCTCCCGATTACCCCTGAAAATCCCCAGGTACCTAGTAGTCGGTCCCTTTTACCCGTTTTACTGGCCGCATCGCTAACCTGGCTAAAAGGGCAGCCGGCGTCTTACACTACCCCGAATGTAATGCCCCCATTTATATTTGATCAAGAAGTAACCCCCCTTTGCCCCCTGCAATTGCGAAGCCCCTTTCCTCTGACGAACTCCGATTAAACCGGACCAACTCCCGACCCTCCCCCCGCTCATAAGATTGCTATTGACCTCACCCTCCCTGAGTCCTCCCCCTGCCCTCGAGTCTAAAAGCTGCCCGCTCCCGGTTTAGTGAACACCAAGCTGCCCGGTATAACCCCGACCCCCCTTGACCGCTTCCTCACAGCATGCCGTTAATCTTCGAAATTTGTACACACACATTCCAGCTCCTTTTGTAAATCGCGTGCCGCAGGCACCCCCACCTGCTCAATTTAATTCAAGTCTTTCCCTCCTTTTCCCCCCCCCCTCCTTTCTCGAGGAGAACCCTAGGTTCTGACGAGGATGGGGGCCTCGACACTTATCTCTTAACTGACAAGGTCCCTCTCGCAGGATTCCGGCGGCGATGTCCGTGGTTTGTCAGAAGTCCCCTATCTCTTTCCCAGATAGGATACGGCTCGTTCAACCTAAGAGATTTGCCCCGCATCGGCCCGATAATGTGATTGGCCTCAGGTTCCTGATCAGAGGATAGTCAGGAAGTCGACCCCTTTCAGTGAGGGAACTTGTGCCCTTGCTGTGGGCCCTTTTGACTACGTGCTACGGCAGTTAAAGTTATGTCCTAATAGGAACCCTGTCGCCTCTCCCCTAGAACCTTCACGAATTCGAGACCAGTCCCAGAGTACCAGATAGGCAAGTCTGCCCCGGTCATCTAGGAAGGTTTAATGTTCATTTTCGGCAGCAATCAATTATACGTGTACTCACAAGTGAGAGACTCCCCCCCATTGATAAGCCCTCCCTCCCAATCACATGATGCTTGACTCGCCGGTCACGTACCATAACCACAACCCTTCCCCAGTCTTTTTCCACCGCAGTGGTAAACTCCTTAAAGATCAGGAACCTTGCCATGCTCAGGCCTCGCGTCGCAACCATCTCTTCTTTTACTACCTCCTTGTTTTTTTTTCCCTATTTTGGTGTGATGGTACGGCCGTTTTTTAGGCTTGAAGGGACATTCTCGATCAAGAGATGAGGGTAAAATTGGGTCCTGGGTTTGGTATGCTCTTTAATTCGCACAGTTTCGGCGCGGTTTTCTTAGGCAGAGCGTTTCACTCTTAAATTGGTCTCCCCCTCGTACAGGCATGTCTTCTGTAAGGAAACTCAATGCAGCCAAAATGAATCTTCCTGAGTTTCCCGCTGTTTAAAGAATGGCTCTGTTTCGAGATTTTGCTTTCCCCGCATTTCGATTTCTTTCCTAGCGCCGGAAGATGTTCCTAAAGGATGGAAGCATTTATTTCTCCCCCCCCGTAGGCCGATAAAGCCCACCTTTTTTTCAGGTTTCGGGGGTTGGGGGGGAAGTTTATTTTTCCGCTTTCCATTCCTGCACCTCTCACGATCGCAGTTCTTTTTTTACCCTGACAAGATCAACATGTCGTCCTAGTCCGGCATTTTATTTCTCTGATTCCCCGCGATTTTATTCTCTTATTTACCGAGACTCCTGAAACCAAATCCGTCCCCCCACCCGCATTTAACTCGACCGAACCTCTTGAGAGACAAGGTTTCCAGTCCTTTGCGGACCTTATGTTTATAGGGCGATTCCTCCTTTTCTCTAAATCGCCGTGCGGAGTTTAGGAGTATCGACCGTGTAGGGTTGATAGTTCCCTAATTTCGGGAAAGTTGCCTCCTTTTGTTGACGGGGCGCTTTATGTTCCATAAGGTAATTTCCCTTTCTTACAAATGGTCTACACTGAAGGAGCGGGTTGCTTGGTTTTTATAAGGTGTTTTCCGGGGATAAAGGGACTATGCAGGGGGTTCCCACCTGACATCTTTTTTCTCTGGCGAAGGAGGGAGTTTGTGTCTGGTCGATGGAGTGATGTTCGACATTTCCCGGATCGGATTCGGATTGAGTTTTAGTCGGTTTATTTCGGGTGGAAGGTCTCTGGATTCCCCTAGGGGTTCTTCCCTCCCTTCCGATTCGGGGTGGCGGTTGCATTAAACCCCCGGCTCTGGCCATTTCTGGGAGATATTTGGCTCCTCCTTCAGATGACCGGGTATAAAGGTCCTGCCCCTCCTCTGACGGGCTGGCTTGTTGCTTGTGACTCGAAGACGTCTTTGCTGTCGTGGTGTTTTTTAGGCCTTGGCCAGGCGACCTATATTTTCCCACGTGCTGACCCCCACCGTGATGTTAGCGCCGGACCTTTGAGGTGTTCGCCGAACATTTCTTTTTTGCTGAGTACATTATGTTGTGTCACCTGAGGGCTATTGCTTTGACATCCCACCCTTCTCCACGTTACAAATCCCAGTGAGTTTCCTCCATCTCCCTCCTAGAGCTTTTTACCTACGACCTTCGGGATAGCTAGCAGGTTTAAACTGCCCCCTTTCCTCTACCAGTTTTTCCTTTACCGATTCATATAAATAATTTTTTAATAGTTGACCCATCTGCCTGCGCAGGAGCGCCCCGCATACAACCGCTCTCCCCCTGCCAGCACAGCGTGTCCCCAGCACTAGGCCCCGTGAGAGCAGCGGATACCTTCCACCATTTCCCCCCTGCCCCATTCTTTCCCCACTTTACGTAGCCCCCCTCGTCCCTCCTTAGGATCGGTTTGATGGCGTCTTTCCTTCCTTCTGATGCGGTTATTTAGGGCTAGGATTCTTTTCACTCTCTCTCTCATTCCGGCGAGCTAAGACTTTCTAAGATCTAACCCCCTTTCTCGTTTTCCGGACTCAATGCTTACTCAAGCCCTTGCCGAATACCTGGAAAAAGCGGTTTGTGTAGGTGACCGCACCTCTTTCTCTTTTGAGGGTCGCTCCCGCTTCCCCTAAAATGCCTTAAGTTCCAGCCAGGGAAATCAGCCAACCCAATCAAAGGGCTGCGTTTTCCTGTCCTTTTCTCAAAACCCCGAGCGTAGTTTGGTCTGGGCTCAATCAGCCCCACGACAGCTTCGCCGTGTTTGATTTTTTGTTCCTCCTCTTATGGTCAACTGGCACGAAAAACCCTCCTCCTTTTTCTTCGTCCCTCTGAACACGATTCGACGACCGCTCTGTCCTGCTCCTCCCCCGGAAAAAAGCCACGCCTTGGAATTTCTTCCTATCATTCCCCTTTAAAGATCCCTTTCGACGGGATCACTTTCACGTTTCCAACAGGTAACTTTAGAAGAACAACATCTTCTCCCTTCCCTTCTTCTACGCGTAAGCAGATCGATTTGTGTGGGTTCTTGACCTTCACATCCTTGATCGCATTACTTCATCCCCTTTCGGTCTGCGTCATCCCTCTTGGCGATACCTCGTATATTTGTCAATTGATTGTTTTTTCTAAAGAGGTTATCAAAGGATCACCTCTGTCTCAGCATCTTTCTCCTTCACTCCAGAATTTTCGCCAGCTGGGATAGATAGGTACTCTTCAGTTTTTCCCCCAAGCACCACCCTTCTCGTGACCCTTTTCCCTCCCTTCCCACACCTTCCTTTTTCTCTCGAAGGATCAGGCCCTAGTTGCAACTTCCGGATTCCTTCGCTATGAATGTCTCACGGTGCTACCATTGTCG
>Ga0179593_1488724_pt1 | contig 12091 bp, 12 predicted proteins | sample CZODoug2_1_08_16_FD_185931 | JGI IMG/M metagenome (GOLD analysis project Ga0179593, IMG submission 185931) | Vadose zone soil fungal communities from Angelo Coast Range Reserve, California, USA - CZODoug2_1_08_16fungal (PacBio error correction) | ecosystem: Environmental > Terrestrial > Soil >... | reverse complement strand
CTTTCGCCTTCCACCCTAAGGCTCGGGATACTGCCTTTCCCCCCATGGTCTCTTCTCCCAAGTTTTTATGATTTCAAATTCATCATTCTCCGACAACCTCCTCCGTATATGATGTCGAACTGTTCAGAATGTGCTTCGCCGTTGTTGTCAGGCGAAGCCTGCCACTGTCCCTTCCCCTCCGCGTCCCGCCTGTGTTCTGTTTCTACAACCCTCTACGGATTCTCTTTCGGAGCATACCCGTCACTCCCTTTGGGCCCTAACCCCATTCGCCGGCGTCCCCTGCACGGTCCTGTTCCCTGCGCACGTAAAGTCTAAAAAAAACCATCGCATTGTCTTTCCCGCCTCTCCCTTTCTTCGCGATCCGTTTTCGCGCCTTCGCAGAGTATGAGTGCAGCCTTTTGCACCCAAGCCCCACCCGAAAGGGCCTTTCCTCGCGAGTTTTCGATTCTCTCGTGCCGCCGTAATAAGTTTTTCTTCAGTCAAAGCCCGTTTCTCTTCCCTTCCTGCCATCCCCCATAGTAGTATTTTCATCGAGAGGACGTTTCCCGTTCTAAGATTTTCCTGGATTTACCCTCATTCATTCCCCTCGTCCCTTGTCGCAGGGATGAATTTTTCCCCCAAACCAGGTTGGAATGCAACTCGCCGTTTTTGTCGGTTAGTTGAGAATCGATTTTGCCCTTTCCAGATCATGTGTTCGGCCACCTCCCCCCTTTTTGCCTTCACCTTTCCCCCGCTTTCTACGTGTGCGTAAAAAGCCCCGCTCCACGTCCCAAGCCTTCCCCTCTCTTCCCGGTCTCCCCGAGTGGGCCCTGATTTCGAAGCGCAGGACTTTCTGCCCCCTTGCTTCCATTTCCGACTTCAGAATCTCCCGAGACCCAGAACAGGTCTCCCCCGCTTTTCCTCTCACCCTATTTTTGGCTGCGCCGGGAATATTGGTCTTGGAACTTCAGGCGTCTTTCGGTGAGCTCGCCCCACATTCTTCTCGCATTTTTTCCCCGAGACGATTGTGGCTTTTTTCATGACATCTTTTTTTTTTTGAGACATCATCCTCCGATCCAGGCCACCTGTTTCCTTGCCGAGAGAAGAAATCCCCAGTTGATGCCTTCGCCTTCCTCCAGGCTATTTTCCTTCATTTCTGTTTCTTCCCGCGAACCTGAAATTGAGACATGTCCCTCGTTTTTCCAGCGAAGCGGCTTACGTTGCCAGGCCGGTCCCCACAAAGCGAACCTCTCGTACTTGCGTCAAAGCGGCGGACTCTGCTTGCCTTCAAAGTCCTGAGTTTGCCCATTCTCCTCTTCCCCCAGTGAGAAAGCTGGGAAGCTCTCTTGGTGATGGCTGCGGCCCCAGTGTTTTTTAGCGTCCCCCCCCTTTTTCCTGGTATCCCTTCGCCGGAACAACGAAAGGAAGATCGCCCCCCCCTTGCGGTTTTTGCTTACGGCCCCTTTGACTGGTCTGGCTTCAGTCTTTACTTCGCCACTCTTCTCTTTTGCCGAGTGGTTGATTTTTTTCCAGTCCAAGCGTAATGGAGTAGCTTATGGCTCAGCTCTTCTCCTTCATTAGCTCGGCACAGGACGAGTTTCAAGACCCAGGATGCGGCCGGCCCTTGATGGTGGGCCTGTCGTAGTTAGTGTCCTCTGCTTCTTCACTTAAAATCTCCCCAGCTGCCGCAACGCACGGCACAATGTTCCTGCCCCTTTCCGGTTTCGCATCCTTTCCACTGAGTTCCGGTCCTCCGCCTCTTGCGTCAAAGATGTCGGTCAATTACATAGATCCCCTTTACCACTAAGCAAAGTCAGATTTCCTTGCCTGGCTTCGCCCAAACTCTACTTTTTTTTAGCTCTAGACCATTGTCACAGTATTAAAGAACTCGATTCCCCCGTCGGTGGTCCTTCTCCCCAAGGAAAACTTAGCGCCTCATGCCCTTGATTTTTATACTTTGTCTGTTCAGAATTTCCCCAAATTCCTTGCCGAATCAAGAAGTTTGCCAATGCAGGTTTCCGTCCCCTCCCTTCAAGACGGAGTGACGCTTTTCCCCTGCGCGACATAGTTCTCAAGCGTCTTCTTCCGCCCAAAAAACTAGTTCGCCCATGCACCCCTGATCCCTCCCCCTCCGTCTGCCCCGATTGAGTAGTCCAATCATCTCCCCACGTTTTCCGGTGCAAAATTATCGGTGGCGCTTCTTTTAAATCCCTTGCATCTTTTCGTTTCAGAGTCGCGTCGGGGGCTGCACACTTACGTCCGTTGAAAAGAGATCCCCCTTCTGGAACAATCCTTAAGCTTCTTTTTTGTTTGAATCCATCCCTGCAATGTAGTTTATTGTGCATCGGGTACGCTTCGGATCGTAGAGCGGACCGCCTTTATGTGATTGAGATCTACAGAGAAGAATACCCGTGTCTCCCCCCCGGACGACAGTCCCGCCACCTAGCTCCTATTTTCCACAGGCCTTACTTGCAGGGGTTGACTATAAAGGCTAGTTTACCCCAACATCAGGCCCTTTCAAGGAATCTCTGAGCCCCTAGCAATCCACTTGCCCCGGCCCCCCCACAATAGTGTATGACCTGACCGCTCGGTTTTTTTTACCGACCTTGCTCCGCTCCAGCTGTACCCCCCGAAAGGCAGACCCTCTCCAGTTATTCTCAGCACGGCAACGTATCCCTCATAGACGATTTCTTTGTCTGCGCCTGCCTCCTGTAGTGTGATGCATCTCTGAAGCTTCCATTACCCGCCTCCTGATGCCTCACGTTTTATGAGCAATTGGCTGCTTTCGCTACCCGGTTGTGCCAGTATTATCCCGCTGGGAGCGACGTGAGATTCTTTGACCCATCGGCTCAATAGAGATATCACGCAATGTTGGATTCTCTTTTATCATCCTCGTTGTTGTTTTTTCCCTCTTCCCATGATAATATCCTAGGAAGCCCCTCCCCGGTCCTCCTCGCACTTCCTTCTTCACGCAGGCGGGGTGTCTGGAACCCCCATCTTTTTCCCTCTACCAGCCTGTGCCGATATAATCAACCCCCCCTGATTCCTTTTTTCGCGGAATGCCCGGTATCGTCTTCGAATTCCCCCATTCCAGGTAGCCCGAACACCCCTCGTCTCCCTCTACTTTCTTGATCGCTGGGTCTTTGTGCGCTTCCTTTCATGATGGTGTTGGTGGTATTTCGCGGCTTGAGATTAACGCCGCGCCTTCCTGTTCATCCTTTCCATTGGTCAGTCTCCTTTCGGATGTGATGGCGTTGCGTCCTTAACGTTTTCTTCCTTTCCTTTCCTGGCGTGGGGGTGATTTAATATCTCAAGGCCCTGCAATTTCTTTTTTCATGTTGGGCTCAGACTTTCTCCCCTCTTCTGCGCGTTTCGCCAGATTATTCTGGATTCTCACCTTCCTCACCTCAAAAGCTGGTCCGCGCGGACTCCCATTCCCAGCTGGCGTAACCGCGTCCCATTCCATACCCTGGGATGGATGGGTATTAAACCCCTACTTCTGCTGGTCCCCCCTGCCGTGAGATGTTCAACGTGTCTATTGCTTGCCTGGGCCTAAGACTCTCATCCCCCGGATCTGATTTCCCATATGATGTCATCCTGCTCCAAAATGGATACGACACTTCCCCTTGCGGGTCCTGAGTGGCCTACACAATCCCCTCTTCTGGATCGTTATTTAGAATAGCGTTTTTTATTCCTATCCTTTTCCTTCTCCTTGCGCCCCTGGCGCGATAAACACGTGCAGATTTTCCTGGATCTTTGGACGGGAACGGCATTGCACTTTCCTCTTTGCAGGCATTTATGGAGAGGCCGTTGTGTTCCCCAATGGCGTTTTCGTATGCGACGTGATCGCCGACAACCGCCTTACGCCGTTCTTGAAGTATCATTTTCCACCTAGAGCCTATGATTTTTCGAGAGATGCCAGTTAACATTCTACCGTTTCTCTTGAGTGATGACAGAAAGGGGGCTCTATGTCAAGACGCTGCTTCCTCCATTGGGAGGAAAGCGGCGTGCCCTATCCTGGGGTGGAATTCGCTTAACCGAAAGACCTTACTTTACGGGTCTTTTTTGATAGACTTCATGTTAAGTGTCTTCCTAGCTCTGCCCCTGTCCCAGTGGAACGGACAGCCCACCATCATCGGTTTCCGCGTATTTCCCCCCCGGTCCTATGTCTTCATGAAAAACTCTTTCCGTCGCCTGCTCCTACGATTTCAGCCCTTCTTTGTACGGGACACAACAATCACCGGGATTTCTCCTCCTCCCGGACTTTGGTCTCGCCCCTTTCCCCCCCCTTCTCTAAAAGCTCGGCCGTTGTGCATGGATCTTTTCGTGGTTTTCTTCGATCCCCTCCTCCCTGGAACACTACATGCCGCATCCACGAGCCTCTAGCCACCTACTGTCGGCTGGGGAGCGCGGCGAATTTCCCTCTACGTTCAGGCAACATCCTGCCCTTTGGCTCTCGAGAAAAGCCACAGTTGGTTTTTGTGGTAGCCGGCCTTGGGCCCCACCGCATCCTCTTCTTGCCTGTCCCCCCCCCCCTCGGGATCAACATCTCTTTTTTTGACACGACACCTTCCACGACGTCCTTTTCCTTCTATTTACGGCGAACTTATTTCAACATGGGAGTTCGTTATCTTTTAGCCCCCCCTAAGCCTCAGTTTTGATCGTTTTTTTTTTTTTTTTTTTTTGTTTCCTGGTCCGGATTCTTCTCTCCAAACCCAGGGCATGATCTCACGGACTTTCTACCCGGACATGACTCTCAGAAAACTGCCTACCGGCGATCGAACGAAAGAGTAAGACCAAGAGATTAACCTGTCTCTAGACTTCGAACGAGGAACTCCCCTTCCTCCCTTACTCAAGATTTGGAATCAGCTTCCGTGGGTTAGAAGTCATCCAGCTGCGGACTTCATCAGTTCCAAGTCGTCGAATGAGCCGAAATGAAATGAAGGTCCCAGAAGCTCCCAACCACCCCCCATAACCCCCTCCCCCCACCCCCCCCCCCCCCCCCCCCCACACTCCCCCCCCCCCCACCCCACCCTTCATATTTACATGTTGTAAGCACAAATTTTTGCGTCGGACCGGCTTTTCTTCAATGCATGCCCAAGGAGTGCCCTCCCCATGATCCAACTAAAGTGCTTCTTGAGCAGAACCATTCGCAAATGCTCCTTGCGTACGACTGTTTTTTTTTCAATCTTGGCCACGGTTCCGTGGAAGGGGCGGGGAGCCCCCTCGTTCATCCCTTCAACCCCTCCCCCTCAAGTAGACTTCGAATGTCCTTATAGTGGCTAGAATTCCTCTTTCAGCCAGTCAATCCCCTTCTTTTTTGATTCGCGCGAGCGCGAGCCGGTCACCCCTCTTCTTTTTATCGAATCCCCAAGAGCGTTCCCTTTTTTAAGCAGTAATCGCTGTTGTTTTTTTCCCCCAGGGCCTTCCTATCATATCGACTGGCGGCCGCCTGAGCGGATGTGGCCGGCCCTTCTCAGAGGGGTTTTTATCAAGAGCCGTGGGAAAGTTCCGTTTTTGGGACCCCGCCGCTGGGCTCATTTAGAAGGTACCAAGTGGGAGTCGTTTCTGCGACAATACGCTTTCTCCGGCCTTTTTCCCCCCTGTAAGGTCGAGTTTTCAAAACCCCAGAAGGTTCCCTCCTGATGTCGCATCCATGTCGATCCCCGATCTTTGTCCTTAGTCTCTTATGAAAGGCGCTTACCTTTTGCCGAAGATCACAAGTGCCTCCTTCCTGACTTTCCCACCGTTTCCTGTTTATAGCCGGAGGTGCCGTCCCTGTAGCCACCTGCTCGATGGTCTGGGCCTCCCTGTTTTTGTTGTTGAGGAGCTACTTTTCCCATGCGATGTCCTCAGTTTTCCTTTCTGCCTGTTGTTACGAGAATCCTTTTCACGTTTATTCTTCTTTTCATGTGAATGCGTCGCCCCGCTCCTATCTCTGAACTTTTTCGAATTCTCCGTCGACTTTTCATTATTGAATTTTACCGAGCGCCCCCCCCCTTTTCTACTACTCTCTCCTCCCGCGAGGGTTTCAGAAACGTTTTAGACGCCGGGGAACTGAGGTGTTTTCTCTTTTTTCACTTCCGTCCCTTTTTTTCAACCCTTGCCGAATATGAGCCGCCCACTCCCTTGGTTTTCTCACGGTACCGCTGGCGCACACACCCCGCTTTCATGGGGCCAACAGCCCTTTGCGGATTGCGCATAGCCGGTCGCTCCTTGATACAGGATTAGATTTTTGCCCTTTACAGCGAATTTTGCCCGGTGAAATCGACCTTCCCCTCTGGTTTCCCTGCTCTAGAGGTAAGAGGTCGCGAATGCTGTTGGTCCGAGTCTTTTCCCATGAGATTTGCATTCTATCCACTCTTTTTCGAGTTACGGTGCAATTGCTTGTTGAGCTTGCCCTGCTCTCCCCGAGTTTGTGGACCGTCAGGTCCGGACCGGGATCAACGTTTATGGACTCTCCTTATTCCTTTTTTCATTTGTCCGCGACCCCTTTCCCATCGTTCCCCCCTCATTTATCGGATTTCCCACAGCTATTTTCCTCTTTCCCCTTCTGTTCCGGCCGAAGAGCTCCCCGCGGACTCTTCCACCCCCGAATTTCTACACACAACCGGCACCTTCACCCTTTCTTCGATCAATCTCTGATCCATAGTGGAGCATCTAATTTTTCAACCAGGGTAAAGCATTTTTGTTAGTGAGCAGATGAAGCTTTTTTCGACCCATCTTTCTTATTGAGGCCCGAGATTTTTCTTTTTGTGACCAATTAAGAGCCAAATGTGGTTCGCTTTCCAGCCTACGCAATATTTGTCCCTCCTTTACGGCACCAGCCGTTCCTTCGGCCATTAGTTGCTAGTGTGGAACTGATTGTAATCTGCGAGGCATGAAACGGCTTTTCCCCCCTTCCGACCGAGAGTGGTCCGATCTTTCCACTCTCCCGCCGCTGAAGTGGTTGCCCTTGTATTCCTGCTTTTTTTTCATAGAAATGATGCCTTAAGCTCTCGGTATGGGCCGGAAGCGTTCGTTATAGTCCTTTTTAGCTTGGACCCGTAGCCTTCCCTTTTACGGTCGAGGTCGACTATCCTTGCGGCCATCCCGCGGTTGTGTGATCGAATGCATCAGTCTCCAGCCCCCCCCTTTTTTCTTATGTTGTCCATGATAAACCCGAAGCACAAGTTTGATCTTTTCTTTTCCCCTTTAGTGGAAATTGTCCGTGGGTGAGCATTCTTGTATGGCAGATAAACTAATTAGACCATCAGTTCACTCTTTTTAGATCATCCGCGTTACAGGCAGAAGCACCCAGCTTGTTGTCCTGGCCCGATAACTATCGTAGGCTGTCACCAGGCTTCGGAAGATATTTTTGATACCTGAGTGAGTTGATTCGCTACCACCTTTCACCACTTCGTTTTAGAATCATTTTCCTTTGATGTGCGGAAATGTTTTTTTTATATCCATTGAAGATTGATCAGGTCGACGGCCACCTCCAGAGACCTCCAATGACCCCTTTTTCCCCCAGGTGTGTGAATTTGCGCCTGCCCTTTCCTTTCTTTGTCCACTCGTTCGGGCTACTTCGCCTCCGTCTTGTTGTCCTTCCTTTGTTTGAGTGCTTCGGCTCAGCGGGGAGCGCTCTAAGAGGAGGCACAGAACGTTCCAATTTCCGTACCTCGCGCCCCCTTTTCAAGGCTCCCCTTACCAAATTCCTATCCTTTGTCAATGGCTGTGAGTCAGGGCATTTTTTTTTTCTCCCCCACCCATTCCCCCAGTTGTTAACCCCCCCCTCCCCAATTGTAGGTTTTAATTTCCTCCCGCCCCAGGATGGAAATAGCCGCGTGTTTTTTCTACTCCCCCCCCAATTTGCTTCTTCTGAAGCAACCGAACATGGCTGACTACACTAGGCCTCATAGTCGGTTCCGGCCAGCGTTTTGCCGCAACAAAACGAATCAGTCTTCTCCGGTTTCGAGATTTTTAGCACAGTGTACTTATTCCTTTCCAGCCCTTTTCAAGTTCACATCCAAATACGTGTTCACATACTGCACCCAATTCATTGTATCCACACCCTGTTCCGTCTATCCATACCTAGAAGAAACAACTTTCAGTTCCTGCGGTAAAGTTCCCCCTCCGGAAGCGAAGTGGGGTTAGTAATCACGGGCTCGAATTTATGTCGGCCCCCTCCCCCCCTTCTGAGTGTTTTCCCAGATCCCACGTTCGTTACCCCGTTCTTCCCCAACCCGCCCCCCCATCGATTGTGATTTATTTCAAAGAAGTCCTTACACCCCTCCCTTTTCCCCCACTGGAGGTCTCCTTGTGTTGGGTTTTATTCCGGGAAAATACTCCTCCCTTTATACGGGCGATCGAGACAAGACTCGCAAAGTTTTCCAACCCCCCTCCTTTGTGAACAGTTGTGACCAATAAGCCCCCCCCGGAGGGTTTGACACCCGGTCCCTTACTTTGTTTTCTTGTGAATCTTTTCGAGCGTTTTTGAGGGCCTTCTCGGGTAGTTGATACCAAGTGATTCGCCAGCGTGAATAATTTCGCCCTCCCCCCACGACGTCCAGTCACTTCGCACACTACCTCGGCCCCCTCTTGCTTAGCTTGAATTTGGATAAGGGGATTTCCTTTCCCAAAATTGTTCCCTCCCCCATAAGGACGGGAAGTCTTCTCCCCCCCTCTTCCCGCACCTCTCGAAATTCCCCCGCTTCGGCTACAAGTGCTTGTCAACCGGTGACCGTTTTACCCCTTGCCGATCGTAAGCGTAGAACCGTGCGAGTCCCCGACTGCAACCCTGACCTTGAAACAATTTTCCCCCAGTCTCCCCGTCTCTTCAAGACCGCCTATTGGGGTTTTTTCCCCGCAAGTCGGTATCCGATCCGTTTTCCCCACCTGCCGGACTCATTTAGTGTACTTCACCTCATGTTGACGACCCGATCCACCGCCCTTGTTCCTACCCCACCGAAGGCCTTTTCTTCCCTTTTTTCACGGTCACTTCTAGAAGATTGTGACAGTGCATCAATAGTCGCTGGCGTGAATCGTCCTCCGTGCCTATGATTCCCCCATTTTTTCGGATGCCTTGCGGAAGCAATGTCTCTCTCTCCTCCGTTGAGAGACATGCTTCTCTCCTTTATGGCACGTCGCACTGACTATCGTTTTTTTTGTATAGATTCACCCACTTTCACTATTCTGGATGCTTGGCGCGAAAGTGTGCCCATTCTCATCAAGCTTCTTTTTTTTTGATAGGTCCTGTCTTTTGGTAATGTCTTCCATCTTGTAAGTCGTGCCCCCCCAATTTGAGCCGGCGCGCCCATTGAAAACATACATTGTCCCCTATCATTTGCTTCCCGGGGCATTTCGTCGGCATCTGATACTGTCCTCTTTGTTCTGTTCATTGAGGGAGCTTCACGGTTCGGAGCTTCAGCTGACGGACCTCTTACCTTCTCCTGTGTGAGATGTAGCTTTTGTATTTGGCCGCGTTCTATTGCCTCGTTTAGCGGTCCCCCCTCAGTTGGGCGCCAGGTGGCCCCTTTTTTTTTTCTCACATACTATTTTTACCCCCTTCCCGCAAGTCTGTTATGGATTTTTTCCCTTTCCCGTTTTATTCTTTCAACTTCGTCTGGTTTTGGTTGCGAACGCTTAGTGAGCTGGCTGATCCCCCTTTTTTGAGTTTCTCCTCCGCTGGTTCTCCCCAGGTCGCCCCGAAACATCCCCAACGAATGGGCCTTGATTGCCTATTTCAACCCCCGTCTCCCAGCCCTTTTATCTTTCATTTGAATTATGGTTTTTGGGCTCCTGTCTGGCTTGTCCTCTTCCGAGTTGTCCTAGAGGCAGGCCTGAGGTCGACCACTACCGGTTTTCCCCAATGGCCCGCCATGGACCAAATGGAGGGGGTTCTTGAATTGTCGGGTGGCCTTCCTCATGGCGGATTGTTGCAATCACGGCCTATTTTTCCTTCTTCAGTAACATTTCTAATATCGCGCCCTTTTTTGTCTTACCCCCTTGAAGATCCTTTTGCTTTTTTTGGAACGTTTTGCACCTTTTCCTTTTTCTTCAGGATGAGGTTAAGGCAAGCTCCCAGGGTCTACAATTTGGATGAGCTTTTGTTTCTTGGATAACTCCACCTTAAACGCTATGGTATGGCCAGACGGTCCGGCCCCCCTCTAATCGCGAAACGCTCTCTGCTTTTTGTTTGATGACCGTTGCAACTCCTTCCCCTTTATTCTGCCAGTTTTCGTACTTTTGGTCGCCCGGTTTCAAAGACTGGATTTTGACGAATGCTTCCGCCACCCTTTGCCTGAGGACCACGTTTTCCAGTTCCGCTGTGGTGACCGTTCTCCCCCCCCCGGGACAGATGTTCCTTTTCTAGCGGCCGTTTGGCTGGTGCGGGAGTTTTGATATTAGGGACCCTCTACCTTTAAGGGCATCTTTCCTTTTTTCCGTCGTGTGCGATTTTGACCCATGTTTAACACTTCTTTCTGTCCGTCTCTCATTCCCTTCTCCGCCGCTTGAGGCCCTTCCTTCCCCCCCATCCAGTTACAACACCACGTTCCGGCCTAATCTGCCCGACTGGACGCCCCCATGTTTTCGCGCACCTAGCCTCCTCACCTTCGGCTTTTTAGATGGATTCGTATTTGGTTTTTTCTTTGTCCAACGCTGCCATCACCACTGACCCGCACCCCAACAAGCCTCGCCCCTACGTGAGCTTTGGGAGAGGGATTTCCCCCGACGTCCTGTAGTCCCCTCCCTTTCTCCGCCAAGCCTTGTTGCAAGACGATGTCTGACATGGATGCCACAGAGTTTTTTTGCGTGAGCGTCCGTAAAACACGTAATTTTTTTGAGTTTTCCCACCCCTCGCTTCTCAATTTCAGTTCTCGGTAGCCCAAGAAACCATGCCTTGCCCTTCCCCTTTTCTTTCTTCACTATCCTTTCGGTAATCCCCCTTGTTGTTTTAGGAGCACCGTTTAGCATCATTTTTGAGACTGCTGCAGGATGCTCTCTCACACCCTCTTGTTACTGAGACCCCCTTAATCTACCTTACCCGAGAGAAGTGTCATTGACCGACCTTACGACGAGACTGACCCCCAGCATTAATTTCCATACAGTCCTTCCTGCTTCGGTTTCCCTCTCGTTTTTGTTGCGACTGTTCCGCTTATCAGCGCGTTGGCATCTTCTCCAGACCGCTTTCTCTTTTTCAATTTTTGAAGCAGTTTCCTTCTCCTGCCGTGCTTCACTTCCAGCCTGCAGAATTAGAATGAGCTTCCTTCACTGATCGTTGGTTATTGGTACGGGCTTGGTTTGAGCCACATCCGTTCCCCCGGCCCGTCAGCCACGTCCGTGCCAGCTCCAGACTCACTTTCTATGTCCCCAGTGCAAAAAGTTTGTGCCTTATTTCCTCAACTGTCAACACTTCGAAGTTTATTGCGTTCCTTTTTTTTCCCCATGTTGGAAGTATTATTTCCCCGGATGTCCATTTTGGACTCCGGGTCCCTTTGAATGCCCGCAGCTCATCATGGAACACGTTCAAAGACACCTTATTATTTTTTTCACCGACCAACTCTACTTTTTGACCCTAATTATACGTCATGCCTTCCAAGTTCAGCTAGTGGCCACTCTTTCCAACTCGCGCGCGTCCGTCCCCTTTCTTTTAAAATCTCGCGGAAATTGCATTGGCGTGCATGCAAGCTCCCTGCCTTTCTTGCCTTTGATCTTTTCCCAAGGAGCTTCCCTCTATCCTTTCTTCCGCTTCGCCCCCGTACTTTGCCATAGCGTTTTGCTTTGCCCCTTAAAGAATCGCTTTTTTTTTTCAAGCCCCGAGAAGTTTCCCGTGAATTGACCCGCCAGGCGTTTATGTCTCATTTCTTCGACCCCCGGTGGTCGAGTTTCCTTCTAGGTGTCTCCGCGTCATGCCGGAGCGTTACCTCCCCTTCCAAGGTTAGAGAGCTGATTTTGTTGTTTCAGAGTGCTTTGTACGATTCGCCTGCTCCCACGTGAAGTCCTGGCAAATCTCTTTTAACTTCGCGTTGACCATTACCCCCCCTTTTTGTCTCTCCTCCTGGAAATCTGCGAGTTTTCCCTCTCTCCCCCTTTCTTTGGCCGGTCCTTACGTAGGGGTAATAGCACGGGA
>Ga0179593_1302519_pt1 | contig 12091 bp, 22 predicted proteins | sample CZODoug2_1_08_16_FD_185931 | JGI IMG/M metagenome (GOLD analysis project Ga0179593, IMG submission 185931) | Vadose zone soil fungal communities from Angelo Coast Range Reserve, California, USA - CZODoug2_1_08_16fungal (PacBio error correction) | ecosystem: Environmental > Terrestrial > Soil >... | reverse complement strand
CCATTCATCTCTCCCCCTCTCCCCCCTCCCGCCCTTTGTTTTCGTCCGGTTGATTCCCTCCTCCCACCAAGCTCTTTGGCCCGACCGTTCAGTAGCTCCCCCCCTTTGTGCTTATCCTTACCCAGAGTCTTATTTTCCGACATCCCCCGCCCCATTCCTGTCTTTTAACCTGTTTCTATGGTCCTTACGTCTTTTTCCCATGATTTTCTTGATGGTTCCCCCGAATCCGAACGTTTCTTTTTTCTTGCGCTGCTGACGCTTCTTCCAATTTCCCTCTGGGTTTTTTCTCTGCTGGTGCACCCGATGTCTCTGGACTTTTTTGCTCCTTCCACTGGCAAGATCGGAGTTGACTGGCGCCTCCCCTTTCTCCCAAGCGAGGCGACATGCCCCAACCCCAGAAAGTACGGTCTATGCGCCTGATTTTCCTTACCCTTGCCGTCCCCCTTTGTGGCCAAATTTTTTGTTCGTCCCTCCAAAAACTCGCGGGGTGTTCCCAATCCAGGCCCGGACCGAGGGGCCCTCTGACTATCCACTTTTTTTCATCTCTCGCCCATGCTTGACCGACTTTCATGTAAACCCCACGTCTTACCCCCCGGTTTTTGCCTTCCACACCCACGATAGGTTTTGCGTTCTTTGGTGGCCAACGGACGGAGTGACTCTTCAGTTTGGTTTTGTCTTTTTCGTGAACGTACGTACCGGCTCACTCAGAAATCATCTTTTTTTTTCTTTTTCTTTCCCCGGGCCTCTTTTTTGCTTGCCAAGTCTTAATTCCGCGCTGCTCTTTAATTCCCTTTTGCCCACCAGTGGCGTTTCCTTTTTTTTTCTCGCCGGGCGGCCCCCCCTTTTCCGTCCCCTTTGAGTTTTGGGGAACCCCCATCTGAAACCTGTGTCGTGCCCCCCGCCGCATTGCTGTAACACCCTGTCCCATTTTTTTGCTTTTTCTGATATTAATCCCCTCGCCCAAGCGTATTTGTTTCGGATGGGTAGTTCGGTTCCTTGCGTGAAAATCCGTAGGTCCCAAACAATCCCCCTGTTTTCCGAGATCCCCCCCTTCCCAAGTGTTCTCCTTCGATCACTCCCCTTTTTTTCCGCCCGTTCACCCCCGTTTACCCCAAATTCTTTTTTCCCACCATGGCGTTTCCCTCCTTTCTTCTTTTCCCCTTTTCCCCAATCCCGTGAATTTGTAACCCTGCTCTCCCTTTTTTTTTCTGTCACCTTTCGTTGCCCCTTGGACTGCTCTTTCCCCCTCTTCTCCCTCTCCCAATCGCGATTGAAGTCCCTTGAACTAGTAAGGGCCCTGCCTGCTCTCCCCTCTGATCGGAATCGCGTGCTTCTTGTCTTATGTATTCCCACCCCTCCGAAGGCCTGCTTGGCCTACGTTAGTCCCGTTTCATCGCCCCAAGGATATTGCGCGGTCTCCCCTCTTTTGAATATCAACGAGGTTCTGGAAAACGCCCACCCTTCATTTTGTTTGCCGTTTTTCCCCTTTCCTTTGCTGTCGACCCGAGCGTTTGAGTTGAGACACTCACCGTTCTTATGGGGGTTCACCTCCTTTTGGTTTTTTAAGCAACATTCCCTGCGATCTTCCACACTTTTTTCCCTCTTGTGTTGCAATTTCGCCCACACCCCCAGGTCTTCCCTTCGACCCTTCCTCCCACGCAGAGCATGTTTCCTTTTTTCGTTGCAGGGATCACATAGTCCACCCCTACCCATGGTGGAGTTGTGCACCCCCTTGTGTTTTCCAGTCGTTTTGCGGCCTTTTTTTTTTTTTTTTCCCCCCTTGTATTTTCTTGTGGATTTTCTCTTTCCCATTTTCATTTTTTTTTTCCCCCTTTGTCCTCGAGGCGTCCCCACTGTCCCAAGTTGTATTAGAGTTTGTTTCAGGGAACCCCGGGCTCTTTTTTTTTTCCCTCAATTTAGAGACTTTTGAGTCACATGTTGAATGGTCGGGAACGCCGTAGTGCGTGCAACTTTCTTCCCTGGGGTTTTTTACCCCCAAAACCCCCGCCCTTCTGGAACCCCCCGGTTGATTCCGGCCCCTTTTTCTTCAACTTTACTTTTTAGCCTTTCCCCCCTTTTCTGCCCAATTTTGCATGAACTCCCCCTGTCTTTCTTTTTCCATTTTTTTTTTTTTTTTTTTTTTTTCTTTTTGACGTTCTGCCAGTCCACACGATTGCAGTCACAGCTGGTCTGCCGAACAACCCGGTTTTTGCCCATCGTCAAAGTTCTCCCTTCCTCAAGTGAAAGGATCCCCCAATGATACAGACCAGCCCCCCATTCTTGAATGTTGTAGAATTTCGTAAAGCCTTTTCTACGTTCAGGTAAATCCGCAGTGCACCCCTTTTGATTTGGTCCTTCGTATACTTGCCCCCCCCAGAAATTGCCCCCCCCCTTTTTTCCTTTTCCGTTTTTTTCAACAACGGGGGCCATCCCTTTATTGCCACGAACCAGCCCCGTATTTTCCCCCCCAAGTTTTTTTTTAACCCCCACTGGCCTCCCGGCCTCCCAAGCCGTTCCTTTCTTTTCGATTATGCACGTGCAGAATTCGTTATCGATCCCAGACCAAGAGGGACCTTTTTCCCCAGGCTTCCCTCGAATGGATCACCCAGTCCTCCCGGACCGTTAGGCCCCCCTCCCCCCTTGACCTGAGCTTTGCCCCCTTTTCAACTTCCAGCGTAGCTCTTTTACGTTTCCCCCCCACAAGATCATTCTTTTTTTCCCCCCCATCCCTCCCCCCGTATGTTTTTCATTCTCGTTTACGTTTCCTTTCTCGTAGCTTCCGAGGGAGGTTGTTGACTGGCCGGGTTTCCCCCCTTTGCCAGACTGCCAGGCCTGACGGTGACACCCCACTCAAACCTACTTGTCTTGTTTGGCGTTCCCTTCCCAAAACAGTTTTCTTCCAGGTGACCAGGAAACCCTCCACTTGCATATTCACAAAGCTCCCTTCGTTACCCTTTCCGTTGTTTTTGTTTTCTGTGATGTCTCTTTTTTGGGGCATATGCATTTCTTTTCACTGTAATTTAGGCCGTTTTTTCCGGCCCTGACGGGCCTGGACAACCTTTTTTTGTCTTTTTTGGTGTGACCCGTCATCCTTTTTTCCTCTTCCCGTTTATTCCACCCGGGCCTTTCATTTCTGAACTGGCTCGGGATTTTTTCCCTCCCTGGTACATCGATTGCTGATCATGACCCCTTTTTTTTCCTATTTTAAAATTTTTTCTTCCCTTCTCTTTTTTTTTACTTGCCTTACAGAGCTACCTTGGGGTCCTTTTGAATTTGCCGACGCACTTTTTTCCCTCTGAGGTTTGTCTACTGTTTGTCATCGTCCCCTCAGCACCAATTATAAGCCTGATGTCTGTACTCTTTGTGGGATAGATGTAAGATTCTGGCAGGTCCTTAAGACCCGGTTTCAAGTCCTGTCCCACCCTTTGGATTGGTAATGGCCACAGAGTTTTTTTCCTACGCCAATCTCTGCTTGGTTTTGGAAGACTCTGTAGTTTTGTTTGACCCAGTTTTGTTGCACGGACGTTTTGTTTTTATTTTATAGGGGTGTTTGTCAAGAATTTGTTTTTTTTTTTGTTTTTTGTGATTTTCAACTCTCCCCCAGGCCCATTTTTTCTTTAGTTACCCTTTTAGGAGGGTCCCTTTCCTTGCAGCAACCCCTGATTTAGGATTGCCCTGACAGTTCCCCTTTTTTGGGTTTTTTGCCCCCTTTTATAACTTTCCGCCGTTTCTTTTCAGACCCGGTACTTCGGCGAGTTTGTCCCCCCCTTTCGTCTCACCCCAAGTCCCCCCTCCCTTTTCTGCCTTTTTTCGTTTCGTCCCGAACCGTTCTGCGTCCATTTTTTGGAATGCCAACACTAGTCGAGATTCTACTCTTGAATTTTCCAATCCACCTTTTCCCTTTTTATTTTCTGACCCAACTTTTTTCCTGATTGCGGTTTGTGGCCGGACCAAGTCTTGCGTTCCCTCATGGCACCCCCGCTGGTGCCAAGCCTGTTCCCCCTTTTCTCCCCGTTTTTTTTCTTCGCAATTTTGTGTTGGTTCGCACCCCTCGACGGAAACTTCTTTTTTTGCTTGGATTTCGTCCCCTCTCACGGACAGTCTCAACTTTCTTCCCACCGTCCTTCCCCTCAATCTCTTCCCCAGGGCGGGCCGCCCACGGCTACTTTCCCCCCTTTTTTGGGGGTTAACCAGTTCCCCGGCCCCTGCTTTTTTGGCGCAAAAAAATTGCTCCTTGCACGACACAGTCACCCCTTTTGCTCATGAGTGTACTTCTTATTCCCCGTGGTATATCTTCCCCCCAGGACCCCCTGTCCAAGTGGTGGCCTTACGGGGGGAGGGATGGCGAGCACGTGTCGGCATGTGTTGGTTTCCCCCCCCCATTGTCTGTGTTTTCCCGTGCAATTGTTTAGACCGCTTTGTGTTTGCGGGGCTATCCCTCCTGTTTCGAACATCCAGACTTCCCCCACCTGGTGCTGATTCTTTCATTTTTTTTTTTTTTTTGTTTACCCCTCCTTCGGGATTTACATCTCTTACCCAGTGTTCGCCCCCATATCCTGGCTCTGCGGTCTCCCTCTTTTTATTCTCGAGCCGTGTCTCATCTTTCCCTTGTTCTACGCTTTCCGCCCCCTTTGTCTAGAGCTTTTTTGCCTATCTTTTTTGCTTTTGCGCGCCTTGTTCCCTTTCGATTATCCATGATTTGCACCTTTTCGCGAGTTGCTCTCCTGATCTGTTTTTGTTTTGCTGCGTAATTCTGTTTTCGGTGCTTTTTTTACCTCCCAACCCCACAAACCGCCTGTCGCGGTCCCCCCCTTGGCATCTTATGAGTCCCCGACCTAATAGTGCGGGATGAAGGTCGCTCCATTTTGTTTCCCAAAAGCGCGTTGCCCGGGGTGCTTCTCCCAAATTTGCTTGGCGCTCTCCCTTTGTACTCGGGGATCTTTCATTTCTTTTTGTTTTTTGCTACTTGATTTCTTCCGTCCGTCCTCCTTCTTTTTTCCCAACAACCCCCATTTTCCCCCCTCCTGGCCTGGTTTCGTCTTTCCTAAAGGACCCACACACGCCACAACTTGCCTTTTCCCACTCTGCCTGCGGTGTCAAGAGTTATAGTTCCGAAATCCTGCCCCACTTTTTGTTTGGTTTGGTTTGTTTTCCGCCCCGGTCTTTCCGAAAGTTCTGGGCTTTTGAAAGGCCTCTTTTTCTTTTCCTATCCCCCGCGGATTAGCTTTCATTCCTTTGGGTTTGTACAAAGCCGTTCTTCTCAAGTTTCACAAAATAGTTGGAAGTTCTGGCGTCGCCGTTCGTTCCTGTTTCCACATCCAACCCCGTTGTTTGTCGGTTACATACTTCCCCTCGGTCTTTTTTACCCCCAACGTAAGCCTAGCGTGTTTTTGTTTTTTGGCCCAGGATTTAGTTGCCCACAGGGCCTTTCCTATTCCTCTTGTTCATCATGGTTCCGTTTCTTAATCCTTCCCCCACCAACATTTTTTTTTTTCCCTTCCCCTCCCTGCTTCCTTTTGAATATTATTGTACAAGCCGCGCGCGCGTTTTGTGGCCTTTTTTTTTCTAGACGTGATTTTTTTTTTTGTTTTGAAACGTTCTCGCGGTAGAATCTTTGCGGAGCCCCCATAGGCGTACTTCTTTTTTGTCCTTCCGCCATATGGAGCTTTTCTCCCCCTTTCCGTAGACCCTTTCCCCTCTCTTCCCCCCATGCGGGTCCTGCTGCCCCGCGTCCAGATCCTCATAGGTGTTCCCCCGGTCCTGCCTTTTGATAGACCCGCTTCTACCCCCTGTTGCCCCTTCCCCTGTGTCAATTGTTGCACAGACGTTCGGGTCCTGTTCCAAACCAAGGCTTTTTGGTTCCGGACCTCCCTCCCTACCTGGCCGTGACCGTTTCCCTCCCGCTGCTTGTGGACGTTCCTTTATTTTGGCGGGTTCTTTTTGGTCAACGATCCCCTCTGTTCCCTGGATTCTTTTTTTTCGGTGGTGGTCTTCGTAAACCTTTCATTGCCTCTTCCTTTGTAGCCCGTTCCGTACTTTTGCGGGGTTGGTCGGAGTTTTCCTCTCTTCCATCTCCTTGTAAAGCCTCCGTCCCGTTTGTTTTTTGACCCCCTTATCTATTACGACTCTCCCGTTTCCATGTTTTTTTTTCTCGACCAGTGAAGACGCTGTTCCCCGCGTTCCTAGCGTCCCCCGGGCGGATCTCCTTTGCACTTTTCTGCCGTTTTATCCCTCCCACTCCTCTTCCACCCCCCAGTTGATTTGCGACTTTGTGCAAGTTTCCCCTTCTTTTTTCCCCATCTGTTGTTTAGAGTCGAAAACGTCTGTTTTTGATTCCGCTTGATGTTTGTTGCACGCTGTCTTCCCTTGATCTTTTGTAGTTCATGTCTGCTTTGACCCCAAAAGTGCCTGATCTTGAAAAACCCCCCCAGGCTGCGGTCCGGTCCCCAATGGGCCGCATCCGTATTGCATTTTTTGCCGATTGTCAAAATCCGGTCTTCGATGCCCCCCTCTCCGTCTGAGGTACCGGCCGATTTCCGGGCCGCCTCCGACGGGCATGTGAAACCCGCTCCTCCTTTCCCCTGCCTGACCCCCCAAAACCCCCACCGACGCTTCCTTTTTCCCCCCTTCCCAATCCCTCAATCGGTGTAGATGGGCTCGACCTGCCATGTTGTTGTCCTCATCTTGACCATGTATTCCCGACTCTGTCCCTACGAAACCGGTTGGTCCCCCCCCCCCCCCCCGAGCCCTTCCCCCAACTGCTTTTTGTTTTTAAGTGGTTCCCCCAGTGTTTGACCGATTTACTATTTCCTTGTTTTATTGAGAACGTACGGACTTTCTCCCCTGGACTTTCCCCCCTTTTGGGTATTTTTTTGTTGGTTTCCCCTCTTTTTTTTCAGATCTAGTAAAGTTCTCACTTCACGCGAGGCGCGTTCAGGCATTTTTGTAACCCAAAGCCGTCCTTTCTTGATTCGTTGCGGAAAAAAGCAGATTGTGTGTGTTTTTCCCTTCCCCAGATGTTTTTGGTTTTGCCAAACCCGCGCAGCTGTACCCCTGGTCCATTTGGTCTTGTTTTTGTTTCTTTTTACTGTGCAGCTGTCCTTTTTCCTTAGGATTTTTTTTTTCTGCCCTTCCCACCTGTTTCTCCAAAAGCCTTTCTTCCCACCCTTTTAACCCCCGCAAGCGCCTCATCACCCTTTTCGTCCGACACCCCCCGGTCCCCCCCCTTTTCGCTTTTCCCAACGTGAGTCCTTTTTCGCCTTTTTTTCCTTCCCCTCCCCATGTTATGGGACCTTGTCTTCGAATTTGTGGTTCTGAAAGTGGGCCCCCGCCACCTTGAAGATTCCTTCAAAGCACCCCGCTATTTCGCACCCTTTTCGCTCTTTTTACCCCGGGCATTATCCTTTTTTCCTGGCCAGGTTGCCTGCCCCCAGACAAACAGATCTAGGCACATTTCGCGCTCCGTCCTTTCGCGGTTAGAACAAGCCCCGACATTCTCTGCCGGTCGGTTCTGCCGTTTCGTCCCCCCCCCCCAGTTCCATCCTCCCCGGATATGGGCGGACCTGGATCGATTTCACCGCTTCCTCGGTATTTTTTGAAACTTACAAACATCCTCAGTTCGGCTGGTTCCTTGTTTATGCGCCTCTTTCTTGAGTTAAACGAAACCCTCCTGTTTTATGGTTTTGAACCTTTCCTTGGTCAGCACCCCTGGCGTTTTTTATCTTCCCCTTTCCCCTTTTCGTTTGTTGAATCCGATACAAACATGTATCATTACTACTCGTCTCCACGACTGATGTGCTTCTGTTGCCCACGGTTTTTTTTTTTTCCATTCTCCCACTCTTTCCCATACAGGCGTCTTTTGCAAACCCCCCCCCCCTGGGGGGTTTATGCCCTTTGTTTTCTTTGCCCCCCTTTGCGATCTTTTCCGGATTTTTTAAGAGTGCACAATCAGGGTCGCCATTTTCAGTCCGGACGCGTACCCTCCTTTTCGCGAGGTTTGCCCTGCAACTGCCTGTCTCTACCTACTTCGATTGCTCAAACAGGTTTCTGGTTTTTTTGACCGAAGTTATCGGCAACCTTGTCCCCCCTTCCCGAAACGGCCCCCCCCATGCAGGTCAACCCCGTTTTTCTCATTACGTTTGTCTCCCTTTTTTTCAATTCGTTTCCGCAACGCCTAATCGTATTTTGACCTGTTTTTTTGAATGAAGAACATTGTTTCTCATAGTCCCCCCCCCCAGTCACCTCATGCCCCTCCCTCGGGTACGCGTACACAAAGGTGCACCTTCCCTCATTCGCCAGTGCTGTTCTTCCCCCCCCCCATTGATACATTCCCGCCCCAGAAGGGACCTTTTTCTAGTTTGCTCCCCTTAAACCTCTTAGTTGGGGGGGCCCGGACGTCCCTTCCCCCGCAGTGGCAGCCTTCCTGGCCCTGCGATCCGACCCACACCCCCCCCCCTTGCCCCCCCATTTTGAAACATACGAATTTTGCCGTAAACCCGTTGCCCCCCTAGAGGTCCCCAGGCCACAGCACGCTTCCCTTTTTTCCCACCCAGTTTCTTCCCTTCCCCCCCCTTTGCACTTTCCTTTTTTTTTTTTGTCGATAGCTGGAAATGGCCCACGAAGGTTTATCGTTGAAATCCCAAGGGAGGAACTCTCCCCCTGTTAACATGGCTCCACCCAGCGCCGTCGTCTTCCCCCCAAGTTTCCCTGACTGCGTTCCCCCCGAAATTCATTTTTTGCCCCCCCCCATTTATGCGCTTTAAAGGCCACTTACACTATCATGCCTTAACAAGTCAGCTGTTGGTTCATGATTCTCCCCCCATTGATGTGCCCTAGATGTCCGTGATTCGGGCGCCTTTAAAGTGCGGGTTCCCCCCGAAGCAATATTTACCCCCCCCCCATTCCCGGTTTACGTTGTCCACAAACACAAAGACATCCTGTCCGGAGTTAGGCCCCGCCCCCCCAAAAACGGCTAAATTGGTCCCCCTTCACAGAAAGCAGATGCCCAATCTCTCTCCCCCTGGGGACGCCCTCCCCCTCCCGGTGGTTTTGTCATTAGTCTGATGGTGCCGCTGCCAGTGCTTTCCCTGGTCCCACTTTCGTCCGCCTTTTTTTTTTCTGGACTGCCCTTCTTCAAACAGGGCTGTGTCTTTTTTTTGCAGTAACCCTTTCCCCCCCAACGTATGGCGTTTCTTTCACTTCCCCCTTGAATGCGTTCCCCCATTTCTTCCCCCTTAAGAGAACAGAGCTTGCGGGATTTTTTCTTTGACCATCGGCTTCTTTTTCCCAATAAGGGTCTCATTTTTTTGCCATTTACCCTGGCTACGTTTTTTGCTTTGTACTGTTCGGCGCCTTTTTTCCCTTTTTGGGGTCCTACCGGTTAGGCGTCTTTGTTCGGACATTTCCCATCTACCTCGTCTTTCCCTTCTTTTTTTCTTTTGCCTCTTTTTTTCCACCGTCTCTGCCTTGGTCAATAGTGAATCTCATTCCCCATTTTGGTTCCGTGGGATGTCCCTCGATCCTGTGTGGTAGCCACTTTTTTTTCCTCGTTGCTGTTCCGGGGTAACTGAAGACTCTGGCCCCGTTTTTTTTCAGGCCTCTGCATGTCTTTTGTCCAGGCACTTTGTCGTTTTTTGTTTGTATGATAGTTGTTGCATTAACCCAGAATTGTTCTTTTTGACACACTGGGGAATTGTCCTTACGGCTCCAAGATGGAGATTGCTTACGATTCCCCCCTTTTCTTGTGCTGGACTTTCTTCCCTGGTCTCCGGGCGCTCTCGGCCTCCGTGCTGGAACGTGGTTTTCGTTTCGCCGCTTTCTTTCTCTTTTTTTTGGCTCCACCTGTTTTTGCGGCCCCTTCCCCTTTTTGTCACGGCCCAACTTTTCCGATTTCGTGCTTGGGTCCCCGCTTGCAAGTATACCATTTTTGGGCCGGAATCGCCCCCTGTTCATTTGCTTGTTTTTTTTCGTTTTCCGAAAATTTTGGCGCACCCTGCGGGGGCAAGTTTCTTTTTTAGGTGCCCTTACACCTTGTTCTCTCGATTCTCGATTCTCTGCCCCCCCCTTTTTTTTTTTCCAATGTAACCCCTCGACGTCCCCTTACGCATTTGGAGCCGGCCTCGCCTGTCCATTTTTGATCATTGTTCTCCCCTTACCCTGATTGCCATCGGCCCTTCACCTCCAAAGTTCTCTAAATTGGCCTGAATCCCTTTTCATCCCCCCCCTTTTTTGGTTGAAAAAAAACCCAGACGTCTTGGATTGTTTGGTCCGAAATATTGCGCCCCTGGTTACTCCCTACAAAATTCCCATGCTCCATTTGATTTTTTACTGGTCCTACGATAGCCTTTTGTACCTTTTCCCTCTGCCCCCGAGAACGTTTGTGTGCATGTTTGGGAGCATTCCCGCGCATTTGCTGCAAGTTTTTGCTTTTCGGGAACCTCACAATCCGTGCCCGATTTTCCCCTTTTCTCCAACCTTTTCCCCCCCCCCCCTTTCCCTTTTCCAGTTTTTGAACCTTGGTACCCAGGCCCTGCAACCCCGTCTTGCTGAATGTTTGAGTGACTTTCTTTTTGCCTGCTCTCTTGGCCCCCCGTTCTTGGAGAACCTCATCCTTTTCCGATTGGCGGGCGCCCCTTTTGCGTCCGCGCCGGATGGGCTGTCTTTATCTCTTTTTTTTTCTACGTATTTCGAGCCCGGCCCGCTTGCCTACTTATTTGTTTGTCGCTCCTGCCTCGGCGGTCCCTTTTTGCACATTTTTTTCTCTTCCTCTTAGGGAGCGTTGGCTTCCCGCGGCCGTTTCCTGGTTTCTGTAACTTTTTACCTGAACCCACAATTTCTCATCCTTGGTTTCATGCCTGTATTTGACGGATCCTTTGCTGCCCTTAGGTTTTCGATTTGCGGAGGCTCCCTTTTTTGGCAAACCACAGTTTTCTTCCCTTTTCCTTGTTCTTCCCCCTGAAAGGTTGATGGCGCGCCTCTTTTTTTTTTTTTTTTTTTTTTTTTTTGTAATGGTGACTGTCGGGTTTGCTCCGGTCTTTTTCTTCACTTTTTACTGACATTCATCTCCCCCCCTTTTTGCCGCTTCCAGGCATTCTGAAATATGCTTCCAACAGCCAAAAATGGACATTAACAAGCTGCTCCCTTTTTTTTCCCCTGTACCGTATTGGGTTAAAAATACTTCACTTGTTTTCTGCGGGGCTCTGTCTTTGCCCGTTTTCTTCTTTTTTCCCAAGCCCACTACCTATTCTCGCTTTCCCGCGGATCCCCCTTTTTCTATTTGACAACCTGCCGGCGAAACATACAAATCTTTCCTTTTTCGGCGGCCCCCCCCGGTCCTTTTGGTCCCTTTCCAATTCAAACATGCAGAGTCAACCTTTCTTGTCAGTTGGGTCCCCCCCCCTCTTTCCCCCTTGCTGGGTGTTTTTTTTGTGCCGGGCTCGGGGTCCAATGCCTTTTCTAGTAAGATTTACTCTTGGGAGAATTTCCCAACAATTCATTTTTTCGTCCAGTCCCCCCTGAAAGATTCGTTTTGCGTGATATGGTAACGCGCTCGTGGGTTTTTGTAGCCGTAACGTGCTTTTCTCCCCGGTGTTAAACTGCAAGTCTTTTCTGCCTCTCGTTTTTTTCATGACTAGTTCTCTCTTTTCTTTGTCCTCGGACTTTCCACGTTTGGATTTCTGTAGGTTTTTTTGCGGCCAACTTCCCCTCTTTTTCGCATTTTTTGTATTTTTTTTCGCCGGTTCCCCGGATGTCTCATTCGTTCCCCCCCGTGGCATACACTGTGATCTTCCCCAGAGTCCTTTCTCCAGTGTCCCATTTTTTCATACCCTCCTTTTTCGGCTTGGAACCACCCTTGGTGCGTGTTCTGTGGTTTTGGTTGTCGCTCCCCACTTGCCCGGCCGTAGGCCCCATTAGACATTGTCTCAGGCCTTCTTGGTTGAGGTTTTTTTGATGATGCCATCACTTGCTTTCCCTTTTTCCCCATGCGAGGAATCATCCCTTTGGCGCTAGAAACCCTGGTTTCAGCGCTGTCCTTCTTCTTTTTCCGCGCCATGGTCCGGTAGTTTTTGCTTGAGTGCTATCCTTCTTCCCC
>Ga0179593_1554864_pt1 | contig 12092 bp, 16 predicted proteins | sample CZODoug2_1_08_16_FD_185931 | JGI IMG/M metagenome (GOLD analysis project Ga0179593, IMG submission 185931) | Vadose zone soil fungal communities from Angelo Coast Range Reserve, California, USA - CZODoug2_1_08_16fungal (PacBio error correction) | ecosystem: Environmental > Terrestrial > Soil >... | reverse complement strand
GGATTTTTCCGTTTTCCCTGGCCTCTTCATTCTTCGTGTCCAGGGGATTGTCCCTCCTCCATTCTCTACTTTTGCCCATGTCTCCTTGAAACCTGACATATAACCTTTGTCCAGTATGACTCGCCCCCCGGTCCGTGTGGCGGGAACCCGCTGAAAAACTTTTCGAGGAATGGTGTGTTTTTCCGGGGGTTCGTGATCACACGTTCTTCTCGGGGGGTTTCTGGTCCCGCACCTTTTGCACAACCTTTTTCGTTGAACGGGCGCGCGGCCGCCCTCCGAAGTTTTTCTTGCGCTTGTGTAGGGTGTTGATCCCGTTAGGGCTTCTAGCGCCAGGGGCGTGGAACCCCCCTCCCGTTCGGACCACCACTTTTCGTTTTTTCTGAGGGGTTTCACCACCTTTTCCCTCAGTAGGTTCGATTTTTTTTTTCTCCATGGGGACGACTCGGAATTCTGACCTTGACGTCCCTAGCTTCTCTTGCAATCTCCGCCGTGGGCTGGTTTTTTGGATTGTCCTAGTTTTTCACTTTCAGATTCCCCTTTTCCCAAATTTGGCTGGTTTATGCCGGCTTTTTCCGGTCTACCGTCCTCCCCCCTTCAGCTCCCCGCCAAAGCGGCTGTTTCTTCTTTTTTGGCCTGGACAACAGGGTTTGTTCTGTCTCTGCCTGGTTCCCGGGTGCAAAGGACCGGTGTGGTCGGGGGATTATTATTTTTCCATCATTCCACGTTTCGTTCGTTGTTGCTGCCAAAGTCCTTATTTCCTGTTGAAACCACCTGCCACCGCCTTTGGTTTTTTTTTTTTGCCTTTGCGATTTCACTTGAGGCCGTCGTAGTTTTTTCCCTCGGTTTTTTGATCGCGGATACCCATACCCTCCCCAGTCCCAGCCGTAGGTCCATCCTGAATTTCGTTTCGAGCCCTTTTCAACCCCTGATAGGCGGGTGGGATACTTTCTTCCTTTTCCGGTCGAAGTTTTCCCTTGGGCGTAATTGGCTCTGTTGATTCGCTCTTGATGTTCATTGTTTCGGGAGGGGAACGTCCCCATTCCTCCCCCTTTCTCCCGGATCCACACGCCTTCTTCTGCCTCTTGAGTCCCCTTCGGCTGGAACAAAACTCGCTAATTTTTTAGCCCTCCTCGTAACCAGTCGATCTCGGGACCGTGGAATTCCCACTTTCTTTCTTCCCTTTTGCTTTCCCCCGTGGAAGGGCCGTTGGCATTTGCCCTTTTTCTGGGAAATGCAATCCACGAATTTTTTTAATACTTTGCCCCTTCTGCGATTTCCCTCCGCAAAGGCTACCCTGATTTTTCATTGCAAGGACAGATCGACCCCCCATTTGCCAATTTCCCCCCCCTTTCCCCAAATGATGGAGATTTTCAGCCTGCTTGTACTCCCCTCCGTTTTTTTTTTTTTTTTCCTTTGGGAGTCGGTCCGGGCGACCCCCTTTTCGATTTGGCATTCCCTCACCTCCTCTTCCGTTCGTTGAAAAAGCCCACTCCCCCTGCGTTTTTCCTTCCCCGACTCCCCTCGGCCAAACTTCCCCGTTTTTTAGGGAAAGGCCTTGTTAGGCCCTTAACCCTCGTTTGCAGTCGCCGAGGTCTAAGTCGACATATCCCCTTCCCCTTTTTTTGCGAGGTTTTTTATGACAAGCGCAAGTAGCCCCCCCCACCTTTTTTTGTTTTGTCCACCCAGACCCTCTTTCACGGGTGATGTCAAAATCCTTTTGCTTCTCTTTTCGAGTTTTTCTGGCCGATAAGATCGTCTGAGGTATTACGTCATCATTTTTCCCCTCCTTTCCTTTTTCCTCTCTCTTTGAGTAAACGACCCCTCCCCATCCCAATGACGATCCTCCTTTCCCTTTCCCCTCCCGACTAACCTCCAACAGTGCAACCGGAACCGTCTTACTTTTTCTGTTCGAGTCACGGCTGGCCTTGCCACCTATACCCGTCTGATGACCCCCCCTTTTTTTTCTTTTCGCCCTGCGTCTAGGCTAATAAAACCAGGCCTTTAAGGTGTTCAACCCCCCCCCTCTTCCCCCTCAGGGGACCCTCCGCGAAGTCATCCCTCCTTTTTGAAGAAATGTCATTCAACCCGCTCCTCAGCTCCATTCCCCTGCCGTCCTTTTCCTTCCGCTCACACCTCCCTCCTAATCCCCCTCTTCCTTGCGCCACCCGCCGCCCTTCCGTCTGTCTCCCAGCTGGCGCACGCGGTCACCCAACGTCGATACCCCCACCTCGATTCCCTCCCCCTCTTACCGTTCTTGCCCCCCCCCAGGTCCCTCAAGCCCCACCACTCCACCCCTCTGACCAGTCGTTGACCCCTGTTCCCTCACCCCTTACCTTTGTACTCAATCCTCCTCCGATCTACTTCTATAGGTTCACCTATATCCAACATCTTTCCCGATCTTTTTGCGTCCGTTTCCAGAACCGCACCAGTCCCCTTTTTCAGACCTCCTCCCAGTTCTCTTCGTGTTTTGTAGCAGCATGGGGGGACCCTTTCCCCCTTCCCCTTTCCCCGTACTTTCTTTCGTTTTGTTATCTAGCTAGTCATCCGCCCTGTCGTACTACCACCGTTATGGGTTAGATCCGTCGGTTCACCTGTCACTTTGCCGTGTCTTCTTGCCCCCACCCCTTCTCTACCGCTATCCGTGGCCATCCACTCCCTGTTCCTGTCAGAGGGTTTTTTTTGTGCTCTGGGGGGGGTGGGTCTCTTTGGAGGAGGGTGGCTTCACTCCCCGGCTGTTCACTTGTGTACTTTAAATCGCTTTTTTTCCCCCCCCCCCCTTCTCTGGAAAGACTGGTCCCCCCTAGTTACCCGCGGAATACTGTTCCTCTTTCTTTTTTCCCCTTGTCCCGAAGCGTATCATGGAAATTTGGCCTGGTCTTTGAATCTTTCTCCGCCCCTCGGTCGGGGGCGAGTTCCCCTCCCCAGGCCGCCCGTCCCCTGTCGGAATTAGTGATGTGAATCCTCCCCCCTTTTCTCCCAACGTTTTGCAGCTTTAAAATTTCTACCGTCTCTTTCAACCTAGAGCAAACCTTGGAGTACGAGTAGACGTTTGACCTAGCCATAACTAAAGCGGGGACTGGCTTTTTTTTCCTCCGTTCGTGTGGATGGAGGACTGCTCCAACAGGGGAAGAATACAACTTCTTTTTTCCCCAGAGCATCAGAAGAGGGACATCTGCACTTATCAACTCAGAGAACTACTCCCCTTGCACGCTCTTGGATATCCCTTGCTCATTTTGGCATCGTCGAGAAGGGTTTCTTTCCCTTGGGATGATACGGTTTTGCCACTTGTGGCTAAATTCCCCCGCCCTCGATTACCTTATCCTTTCCTTCCCCTCAAGTACGCCCCATTGATCTCCCCCCCCACTCTTTTTGTGCTCCTTCATTTTTTTATTACGTTACCTGCAGTGTGTTTTTGACCCCCCCCCCCCCCCCTTTTGCAACGGTCGCCCCCCACCCCTTAAAAGACCCTTCCGAGACCTTCTCAATTCAACCATTCTTTTTTGACCCTGGTGTTCAGGCCTTAGGGCAGCTGCGCTTTTCCCTTGCCCGCCTCATGCCCTTAAAAACGCGCGCACCCCGCCCGGTCCTCCTTCCCCTTTGTTTCCATTGTCATGTTTAGAAGCTCTACTTCCTTTTTGAAATTCCACGAGATTGCCCCTCCTCATATACGGTCCCAAGTGTCCCGGCGCCTTTTCTTTTCTCTTCCCTCGCCGACCTCTAGGTTTTTTCCAATCCCTTCCCCCCCCCTCAAGTATTGTCCGGCCCCCTACTGTTCCTACTCCTTGTGTCCCCCCTCTCCCCAGAAGTCTATCGTTTTTTTTTCCTTTGACACTTAAGTTTTCAGACTTCGAGGTCCCCCTCTTTCGCTCTTCCCTGTTAAACCCGACTGTTGCGCTTTTTTTTTTCCCCCCCCCGACCAGCTATTTCCTGAGGTTTTTTTTTCGAACTCCTCGCCTCGATGTTCGCTTGTCCTTGAACCAGGTGCTCCCACACGCTTGCATGCGAATTCCCCCCCTTCCTAGCTTTCTGGTCTTCCCCCCCTGAAACAACTTTTCAACTTTTTCCCCCTTTGACTGAGGCCCAGTTGGGCTTCAAATGACGTCCCCTTTTTTCTTTTTTTAACCCCCACGTGTTTTCAGAGTGGATTTAAGTTTCACCGTTTTATGTTGTGACTTTATCTCTCCGTCTTCTGTTCCGCATTGTTCCCCATTCTATGATGAAATTTGACTTCTCCTGGAGAGGACGATTCCTCCTCAAAGGGTCTTGGGGTGTTTGTTTTTCGGAGGGGTAGAACATGTTAGCGCCCTTTCGTCGGTTCTTACCCCCTTTCGCCGCTCTTTGGTCGACTTAAAGTTTCCCTTTTTTTTTTTCCACGGTTACCCTCGTTAACGGGATTGGATGACCTCTTTTGAAAATATCCGATCAGTTTAGGGAGGGACTTTGTGTAGTTCTTTCTCCCGCGGCATTGGCGGGCCGAACTGGCCTTGACAAATATTTTCTTTGTAAACTTTTTTTCGTGGAGATTGACATGACAGTACGACATATTGAAACGTATTTTTCTACCGTAGTCCTTTTCCCCTTGGCCCGTTTTCTTTATGTCCTCGGTAGAGTTCTGAGACAATTATTTCCTTCCTTTTGCCCGTCACTGCTCTTAGGTTCTCCTTTTTTTGCTCCAAAGGCCCCCTTCGGCAGAGGATCAGGGTAGGTCCCCTTGGAAACCACACCTTTCTGCCTTCGTGAAGGTCGTCTTTCTTTCATGCGCTGTTTTTTTTTTATTACGGGTTGGCTTCTCTTTCTGTATTTGCTGGGCCCGCCTGAGGTCCCTTTACTTTAAAAAAACATTGATCCCTTCCCTGCATCTTGGTAGTCGGTATTTTCTCCCCACTTTTGTACTCCGGTCGGGCCCGAGTGTATCGCTTCGGTTTTCCTCCCCCCCCTTTGCCCCGGGACGGGTATTAATATCTTCTGTGCTTCGTCCTTGTTAGCCAGGTGAACCCTCCTGGATTCGGAATTGGATATGGGAGGAGTATTTGGCTCCTTGGATAGTCTATACGAAATTGTTTTAGTTTTTTGTCACAAGTTTGATTAATACTCAGCTCTTTATCCCCCCCCCACTTCTATTCGCGTTCCGCGGCAACTTCTCTTTCCACAATCCCGCACTTACCAGCCCCCACTCTCTGCTGGAAGTACCCAGTTTTCCATTTTTCAACTCGCCCGTCCCCCAATTTGTCGGTCATTGTGTCCTGCACTTTTGAAATTCCTTAGTCTGGCCCTTATTTGTTTTTTTTTCCTTTTTTCCCGCTTCCCCTGTGGCCCAAAGGAACTGACCACGATCAATTCCCCCTTGACATTTTTGGCTCCCCCTCACGCTCGATCTTCCCGTCAGTCCCCCGATGGTGTCCAGCCGTCGTCCTTCGTGTTCACTTCCCCCCTTTTGCGCGATTGGCATCCGTGACGCACCTCTCAAGGGGTAACCGTGACTGGACCCTCTTCTCCCCCTTTTTTTCGTCATTAGTTCCCTCCCAACCCCTGATTTTACACGGTCGTATTTTTTTTTTCCTTTTAAACTTCTTTTTTTTTTTTTTTGGTTGGATAGCCTAGCCTGCCCGAGAAACCCTTCATCTTTTCTATCTGCCCTGCCGCATTCGTGACCAGTTTTTCCCCCCTGAAAGGCGGTTAACGGTGATGTCCCCCTCCGTGCTTGTTCTTTAGGCGGGAGATTGTTTCCCCAGACAGATTTCCTTTTTTTATGGAGTTTTTCTCCTCCGCTGATATTTCCCTCATCCTCTGTTGTTGCCGAGATCGTCACTCCAAAGTTCCTTCGCCACACCTTTTTCCCCCCTATCTCTGAGCCCTCGGGGTGCCCCGCCCCCAACGAAACTTTGGTGACTCCACTTGACAACCTGCTAGCCCTTCCCGGCGCGACGTCGGTGCACGAACCTTTCGCCCGGATATGTCGATTTTTTCCTGATATTCTACTCACAACCGGTTTTCCCTCGACAACAAAATACCGTCCCCTTCCCGTGGCAACCAAGCTGTTATGAGGGCGAATCCCTCGCAACGCATCGAGCCAGTTGATCTGGGGTGATTTTTTCGTCGTTTTTTATATTTTTTTGTTTTTTCCTCCCTCTTGGGCCACCGGTTTCCAATTTGCCCTCCGTGTTTTTTTCCTAGTGGTTATCCCCCAATCCTTTTCCCGCGAATTTCACCAATCGCTTTACCATCTTGATACATTTTCTTTAGATAGGTTTTTACTGGAGGGAGCGCCCCTTGGACCATTTTGCAAATTTGGTCTTCCCCTTGAGGCGGTCTGTCTGGCTTCCTCCCTGAACAAGGCCGCCGTCCAGTCCTTAATAGTGCTGTATTAATCCCCCTTCCACGGGTCTTTGTGGGATCATTTTGAAATTCTCCTCTTGTTACTTCCAATCCGAGCCTTGCTTCGCCTGCTCGAGGAACGGTCTCTTTTCCTTTTTTTGCAGTCGAGTTTCTGCTGTTTCCCTCTTTAGGGCGGAATGACCCTTGCCCGCCTACATTCGCGTATTTTTCTTTTTTGTAGAAGGACCGCTTTTCATGTTCAGACGAAGGCCCCTAAACTTCCTTTCAAAGGTTTATTCAGGGGACGTTCTTGCGTAGGTTTCCTGATGCCATCCGTTTTTTTTTCCCCCCGTGGGAACTTTTCCCCGTCCGTCGATCCTCCTTTCCTGACGACTTCCTCAAGGTGATCCACCAAGGCGAAGACCCCCCCACCTCTTTTTCCGCTCCCCGCAAGTTTTTCAGGCCTTTTTTGCCCACGACCGCCAAACTTTTGCAACCGTATCCAGTCCACCGCCCTTTTCCTCTCTGCGTCCTTCCTTCCATCCCTTTTTAAAGGTGGCCTCTTCTCCTGCTGCGCTTCCTTGTTTCCCTCGCGAGCTCAAAAAAACCCCTCGCCTCCCCCTCCTTTGCCTGCCCCCCGTACCTCCTTTCATTCCGTGTCAGCAGCTTTCCCTGCTTCCTTTTTCCAGCGCGCCAGGTCTTTCTTTGGATTGCCACGAGCTTACTCATACGGGTCCCTTGTTTCGCCGGGTCATTTTTTACCCATGGATCGCCAAAGCATTCCAATCCCTAAAATGACAAGATTGTCATCCCCCCCCCTGTTTTCAACTGTTCGTCATGGGCGAGAAAACCTTTTTTTGTTCCTTCCATTTTTTTCCCCCGCGATTTTTCCCCTTCCACACTTGAACGGTTGTCGCTAGGGACTTTCCCTTGATGTTTCCGGCGCGGTTACCGTTACCTCCTCGCTGTGCTGCTTGCAAAAGAGCGAGAGTCCAGACCTTTCGAATGTTGTAGAAAACATGACGTTTTCCCCCCCCCAGCCCTCCGGTCGAAACTGTTAGGTACTTCCCCGACCCCCCCAACGAACCGATTCATAGAAGAGGGGAAAACCCCCTGCAGAGGAGGCCTTTAAAGAAAGGCCCTTTCAACCAAGGTTCGAGCAAGTCTCTGTAAAATTCCCTAATCCTTTCCATACTTTTTTTAATAACATTTCTGTTTTTTGTTGTTGTGAGTTCCTACTATTGGCCTTAAGTAGTTTAAATCCTGGTTCTCCCTCTTTTTTTTTGCTTGGCTTGTCCGGCCCCTCTCTGTATTTTTCCCTTCCTCGCGGGTAGCGCACCCTTTCCTGTGTCGGATCCTCGCACTTTTCGAGCCGTGCTTCGTTGCTTCCCCGTAGGGGAGAAGCTCTTTTAGTTCTGAGACCACCCCTTCTACCCCCTTCCAAGTCTTTTTTTGAACCAGTTTTTTCTCCCATCTCCGATGATCCTAGCATTAGTCTGCCCCATCCTTTTAGGGGGGCTCCATCTTCGTATCTTGTCGTCTCTTTTCGAGGGCTGTTGTTTGTCAGGGCGGTCAATTTTTTCGTTGATTGTCCCACCTGGTCTCGGGTACCCACTGGTGACTACCCGGCCGTCTGGGCCCCCTCTAGGTTTAGGCTCGTTTGCCTTGCAAGGACCTTTCACCCCTCGCTTAGATTCATCTCCCAATTTCTCTGACCTTCTTTTGTGAATGAGATCGGGGCTTTTTTGCCTATGGTCTCCGGCTTCAAGGGACAGGATCAGATTTTTACTCCTTTGTTCTAATCTTGCACCTCTGGAACAACCAGTGGTACTGGCTGATGGGGCCCTTCTTTTTTTTTTTCCCCCCTGAGTATTTTTCTGAGTACTTTTGCCGCCCGTTGCCTTGTCGTTGTTTGGTGCCCCCCGGCATTGTGTTCTTCCAAAAAAACTTATCTCCCCCCCCCCCGCAATTTTTTCGAGGAGCTTGGTCATCAACCCTGATGATTTCGTGCCCGGAGGACGCCGGGTTGAATGGACGCTTGCACCCAAGCCGTATTTTTTTTCCCTTACAATCCCATTTATTAGTTCGTTTTTTTGGCGAAATGCGCAACGATCTATTTTGTGGGTCGACGTTTTACCTTTCTGGCATCGGGGTTGATTTCTGTCCTTCCGTCCTGAGATAGCGTTTTTCCCCCCCACCCTTTTTATTTTGGGCCTTTTCCTTCCGCCGCTCCCGCGGTCAACAATCCCTCTGACGCTTTTTTTTTTGATTTTTTTCTTGCAAACTCTCGGTTGGGCCTCGCGGTACCTTTCCCCCCCCCATTTCTTATTGGAATTTTACTAAGTGCGGGTTTATCCCACCAATTGTCCCCACGCCCATTTGGCCTTTTTTTCGCCCTTGTTCTTTTCATGCACAGCAAGAATTTCTTCATTTTCCCTGCCCCACATTGATTCATCTTTCCCATTAGCCCCGATTCCCCGGAACCATTGCCCCTGACTGAAAAAGGTGCCCTTGCATTTTTCGCGTCGATATTTTCCCGAACTCGACTAAGTGCGGGTTTTTAAATTCATTTAAATTTTTAACTCCCGCCCCCCGGGCTCGTATTTGCTTTGAAACTGTTTGATCCCCCATTGGCTCGTCCCCCCCCAAAACGCTGGACACAGGGGAACTTTCTCAGACCCCACCTCCTCTGAGCCCCATATTTTTTTCCCCTCCCCCCCCGGATTTTCGGCCACCGATTGGTGCTTGAAGTAACCGTTCTGTTTTTGCCTTTTTCTTTTCTCACCAGCAGAACATCTTTTCATTCTCTTTGTCGAGTTCTTTTCTGGCAGCCGCCCCCCACTACAGAGACCAAGGCTTCAACGACAGGGATTTCCCCTGGTGGGGATGTACACCTTGTTGTGAGTTCGATTTCCTTTTCTCTCTTCGTTCATGCGAGTTTTGTTTTTGCCGTATCCTATCCCCCCCCTCCCATAATACTGTTTTTCCGATTTCTATGTAGCACTGGCCTTTCCCCCTTTTCTTTCATGAAGTCTGGATCGGAACTCTTTTCCCGAATACCAAAGCACCAGTGGTGACCCCTTTGCAAAAAACCTCTGGTCTTTATTTTACATGAAGGGGCCCTGTCACCTTTAAAAATAGGAATAGTTTTTCCCGGCTATGATTGTAGAGTTTTTCTTCCCCCCCCCCAAACCTTCCGGAGAATTTCGAAGGGGACAGGAAGTTAAATACGGTTAGACTTTGTCCCTTTTCTTATCAATGCTTTCGCCGATTAGGTTTTCTTAAGGTTACACATTTTTCCGCATTTTTTTTTTCACGGATGCCCCCAATTCGATCACCCACCCCCCTTCCTTTCACGAAACTCTTCACCACCTCGGGATTTACCGCCGCCCTTCCCCGGGCAGCTCGTTTCTTTTCTTATTCCCATTATTTCCTGCCCTTTCATTGAGGGTCTCGGGGCCAGTTTTTTCTTGGGAAAGCCAAAAAGGCTCCGGTTCTTTTTTCCGAGAGCTGGCTTTTTTCATTACCCCTTTCCCCCCCCCCCTGTTCTGGAAACCCTGTTTTCGCTTTGGGTGTTCCTTCTAAAATTTGCCGCAAATTCTGTGACGTACAACCTTTCCCTTCCTGGTACCGGCTCCTTGCGCGTCCGTATTCTACCCACCTATCAGCGGCTTCAGCCGAGGGCTTTGTTCCCGGCGGTGTTCTGGGCGGACAAATGAAACCCCTGCCCCCTAATTTCGCTTCATTTTTCTCCTTCGTTTCCTACCAAAAGTTGCCTGACTACGTCCTTCCTCATCAAGGCTCTCGCGCATGGATCTTTAAGGTGCCTTTTCGAAGTATGTTAGATGAAGACTTCTCCCCCAAGCAGGAGTTTTCATTTTTTTTGTTTTTTTCCCCACCAGTTTTTTCAAAAGCCCCCCTGCCTCGGTGCCCGCGGGACGTCATCAAGGGGGGCCCTCCAAAAGGATACGACTCAAAAAAACTGTATTTTTTCTGCCTTCTTTTTTCCAGCACGTTTTTCGTTTACTTTCCGCAGGCGTGGCCCCCACAGAAATTTCCCCGTGTCGGTACAACCATAATCCCTTCGCCATCTTTCCGACTGGCCCTAACGGGGCCAGACCCTGTTTCCAGGTTCCCGTGATCCCCCTGACCTGTGCTCTCGCCCCGGAGCTTCGAATTAAAACCCCCCGCCCCCCCCGGGCCTGCATTAATACCTTTTTCCCTGCACTTGAACTCTAAGAGTCCCTTTTTTTTTTCCCCTCCCCGTCAACGGCAGTTGTCACAGCTCCCCTCGTCCTATAATTCAATGTAGACCTTCCTGTCAATTAACTTACCCCCCCTCTTTTTTTTAACCCGCAACGTTTCCAATACGAAAATGCATGCTTCCCCCTCCCCTGTTCGTGCGCCGAGCGAGAAAGAGCCCCCTCCGATTTACGGTTCCCCCTCTTTTCATGTGCTAGACTCTCCATCCGTCTAGGGAGATTCCCCCTGTTCCTTTTACAGGTTCCCCCCCACCGGGACCCGCCGGCGTATTCTTTCCCTGTACTGATAATTCGACGGTGATACACCTTTTTTCCCCCCGCGTCTCTCAGTCTTCCGTTTCCCCCCCCCCCGAACACACCCCCTTCCCATAGCCCCTTTCTTCGCGCAGGGGCCCACCAAAAGTCCATATCTTTTGGAACCCCCCCAACTGGCAATCCCCTTCTTTTTTTGCCCCAAGTGATTCCACTGACGTTAATACCCCTATACCTCTTTTTCCCCTTTTCCCCCCCCCCCATCCTTACGGTTTTTGTTTCTAGTAAGACTTCCAGTCAGGTTTGTTTGAAGGCCTTTTTGGGACTTCTCTTCCCTCTTGTGGTCGTGGCCCGTGGCGTGTAGGCTCCCTACGAGACATTACCTTGATTCCTACTTGATCGCAATTTCGGTTTTATCTTCCGCCAACGCTTGAAAATGTGCAGCGATCGCGTTTTTTGGGTCCGTCTTCTAACATTTTATTTTCTCCGGATAAGATCGGTTCTTTCGCAAGCCCCCCTTGCTCCACCCCCTTTCCTGTTGAAAGGTTACTACGACACTAATGATCACGACCTTTTTTCTGACACCACTTACGTCTTAGGGATCATTCCCCCTGACGTAAGATCGTCCCTGTCTTTTTCGACCCCAGGAAGCCGAAACGTTTCAAGGGAACAACCTTTTCTTTCCTCTCTTTTAGATTTCAAACTGGGCGTATTTGCTTCTTCTAAAACTTTTCAACCAACTTCAGTCCCTGTCAAATTTTTTTACCGGGGAGTGATAGTGGTCACCTCGGAAGCTCTGCGCCCCTCCTTTGGAGCCATGAGAACGGCCCACCCTTCCCTGTTCGTGCTGTGAGTTCGTGTGTCTTTTTCCGCGGAGGTACACTGGGTGACTTTTGCCTCCCCTTATTTCGGTTCGGAACGGAACCCCCCTGTTCTTTCTTCAGGCCGTTTGTGTGGGAAGGGTTTTGGGTATGTGCACTTTCTTCTTTCGGGGCAGTATTTCTTTTGGTGCGCCCCTTTTGCACTGCGTTACACCGAACAAAAAGTCGTCCTTTTCAAAAAAAGCATTGGTGTGTTTATTTGTCTTCCCCCCTTTTTCTTTGAACCTGATTTACTGTTTTTTCTAAGGTCATTTTTTTTTCTCTAGGGATGTACTGGTGTCAGAAACCAACGTTCCCCCAGTTTGCATTAGGCCTTTTGCATTTATGTTTCTGCCGCCCGCCTAGGGCCTCCCCCCCCGATTAGCAGTGCTTTGGGAGTCTG
>Ga0179593_1331206_pt1 | contig 12092 bp, 12 predicted proteins | sample CZODoug2_1_08_16_FD_185931 | JGI IMG/M metagenome (GOLD analysis project Ga0179593, IMG submission 185931) | Vadose zone soil fungal communities from Angelo Coast Range Reserve, California, USA - CZODoug2_1_08_16fungal (PacBio error correction) | ecosystem: Environmental > Terrestrial > Soil >... | reverse complement strand
TTTTAGATTATGAGACGAGTCGTCACACCTCCATCATCAGCACTCGTTTCCCGTCCTACGTTTTTTGAGTTCCACGCCGTGAACTGACAATCTGCCGCGTTTTAGTCTGGGCACCCCAGCGATTAAGCCATCGCGCATAGCACCTTTCCTTTGGCCGACCCCCGCTTCCACTCCTCCCCAACAATGCCAACGTTTTTGGCGATGCCGAAACCTCACCATCATTTGGAGACCTCTTCCACCAAAGTCAACTCATTAATTTTCCCCCCCACGTACTTCCCGTGCATCCCACTCTTTTTGTAGAGCTTCGCGATCTTTTTTTTATTCCGTTGTGACTGTTATGAGAATTTTTCTGGAGGATCCCCCTTAATCCGTCACAGAATTGAACCCTAGGTGGAGTCATTTCTGCCGTACTTTTACCCCTAGTCAGGACTTTCAGATTAATTGGTGTTGGGTTTGAAGGGGCGGCCGTTCGTCTTTTGAGGCGCGGACCCCTTTAAGTTGTCCCTTCTTTTTCGGCCATTATTCAGCTACTTTAGGCGGGCGCACCCGTTTTCCTTAGGCTTGGGACGTTCGCGACGGAGCTTCCCTTCGCACCCAACTCCGAAGCCGATCCCCTCCCCTGTTTTTCGACCTTCCCCAAAGGCTCCGGCAGAAGTTACCGGATATTTTTTCCGCGGTTGCGTGCACCCCCAGCCCTTTTGGGGTCGCTCACCCCGATTTTGACACAATCCCCCTCCAAGTTTTTCTAGACGCATCTACCTCGATTTTTGTCTCTCGTCCCCGATTTCCGGTTCTTTTTTTCTTCTGCACGTCAACGCCCCCTAGCGAAAAGGTTTCCCACCCCATTCCTTGCCCCAAGACCATTTCGACGCGGGTCCGCGTGGTGCTGTCCCCCGGTTGAAGTAGACTGAGCGACTACTCAGCCGTGGGTCCCCCTTGGCCCCCTTCTGTGACCGCTCTCCCCTTTTCTTTCCGCCCACATCGTCCCCGCCCCCCCGGCGTCCACATTCCCACCTTAAACGGGCATTTTTCCTTTACCCGGACCCCCGTTTGTGTCAGTCACCGTGACAACGTACCCGGCGACCGCCTCACGGGCCCCACGCTTCGATTAAACTCTCCGACCCCCATTTCCCGTTTGCCCCAGTCAAGGGCATCGCTTGTTCGAACTCCCCCCCCAGAGGACTTGTTTCAGACGACCTCCACTATTCGTCCCGAATATTTTTATTCCTTTTTACGGTTCCCCGTGCCCGAAGACGAACCGCGTTCAACTGTGCAAGAACCACCATAGTCTCTGTCCCCCATGGACCTGTTTTCGAGGTTTCCAGTGAGAATCTTCGGTTGTAAGAGGGTCACATTCCTTCCCTCCCTACTGAGCACTTTTAGTAGAAGCGACTTATCCAAACCCCCTTCCTTGCCCTTCGCCAGTATAGGACAGAACCCCCCCTTTAATGGAGTTTTGCACGCAAGAATATTTTTGGTATTTCCTGCCCTGCTGAAAAGAAACTTGTTGTCTTTTTTCTCTATCCGTGCAAGGCACCGACCCGAAAGACTTTTACCTTGAGGCTCTTTTAAAGAGACCACCCCCTTTCCTTTCAGGAAGTTGAAACTCTTCACTGGTCAACAGCGGTCCGGTCGTTTCCCCAAATAAAACCTTCACCCCTTGACACCCCCGTCCTCGCCTAGGCTCTGATTTTCCCCCTTCCCGCGAGTTTGAGAGCCCGTCAAAAATGCCCCCGTCCCGCCACCTCTTCCTGCCCCCCTTTTCCCACTGATTGGCCCGCATGTGTTTGTATCTATTTCATCCCTCCGTTAAGGTGGGTCCACGCTCCAATTTCCAGATCGCGCTCTTTGGCCCTCCTCCACGCATCCTTGGCATTCCGGCCCAGTAGCGGTTTTTCCTCCCGGTCGCTCCCCACGCAAGGCGGGGCAGACGCGCCTGATCACCTTCCCTGCCCGTTGGAGCCCTGTCTTCCCCGTGGGTCCACGACAGCGCCTTCACTTGCTTCCCACCGCGGCGCTGTGGACTTTTTTTTTTTCTGCACTATTTGAGGCGCGTCGATGCACCCCTTTACCTCGTACGAGTCATTTTTGACGGCTTCGTTCATCGTTTGCTCAGAGTACAAGCCTTGCCGTTGGTCTCTTCCCCCTTTTTTTCCCCCTCTCTCCCCTTTAACACAGTTTGCCCGGCCCTTCCATTGTGCCCGCTTTACGACGACCCCGTTTACCGCGACCCACCCGTCTTCCCCTTCCATAACCTCCGTCTTTCACTTTTCGCCGGTAAGAAGGTAAGTTTTTTAATTCTTCGCTCCGGCCAACCGAATCACTAACTTCCGCCACGTTGTCGGCCATCTTTCTTCTATATCGGCCCCTGTCTACAGACTTTTTCCTGGTTTTCGGTTTTTGGTGACCGTTCTCCGAGTCCTTTTCTATTACCCACGAAATCTCTGTTCTTAAGGAAGCTCTCTAGGCCTTCTTTTGTTTCGATGAGCTTCCAGTAGAAATATCGGAGAGCTGAAGTTACCACGTACTTCTTCAGCCACCTTTCGTTCCCTCTCATCTTTCCCCCCCGCTGGATTCATTTCCCCCTTTTTTAATCGTTTCTTTGTTAGTAAACGTTTGCTTCTGTGATTAGACTGTCGGTCGTCTCTTTTCTTCGGGTCCGCAGTTTTCCTCCCTTCTTTCTTCTCATTCGTGTTGCGGGTCCTGTCCGTGCGTCGGCTCTTCGAAGGTGATTTAACGGTTGATTTTTGCATTTGCCTGATCCTCCCATGTTCCGGAAGGATTCTTACGGAGAATTTTTCCCTTCTCCGTCATATCCGAGGCGTTTCCGTGGTTCGAACACTCCTGAGACACCGACCCTTGAAGTTACCCCCCCTCAGTTTTATTTGTCAATGAGTCATTTTGGTCGTAACTTGGTTGTGTCCCACGTCGGGGTTGTTGGGAAGGTGAATTTTCGTTTTATGCGCTTTTCGATAGTTTTTGCCGAGACTTTTTCTTGACTTGCAGCCTGACGGGAGTAGGTTCCCACGATAGAGTCTATGTTTCCTGGACCATTTTTTTTTTGACTATCTACCCCCCGGTAGACTAAGTTCATCGGTCGCAGTTTCGTTTGTCTCCGCCCGAGTTTGTTTTGTTACCCTGCGTGCTTTCTGGTGTTTAGCCTCCGAGGGACGCGGCCTGTCTTAGTTCCTTTAGAGGTTTTTTTTGGTTCTTTGGAATTTCCCCAAAACCGCGCTGTCCCTTGGTTTAGACTATTTAGACGGCGCGTGCGGCGGGGTTTTACAGTTTCTGCCTCTGAAGGTTCGTGTTTGGGCTTCGCCACGCATTCCCGGGGAGAAGTGAAGAGTGTCGTGTCTTCTCTTTTTTACCTCCCCCCGTAGAGTTTCCTGATCCCCCCAGTTCCTTGGTTTTTCGGTCTCGCTCGGATCAATTTCGCGTTTCGCGACCCCCCTTTTAGTTACTTATATTCTCTTTCCGATGAAAACCAGCGCGCCTCTCACCTTCAGCTGACTAGAAAGTTGGCCGTCCCTTTTTTTATGGCTTTCGTGACCTCTTTTCCGGTGAAGTACTCTTCCGGACCCCATCCCCGCTTTCCTTCTTTATAAGGGGAGGAAGGACCTTCCCTTTTTACCCCCAGGTCAGGGTCTCTGATTTGCAGGGAGTTTTTCCTTCTCAAGGACTGCGGGTGTAGTCTTGAAGTTAGTTCTGTGCAGCTTTTTCCGTTTTCGTCTGTGAAAGGTGTTTTTGCCTTTGTTACGCCCCGTCCCCCTGTTCGTGGTCCTTGGTCATAGATAGTTTCCTGGTGACCTTTTTGCCGTTTTCTTATTTCGTTCAGCCGTATCTCTTTAGACGGTGGTAAAATTTTTCAAGGGTTTTTTCCGGTTTGCTATCATGGGTTTGAAGTGTCCCTACCCGTCCGTTTTCCCCTCACAGTGAAAGCATCCTACTTTGTTTCCTTTTTTTTTCTGGTTTTGCGTGGTTGTTGTATGAAGGTGTTCGTTGCAGAGTGTTCCCCCACCCAACCCCCGTTCCCCATCTTGATGAAGCCCCCCTACTCTTTTAGAGATGAGGTCCTACCGTCGCGGGAGGTTTTTGGAAGAAGTGCTCCTGTTTTGTCAGTTCCCACGTGTTTCGCGAATTGTCCCAGTCCCCTGTTGATATGGGTAATTCCTCTCGTTTCTTCTTTATCTTCCGACGGAGCACCTGTGGTTTGCCTTCCCCGTCCGTCTCCGTAGAGCTTAGGCAGGCCAGTCGACCTCCGCCCTCTTCCCTTCCCTTTCCCCCCACGGATTCGAGTCCGTCCCCAGACCGGTGAAATTTTTTCGTCTATTTTGACGGTTTTCCTCTCGTGGAATCTTGTTAGGAGTAATTTTAGCCCGCTCACGAATTCTTTTATGTTGACTAACCCCCCCCCTTCCTTAGATAAGATATTGCCATTTTTTCCAACCCCCCTCTGTTTTCTGCCCCCTACGAGGATTAGTTTTTGGGTTTTTAGCTTATGGAATCGGCTGGGAGCTTTCCACATTTTCAGGTGTGACCTTTACTCTCCCTTGGCCAAAGCCCAATGGTTTTTTTGTAAGATGCATGAAATGATTTTTGCGTCGGATAGATTCTGAGCATCTACCGGCCGTTTGGTTAACCGGGACTTGCCGACGGCCTGGCGACCCCAGTCGTCTCGGGCTATCCGTATGCTTTGAGCTGAGTTGCTGGTTCGTTTTACTTAAGGACTTCCTCCACTCTCTCTTCTTTGGATTTTGTTGGTTGCGAGAGATCGCCTCTAAGGCAAGAGAATTACGCATCTCATAACGTTTTTCGTTAACGCTTTCCTCGTTACCCCGGCGGCCTGTCCCCCCTCGAGTAACGCTCTTCCCTCTGAACTTTGACTTACCCCCGTCCCCCCGAAGCGCGTGCCAAACAGCCCCCCTTCCTTGCCTTCCCCTATGACTCGGCCAACCGACCCTTTGACTTTCGCGAGACCCAGCCTCATTCCCGAACCCAACCAATTCTCCTCCGCCCTACCACCTCTTTTTGAATCATGGCTCTCTCCTTTTTTTTTTTCCGGGTTGTTCTTTCTCAAGGAATTTTGGTTTGAGGCGTCTCGGTTTCCGCTGGATCCTTGCACTCGTTCTTCCCCTCCTCCCAATGCATTCTTCCGGTTCCCCCCTGTTTCCCCCCCCCGACTCGACTTGGGGGTGCGGCCTATGCGGTCTCCCTTTCCATGTTAAAATCTTTAAGTTCAACGTTTCGATTTTTTTGAGAGTCCCCTTTCTCTAGCGCCCCCGGCTCTTTTTTAAGTTCGAGAAGGCTATCCCCTCTTTACCCCTCACGAATGATCCGCCATTCCCCACCGCCTGACACCGGCTTCATCTCAGAGAGACTTCCGTCGTGCCCCAACTTTCCACCGTGGTTGGGCTCACGGTTCCACTTTTGCCCGTCTCGCCAACCCCGATGCGAGACGTGCCCTTCGAAGTATAGTGTCTGTTTTGTAAAAGACAGTAACCCGATACCAAGTTTATCTTTTCAAACACAACGGCCAACACTTTTCCCAACTCCCCTTCTAGTCTGCCTCCCTTTTAACCTTTAGGGAGAGTGGGGGCGTCCGGTTTTTTTGTTTCCCGTCCTTCACCCCGGAGAGTATTACAGCGGGATGCTGCTTTTTCCCGAGATCACGTTGAGCAGAACTATTGAGTCCCCCTGAGACACCCCGTTTCAAGTAAAAGTTTCCCCTTTCCCTGTCCAAGACACGACATTTTCCGTTGCCGTCCCCACGTCCCTTGGATTACTTCGAAAAGTCCACCAGCTTCCCTCCTTTTCCCGTCCTCAGATAAAGTCATGTCACGTCCCTTCGTCCCCCTCCGGAGCAACTTTCAACGAGTTTCACGGCTTCATGTCTTCCTCCCCGCTTTTTTATGAGCCCGGGCGACAAGGAACCTTCCCCCCCCGGTCAAATGGCCACTTCCCCTCGCTCGGTTTTTTTGGTCAGTGCTTTTGTCCCTCTGTGCTCTGTGGTGGTAAGGGTTTGAACCGTTTTACAACTACCCTCTCTTCAATTGGGGATTAGTCCTCTACTGTCCCTCCCAGTAGGAAGTGAAAGGCCTCAATATCCCTTCTTTTTTCGCACGTGCCTTCGACATAAGTGGTTGAGTTTTAAGGCGAGTTGTTTTCAAGACCCCGTTTCGCTCTCCCTTTTCGTATTCTCCCCGCACGCACACCTCGCCCCCAAGCCTTTGGAATTTCTGTATGTACCCTCAAAAAAAATCCGTGCAGCTAGAAGGATTTTCACTGAACATCCTTCTGCCATCCTCTCAAACCTCCCACCACTCTCCCCTCCTCAGAAATTGGAGAAGTGTCAAAGGAAGGTTCCTTTCTCCCCCCAATCCCCTTCTTCCAGCGTCCCACGGCTGATTCCCTGGGTCCCCCCCAAGCTCTTGACTTGAGTCTATGGACGAGGTGACTTTGACCTGCTCTTACAGTTTACTCTCCCTCAGTTTTTTTCTCCCCAAGCGATAGAACCCCCCCTTGCTTCCCATCCCTGAGGTATCGGTCTGATCGTTTCCTTTTTTTTCCGCCGAAGATAACCCGCCCAACTTGTGCTCCTTCGGTAACAAGTTTCGTTTCTTTTGTACTTTCCCGCTATAAAATGGTTTTATGGAACCGCTGGGTCCTTTGTACGCCCTTTTTCTCTTCCCCTGAGCCCACGTACCATGACGCTTTTCACCCTCTGCGTCTGGATGAAACTATTTTTCTAGTCCTGCTCGCTTCCCCGTTTTTCTGCTTCGTGCTACTTTTTCCCCCTTCCCTCCCCTTCACTTCCGCCCTCTTAGTTAAGAAAAGCGTACCCGGCACCTCCCCTTCACGTTCTCCCCTTCCTTGTGACGCATTGGACTTGTCGCCCCCCTGCCCAGTTTTTCACGTTTGAAGACACCTTTCCCTCCTGCACGCCCTTTGTCGGTCCCGGTTCTTCCGATCTCGACGGTTTAGTGGCCCCGATCGTCGTCCACGTTGCTGCCGAGATCCTGCGTTCTTACCAGTTCTGTTTTAACATTCCTCCTTTTTTCCCTCCTCTTTGTGTGGTGTAGATTTTGCCTCCATCTAGGTTCTCTCTTTACGTCCCCTTTCCCTACTGCGACACCTTTGTTCTCATCTTAGGTCAAACCTTATCCTGTTTGCGAGATCTTTCTCCCGTCGGCCGACTTTGACGGTGTCCCGGTTGTAAACAGGTTTTGCTTCTCTCCTTCCTTTCTTGCGAATCGTCCCAGTTTCCCGGCCTGTTTAACGGTGCATTTCCTTTTACTCCCCTTCCCGTTGCCGACTGTTGTCCCGTTCTACGGCCGTGGTTGCTTGCCCGCGGCTTCCCCCCTCTTTCTTACGGCTTGTTGACCCTTTTGCGGAGGGTGACCGTCAGGCGAACTTTTCCATTCTCACTTGCGGATTTTACCCGCTTTTTTCAACTCGAAATATCCGTTTCTCCCAGCTTAAGTTAGATCGTCCGAGACGCTGTCCTTAAACCCCCCTGCCTGTTTTGAAAAGCTTTTTTGGACTGAAGTCCGTTTTTGGAGGTAGCCATTATTTTTCCCCTTCGTTGAACGGTACATGGTTTTTGCTCGCCTGACGGTTTACCTCCTCTTTATGAAATTTTTGTATTCCCTTTCCAATCTGCCATCGTCTGACACCTTCTTCCCTCAGTGGAGGCTGCTTTTTTCTAGGTCACTATAGCGATTCTTTTTTTCCTTAGGAGCAGGTGCTTCGCTTTCTGCTTCTTAGCCTCGCTCGTCGTTTGATGTCAATTCAGCTCCCCCGATTTTTCTTTGTGAACTCCCATTTTTGGTATGTGGTCGTCTCCCCTTTCTTTTCGAAAGCTGAGCCGTTCGTAGTTCTGTGACGGTGGTCGTTACACTCCTCTCCTTACTTTTGGTGAAGGTTTTCCCAACTTTGTTTAGACGGTGCGTCGGAATCCCTTGGTTTTTTCCCCCCCGGTTTTCTTTTTCCGCTCCTAAGGCGTTCGCGTCTGAGTAGACTCCAGTTGTAAAGGAGTGTCCCCAAGACCGGCGTTTCTCCTCCGGGCCCGCAAACGTCTTGCAGGTGTCCAGTCTTCCTTCCGGCATTTTTGAAGGATTACCGTCAGTTCCCTTCCTTCATTGCTCTCTTTTCTTTGTTATTCCTCCCCCCATTGTAGCGCAAGACTGTTTCTCCACGCTCAAACTCACCTCTTAAAGGCCCCGATACCCTCCCCTCCCATTTTGAGTCCGCGCTTGTTAATTTTTCGTTTTCATTGCCCCTGGGAATGTGAAGCATTCTTTGACCTATCGCTCTTAGGAAGACCGGCCCGGGTACTGCCGCAGTAATAGTGCTCATAGTCCCTCTTTCCATGTTCTCTTGGCTTCTAAGGTTTCCTTCCCGTCGTGGGTAGTTTTAGGATTTTTCGGGAAGTGAATTGTTTTGCCTTTTCGATTGTAGGTGTGAGTTTGCCTTTGCTTACACCCATTGGTCGCGGTTGCCTTTCCCCGTTTTTCCCCTTTGATTTCCTCAAGGGTTTATACTATGTCGTGATTCTCCCCTGTTTATCCTTTGAAGTGGTCCGGTTCCCCCTTGTACTTACCTGGTGCTCGGTAAAAGTGACCTCCAGAATTCCCCAGGTGTCCCAGTGCCCAAGGACCTATTGAGTTTGCTTTGTCGTGGTTTTTTTTTCCTTGGCCTTGAAACTGATCCTCTTAGAGGCTCGTCGGTTTCCCCAACCCACCCTTTACCTGTTTATAGTCCCGTCTCCAAGCGGGCTTCTGAGATTTTCCGACGAACTGGTATCTTTCCCTATTGTTTCCCGAGGAGACCTGATTTTTTTTTTATGTTGACCCCGCAAGCGTAGTCTCGATCTTCTGATCACTTTTTACGTTGTTATGCCCCCCCTTCTTGGCTCTTGTGATAGTCTTGTAGGTGCTCTCCCAGGCACTCAGCAGCTAAGTTGGCATGTGCAAGCCCCAACCTAGCGGCGGGCTTCCTCCGTCCCCCCTTTAGGCCATCGTGTCCCCCCTTGCGGTCCCGCGACGGGACGCTCAGTCCCCCCCTCAATTATGTCGTGCCCTGCCTCTTTGTAGACCGACTCCTCTCTGCCTCCGTTTTCCATTGAGTTACCTGCTTAAGGAAGCTACCCCGAATTCGTTTTTTTGCTGCAGCAACCCGTCCCAAGGCGATCTCCTGCGGCATTTTCTTTTTCCCCAATTTCCCCGAGGGATTAGTTTTTTTGGGCGTTTTTCTTCTGACTATCTGGGGCTTTCTGTTCTCCGTCAAGTAAGAATTTCCGGTTTGTTCCCCTTTCGACGAGCAAAGACTTTTTTTTCTTCTGGATGTACTTTAGGTTTGTATTTCTTCGAGAGCTCCCATTAGAGGAAGTCTTTTTTTTTTTCAAGGCAGCTCAGGAGGCGCTTCCCTTGTAGAACCCAGTGATGAGGGATGATTGTGTTCTTCTTGCGGGTGAGTGATGAACATCTTCTTTTAATAATTTCATCAGGGTTGTTTTTTGAGAATATTTAGATTTCGTAGTCCTTCAAATATACGGCAGCCTTAATCAGATTTTGTGGCGAAATTCTCATGTCCGACCAGGGAAAGTTGCTGCGTCTTAGGCCACACAAAGAGCTTCCGCGATGCGCTATCCAATCACTGGGCATAAAGCATCCATACTGCAGCGTCGCCCCCAAACCAGAATGTGCTAGTATGATCCCCCTTTGCATTTCACACCTCCCCCGGCTGCCTGACAGCTTTTTTCCCAGAATCCTTTAATTAATAAGACCCCCCCCCACCACGACGTTCTCAAAAATCTTCTTACTTATAGAAGGGTTTCGTTGTGTGTGTCCTCTTTCCCCTCTTTTGAGTCGTGACTCGACCACGCATTATGTGCGGCATTTTCTAAGATTCGGGTTCTAACCCGAGTTCCTCTTGCTGGAACGGAACTGTTGGACGGGCGAGTTTAATGCAGGAGGATCCTTGCCCTTTTCTACCCACTCGTGTAAGGCCGGTTCTCCCCCCTGACGTAATGGTATAGTTCTGGTTGAATTCCAAAGGCTTGCGGCTTTTAGTTCCCTCTCCTTGACTGACTTTCGCAACAGGACGACCCCCTTCCCTCACCGGTGTTTGACTCAATGGCCGGACGGAGATCATCACGACGAGGAGGTTAAACATCAACGCCGGTGTGTTCTTCCATCCCTCTCCCTAGCACAGGTCAGAAGCATCCCCTGGCCCGCCTTCTTCCTGCGTTCACTTCTTTAGGTTAGGTTTTTTGCACAGCCGTAACCCCTCCTATTTCACCCTATTACCCCCGGCCACAAGGGTCCCCCCCCCCCCCACACACCCGTTTTGCACCGTATCTTCTCATGTTTTACGTGCCTTTTTTTTTCCCCTTGTGATTGGGCACCTTCCCGGTGACGTCTTCACCGATGTCTTCTCTACGTAACATCGCTTCCTAGGGGCCCCCCCGTCTGTGCCGCTTCCCCTTGCTGTGATGTGCCGACATAGGCCTTCCCCCTGCGGCCACCGTCCACCGTCACCCGGAGTTACTCTCCCTAAACGTAACTGGTGTCGCCGGTTTCGTTAGCACCGATTTCCCAGGGTTTAACAGACCCCCGCCCCCCGGCCCACAGCTTTTCAGCTTATTCGCAGACCCTATCTCCGGGGAGGTCTTCCCTACACCGACTGCGAAGCAAACCGGCCCACTCTTCCAGTGGTACCCGGCAGTTAGTCCAGTTCCTTTTTTCTTCCGAGTGCTGTTCCTTGGGCCGCTGTCCAAAGACCGTGCCCTTCCCACGGTAACCCTTTCCCCAGACCAGCAGCCGGCTGACTTTCTATTTCGCGGCCGGGATTGGCGCTGTTGTGTTAAGCGGGGGCGAACTTTCTTTCATATCCCCCCCTAGCTAAACGTGTTGGAGTCCCTAAGCGACCTTTTCCCCGCCGCCCCCCCTCCGAGCGCTTTCTCCCAGACCCCCTTTCGTTTTTTGCAGCGGTGCCTTCACCCGCTGCAAGGGCACCATCATTTTTGAGTTTCCTCCAGTCTCCCCCACCTGGACGGCAAAGATCTCTTCAAAGACGGGCGACATCCCACCAGAGCGTTTTAGTGGGACCCTTTCGATGCAGTCACTCTACAACAGCTGCGGCAGTCGTATACACGTCACCCCCTTCCCCCCTTCAGTCAATCGCTGGTTCCCCCACCCCCTCGTTGTCACTACTAACCGTCTTTAATTTTTTCCCCTTACGGGAGGTGCTAGCCCCCCCCACTAATGAGAAAAAGCGCCACCCCTTTGATAACTTCCCCCCACGCTAGATTATGAACTTACTTTTTCATACTTTAGAGGTACCTACCGAAGACGGTGTGCCTTCTCCCCTACATTTCCCTGATCTCGTGTTATGTCTTTAGATTACCTCTCAGCTCCAATTTTGCTGATTTAAGCGATTTTCAGGAAGTCTCCGCAAAGGAGGTTGGGGTCCCCTAACGCTCAGATTCCACTGCAAGCGGGATCCGACCCAAAGGGTACACCGGTAAGTTTGACCTAAAGAGAAGGAACGTTCCCTCCCGGGATGGGCCAAGGCTTGTAGTTTCCTAAAGTGAGAGTTGAGGCACCCTTTACCCATAAGTGACTAAAGTGCGCTGCGGGGACCTCACTTTGAGGTCTTCTTGAGTATGAACGGTTAGATCTCTGTTAAGTATAATAACAGTTCCCCTCCTCAAGTAAGGAGATCACTCCCAGTCCCCCCCCTAAGCCCATTAGCATTGCAACCACGACCTCCTGACCGAAAGTTATACCGGCAGGAAAACATACTTTCATATCTACGTTAGTCTAAAAACCAGTTCCCCCCACAGGAATGGGTGGTCCACAGTGCCTTCACCCCCCCCCCCCCCACCCAACACAACCCCTGACAACAAAAACCACCCACGGCTACCCCCCCCCGTGGCACAAACTCCCCCACCCCCCCGGCGATCCCCTTCCTCCCCCCCCCAAATTTTTAAATTTCGCACGTTCCCTTCCCGGACGCTCCTCTCTCGGAGGCTACAGCTCGATTTTCCCCTTCCGACCACTTTGCGGCCGAGCCTGGTCCTTACAGCTCTA
>Ga0179593_1738986_pt1 | contig 12093 bp, 13 predicted proteins | sample CZODoug2_1_08_16_FD_185931 | JGI IMG/M metagenome (GOLD analysis project Ga0179593, IMG submission 185931) | Vadose zone soil fungal communities from Angelo Coast Range Reserve, California, USA - CZODoug2_1_08_16fungal (PacBio error correction) | ecosystem: Environmental > Terrestrial > Soil >... | reverse complement strand
TTTTATGAAGCCCCCGCCCCAATCCTGAAGACCGCTTTTCACGCTCATATCGGCGCAAGGAATAGAATTTTTTCTTTGGATCTGCGCGTTTTTTAGTTTTTACATTCTCTTGCGGAGCCGCTGCGGAGCTCCCTTTCTGGGTTTTTGGTTCTTTCTCTAGCCCAGGTGACCCTGCGCACGGATTCGTTCGTGACTGTACCTTTCCCTCTGGGTTCATGTGGGTTGCGACCATACTTTTTTTTGAGTTTGCTCGGCTCGACTTTCCTCTGCTGCCGTACACGATCGCGAGCTGAGTATGTGGTCTGACGGACGTCCTGCTCAGGCGGGCGGTCGCCTCCGGTTCTGCGCGCCTCCCTTCGAGCGTTCTCCCCCCTCCAGCGCCCTATCAGCTGTTTTTCTTCTACACGCACCCCCCTTTTTTCCCCTGCGCTCCGTGCCTAGTTGTTTACATTACTTATGGGCCCTGACGCCTCCCGTGCCTGGCTTTTGTAGATCTACTTCGTCTTATTTGGCCGATGACTGGTGGTTCGACCGTGAGCAGGGGTCCGCGCTGCGTTGTCGGATCTTTTTTTGGTCGAGTCTTCTTACCTCTGTTGGTTCGCTTTTGTTTAGCGACTGGCGTGTTGCTGATTCATGTTTCCGGTTTCGCAGTCCCGGTAGCTGCCGCTCCTGTTCGCTCGGAGCTTTCTTGTTCACGGTTCGACCTCGGGATTGGTGTTTTGGTTGGGGGGTGTACGGAAGGCGCCGCGCGGGATCCTTTTTTCCCGCCATTGCGCTTCCCCTTCGTCTTCTTTACGGTTGGAGTTTCGAAATCTGGGTGGCTTTGCTTCTCCATACAGGCCCCCTCTCCCTTTAGCGGATCAACATGTTTTGCTGCAGCGTCTTCTCCCCCATTCTCTCTCCCCATCTTTTGCTTCCTCGGTCACCTCTAGATATGGAGCTGGGCTCCCGTATCACGCTTTGCTGCCCCCCTCCCCTCCTAACTTCTGCTGAGCATTTCCACCCGCAGTCGTTTTGCGTGCCCCAGCATGACGGGGCCGGCGCGCATTCGGTTTTTTTGCATGCCTACACCTTCTTCTCGTCTGTCGTCTCCCAATCTTCTCGAATAACAGTTAAATGGAAAAAATGTCCCACCCGCGTTCTGGATTCTTCCTCTTTACCCCCCCCGCAGTCGTATGGTACTTCTTTAGGTTCGGCCAACTGTTTTGTTTCTGAAATTGCCGCGTACTTTCATTACATTTCGAGCATGCCTCCAACCGCACCCTTTTTCTGCGACGCCGTCTTTCTACTCCCGATCAACCTCCTCTTCCTGTCCCCTTTAACCCCCCACTAGGCGTTTTTCATTAGGCTCTTCAAATGCTCAGGATATTATCCGCCATCCCTTCCAAGGAAGAGTGCTAGTCGCCTCGTGAGTGTTTCACTTGCATGTGAGGATGATTCTTCTTTTTTTATAGTTTGTTTTCGATTTCTTTTGTGCCGATTGATATGATGATTGTACTTTCCTGCAACAGGCTAGACCAATTCCGGGGACTGCGTCTTTTACTGAAAGTCTTCTTTTCCAAGTTTCCCGGGATGAAGCCCGCTGTTTTTCGGATGCCTGCAAATTGAACGGCACCAGGCCACTCGTCTGTTTTTCTCATGGCGGCCACATTCTGAGCAGTTTTCCTGCCCTGCTCTCCCCCCCTATCTTTTGAGCTTCATCCCACCGTTTTTCTTGATGACGTTCCGGTTTTTTTTTCCTAAGCTTCATCTTTTTGGCTCAATGCCTTGCGGCCTCTTGTGGCGTCCTTCTTTCTTTTTTTTCTTTCTTTTTTGTTTTTTTTTTTTTTTTTTGGCTCTTTTCTTTTTCTGGTTTTGTTGTTTCCTTTTTGGTTTTCTTTGTTTTTTTTGTTTTTACCTTTTTTTTTTTTTTTTTCTTTCTGCTCGTTCGCTCCTGTAATTCGGTCGCAACTTGACCGAATCTGAATAGTTTGAGTCGTCTGGAAGATTCTCCGATATTTTTTTTTTTTTTCATCCCAACTGAAGCAGCTGCTGTTGCCGTTCCACGCCGGAGATGTTTTTTTTCCTTTTTTCCTGCCCCCTTCTTTCACGGTCCCCTCCCGGTTTACAATGTCCTTCCCTCCTGTCCTTCTGTTTCTTGGCGTCCCGGTTTTTTTTGCGTGGTTCTCTCAACGCACTTGTGCGGGCCTGAAAAAACTCTTTTTTTTTAAGGTCTGATCTCTTTTCTTGTACCCATAGTTCACTCGTTTGACTCCCACGCGCGGAGTATAACTTTGCTCTGGAGTACCGCCCTATTTTTGTTTTATTGACCTCGTTGTGCTTGTTCCCGGCGTCCCGGATGAATTGCTCTGTTCGTCTCCTTTTTTTTTGAACCCGGTTCCCTTCCGACCCTTTTTTCCGCCATGTCCTTTCTTTTCAACTGATGCTTATTCGCCCCTGATTCGCTTTTAGCTCAACGTCTTGATGGCCGCCCCCACTGCTCTCATTTTCATCCCTGTTTTTTTCACGACATTCTCTCTTTTTCTCCACCAACCCGATTTCCCGAGTTGCGACCCGAAGCCCTTTTTGTTATCCACACGCAGTGACGCGGACCTCGCCGCCCCACAGACCCTCCGACACTCTTTTCCTCGTACTGCGCAGCAGGCCCTTCCCACAACTCATCGCCACCCCCCCCGGGATTACAGAAACTCCTCGATGGGCATTCACCTACTTTTTTCTCACCACTACTCTCCCTTTCCAAGCCCAGAAGCGACCTGCGCTGCTGACATTTTTTTCTTGCTTCTCCCCCTGTTTTTTGCCTACGCCTGGAAACTCCGTTTCAAGAAAGGGAGGGAACCTTTTTTTTCCGCGAAAATTTTTTTCCCCTTTCACAGCATCTCCCCCTTCACAGCATTCAAATGTGCCCCCCTTTCACATTTCTGTCCCCTCGTCCCCCCCCCCTTCCACGACCCCCATTCGCGAAGGGAAATTTGCCCTCCCGACCCTCTTCGCCCCGCGCACCCCTTCTACACGATTTTTTCCTTCCACGTGCGCCGCTCTCCCCCCCCCCCGCGGTCTCCAGTACCCTCCTTTGTCGCAGAGACCGATGGTCGCCCCCACATCTGCGCCTGGACTCCCTGAATTCTCCCCCCAGGCCCCCCCCCCCGAAATTTTCTCTCCTTCTCAGTCGCCGGAATTCTGCGGAAAGGTTTCCTGTAGTGAGCCGCCTGCGTTCCCCTGCCGCGAGATGACCCTCTATCTAGGTGTAGCTCTCTTACCCTAAGGGTTGTCTTCTAGAACTTTTTTCGAAGTCCCTCCAACTTATGTTCCTTCTTCGTAGAACTCCCTTTACGTGGCCTGTTGCCGTTAATGTCTGGTCTTTTTCAGGCGAGGAGGCGCTTCTCCTGGATCTCGAAACTACCGCCTTGTCATTGGCAAGCCCCGATCCCTGTCTCGGTGTTTCGTTCGAATCATTATCCTCTGTCCACGGCTTACGATCTGTTCCACCCCCTTTCCTTTTTTCCATCATCCTACTTCAGGACACTGGTTCTTTCCGCCTCTTCCTTCCGAAGTCCTGCCTCCCCTCTTCTTTTTTTGGCATATCCCCCTTGCTTCTGGTCCGTTTCCCTGCTATCTTAACCTGCTTTCCCGTCCCCTCTCTCCCCTTGTTGTCGATATTGCGGTCTTTCCATTCCTCAATTGTTCGTTTTTTCGTTTATTTCTACTTTCTCGCGCAAGGAATTGATCTCAGTTCTTGTAGGCGAGCCCCTTGGTCGCTCGTCTGCGACTGCTTTTCCCTTCCACTTTTCGGTTTTTTTCACACTTTTCCTTCTTTTCGTATTTCCACCTTGGCCCATTTTCGCTGATTAGTTACCTCCTGCCCTTTCTTAGATTTTTTTATGCCAGGCCGCAGCCGAGTTCTATGCCCCCAAGCCCCTTGACCCTTTCGGAGTGCCAAGGACCTCTAGGACGGTGTGTTACGTTGGGCGGGGTCTCGCTTCCGGGCGTGCTCCTGCCACAGTACTTCTTTCCTCTTTGAGCTCTTTTGGCTCTTGTGACACAAGTTCGCTTGTCACCCGTCCTGCTGCGCGAAAAAGCTGTTAAGGCTCGCGTTCCTCATGCCCTATGCGAACCCGCCCCGCTCCTTTCTAGTGGAACTCCTGGCCGCAGCGATTATCGCCTCGCTTTTTTTCTGGAACGCTTCCCCCGTTTGCGCTTGAATTACCTGGGGTCCCGTTTAACATCTGTCTCAAGTTTTTTTGATCTCACATTTTCTCTCCTCCGCCCGCCTGCGACAGCGCTTCTCATGACCCCCGGTTCCCCGAGTACCTCCCCCACGAGGTCCGAACGGAATTCCACCCCCCCCCCCAGCATGTTCTTGGATTCTTTTACCCAAATGGTCTTCCTCAGTTACTCTTTTCTCCCCAGTTCCTCCTGCACCCCTACTTTTGCGAAGGCGCTGACGGCAAAAATTGGTGAGTTTCATTTAGAGCCACTGTGACTCTTCTTAACTCGCAAGATTCTTTTAACAGTTTCACCTTTTTCTGTAGCGCATGATTTTCGCTGTCTTTCGCTATCCACTGATTTAGTACGCGCGGCGTCCTTAGTCGGTGGGTATCGTCGCCAACCCATGTTCGGCTTCCTTCAGAGTTTTCTGTTCTTCTCCTATTCTGGCCGATCCGCGGCTCTCCTGGCCTTCACTTACGCACGCCTGCGGCCCTTAGAAGTTTCGGTCCCGGTCTTCCCCCGCGTCGTGCGCCATTTGGAGGGGCTTATAGAACTGCCATTTCTCCCCAGCCCTCTTGCTATGGCCTTTGAGTCTCTCCTTCGAGAGTTCGGCCCCTCCGCGCGCCCATGGTCGCATGCCGGTATACCTTCTTCATCGCGTTGCTCCGCTGCGGGTCCTCACTTGAGGTCTTTTTATCCAAGGCCCTGGCTTCTTGACTCTCTTCTTTTTCTTACTCCTCGTTGTTTTTTTTTCTCATTCCTCTCAAGAGGCCGGCTGGTGCACCTATCAGAAGACCGCTTTTACGCGGGTCCTCGCTGGACTCATGCGTATGCTTTTCCGCCTGTCTTTATCTGTTTGTCCTTTTACGAACTCTCTTCTTTTTCTCCTCTCTTCTTCTTTCCCCTGGGTCCGCGCGCTGGTGCGGTCTCTCGCCCTTGTTTTCCCTCAGCTCGCCCAGGCCTTTGCACGCTAATTGTTTTTTGGCGCAGGCGTTTCCCGAGAAATAGGCATTACGATTTCTTCCCTGGCTTGTCTTTCGTTCCCGTAGATCCGGAGATGCTTCGACATTGTCGAAGCGTTCCCCCTCCAAGGGCCTTTTGCGCTTTGCTGCGTACTCAATAGTGACTTTCTTGTTTTTTCTCCCTGCTCTGATCAGCTGCTTCCCCAACCAGGGTTCTCGCCCTTGGCTTCCTGCGTCGATGGAAGACCACCTGGGTATCGCTCACCTGGGAAATCCTTTCCCGTTTCAGGCAGCGTCCTTCCGCATCTTTTTCTTTGGACTTCTGATGGTTCACCTCCTACGCCCCCGTTTCCAGTTGACTTTCCTTTCCCCTTCGTTTTTGATTTCCCTTTCCGAACTCTGCGCTATTTCTAGGTGTAGCGATTTTCCTCTGTGTGGATCAGGCCCGCCCCCTCTCCTCCCTTGGTTGCTGCGATTACCGTGGTTTCTCAGTCTTTCCTGCATGTTGGGTTTTTTTTTTTTTTAACTGTTTGCCTCGTGGAAGAGTTCTGTGGCTTTTCCTCCGACGCGCTGTCCTTCCCCTCGAGCCAGGCCTTTGCGGTTCCGGTGTAGGTTTCTTCTGTTTCTCCACCGCCGGCTTCGCTGCTTCTGCCGCTAACCTGTCGTACGTCTCTCCTTTGACCTCGATTCACGATGTTTCGCGTCCCAGCGTCGTCTCCTGTCGTTTTCCGCTAAACGCGGTCTTTTTTCCGGTTCCACAACCTCTTCAAGCGCCTCGGACCTCCCGACTTCTTCTCTTCACGTTCGCCCCCTCCGCTACAGCAGCTGCTTTTTGGCCGGCGACGATCTCTATAATGGAATGTTTTGAATCCGAGTGGTTTTTTCCTCTCCACCCCTGCCTTGGCCTGTTCATCCCTCCATCTTATCGAACGCAGTCGAGGTCGTCCCTCTTCCACTTTTTCCTCAGCAGTAAGGTTCGCCACGTCCCGGCTTTCTGTAGTCCGCTTATTAGTCAACTGAATTCGGATTTCCCCCTCTTGGCTCCTCACCCATGGTTCCGTTCGAATTCCTGCGCACGCTTACTTCCTCAGGCGTCTAGCTCTCCACCTCGCAATCCCAGTGGACTGTACCGCAATTTTCCACGACGCGGTCGGTTGGGCAACCCGTCATCACTCATGCCCTCTCTAGACAACCCTGGATATTGATGCCCAAAAGATCCCCCCAGGCCCCCTCTTTGATAGTTGACTCCCCTGTCCTCTGACAAGGGGCACGGGATGACTAGAGTTTCAAAGTCTCCAATCCTTCCTCTTTGAAGGCCGCGTTTGAGCTGTTTTTGCAGAGATCACCACCCTTGACCTTAAAGGGACCAGAGGCAAATGTCCCTTGGCGCAGGCCGGACTCCTCTCTGCCAGATCGTCGCCACAGCTTCATCCTGCCGGAACAAGGCCATGATGATGCGGGCCTCATGCTGATCTTCCGTCTTTTCTGGTCGTTCCCGCTCTTTCCTAGAGGAGAACACCGAGTTTCTACACTAGCGCTGGAAGTTCCTTCCTCAGTCCCCGTTCTGTCATTCTACTAGCATTTTGCGGACAGACGTCCTCGAAGCTCTTTCGATTCTTTTTTCAGCGTATCAGGGCGAATCGCAAGGCGGCGCCGCCTGAAGTCCCCCTCGATGACTCATCGTTTCTTTCCCCTTCCGGCGTCGAACCCGATCGCGCTGTCGCCAGTTTCGGGTTTTTCAGATTTCGCGCTTAGGGTAAAGTATTAGACACCCCTTTCCTTTTTTCACCAAAGCAGAGCGTGCCTTTAGTTCCCATGGCCACGTGGACGCGCGGCTTGAGCGTCCTGGTTGCGATTCGTAACAGTCCCGGTTGGGCGGTTTCCTCTGTGGCAGACTCTTTCTTTGTGCAGGGTATACTAACTTTTCCTCCGTTATCCCGTTGCATCGCGGTTTTTTTCCCTTTGAGCTCTTAGTTCCATGAACCGAAGGTCCGCCTCGATTGATTGCCAGTCCCGCTTATCGGATTCCCCTTTGTTTGCGCGTGCTTTCCCTCTTTTCCCCTCTCTGGCGGCTTTCCGCCTCTAGGCGCTCCTTCGCGTCAAGGTCATGTTCACGCCCTCGCCTCACTCGATCAGCTCACCTTGGTTGCTTTTAAACATCTCCTTTTTCCTTAACTCTTTTTGTTTTTAGATTCTTTCCTAACTACGGTTGAGCTGCTCGAGGGCGCTTTCCAGGTTTGAAGTCTTCTTTGCGACTGGCCGCCTCCATAAGGGCCTCCCATCTTTTCAAGACGTGCGCCGGCAACAGGTTCGCCTTAATTTATAGCCCTGAGGTTCGGTTTTTCTCCCCGCATGCGATGCTTTTTTTCATGTGAACAGAATCAATGTTTTTACTGCGTTAACTCCTCGACTTCCCTTGATCCTAACAGTTCTACCCCTTTCTGCGCTTACCCTGCACGGCAGATCACTGTTTGCCCGGAAACTCCATTCCCCCTTTAGGGTCCTTTTTGCCCTTTCCCCCCCCTTTCTGCAAAGCTGATATAGGCACACCCCCGTTCCCGCCGTTCCACGTGCCACTATAGTCTTTTATGAGGGCGTTTCTCTGTCCTGTGAGAATGCGGCGACCTTGAAAATCCTTGCGAATTCCCTTTGCCTTGCTTGCCTCCCTTTTGCGTCTTGATGTCGCGGCAAGTAGTCCCGAACTGTTCTCGGTCTTTAGAGCGATTCATCGGTTTTTTTTCCTTATGGCGATGCGCCCGGACCCCTTTCCCTGAGAGCCTAGCTTAGAAACGTCTCTTCCCATGCTGCTACCTGGTTTGACCTGTGACTTCCTCTGATAAGGCCTCAGGAGACAGTAATCGTGATAGGTCTCTCGGACTTTCTTTTTTTAACGCCGCGGAGATGTCGACCCCTACGCCACGCGGGCTTGCTCAGTTTGCCGCCTCTTGGAAGCCTTTTGTTTTTGTAGGTCAGTTCTTTTCCGATGGCAGACTCAGCAGACCGGTACTCCACTCCCTTGTCCTGTCTATCTGCCATCCGGGTCCTGTAATGGTACCCTGTTCAGAGGAAGTCTCTTCCGGGACTACACGGAGAAAGACATGTTTCTTTCACGCCCTTTGCGTCATCTCATATCACCGTGCGCCCCCCTGTGCTCCTGTACAGTTTTCTCCTCGCTTTCCTTTTTTAGGCCATATCCCTGCTCCCTTCTGTCCTTCTCTCTCGATCCCCTTGGTGTCCCGGTACCCCAGATAGACAATAGTGGTTTTAGATATTGAGTGCTTTTAGGAATTGGCGTTTTGTTCGGATTTTCCCCCCTTTTCCTGCTACTTTCCTTCCTTCGATCACGTCCCATTTGGTCTGGGCTTTTTGCGCCTCGGCGATCTCTTTTATCCTACTTACCTCGCCAGTTTTTGAGTCAACTTTTTTCACCGTAGTACTCCTCCGTTAAGATGCAGTCTTTCAGTCGGCTTATATTGTGTTGGAATGAAATCGCAGCGACGATTTCTTCTGCACAGTCCTCTTTTCCCAGACCGCTTTTTCTTGGAAAGACGCCCGGGCTGAGGTTTGGTACGTTTTTTTTCGCGGCGTGATATGATTCTTCGGTTTCTGGTTATTCCGAGAGCCGTTCGATACGTCTTTTTTCTTTCGGTCCTGGAGGCGTCCTAGAGAAGCTTAACTTCTCTTCCCCAGAGCGTGAGCCGCGGGTCTCTTTGATGCTCTTTCCCGGCTCCTGCGCTTGCAACGAAGCTTCCTCGTCGACTCGATGCCTCGAGCAGCGAAGTATGGCGCCGTTCCTGAAAAGCCTGCCCTCTTCGCATGAAGGCACTATAGCTCCGGTCCTTTTCCCCCCGTTCCTCCGGTGGTTCCCTCTCCCCCCCCCTTGAGCCCGCTACGGATCTGCGAATGTTTTTAAAAGGCAGACATTATGAGATCGCGCCACGCCCCGCGCCCGCGAGGTTCCCTCGTCTCTCATCCAAAGCCGACCTCCTAAGTCTGGCAGCGCTTGCAGTTTTTTTCACCCTGTATCCTGCACCCATATTCCCTCCGAGTGGCAGGCGCTCCCGGTGGTAATTTTTTCCCGTTTCTTCATACTGTTGCCGCACTTTTCTTTTAATACACAGATATGAGGAGCCATTTCTCTTCCCCCCATTGGTTTCAGTTCTTTTCCTCTCTGCTTCTAGTCCCAATCCTCGCCAGTCTCCCCCGATCTTCGGTCGTCGGGGGACTTTGTCTTTCCACATGGTGGAGCGTCTTTTTGATCGTGGGTATTAATTCCCTCTTCCTGGGAGCGGGCTCGCCTCTTTTCTTTAGTAGCTCTTTTTTATTATTCGGCCGTAGGTCGAAACGCCGTCGTGGCATGGTCGTTTTCCGCGCCCACCAGCCTTCGCGGCCCCAGTTTGAGTTTTGAGGCTCGCGACGGCCCTTTTTTTTTTTGGAGAGAGTTCGGCAAGCTAGCCGTTTCTTCCCCTCGACAGGCGTCCAGAATTTATCTTTTCTTTCTTGCTGTCCGAGTTGGCCGGCCGTTTTTTTTTTTTTTTTTCTACCATGCCGCCTCTAGCAATTCCTCGCTTCTCCCTCCTCCTATGTGTTTTTCTTCTCCTCGTTGCTCAGTAAAGGGCCGGATGGTCCGTTTCACACCATCTTCCTCTCCGCTTTCCGTCCCCCGGACAGCATCGTGCCCTGGACGACCGGATGCGGAATTTTCGTTTTTGGAGCCTAATCCGGCTTCTTTTGGTACCGCCGATTCCTTTGACAATGGGTCCTTTGTTTCTCGAGACCCCGCAGGCTGCGACCCCTGGTTTTCTTTTCCTGCACCTTTAAATGGACGAGCAAGCATTCGTTTTCCCTGCAGGGTGAGACCCTCTTTTTCAGACGGTCCTCGCTCGACGCGCTGTCCGGCCCTCCCCCCCAGATCCGGAGCTTGAGTTCATACCCTTTTCTTTACGTCCGACGACGAGTTCGCGTCCGCGGTATTTCAACTTTTTTCGTCGCGAGAACCTCCTTGCTCTTTTTTTTCCCTTCTCTACAGACCAGGTTCCGCCCTGTGGCTTTTTTCCTTTGGGGTCGATGACCTCCGGCGTTTCAGTGATCCGCCCTCCGGACCCGTCGTGGTTCCTTCCGCTTTCCCTCGCCAGACGCTTTTTTTTCCTAATTTTTTGGGGTTGTTTTTTTCCCCTTAGCAATGAAGTCGGAGGTATCCCCGGGATCGTCGTTACGGCCATTTTTTTTTTTTCTCTGGTTTAAGCCTTTTTCTTCTCATGCCTCGGTTGCCGATTCCACCCCCTATTTTCTTTTTTTCCCTTTCGATAAGGAGTTTTTCCTCACGGGCCTTTCAGCTTTAAGTGACGGGTGCTGAGCTTTTACTTTGAACTTTCTTCTTCCAGGCACGTTTCCCCCTCGGCTCGCCTGCGCTGCACGCTCACTCAGTTTCTTTTTCCGACAGCTCAACGCTGCGCCTTGTCGTTTCCGATCAAGCTGGACGAGATTTCTGGCCCTCCTCACCCCCGATCTTTCGCTATTCCTCCCGTCCCTCGGCCGTACACGCCCCCGAACCGCTTTTACCAACCGAACTATGTGGCCGGCCTCTTCTATTTGCACCCGTCCTTTCCTTTTTTGAGAAAGCGGCTGCGGCCCTTATCCTCTTCTCTTTCGACCTGCAGTCGTTTATTATCAATTGGAATACAGACCAGCTGTAAAGCCAGAAACCTTCTCTTTCTTGTCGGTGGAAAAGCTTTTCCCGAAGTGCTAGACGATCGGCAACCTTATCTTCCTTCCCCACTTACCACTTTCGTTTCTCCATTGCGCGACTCGTAACTCAACCCCCCCTTTTTCCGAACGACAAAAACTTTAATTTTACAAGAACCCACTGCCCTCCTGCTAGAGGACCACCCGTCTTCCTCTTTGTTCCCGTCCCCCCCAGGCGGGGTCAGTCTATGCCCCTTCCTTATGAAAGGGAGTGACTTCTGCGCAATGCCGTTCGAAACTTTTTTTTTGAGGCGCGTTTCGACTCCCTTCTTCTCTTCGCAGTCCCTCTTCTTGCGGAGGTCTCGTTTCCCTCTTTTTCCCCCGTATTCGCCGTCGAAGTTCTGAGGAGGGTGTTTTCCCACCAGGTCTCCATGGAAATGTCCCCCCGCGAGACTCCGTTTCTTTCTTCACCCTGCAGCCCTTTCCAGTTTTTTGAACAAGATCATGAAGGAACCCCCTGTCATTCTGAGTTTCCACCGTTCTTTTTTGTGCGATCTGCTCTCTTCGATGCGGGTTGCAGACACCGAGTTTTCTATAGTTTGGCGGATCTCTCAAGTCAACCGTCAACATCTTTTTTTTTTCTTCCCTCCTTGACTTCCGGATCCTCTGGTGACCGCGATTTCTTTTTTTTTCCTGATCATCATTTTTGCGCTCCTTTCAGGCGCCGATGCATCGTGATCCTGCTCATCAGCGGGCGGGACGGGGCGATTCCTCTTTTTCTTTCGAAGCTTCTGTCTCCTAGCGCGCGATTTCATCTCCTTGTAGTTTCAGGCCCCTTTAAACTTTTCCGTATTGGTTTCTCGTCAGAGGCAGCTGTTTTTCGATTGGTACCTCCAACCTTTTTCAATGGCTTTCCTGAGCAGGGGGCAGTGTCAGCCCTGTTCCTCTTTCTTTGCTCGCGGCGGTACTGCTGATTCTCCAAGGCCCCGATTTCTATGTCCTGCTGCAGAGAAGTCTGCCCCCCCTTTTGGAATCGGCGATTCCCTTCTTTTCCCCCTTTGTCTTTTTCGATGGTCGCTTTCGCCGGCTCCTTGGGCGCGTCTAAGAGTTTTTTGAATCCTTTTTCACGCACCGATCTCGAGACAGCCCTCTGTTCCTTTTTTTTCCCACAGATCTTCTCTTGTCCTCACCTTTGAGTGAGGATTCGTTTCATAACTCCCTTTTTTTTTAGTGAGATTCG
>Ga0179593_1574895_pt1 | contig 12093 bp, 16 predicted proteins | sample CZODoug2_1_08_16_FD_185931 | JGI IMG/M metagenome (GOLD analysis project Ga0179593, IMG submission 185931) | Vadose zone soil fungal communities from Angelo Coast Range Reserve, California, USA - CZODoug2_1_08_16fungal (PacBio error correction) | ecosystem: Environmental > Terrestrial > Soil >... | reverse complement strand
CTCATTCGCGTCTCACCCGTTCTGTCAAGCAATTATGCACTCGCAATCGGTTTCGTCCACCCTCTCCGCCCCAAAGTCGTCCCTTGGTCACTACTTTTTTTATCCGCCCAAAATCCGAAACTCGCCGTCTTGTAGGAGACCCGATTGTCCGCATCGGTCGGGTAACGCCTTTCCTTTCCTTCCCCCCAGTTCCATTTTCAAGTTGTGTGTTTGGCAAAAACTCCTTTGATTTTGACGCGCGACATGTCCTTCCCTCATTCATGATTTTAAATACGCCTCGTGCTCTCAACTCTCTCCTTCCCCCAATCACCCGATTGATTAATTTTTCCGCGCGCCATCCTCCCCGTTCCGCCAAGCAGCGGGTACGGGTATCCTAAATGCCCCTTTCCCCCCCTTTTCCTGCGGATTATCTTCGGATTCCCAGACGTTCGGCCCCTTATCCTCCGGTCGGGGACTCGCTAATTGAGTTTAGTAATCCCTCCCATTTTTTCCCCCTCTCATGACGGAAGTTGTGATCGTGTACAGGTAGTAGTTGTAGTCATCGCAGCGTTTTTGGTCTTTTTACCTCCACTCCCAGTCACCTCTTCATAATTCTCAAGTGAGCCCATGCCTCAACTTCCTGGCCTAAGTCGCCTTTGTTTTTCGCCCCGCGCGACCTATGTCCCTTGTACCCCGATCCTCCCTTTATCTTCCCCCTCCTATTAACAGTCTGCCAAGTAAGTCTCTTCCACTCCATAGCATTTAGATGGGTCTATGCGCTAATTATGTTCCGTTATTTCGAGAATTCCCTTCCCCACCTTATCTGTCCCCATTTCGCCCCCGCTTGATTATCTGTTGTCAATTTTGAGCGCTGCGCGATTGTCCGGGCTACGGCTGCAATTATACAGGTATGCTTCTGGTTCGAACTGCCGTTTCTGTCTCCTTTTTTACGCTTTTTCCAAACTACATGACAGTGAACTCGGCTGCCAGGTTGCAACTTTCTCTATTTCCGATCCTCCCCCGACTCACCCCCCACACACCCCCCGCGTTCCCAGTGAAACATTCTTTCGTGCTATTTGTTTCTGCAGTGTGGTAAAATATTCCAAAGCGTTCCCCCAGTTGTCTGGGCTTCCCCGGGATTGATGTGACCCTCTGGGACTCTGGCCCTGTCCCAGGAATTTGATCCTGAGAAGAGTTTCCCCCCCTTTTTGTCGTTGTCATGATGTTTCTGTCCTTTTTTTTTCCAGAGGCGTCTTCAGCCCCATATCGGTTTTTCTCTTCATTCATTGATTTAGTGACTACTTTGCCGAAAGAGGCGTCCAAGTTTCTACGATTAATGGCTTAGCCCCTGGGTTTCCTGCGAGCTTCGCGACATAGGTACACAGTTCTCTTGTGCCGCCCCCCCTTTTTGCCAATTCGTTTTCAATCCTTCCCTTTGGGCCGGAAAGGCTGGCTTTGGCCGCAAATCCCCTTTTCTGAATCCTTGATTGTACGTCAACGGGAAAATTTAATCAACAGATGGTTATCATCTCCGGCTCCTTTAGATAATTTGATCGGTTTGTGCTTCCATTGCTTCTCTGCGCAGGGTTTTTTTGACCCTTTCTCCCAGCTACTAACCGACCCCTGCGGGGCCAAATTACCGCTATCACCCCCATCCATGTCCCCCAAAATGGGCTCCCTCTTTCTTCTTCCATTGTTAGGAATGTTTGATTCCTCAAGCGCACGGCGATTTCAGGCACCTTTCGGTATGCGGTTCGCATCGAGTTCGTCGTTTTTTTGTCCTTCCCGACCCTCCCTCCCAAGACTTCCCTCCCCCCTCTCCCCCCTTCAACCATTTTTTTTCCCCCCCTGAGGTCTCCTCTCCCATTATGGTGACTCGTGTCTGAGGTAAGGCTATCGTGTTAGTGTTTGTACTTCCAGAGGAGTTTTCCGCCAGGCTCTGTTCCCCCCGTTGCTGTCGTCTTTCCTCCTTGGACTCAAAGGATGACTAATCGGATACTGTTATCTCTCTCTTTTCGTTGTATAAGATAACATAAGTTCCTCTTATGATGTACCACTGAATCTCCCCCTGAAGTTTGGGTCCCCCCCCCCCCCTCATACCCCCACTAACAGCAGATCTTATAGCGGCCTACCCCTGTTTCTTTTGAAGACGGAGAACCCTCTTTATGAAAATTATGTTTCCAGGATCTGTGCGACTTTTTGTTTATTTGTCTTCGTCAATCACCAACCCAAAAACAACCCCCAAAAAAAACCCCCCCAACCCCAAACACAAAAACTACTTCCCTCGCAGTGGTCCCAAGCTTTCGAATCAAACATACCCCCATTAGTTTCCTTTCTTTGCCCCATTTTCTCTCAAAACCTTTGTTTGATAGCTTGGACCCCATTGGGCCCCCGTCCGTGGGCACGTCGGGAGACAGCAACCACCCCTGGAATCGCGCAATTCCAAAAGCGCCGTCTTATATGCCTTTCCCCTGGAATACCCTCTATTCTAGTTGTCCGGTTTTTTCCCGTTTCTCTCACGCTTGCAGACAGTTTTGCTCCCCTCGCCCTTCCCCCTTGCCCTTCCAAAGGCCCAGCTGAATAGGCAGACTGTAATCCACATCTCTGTACAGACCTTTGTTGTCATATGTTTCGGCGCAGCTTAACAACCATTTAAGAGAGACACCTCCGTGGCCGCTGTTCGTCGCTTCGCTTCCCCTCTCCCCACTACCCCCCAGTGACGAGGAAGCCCGGAGAATGCCCGGCCCTTTTGTGCGACTGAACGATCTCTTCTGCACGCGCCAGATCATGACCCCCCCCCTCTTAAGAGTATTGCGCATCTTCACGAGGCGTTTTTTGTGATTTGCCAGGAGGAGATCTAAGACAGTTTTCTCTCCCCATCCTCTCCACCCCTTTTTAATTTTGCACTCTTTTCTTTGATCTTTTTCATCGCTCGAAAAAAGCCTGACTCATGTTCCACGTTCACGCGCGTGGAGGATTTGGGTGGCGTTCTCGGCCACCTGTTCCCACTGTTTCCCAATTCCTCCCCTCGATGTTACCTCTCGACGGGAATTTTTTGTCAGAACGAGACGCGCGGCCCGTCGACACCCCCCACTGGTCCCCGATTCTTAATTCTCAAACCCTAAATAAGTACCTCCCACGATGCGTAGCCCGCCTTCCTTCTTTAGCGCCGGGTCGACAACGTTCTCGCCGCGTCATACAGACTCCACCCGCTCTCTCGCCGGATGGGACGCGCCGAGGCACGTTGTATTCCTACCGCTTGTGGCAGCTCAACCCACTAAATTACCTATCGGCCCTAATCTCTATGCTGACCGGACCGTGGACTTGGCCTGGAAGAGTCAAAAATACTTTTCACCCCCCCCGGAGGTAATCCGACCCAGGTCCCTGATGATTTGTCGCCTCCTTTCTCGCCTACCCCCTGAAGGCGATTCCTTCGGTGGCTTCAGAAGATTTTACTAGAGGCCCATCAACTTATGAGGAAGCGACGGACTCATGACTTCTTCCACAGGTCTGATGACCCTGAATCTCCCGCTGCCCCCGCACCTCTAGCGTCTACTACCCCCTGTGCTTTTAAGGCGGTTCTTAGCTCTTGTTTTTTGCGGGCTTTCCCCCTTGGATTAGTTTCCGCACCGCGCCTCATGCACACAATTCTATGCGATCCGTCCTTACGAAGCAGCTGTGAATTTTTGAGCTGTCCCCCCATTGAGCGTGCTTCCCTTCCGGAGTGAGGGTTCGCTCTTTTGCCCAACCTTGAAGACCCGCGAGGGTGGGTTTAAATCTAGCCTTTTTTCTCCCTTCAATCCCTTTGTCCTTCTTTTTTTGCGATCATGCTCACTATCCGGACACGATGCGCGTTCTGCAGCAATCGTGGACAAGCCCTCACTTGGCGGACTTTCTTCTACGCCAAGATGATTAGAGCGTCGTTGATCCCCGTGCGGGGAGCTTTTGCTGACAGACGACCCCGGCGCTTTTTGTCATGATTTTTTCAAGGTTCCTTGGACCATGACCCTCCGTCGCACTTGTGCATCTTTCGCTCGAATCGCTATCGGCGCGCCGATGGTTCTTGGTGCATCCTTTGAATTCTTTTTTCTTGGTTTCACGTTCTCTGCTCTTGCGCCCTCCTATTTCTCCACTCCCCCTCTGATTGTAGAGAGATGCGCCGTCACGCCTCCGCGTCAATACTTTCCTTCCAAAGTAATGCTTAATCCCCATCTTGCGCACCAGCGTGCGCGCCTCCGCCAGTTGCTACAATTTGACGTTGATAAGGTGCGGGCGCCATCCCGATACCCCTTCTTTTCCCCGAACGTTCGCCGTCCGCGCGCAGCACCCCCCTTCTCTCCTACGTACATACGCTTGATGCATGCCTGTCCCTTTTGCCCCCGCAATTTCAATGGGTTTCTTGCACCCCCTCAACGAGTGCGATCCTCAGTTGGCCGTTCCTCGTCATGTTCATAATCTCTCCCCTCAATGCGCTCCCCCCCCAAATACCCACTGATGGACGGTTTTGCCCCCTTCCAGCCGCCGTTCCGCGCCAGCCCACCGAGGTAGAACCATGTGTCCAACATTCCCTTTCGTTCCCCCTGCCGTTAGACTTTTTGATCGCGATCGGCTCGCTTTAATCCCTCAGAGATGACATCTCCACTCGCCCTTTCTGTCAATGCACGGACGTATTGTCCTTTCCCATCATGGGAGATGCATTTCAGCAAGCCACGTCTTGGAAATCAAATCCCGATGTGCCACCTTCTATTTTGAAGTGAGGGCCTCCTCTCAATAGTCTCCGCCGCCCCCTTCCCCTGCCTGAGTGAGGTCCTATCTTTCCAAGTTGTACCGCCATTCATACGCTCCCATTTCTTCCCACTCAATTTTACCCCCCGTTCCGCTAGCATCAATATTACCCCCGACTCACAGGTTTAGTGTTTTTCTTTTTATCAAGGTATTGGTATTTTTAGGATAGGTTACACCCTTTTTTCCTTTCGTCTCTATACCTGGATGCTCCTTCGCGGTCCCTTTTTCGATTTTTATGTCGTGACCTTGCGCTCGTTGGTTGGTGTAAGGCACAGGCTGAAACCCCCCCCTTGTCTGATTTGCTTTTTTGAGAATCTCACTGTAAGTTGATGTCGATTCCCGTATTTTTCACCCTGCGACTCCCTCTTCTTCGTGGTGCCACCCTCCTCTAGTCGATCAACACCAAAATCCCCCCTCTTTCTTGGTCCCTTTTAACCGAGAGTCGTAGTGCTATTCGGTTTGTCTCCTATCTGGAAAACAATATCCCCCATCCAAAGCCTTTTTATAGTTGCTACGTGTTTTGCCAACCTGGATGTTGACCCTCTTATTCCTTCGGAAATCTCCCTTGCCCGTGAGGCCACCTTTCGCAACTACCTCGGGTAATAATGCGTTATCATTCCATCCTTTCCTGTGGCCTGCTCTCATGGCTTTCGTAGCGTATACTTCTTCCCCTCCCACCCTGCGGTATCGTTTCTCCTGTCCCCCTGTGTGGCTCGCTTCACTGAAAACCCGCAGTGTTTCACCGCACGGGTTCCCTTTCTTCTCTGAATACGTGTTTTGTTACTGCTGCCATTCTACTCCGCTAAAAAACTGGGACTTTTCGCGCTGTTGCAATCTTGTAGACTATCTGCACCTCGTTACTTTGATCTTAAGGATGTCCCTGGCCGCAAAGACATGTTTGGCTGCAAGCGTGCTTTTCATCCAAACGCTCGTCAAACAGCGGTATCGTTTTCAGACTGACAGGTCCGCTTTTAACTTGTGTGCTTATTTAGATTTACTCTCCAGGTGTGTCTCCCTAAGTCCAGCTACTAAAAGTCCCCTTCGGCCTCCCCCTCCCTATACACAAATGGTTTTCGCCCCCCACCCGGGCCAGATAGGAAAGCTTCGTCTTCCTCCTCAAATCCCCCTTCCCTTCGTATTCAGGCGGACGTTTTTTTCCATTTTGCGGTTTCGGAAGTTTTGCCTGTGATATATCTCCAAGACCTAACATCTTCATTCCCAAGACTGTCGCACATTTTGACGAATTCATATTTCTCCTGTTCCTTTTTCTTTTCTTTTGCCGCTCTTTTTCGGTACTTATGGGGTATGTTTGTAGTTTCTTTGAAGAGGAGCGGCCCATTCGTGCTTCTTTCCGAAGTCGACGTTTACCTCAAAGGTACTACTTCCTTTATCTTCCATTCCCCTACTTATCATCTCGCGACTAAAGTAAGTACGATTAGTTCCTCTTGTCCCCGTCTGATCTCTCGTCCCCTTGGTTTTTCTTTTTGACTGGGTCCTCTCCTCTTTCACTTACCCTCCCCTCATAACCTGTGATGCACACATTCTCTAGCGTTTCCCCCACTCCCCCCCACACACTTCCTTTCCCTTCTCTCTTAGAACTCTTTATTCCCGTTCTGTAGGTTTCCCCGCTTATCTGTGGAAGTCTGGTGAACCGATTCTGGCCTCACCCCCGACGAATTCGAACCTCAGTTGCCCCCACTTTTTATGCTTATCCCCTCGCCGGTCTTGTCATCCCCCCCCCCCCCATTAGATCTCCTTTTCTCTTTTTCGCCCCATTGTTTGAGAACTCAATTTGTTGCGCGTTGGAACCTTTCTCCCTTTCGTTGCTGGTTAAGGGTAGGGAGACAGTACTGCGAATTCAGAGACAGGTGCCTCCCCCGCCTAATGTGCTCTCAGTTCCCCCCTTTCTTCCACGGATTTCTTTTTGCTCGCTGCCGTTTCCGTACCTCACCGCACAGCAGGCATGGTATGTCGCCCCAGCGGGTGTCCCCAAACGCAAAGTGTCGCGAAGATACGTGCTCCCCTTATTACCCGCTGACTGCCTTTTTTTCTCTGTCGCGCCTTGCGCAGCCGTAGTAACAACCATTTCTTTCGTCTTCTGACGACCGTGGATCGCTACCACAGACTTTTGATTGTCCAATTTTGGACGATCTAACTCCCTTTTATTGCCATCCTCTCCTTCCGGACACGAGGGGCTGAAGATACTTCATGATGTCCTCGCGTCATAAACTTTTCAACCTCATCACTCAGACGACAAAAAGATGGCCCCATTGCCGTGCACGTTCATTTCTTTGTAGGATTCAGGTTCCGGGCTCCCCCCGTTTTTTCAGAATTAAGAGTTTCCATCCCCAGGGTTCACAAGCCCCTCCTGCCCGGTCTTTACGCTTTGGATGGCTCTTAATCGTATATTCCTCCAATCTTCTCTTGTCTTCGTGGCGCTATGTTGATCGGCAACGTCTCAAGGTTCCGACATCCAGCCCTAGTTCATCTGTCATTTGAAAGACTATTCCAACGAATCACCTTTCTCCTTCATTCGCCCCCCCCCCATCAATAAGTTCCAAGATGAGAGTAGCCTTTTGGTTAGCCTGCCGGACAAAACTGTTAGTGCACCCTCGGAATCAAACGAATTCCCATCTTATGGGTATCCTTACTCCCGTTTCTTTATTCTAGCACATACCCCCGAGCATCCTAATCGTGCTAACTTGTTATCTCGGTACTATGAGAGAAAATAGAGCCTTTGAGAACCAGTTGGCCGACTACCCCCTGTACTTTTTTCTCGCTGCCAACGCGAAAAACGAATTTCCCATGTCTTCTAGTTTGATTAAGCCTTCCTTTCTTGATTTGTCTTGCCGCTAAGCTTGAACGATGCGTATGACCCTGACGTCCCTTCACTAATTCTTGATGGGGCGGTTTTGCGAGTCCGCCCAGGTTCTGATCCTTCCTCTTCCTATTTATTAGCTCCTTTTCGATATCCACCTAACGGCGGTGGATTCCTGAACTGGTCCCCTTTTCCACTTCCCCCTCGCGGCGCTTCCGGCGGCTGTTTTCTGTTTCTCGGTGCAACCCGAGAAAGCGGGGTTCTTTACTCCCAATTTTCTTTGACTTGCGAAAATGAATCGACCCGTTCGGAGTGCCGCAAACTCGTGATCAAGAAAACAACCCCGGACTGTGTTCTGCCCCGCAGCTCCCGTTGTTAGCTTTTACGTGAGCGTTTTCAAGCGTGTGCTGCCGATATTCGTGATGCGTATCCCCAAGCGAAGTTTTGACAGACGCCTTTGTTTCCGCTCCTCTGGCGACGTCTGTTTGTGATCAGAGGTTCTCGCTACGGGAGAAGTTTATTTTTCTCCGATCTCGTGCGACTCCCCTTTTTTTTTCTCATGCCTTTTGTTGTTGTTTCGAGAGTCTGCCAATGACCTCGAAACCAAAAAACCTCTCCCCCGGTAAATTCCCGCGAATTGCACTTTTTTTCGGTTCCGCCTTCGCGACGCCGCGAACCAAGTGCGACTTGCTGGTTCTTTTGGTTCTTTCATACGCCATACATCCCGGTGTGAAAGGTTCGCATGGTTTTTTACCGTATTCCCCCCCGGCCTCAAGCTTTCGACAAGTTTCAGCGCTCGTTGCTGCATGCTTCACTTTTTCCGCCCACCGGTCCAGCTTTTTCAAGTTTTTTCTTGCCCCAATCCACGAGTTTCCGGCACGAGCCTCCCCCACGTCCCACCATGATTTCCGCAATAAAGACAGCGGTCGTCTTTTTCACCAACCCCCTCTTCTTCTGTTTCCCCGAGCGCACCCGCCCGCCGTTCAGCCGATCTTGGTTGCCCGGTCCGCGCCCGACTTGGCCGTCCTCCTTTAGGAATGGTGCCGCTGGCGGCCCGCTCTAATCCCGGAATTTACCCCTACGCGGCCGATTTTTTTCCCCCTCTGCACCTCCTCTGATCGGCCACATTCTTGAGCCTTTTACCCCTTCGCAGCGACCACCCCTCAGTTAGACGTAAGCTCAACCCACCTTCTTCTCCCTGCGTACGTTCCTCTCCGCGCCCCTGCCTCACCTCTTTTGGTACTCGTAAATGCGCCCCATCATCCGGCCGCATTTTTCGTTTCGCCCAAAAGTCGCTGTCTCATTCTCAATTTCCCCCGAAAAGCATGTATTGGTGTCGCCTTTCTTTTTTCGGCCTACTCCTTCCCCTTCTCTTTCCCTAGAGACGCTAGATTTTTGTTCTGTTCGACGTTGAGCAAGTTGTGTCCTTTGTCCGGCTTCCCCCCCCGTTCTAATTTTCTTTTTTATGCTTAGTGATTCTATTTGAGAATACGATTCCGTTTCCTCTTTCCGCGCTAGGTTCCCCAATTCCATTCGTCCTATGAACCTCGCTTTTCCCAGTTCCTCCGTGAGTTCCCCCTCCATCCCCCAACTCCATGTCGCGTTCCCATTTTTTTCCCTTATTTTTGGTATTCGTTTTCTCTCTAGATGTGAAAACAACCTAATTCCCCTTCTTTCCAAAAGCCCTTTTTTCTCATAGTTGGGATTGAAAACCCGTGATTTTTAATTCTTTCGATCTCCCTCTTGCTGTGCCCCTAATACAACCTCCAAATTCCTCGGGGTATTTTTCCCGCTTCTTATTGTTTCGTCATTACGGTGTTTCGTTCTCGCCCCGTTTCCTTTTAGCAACTCTCCGGTTACACGTCCTATTCCTTCTTCCATCTTCCCCCTGCTAGGTGGCTCCGCATAGCCCCCCCAGCGTGATCATTCGTCCCCCGGTCTCTTATTACCTTCTGCGGACTCCCTTTCGTCACATAGGACCCCCAGTTATTATTTTCTCCGCTATTTCCCTCCCCCTTCGTCGACGATCCACTCCTTTTTGTCTGTTCTCTCGGTGCTTTTGCCGACAAGATCTGCCAGCTTTTAAACCGTTTTTTCCCTCGTCCAACCCGTTCGAATTCGTTTCTCGATTATTTCCATGACGGCTGTATCTTCCTTGGAGATGCTTGCGACGGTGCCAGGTGGTTGCTCTTCTCCCTCTCCCAAGTGCTGGCGTTTCCTTCCAACGCTCTCACCAATGGTTTTTGTTCGTCCAACCTACCACCCCCTGCCTGGACCAATCTCCTTTTCTGCTATTTGGATTCAAAGATTCCCCACGGACTGTTTTTCCTTTTTTCCCCACCCCCCCTTACTTTTTTGCCTCCGACAACCCAACCTTACCCGGACCCCCAAGATGTCGCCACGATCCTTGAAAGAATTCATAAAGAGTTCTTTTTTATTTCATCTGGGACTTTGTTCTGGCTGAGTACTTTTTTTTTTTGTAGGTGGGGAAAGAGGAGGAGGAGAAGCCCCAGACGCCCTCTCGGTTTCGGTCCGAAGTACATCAAATTGATTACTCTGACTACAGCCTCCTCCTTGTTTGTTTTTTTTTGAACGAGCTTTAAGTCTATTCTACTCCTTTTAGGTACCCCGTAGGAGTGACTCGTCCCTCTTCAGGCGCTGGTATCTTTTCGCTTCCTACATAACAGCCTCGTACTCTTTCCCCCCGGCACAACTCTCCCCTTTTTCCAATTACTCGAGAGAGTCCCTCGTTCTGAATTTTCTTCAAAGGATCTGTTTTCCAGTAGGTCCTGTTACTTGCTTATTATTACCCCGATTTCTCCGCAGCCCCATGAAAAGTCTGCCTGAAAATCTTGTTGGTTTTGAGGCTCATATACCGAACCCTTAGACTAGAAGTCCCCGAGGAAAATTTTGTTTTCTTTTTTCTCCTCCCACACATGTCCTTTTTACCCTTTCCTGTTCCTTTTTTTTTTCGGAACGGGTCTTTCTTACCAGCACCCCTGCGCATCATGGCCCGCGCGCCCTTTTTGCCTCATGACTATATCCTAGTCTAGCCGTCATGGACATAGCGAGAACGCTTCCTTGGCTCGTTTTCCCTCAACTTTCTTCAGCGTTCACTCTGCCTTCCCAACTTCCCCCGGGAGGTGATAGCCAGCTATCTCAAACCATTGTCCCAAGCGCCCCGTTTAACGTTTTTCGCATCTTGTCCCTTCGTTTTCTTTTTTTTCCACATCCCGTGCAAGCTTCCGCGGCCGTGGAGCCTCGGTATCATCGCTTTCACCCGGATGCCTCATGGAGGAGAACCCCTTCAATTTTTATCATCCCCTCCCTTTTCGACCCCTCTTTCTGACCCTTATCTCGGAGGCCCGATACCCGGCCTTCACCGGAGACAAAACTTGGAAGATCATATTGTCGCCTTCCGACTTTTTTCTGGTCTTGATCGTCCTTTTTTTTCCCCCCTCACAGAGTTTTTTTACCCTCCCCCAACTCCCTGGGTTCAAGACCCCGTTCTATGCCTGCTTTTCACTCTTTGGATGGGATACGTTTTTTAGATCTTCATCACAAACGAATAGTTCCGTTTTTCTTTACTTGTTTTTTGCGTTCTCGGCCACGTATGAGCCTTGCCAACCCTAGCAGTTATCTTTCTCCGTCCTTTGTACGACCCCCAAAGAGCCCTTCAACAATCCAAAATTCTTCCCCCCCCCAATCCCCCTCAATCAAGTTTCGAGTAGAACTGGGTTCCGAAGTCCCCACATAGTTAGCCTTTCTGCTAAACTAACTTTTTCTCCCAGGTACGCCCTTTTTCTGACACCGGGAGCCTTCCCAGCCACAACCCCCTTCTCCCATAATTCCCCGCCTGCCTTCACCGTCCATTACCTGAGACGACCCTGAGAGTTGCCGCGACCACGTGTTTAACTCAGAATCTTTCGGATGACCTAATGGCCGACAGTTTTGACGCGAAATCCTTGTCCCTTGCGGAGGAGTCATACGCTTCTCCCATGCCCGTATTCCCCTGCCGCCCCTCCCGCTCTCTCCCTGCATCTACCTCGCGATGCACACTCCTGTTGCCTGTACGGATTTTTGAGGCCCCCTGGGGTTTTTTTTTTTTTTGTCTTTTTCTACCGTGATTAGCATGTATCCTGCACATTTTTAACGGCGGTGGATCAGTTTTTGACAGAAGCAGCATTCATCTGGCGCGTCATCCTTTTTTTCCTCTGAGGGCAGCGGAACGGCGTTCGCTTCGATGGGCCCCCCCCCCCCGAAGCATAGTGGCTTTTTTGTCCATGTACTCCTTATTTGCTCCCCTGACTGTCTTTTTACGTCCACTCTTCTCGCGTGCCTTTTCTTGTTTTGAAGTAGACCAACAATTTCCCAATGCTGACTTTTTCCCTGACCCTAACCCCCTTTTCTTCGTCAAGCTGTTCTGACGCGGTAAGGCGATCTGTTCAGCTACGTGGCCCCTTGCAGCATTAGTCACTTGTGCGCGTCATTCTTAATTGGAGTCCTTCGTT
>Ga0179593_1512167_pt1 | contig 12093 bp, 13 predicted proteins | sample CZODoug2_1_08_16_FD_185931 | JGI IMG/M metagenome (GOLD analysis project Ga0179593, IMG submission 185931) | Vadose zone soil fungal communities from Angelo Coast Range Reserve, California, USA - CZODoug2_1_08_16fungal (PacBio error correction) | ecosystem: Environmental > Terrestrial > Soil >... | reverse complement strand
TTTGAGCCTGCGTCGGCCTCTCTTTCTCGTTTTTTTCATCTCAATCTCCCCCCGGAGCAGCGACCCTCATCCCCGGTTCCCTGAGCTTCTGCGGGCAGACCCTCGGCGTCAGTTGGCGGGTAAAACCCAGCCAGTTCCTTGGGGTTAGTCTGGGTGCCTCAGTCTCCCTCCCTTTTCTCGTAAAACCCATTCACGGGATTGTTTCTTCTAGGAATGTCAGTTGTGTTTTGTGGCGCCCCTCCTTGCCTTTTCATTGCATGCTCTCCCTTTCCGCTCAGAAGGAATAATTCTTTTTCACCCCCTTTTCCCTCTTGAAGTTCCCTCTTTTGCTTGAGGTCCTCCTGGCGGGCTCAACACACTCCCCTTTTGCTTAGACTCTGTTTGGCTATCTCTTTTGTCTCTTGGCTCCCTCTCCGCCCTTCGGCTGAAAGGTCGTTATCCCCCTCGACAATCGTTCGAGTTCTTCGCAGGATGCCCGTCTTCCCTTCATTATGTTTTCTCTGGTTGGTCTCCCCTTTTCTGATGGAACTTGCCTGCGTCAGCCCATTGAAGGTTTTTGCCCTCTTGACCTAATGCTCACCCTCCTGCGGTGCAAACTAATGGGACAAAGTGCGAAGTATTGGCGACCCGTTCTCTTTCTTCCAGCTTCCAAATTTGACGAGTGGTTGGCCCCTCAATTCTCTTTTTTCTCCGATCAGATTGCTTTTTGGTCACTCAGTCCTTTCCAAATCCCCCCCTGCGCTCCTGAAAATTACTATCTGTTGGACCGCTGTCTCTCCCTTTGCCGTTTGGCGCCAGCCTTTTAGGTGGTGGAGATCACGGACAGTTGCCGTCCGCAGTCTTTCTCTGCTCGTTTTTCCCCGTTTTTCGATGCGTCATGACGCCGGTCTTCGGCCGTCCGAGCGCCCCCCCCATCCATCGACCTGTCCACCGCCCTTTTTCCTGTTGTTCTGGCACAACGTTCTTTTAAAAGGTCTCGTCACCCCAAGTTTTACGGCCGGCTGACGTTTGGGAACCGACGCGCTTTCGACATTTTTTTACCGGGACATGGGTTGCTGAACAAAACCGTTTTTCTTTTTTTCCGCAGAAGACCTGCCGGTCTTTTTCGTTTTTTAGCGGATCGCCGCTGTAGCCATGCCCTCTGTGCCGGTCACCCTTTCTCCCCTCGCAGACGTTTTTCCTTTGCGTCCCAATGCCGTTAACGCAGGGCCACCTAGGTCTTCAAGCGGCATCTTTTCCTCCCTGTACGGTCTCCCTCATCGTGTCGAACGATTGTCCCTTTTGTTGCCCCGCACTCCCCTAAAACGTGTTCCTTTTTTATCAGAAGTTTCCTTTCATTTTTCCCAATGAATGCGGGGGCCCTTGCGCCGCCTGAGCGCGTATGGGTCGCCCCCTTTCCCCCTTCCGCCTCGACAGAGCGGAGACCTGAACTCGGAGCGGCACCCTATAATTTCTGCAGGGCCCGGACGAATTCTTCTCAGCCTCTGCCGTTGTCGGACCTTCTCTTTGTAACAGCGTGTGAAAATGGCCGATTGGCCCTTCTTTCGAAGGTCTGAGCTGTTCCAGCCTAGACCCGCCCAATCTCTTCTTTTTTCCCTCCTTTTTTCGTGGCTCTTGGGGTGACGTCTGAACGCAGGCACCCCTGTATTTACACGCTTCCCACGAAGTATCCCTCCCTGTGCTCTTCCCTTATCTTGAATTCTTCCTCCCCTGGCGATCGATAAAAATTTTTTTCCTTGGTGCTTCGCCGAAGGTAGGGGTCGCTGGATTCGTATTGACCCCAATGTGTTGCTTTTTTTCGCAGTCAGACTCCCCTTGCCGCTCATTTTTCCCTCCTTGTGAACGAGGCCCCAAGCTGCTTCCGGTTGCGTGCCCTGTGACCTCATCCTTTGAGGGAACCGTAGCTTTGACCCTATGTATCCTCACCGATCTGTCCGCTGACTCAGCGATCGCCCCATGTTTGTAATTCGTTTCGTCTTCCGTCTTTCTCCTTTTTCGTCGGCTATTTTGGTCCTCCCTCGTGATCGTTCATCCGGTATTCTCTGTCTCCGCTTCACGTCCTTTTTTTTTTTTCTAACATTTTGCAACTTTCCTGAAATGACGGCAAGCGCTGGGCACCAGATTCCGTAAATCTGTATGCCCCGCGGCTTCTCCACTTTTTTTGCCGCAACAGGTCCCTCTTTTACTTTTTGACCGCAGCGTCTTCAACTTGGAGTTCCCGCCGCCGGGTTGCTTTTCTTTTAGTCGGAATTCAAGAATGATTCTTCCCCTCTCTTTTCCGGTCCTGATTCTCTCCCCCCGCGTTCTTCGCTGTCGCGACATCGATCCCTGCCCTGTTCCCTCATTGAATTGTTTTATTAGTCCGATTTCCCTATCATTCCCCGTGTCCCACCCACTTTTCTCTTCCCGACAAATATCCGTGGGTTCCACCCCCCCCTTCTTTTTCCTTCCTCGAGCATTCGTACTTTTTCTCATATAGGCGGGTCGCCCCATCGATGTTTTTTATGCTCAGTCGTCTTGCAGGCGTTCTCTTTTCTCTTTTTCTCTGGTTGCTCTGCTCAAGGACTTCTTCAAACCCTGGAGACAATCAGCCCTACACCTCATGCCTGTTTATTCTCCCTGCGAGGCGCAGTTCGTTGTTCGTTTATACCGACTTTACTTCTTTTAGGAGGTCTTCTTCGAGCCGCTCCCCTTTAATGAGTTCCTCCAGCCTATAAGGGTTGGTTGCTGAGTCCAGGGAGACATTTTTCCGCGCTCGCACCCTTTCTTTTCCCACTTAATGAACTTCAGTATCGTCTGGCTCATTTCTGCCTCTGCCGAGTCGCTTTGGTCTTCTGGTCGCCTCACGACGGTGGGCCTTTCATCCCAATTGTTACTGCTTTTCAATGCGTCTGGTCCCCTGCCACATTTCCCCACCCGGGCCCTCTCCTGCGTTTTCTCGAGATGGTTGGTGGGGTTTTCTTTGGTCTGCCGAGCGCGCTGCCGAGTTTTTTTTTGCGGCTTCTCTTTTTCCCCTATGATTTGTTTCTCGTGCTGATAGGGGCGGCTTACCCCTTGCCGATTCCTTTCTCATTCTGTCTCGTACATACATTTCTTTCCCCCTCCCGATCGTCCGCGCTCCTATCGTGTTAGATCTTCAACCCCCCCCCATTCCCTCGATGAGTCTTTTCGCGACTCGCGTATCCGCGGACGGCTCTTCTACATTGGCTTTTTCCAGGGGGTCAACCTCTTGCGCTGTGACCTTCCCCCTTTGCCGGCCTAAGATGAAAACTTCTTTCTGTTGCCCGGTTTTCCTCTAACCGCGGTGAAGCCTTTTTCGTCCGGCGCAAGCTATGCCCCCCCATGGCGAAATTTAGATTCAGGTATCCGGACAGATCCTCCCTCCCCAAGCCTTTCCCCGCAACGTGGCCTGTGAAATTCCTCCTCCTCTCTACAGCCCGCAAACAGGACTGGTTGTTCGGCCACTTTTTTCTCTCGCAAGACGTCGTCCCGATTTCTTCTGCGGTTCCCCTCACCTCGGTTTGACCGCGTGTTTTCCTGCGATTTTGCCCAACCATATCCGTCCGCCCTGGCCTTTTCTGGCTTTTCTTGCTGAACGTCCTCCTCCCCAGCTAAACTTCTCGCTGAGCCCGACATGCTGTTCTTTCATATACTCTCTCTTTCCCCTTTAAACCTTGTGTTGTTGATATCGTTAACAACCCCTTCGTGTCAGTCCTCGATCCTTGCGCATTCTATCTTCTAGTCGCAATCCGCCCACCTACCCTTCCGCCGAGCCTCCCCGTCGTTCAGTGATCGAGGCGTTGTGTTCACTTTCTCGTATGCCGCCTGTCCCTTAATTTCTTTCTTTCCGATTCGGATCAAGGCCTTTGGCGACGGCCTCTTTTCCTTCGGCCGACCACCCGTTCTATTGAGTCCTTCTATCTTTCGGCGGGATGCCCCCTCCACGTGCTTCCGTTTCTTATGGCCACGCCTGACTTATGCAGGCGTGCGGAATTTCGCATGTGTTGCAAGCTGCGTTGGTTTCTCAGGTCCCCCTTAGGTTTTCTGCTACCTTCAAAAGAGGACTTTTTCAAGTTGTTAAAGTGACTTTTTGGTAGCTCTTGATCTCAGGTTTTCTCCTCAGCAGGGCCCTCTCCTATGTCCTTCCTTATGTAGCCTAGCTCCTCTATCCGCGAAGATTCTGGCAACCACCCCTACTTTGGGTCATACCCCCCCTCTTCTTGCTTCCGCCGCTCGCTCTCGGCATTAGCTGCTTTTCGCCTCCCCCCTTCTTCCAGAAATGAGAGACAGTCGAGGCCGACTCGTTTTCCTTGATCGGTCGCTCCAGCAAATTCCTCTTTCCCTATCACGCTCCTTTTCCCTCGGCGTCCTTCTTTGCCCCTTTCCCCCCCTCCCTCACTTGGTCCCACGTCCGTGTTTGTGTTCCCTTGGGGCGTCGATCCCGTTGACGCCGTCCACACAGTTTTTTTTCTCGTACCTGACCTTTTCCACCCGTTTTCTTCCCCTGTTGCGAACAAGAAGAGCCGATTCATCCTGCATGTCTTCCAATTTGATCTCACGACTTTTTCTGCTCCTCGCTCTTTCCCTCGTGCTTACTTTTCTCCACAACCCCCTCCTTATCGTAAGACTCTGAGGCGCCGGCGCTCGAGGATCACACCTCTTGACCCTTACGCCTTATCCTCGAACCACTTCTTCGAGCGGCCTCGCCAGACCCCTTTTTTTGTTTTTCGCGCTGGCTGTATCCTTTGGTTTCCTCTTGCCCGGCGTAACCTGACCCGATCCCCTCCATTCCTTCCCCTGTCCATCTTCCCGGTGCGCCCCCTAAGCGGTCTACAGCGGCTTGGCGCCTTTCCGGTAGCTCTCTTCGTTCATGACCCATATTTTTCACCCCCCCTTATATTTCCCGACTTCTCTCTGAGGGTGGTAAATTTTATGTGTCGGTTTTTTCCCCTTCCGGTAGCTTCTCCCTCCCCGATCTTTTTTCAGCCGTTCACCTTCTTTTTCTCCCTCCTTGTTCGCCGCGGAGACTTTCCTCGTTGATGTTTTTTGATACTTCGGCAAACTGTCTCCGCGTTTCTTTTTTTTCCGCATTGCTCTCTTCATCTTTTGCTCCCCGTGGAGTCACCCCCTGCTGCGGTCCAGTCGGTGATTCTTTGCCCCCTAACCGTAGTTTTTTTCCCTCCAGGGGCTGCATGCGTTTCTCTCTTTGGAGCCGGCTGAATTTGGGGCACCCTTTTGGCTTGGTCTTTTTGGGTGACGGCTGGCCGATGGGTGTTGCTTCCTGCTCCCGGGACTGAATGGCGGTGCAGATCCTCACCTGCTGCGTCTCTTTTCTTTGATGCCTGGGTTCTAATAGTTCCCGACTATTTGCCCGCAGACGTCGACTTTTATCTTTCCCCCCCCTAGCCGCCACTTTCACGATGGACCCGAGGTGATCCTCCCTCTCGTGTGTCGGCCTCCGGAGCTTGGACGTTTCACTCGTTTTTTGGAGGACCGCTGTGTTACGCCAGTGTTTCAAACGCTTTGGTAGTCCTTTCCTGAATCATGTTTATTTTCGTCGGAACTCCTCTCTGCGATTGGTTTTCCCCCAATCAGAGTAATTCGCCATCGTCTGCAACCCTTTCCCGGAGCTGCGCCCCAGATAATGGCTGGGTCGAGGCGGCTATCTGTTAGTCTCCCTTCTTTTTTAGGCTCTCAAGTTATTTTGAGACATGAGGGGCCCATTCTGCTCTTGTTGTCGACACGTAGTCGATAGGACCGAGGCAGCACCCCCATCGCGCCACCCCTCCTTTCCTCTAATGTTGTGAGGGTCTCTATTGCGTTCTCCTGGGGTTTTCTTTTTCTAGCTCTAAGTTGCTCCTCACCTGATATTTTTTCCCATTTACAGCTCCCTTCTTTTCAGCTGCTCTGCCTTCCCTGATGGAATAATTGGATCGCGCTCAAGTCGTTTTGTGATGAGTTTCGTTGTTTGTAGGGCTGATTCACTGCTTGGCATATCGCGCTCGGCCTCTCCTTCCGGGAAGATCAAGGTTCACATTTCTTGTCCCCAGTTGTTGCCCCCTTTTCTTTGGTTTTCCTCCTTCCATCGGGCAGGCATACACGGAGGTAACCGTCCTGCGTTGTTTTAGTCTCTTTGAGTGGGTAAAAATAGGACAGCGGCACTGGCTAAAAACCCCGCGGAAGACCACCTAACAACAACAACCAAAGCCTTCTCCCGCAAGATGGAATTCGTGTCGATTAACGTCGGACTTTGCAGCTCTCAGATAAGGTCCCTCCCTTCCGTTTTCTTTCGCCCTTTTCTTCACGGCTTACTGTTAAATCCCCCCCATTTGCAATATTCCTCCCCTTCCCTGATACCCCCTGGAAGCTCGTATTGGGACCACTTTCAGCCGGAAGGCCGCTCTGGATAAGGGAACGGTTTTTTCCGCTCCCCCCTTACCATCATGGATTTCCCCCCTGGAGGTGATTCCGCGCCCTCCTACTGTGTTCCTCCCCCCCTCTCTGTCATCGTCGGGCAAATCTTCACGAAAGGCTGTTTCCAGTCGATCTTGTTTCTTAGAACCCCTCTTCGTCCCCTCCTCTCCTGCGACAAGAGACTCCTCCTGTTACCGTCTCCAATCATTCTAGAGGTTATTTTCGTCCTTGCGGGACATTTCCCCCGATAATGCCCGTTGCCCACAATCAAGTGGGGGGGTGGCTATTCCTAACTCGGTTTTTCATTCTTTCAGGCTTCGCTTGACCTTGCTCAGTCTGAGGAATCGGCTTTCCCATCCGCGCATGTTCCTATTCGCCTGTTTCGGCAGGGAGAAGGACGGTTTCGTCTTTGTCCTCTGGGCTTGACGCGTCTCCCACCCCTGGTCTTTGACCCATCCCTATCTAACCCATCTCTGTTCTTTCCCAAGCGAGGGGGTTTGGGTGCCCCTTTTTTTTATGTACTTCCATGACTCTTGTCGGTAGGAGGTGTGAGTGTCATTTTCGCTGGCCGGTCTCTCTTTATATTGGCTCTGTGCAGTTGTTGTTGCGCACGTAGCATGGCTCGTTCGTTTTCCTCTCAGAGGTTGGGCGATCTTCTCCCCCCTTTTTGTGGAGACCCTTCTTGCCCTCCCTTCTAGTATGGCATACTTTGTAATTTTCTATGTCTCTTTTTTCGCTTTGCATGTGGGGGGCATGTCATCCTGCGAAACCCAACCAGTTTGTGTTTCGTCTTTACTGCAGTCCCTTTTGCGGACACTGACCCTTCTGGATGCGATGTGCGTAGGATGCTTTCTTCGCCCTTGTTTTCTGCCTCTCCTTTTTTCCGGGACCGTTCATGTTTTTAATCGCGTGCTGTTTGGTTTTTTCCCACACTTTGAAGATCGGCACCAAGGCCTAATTTCATGCGGCCTTTCTGGACTGCGCCCCTTCTCTATCGATTGCCAGAGGGTCGCTTCCCTCAATATGTTTTCCGACAACACTCTCCTGATCGATGTTTGACTCTACGTTTTTTATCGTTAGTCGGTAACACTCTTGCAGATCTTTCGGTCTTTTACGTGTGCCACTTTCCTCTGTCTCTAAGAGTCATGAAGGGCCTTGAGTCCGAGGTCCTTTTGTTATTTGTAGACGTGTCCGCATTTCATTCGATTTAATACGGCCACCCCTGTCGAACCTTCCCTTTTCCCTACGATACTATCTTCCTCTCTCGTTCCAGTTTCATCTCTGCCGCCCGCGGGTGGGTTGTAACCTTCCCTCTCTTCCCTCTCAACTAATGGGACTGGTGTAGTCTTGATGCCGGGCATTCCTCCCGTTGCCAATTTGTGATGGTCATTTACCCCCCTTTCCATTTCCACGAGGTCGGGAACAGCGGTCCCGTCTCACTTGCGCAAGAAGTCAGTATCCTCCCCTACGAGGGCATGGATAGGCTTTGCAGCGGTGGGCCCGTTATTGTTAGAAGTAATGTCGGATAACTTCCCTTTTTTTCCTAGGACTTTCCTATCTCTATCTTGTACCTCCTTCTTGTTTTGTGATCTCTTCATGGCTCATGTTAACCATAGCGTTTTGTTCTAGTTGCGTGGTGGAGAGCTTTTTCTAGGATACGTGCGAGGGTGCTCGCCCGTGTGCACCTCAGAGGAATTGTAGGATATTATGCGTCGGGTCTCCAATTAGCCGTATGCCTTTCCCCGACTTTTTCCTTTTTTGACATGTCGCCATCGGGACGCCCTGCTTGGCGACGCTTCCGGATTTTTTTTCCGCCGCTGGGCCTCTACTCTTTGCTTGCGGCGAGTTAGTCGGTGGGATCAAACTTTCTGTCCTCATGGTGCGAGACTGGGCCGGACTATAGGAGTGATCTCGGCCAGGTCTTCGGTGCTTCCCTCAGATTGGGAGGGTTGAGCAAGAGTCTCGATGGGCTATGCGGTCTCCCGTCCTCACCGAACTCCCTTTTTGGTTCCTTCGCAGTCCCTTCATGTATGGAAGTTTGAAAGGCGGTCAGTCTGTCCGGCCCGGGCAGCTACTCTCGGAGAGGACTCTCCGCATTGTAGCCGAGCGCAATCCCGCGTCGCTTTCTTGGCAGTCAAACAAGCTCTCTCCTCCGGGTCTAGGTGAGGGTACGCATCACCCCGATCTTGTCGGCCGCTCCCCCGTTCATCTTGCGTGAGGGTAACTCAGGAAAGCATGATTCCCTTCCCTTTTCGTTCGATCTTCAGTGGTGGTTGCCTGCTCCGCTCAGAGTTACGTGGGCTGTTGTGATCGGAGCCTCTCCCTAATCTTCTCGTCGGCGAGAGAGTTTTCCTACTTTGGCAGGGCGGCTCGGAATAACAGTCGGCTTCACGATCTGCCTGGCGGGGTTCCGAGCCATCATAAGCAGTTGGGCCCCTCCTCTCTCTCATTTCTCCGTAAACCCCATCACGTGAGTTTAGGATGAAATCCCCCGTCGTGTTGAGTCACACGCAGTCTCCCGGCTTCTACCTCTTCCTGGTGAACTCGTCATCATTAAAGATGTTTTCCGCCATGTGCTCTAGAAGATCCCTTTTAGGCTCTCTCCCTGCTAAGTTTGCAGCCAACCGTATCCTGAGATTAGACTCTTTTCCTTTTCGTGAAGGGCAATCCACCGCGGTACTCTGCCCGTTCCTCAAATCGTCTGAGCGGCCTCCGCCGACTCCACCCTGCTGATGGGGTTAGTGTGGCTCCTCCTTTTCTCGTGAACGGAAGAATTCCCCCCCTTGACCGATCTCTCAGCGCATCGCTCCTCTTGTTTGCGCCCCAGGCGGGAGCGACTTTCTCCCTTATTGGTTGACCACTTACTGATCCTCCTTCTCCTCCTCCTTGACCAGTGATTGGTGGTCCCAACCTTTGAAATGCCAGTCCCTTTTTTCTTTTGTTCCGTGCCATGATCGGTTCCACTTCTTTCTCCCCGCCGACTTTTAAATACGATGCTGTAGTCCGGGAACTTTTCTTCCGATTACGCTTTTTCCTGCCGAGCTCGCTTAGTTTTTCGCGTATGGTTATTGATACGCTTCCACATCTCTTTCTGTGTCGTTCTCCCGATTTTGCCCAGCAGTTTCATCTCTAGAGATGACCCGTTTCTTCGGAACGCCCGTAACTTCGGTCCACGACTGTGATTTCTGTATGTGTCAAAGTTCGCATAAAGATATTTTCTTCTTTTAAGGGTTCCTTATTGTCCCCGGTCCTTGGGAGACGTCTGCCCTCCGTTGTTTTCTCCACCCCGACTGTAGCTTCCCGGTGCAGCATTGACTTTATTTCCTTTCTCTTTTCCGGTACCTTTTTCCTCTCTCCATCTTACGCCTCCCTCACTTTTTAGTCAGTCGTCATTCCCATTCTTTGATGGGCGTAGCTGGCAATGCCGTCAGGCTTCCTTCGATCTAGCTTTTGACGGTTTCCCTCCTTTCTTCCTTCCCTATTTAGTTTCACAGTAAAAACTCATTTGGGTTGCCTCCTTCACCTGCCCTTTCCACTGAATGAGTGGCTCGCCTGTCTCTCTCAATCATACACCCTATGAACTTACCTCTTCGCGTCCTACCCCCCCTCTCATTGACTTTCCGACGGCCTGTCTGCTGATCTGCAGTTTTTTCTTTCCCCTTGACGTTTTGTGACCTTCCGTTTTAAAATAGCGAGCTTGCTTCGAGTACAGAGAACCCCCCAGAGATTCCCCATATTCTCCTCTCACTTTTTTTTTTAGTGCTCTTGGGTTCTGTCGTCTATGTCGCCGCGTCATCGTCTTAAAAGATTTAACCCTCCCCTCAGTAAGCTTTCTCTTTTTCGCATTTCGATCGCGTCCCTTCTGATTTGCCCGAGGTTTGCTATTTCGGATATTTACCGTTTCCCTCTGCCATTTTTTCTTGACATCTTGGACCTTCAAGGGGCAAGTATTGATGCCCGACTCTTTGATTGTTGCGTGCGTTGCATAACATAGTGCGGCCCTTCTTTGGGAACGTTCTCTACAGATTCTTCTTTCCAATATATTTTCACTCCTTTCCCTTCCTCTTCGGGCCACGTTTTTTTTATCGCAGTATTTCTGCTGACTTCGGCGCCTTCCCTTTAGCGCTCCTTTTTAAGTTCCGCATCCCGTTATTGAGAACGTCCGGCCCTTTGTTTCTTGACCTCGGGGAACCTTATCCTCCGAGCTTCCTTTTGCCCCCCCCCCCTTTTAGCCGGTTCTTATATGGATCGCGGCATCTTTTATCAATCCTTTTTCCCCCTGCCATCAAACTCCTTTCGTGTGAGCGCGAAGACGGACCTGTAGTCGCCTCCCTCCTCGGGTTGACTGTAATCCTTTTCCCCAATCCGGATCTGTCGTACTCTATTGACGTCTCCTACTCCACCTAACGTTCCCTTCGCGCTAGTTTTCAGCTGTACTCCTGGTGGCAGATACGTATCTGATATTTTCGCGCGTCCCTTTTATTTCCTTGACCCATCCGTTCTTCTTCGAACCTATGTGGTTTTCTTCCCCCTTGTTCAATCCTCCCTAGGCAGGCGCCTTTCCGCCCCTTTCTTTTGCCCCGCTCTGTTTCGCTTAGCCTGGTTCTCCACCGTTTTCTTATTTTCAGGATCAGATCTTCCTTTTCGATCCCGTCCTTTTTTTATCCTCTTCCAATCGTAAACCCTTTGAGAATCAGCTCTACACAGCTTTTGGCAACGGCCCAGGAGCTTTTTTTTTCTACTTCGATTAGGGGTCGTAGTGAGTTGGTCTCCGAGACGCGGCCGTTCTCAGAGCTTCCTTTTTCTTCATTATAGGTCTTGTCCACGTAGCAGGTTCTTTTCTTCTCCCCTTTTTCTCTAACAATTAACCTGACTTGCAGGTCCTTTTGCGACCCTTGCGAACGATCATGCTTATGAATCTTGTCCTATGAGACCTGGACTTTGTGCATTTTCATCGATGAACCCCTGATTGTGTATTTGATTAATTATATTCGATGGCCTTGCACTGACGGCTCCCGTCCTTTTTTCTTTCGAGCATGGATCGTATATGCTCCAGTCTTCCTCTGGCGAGTGTTTCCCTTGATGATCTCGCTATTTTGGACTCTTTTCTCCTTCCCCCCCCTTCCTCTCGGCCTCCGCCTCTCTTCAGTCCTATGGCTCGCCTGCCGATCTCCTCCTCCCTCTTCCGACAGTCGTGTTTTTGCGTCCACCCCCATACGGAGTTTTTTTTTTTGCCGTTTTTTCGGTCTTTCTCTGATCCTCTCCCAGGTCTTGCAGATGCGCGCGCTTTTTTCTTCTTTTTCTCTGGAGCTCCTCCCATGACTTCTTTCCTTAGCATCTCTTATCCTTTCCTCATCATCGTCGCTTCCGACGTCTCAACCTGCCCAATGCATCATCCTATAAATGTCCTCCTTAAATCCTAATCTTCCGCACCTGGATTTTTCTCATGTCTCTCTTACAAACCATACGGAATGTTGTCTTGCAGCTTTCGCAGTCCCAGTTCCCCTCGGAGTCCTTCTGTCGGGCCATCACCCCTCCCCTTTTGCCCTTTGTGGATTTTTTCCCCCTCCGCCTCTCGATGAGTGTTGGGGACGCGGTCATGGTTGTTGCTTCTGCTGTCGTTCCGGAGAACATCCTCGACCATGCTTCCCTTGCTTCCCCCCTTTTTCTTTTCATGTT
>Ga0179593_1498840_pt1 | contig 12093 bp, 9 predicted proteins | sample CZODoug2_1_08_16_FD_185931 | JGI IMG/M metagenome (GOLD analysis project Ga0179593, IMG submission 185931) | Vadose zone soil fungal communities from Angelo Coast Range Reserve, California, USA - CZODoug2_1_08_16fungal (PacBio error correction) | ecosystem: Environmental > Terrestrial > Soil >... | reverse complement strand
CTCTGTTAGAGGTCTCCCTCGGTCCCCGCCTATTCGCGAGGTTTTCCGAGACGACGTGTTTTCCCCGTTTGCCTCCAGGTGCATTTAAGCACTTCAAGTTCCACTTTCTTTGGCCCACATCTCTCCCGGGCGTCTTACTTTATTCCCCCGTTTTGATGGTCTTGCCAGCGTACACCCTGGCCAACCTCCCCCACAAAGGACATACTCTCTAAACCCCACTTAAGGGGTTTATCCCCGTCACAAGGTCCTGACTCCACCTGAACCCCCCCTGGTTTCCACCCGCAATGGGGTTTCCGAGGAGGTACGGGCTTTCCGATTCTAGTGGCAGGGATTTTTTAAATGTTTCTGTCCTCCCCCCGCGTCCCAACGGCTACCGTACCCCCCCAGGTTCTTTTCCAGAGAAATTGGTTATTGTGCAACGGACTATCACCAGGAGCCACCGTCACTGGGCCGACCACTTGCACTCCTCCACCATTCTTGGCGGACAAGGCAGGCTCTTCGCCTCGAAGACTTTCACAGTAGCACGAGTATCGCCGTCTTTCGGGGGCTTTGGACCTTTATCTTTACAACCTAAGGCCCTTCCCCCCCTCCCAACGCCTGAGGTTGTCCCCCAACCCTTTTCCACCTTTGGGCGCGCCCTGCCCGCCGGTGACGCTTGCTCTGGTGCCCTTGATTAAGTTCTTGGACGCTTGGTACGCTCAGCTTTTGTCTCAACACGCTGCAACGAATTGACCCGGTCCTCCTTCGCCTCCCCATTCGGAAGCCCAACCCAGCAGTGTGGCAACCCCTTTCCTGCCGACCGCGGCGGCCCTCAGTTTCTTATTTTTGATTTCTCGCCTTCAACCTGGAACATACAATTTCCCCAGGGGAAAGGTCCCCCTGTTATTCCCTTTTCAAGCGGCCAGGTGACCGCAGTTTTATACTTCGCCTCTTTGTTCGCGATGTGGGGGAATTCCAATTTTCCCAGTCACCGTTGGGCATTAGTTCGCGTGCTTTCGTCTACCTTCCGCGTCTTCACCTTGACGCTCCCCCGTGGTAAAAGCCCCGCCTCCCCTGCAAGGTGGGTTTTCTTCGGCTTTCCCTGGGGATGAAGTTTTGTCCGCTTGTGATCCTTCGCGTCCCTTGGTTCGATCCGGCTATCCATGGCGGCCTAAAGACTGACTTTTCCTGGTAATATTCGTGGATCGAACGCCTCCCGGTTTGTTACTCTGTAGTGACCTGTGATAATCGCGGCCTAATTGGCCGTCCGCGTTCTCGACCACTCTTCTGCACCGCACTAAAATTTGCCCTGACGTTCCCCCGAGTCTCAGTTATCGGCCTGATTTCCTTTGGTGAGGACAATTTAGGAGCTGCTCCCTGACGTCCTCCGGCATTGATACTCTGGCCCGTCGAGTTGCCAGGACCTGAGAGATTTTTCCCTGGTTGTGCGTCCTATTTAGACCTGGCTTAGCTTGTTGATTATCCGCGCATCTCCAGAACGGCGCTCCTCGACTAAACCGTGTGAGGTAAGGAGATTCATTCCGCATCAGGATTCCTCGTAGACTTTCCTTGATTCGTAGTAGCGACCGTTAGGCGAATCCCCAGTCGGGGATTTCTCTCAAAGAAGAGGTTTGCTTTTCTCCTTGGCCTTTCCAGTTTTTTTTCTCAGGCCCTTGTTTTCGTATCTCATGCAGGCATATACCAGGTTCTCCTGAGCCCAGCCTCGACGTGACGTTTCACCAATCGTTCCGGAGCGCGATTGGGTTGTTTTCCTCCGTGATTTGGTGCTGTACTTTGGTTCGAAATTTTGTTTTGACTATCCTTATTCGGCTCCGAATAGATTCTTTTCTCCCCCTCAGTTTTTTTTTTTGAGAGATTAGTCTGAGCCGCATCTCGAAGCTCCTGACTATGCATCTACACCCCCCCTGTACCCCATCACCAACCTTCCTACGTAGCACTGAACCCCAAGGAGCCTTGCCTACACCTAGTGGAGGACACGTCGTCGAGGACCCTGTCTCCCCTCCTCCACCGGAGATTCCCTCCTCCTTGGTTAGGATTCCGGTCACCTAATTTTCTCAACCCACGCCTGCTTAATCTCATCCCACAGCCATTATGGTTATCTCCTTCTAGTGCCCCCCCGCTTTTTCGTCTGCCTAGCGGCTGCTCTCCTACCTCTTTAATGCCCGTTCGACAGAGTTACGATTTTTCATCCGCTTTCCTTTAACCTCCCCCCCCTGTTTTTACTTTTCGTTTGGTCTGGAGCTTGGTCGTATACGACGGATTTTCGTGGTACTCGACGCCCCCCGACCCAGGACTCGTTATCCGCAACTTGACGTTGCAGCCTTTCCCGGCATCCTCCGGTCTGGTGATCACTCCTATACTTGAAGCAAGAACTTTGCAGGTTCCGCACTTTCCCCTCTCCTTTGGAACGTCGTCAAATGGTCTCTTGCAGCAATTCCGGGCCTAAGGTGTGTTTGAGCGCGATTTTTAGCAGAACCTTCCAGTTTCACCTTACCGTTCCCACCCGGAGTTTGATAAAAGACCTTCTCCTGTTCCTGCTGCAGGAATTCTCGGTCCCCCTGAATTGTAGATCCGGATACCCTTTGTTTTCGGCAGGGTCCCCATCGGTGAAGAACCTTCATCCCACCTGATCCGGTCCTGATTCCTTCCCCCCCCCCAACTTCTTGCGGTTACAGTGATACAATTTTGCTATTCGGTTGAAGGATGCAGGTAGAAGAATCGTGCCGCGACCCCCTTACCCCCAGACCGGTGACTATCTTTCTTCCTTTTGACAGTAACCTTACCCCCCCGCTTCGACAGAAAACTCAAACGAGATTGATAAACGCCCGCGCAAATCCACATTTCCCCTGATTACTTTCCCTTCCACTGGGCATTTAGAGTCGTCTGTTTCTCATTTCCCTTTGGTTGACGCTGTGTTGCTTGAGAAAGCTCCCGCCCCTCTCGTCTTTCCCCCCCAGTTCCACCCTGATTTGTTTCTTTAAGAATTGTTAGGCTTTTGACGTCAGTTGAACTGTTCGGCTTTCACCTCTTTTCTTTTTTCCAGACACTTTTTTAGCGTCCCCGGCGTACCCCCCTTGACCCCCTTCTCCCTTGGGCAACCCCCGCCCCCGGCCAGGTCACCGAGTTATTTCTGCGCGCCCCCGGTTGGCGTCTTTTCCCCTTCGGCTGTGGCTGGCGTCATGTTTTCTTGGGAGAGTAAGCTGTCCCGCCGCCCCATCAAGAGTGCCGATACGGTTTGCTCGGCTCAGGCTATTAGAGTTATAGCCGCTATCCAAATCTTGTGCTCCCCCTGTGGGAGGTTTTTTCCCTTGTGACGTGTTTTCGGATGTTGATTCGTCCCGGGGTGGCCGGACAAGAACCCGGTGCCCCTCTTGTTTATCCCTTGTTCGTTCCTTTTTCGCGTGGGTCCCCCTAGCCCAGACCACCACCTGCCCTTCCGATCTGCAGGTTCCCCTGTCGCACTTTGAACCCCCTTGTTTGAAACCGTTTTATTGCATTCGGATTTTTCCTTCCCCCCCGTCCTTTGGTTTTCTTTCCTCTTCGTTCCTTTTTTCTGGTTTTGAGTGGGCCTTTGTATTCCATGTCCCTACAGAAGAAGGGCCGTACCTTTTTTTATCCCGAGAATCTTTCTCCCATGGTGATCCCTCTGCTCGCCCTTTTGCGTCCCGCCGGGAAACCTAGGAACCCGGCTTTCGTACCCAGCCGCGAAGTTCGGTTTTGCCCTCCCCCCTTCATTTTTCAGTCAGTTTTCTCGCCCTTGCGCTCAGTCTTTCCGCCTTTACGCGATGATCCTGGCTCTACCCGCCCTTCTTCCTTGGCATGACTCCTTCGTGTCCTACCCTTGATTTGAAGAGGTTTCAGCGGGAGGTTAGTTTTTCCGCCCTGTTTGGCGTTCCTCCTGCGAACGTACCCTTGCCCCCTCTTGCTCTGGTTTCGTGAAAAGTGCCTCTTTTGAGACACCCAGCACTTCCCATTTATCGAGAAAACGAATCTAGCCTTTGACGATCTTTCCGTTTTTCCCCTCTTCGGCGCACCCTTTCCCCCCTCCCGAAAGATCTGAGTTTTTCAGACCTACCACTGGGTGTACCCGTTTCCAACTCAGAGGACCTTTTCATCGGATTGACTTTTCCTTTAGTTCTTCCGACTCTCCTTGATCGTCCTAATTTGTTTGCGGATCGTGACTCCCTCAGTTTCCCACAATACCCGGTCACCCCTTTCAACGTCCCCCCAAACTCGTCTCCTTTTGCTTGTCGTTTTCACTTTGCTTCCTTTTAGTTGCTGCTTTCTTGTTCCGGAATTGCGCGGTTTTTTTGGGCAGAGACTTGTTTGGCCTTCCTCTTATCTGTTCTGCTCTTTTTTCCTTGCCTCCCCAGTTGCGTTTGCCCTTGCCCCCCCGAGGCCCGAATGTTGACTTTCTGTTTTCCCCTTCCCCCACTTTCCGAGTCTCATTGCCGCTTCTTCCCTCCCGCAGAGACGTCCATAGTAATCCCGGGCCATGCTTTCCAAGGCGACTCGGGCTTTTTTTTTTCTGGGAGTCCTGGCAACTGCCCCTAATCTTTCTCTCAGGCCCTTGCGTTTTTTTAAAGCTCGACCCCTTGGAACCTCCCTATGAATTTTTTCCTTCGGTCCCAATCTCAGAGTTCTGCCCTGCTTTGACGATCCCGGCCCCTTGCCTTTGATCCTCCCCCCTCCCTCCCGTTTCTGCAACAAAAGCTGTAATCGTTATACTAACGACTTTTCGTTCCCCCCTTTTTTTGGATCCCTTTTTTAGTTCCCCTTGCTTCCTTTTTTCCACGTTTATGGTAGATCTTAGATTCGTTTCCTTCACGCGCCGGCCCCCCTACCGACCCCCCCTTCCATTTCTCCCCAGAACTGCTTTTTTTTCTCCTCGCAGATGCTTTCTCAACATTTCCCGATTCGCTCCTAAGACCGCCCCTTTTTCCTGGCTCAGCTGAGTTCCAGCCTCGAGACCCGTTTTGTGACAGGCCCCCGAGAGTTTTTTTCAATAACGATAAAATATTTCTGAGTAGCGTCGAACTCATTTTGGTGGCCTTTCTCTCCTGGCTTTCTTCTTTAGACGAAGTTTCCCTAGTTCTTTCCAGAGCGTTAAAAGTAAGCCTTTTTTCCCTTTCTTTCTTCACCCCTCCCGTTGTTATGTTTTTTGACGACGAGACCCTATGAGGGGCCCCAGTTCCTCCTTTCTTCTTCGTATTCACGTCATGCCTTTCCCTGCGTCCTCTGCTCCGACTGCGAGTCTTCGTCGAAAGGCGATCCGATTTCTTTCCCTCCCGGGCTGTCCCCTGCTCTCCCCCGTCTTCTCTCTCTGTGCACGTTAAATTTTTTCGCCTTCGCGTTAGTTTTACCCACTTTTCTGGGTTCTTTCCAGCTTTTCCCTCTTTTTCCTTCCCTGCGCCGCGCGACTTTTTTGTTCCCTCCGATCTCGCTTTCGATATGTCTTTGAAGTTGGACACTTTCTTTTGCCCTAATTTTGTTCATTGACTGTTTTTCTAGGATTTAACGGCTCTGTTTCCCCCGCTGTCCTCCACTAGTCAAACTTCCTTGCGCTTGGTGTTTTCCCTGACGCTGAAGGGCCCTCTTTCCCTCAGAGAGTCTGTGCCCTTTTTTTTCGCCGCCTCTCTGCTGATCCGGGGAAAATTGGAGTAGTCACACCTTTGGGCCCCCAGCCTCGAGTTCTCCCTCGGTTTATTGCACCGTGATTTTTCCTTTTCCCGTTGAAAGCCATGTTACCCTTGGAACCGACGCAAGTTTTCCGCTTCCCTGCGGGTTCTTTGTTTTTTCCCCCTGTCTTTCCACTTACCCCACGGTTTTTCCTTGGCTCTTCGCCTTTTGCTTTTTCGATCATCCTGCCGTCGTTTTTTTTGCTCAGCCCCGCTTGAGGGAACACTTCTTCATCTAGCGATTTGCCCGTTTGTTTGATCGGCGCCTTTCTTTCCCATCGCTTTTCAGTTTTAGCTCCCGCTACTTTTTATGACCTGATTATCCCTGCTCTTCGATTTCTTATTTGATTTCCCTTTTTCTCCTTTTCGATCTCCATCTCTCTCTTCTCTTCCGTGTTGGTTTTCTGAGATCCCTGATTCGGCGGCTCTCGGCGTTTTTTTCCTCTTTTTTTTCAGCTCGATCATTCCAGATCGTTTGCTCTTGATCTTTGCTCGGATCCGTTTGCAAGAGACGGTAGCATCAAGTGCACTCCCCCCCTTTCCCTCCCCACTCGGGAGTTGCGGGTGCGGCCGCAGTCCTGGTCTCGAAGACGTCCCCTTTTGCCCCGGCGTTGCTCTTTCACGCTTCACAATTACCTCTCCCGTCCTTCCTCTAACTTGTTCAGTCGGACTTGGAACAAACGCCCCGCGTCGTTCGCGGAGTGACTTCTTCTGCGTATTTTCCGGCAGAGGTCTTAACCTTGCTTTTCATTTCTTCTGACCCGCTGCAGTGCCTTCCCCTGCCCCCCCCCGTAGTTCCTAGATTTTCCACCTACAGTTTGAGTTTGGAGTTTTCCATCCCCCCCTTGTCCCGATCACTGCCTTCTCCCTTTGGTAAATGGCGCCCGGACAATCTGTATTTCACCCTTTCTCTCCGCTTCGCCCTTCGCCCCGGAATGTTTTCCCTCTGGTCCGTCATGTTCGGATCTCGTCAGTTAGGACCCCCCCGTTCGAGAACCCTCTGTTCCTCCTTTCCCTTGCTGATCGTCGCTTCTACTGTTGTTTTTGGGTTCCTTCCTTTCCCTCCCTCAACTCGTTGATGCGCTATTTTTCCTGTTGCGACCGAAGACTTTAAGTGACATTATTTGGTTTTGACTCCGTAAGGGTTGCCCTCCCTGTGACTCCGTTCGAGCCTTTCGTCTTGAAGAGCCCGCCCGATCTTCCTCTTCTAATTCTGAGCGGTCTGCTCTTGTTTGAGACCTAGAGAATAGTGGCGGGTACGTTTTCTCCCCCCTCTCTGTTCGATGCTTGTCACCGGTGGCGCACGGAGTTCCCTCTTTATTTTTGACTAGAGGGCCTGTTTACTTCGTCTACCATAATGATACTTTTTGAGGCCTTTAGCTCTACGTAGCCTTTTCCTAAGACTGTGGCGCCTTTTTCTTCCTCGGCTCCTCTTTTTTTACGCAGTTAGTGTCGTTACCGGCCATATTCCTTTTATCCCCTTGTTATGCTGGTAGGAAACCAAAAGCCTTTTTAAGTGGCTCCTTTTTTTTATGCCTTCATCTGAGAGTGATTTCCCACAGACCGTCTTGGTCAGTGCCTTGTTTCTTTTTTCTGCGCTGCATAGTGACTCCCTCAATTTCCCCTTCAGTTGCAAGTTTTTGATTTTCTAGCAGACCTTTTTCCTTTAATTCTCGAGGCCCCCTTCTTTCGCTGTTTTATCTCTTTTGTGGATATCCCCTTTTTTCCATTGACTGCCTCCGCCTTGCGAGGATTGAGTGCTCGCTTTCTCGTAGCCGCCTTTTCCCCCGAGTTTTCCGTTTAAGAAATGTCCTCTCCTAGAGTTCTTTTCGCCGACTCCCCGTAGCCCTCCCCCCCTTATCCGTTTTAGAGCTTTTCCCTTTTCAGCCGCTAGTCTTTTTTTGGAGGTTTTTGCTTGTGCTTGACCCATTCCCTTCTCTGAGACTTTGTGGCCATACCCGAAGCGTTCGTTGCTATGATTTTCGGTCCGGGTGCTGGCATGAAGAGAAACGTGACGGACCCCCCACAGTTTGCTTCGTCGGTCCCCTCTTTCCTCCAGATGTCCCGTGGAGCAAGCGTCATCCGTTTTCTAGCCTGTCGGCACGATCCTTAGAAGTCTTTGTTTTTTTCTTGGCCGTTGCTAGTGGGCTGAGCCCTGCGATCTTCCCCTTAGTCCCGTCGGTTTTTTCTTGCGAGCTCTTCCGTTTTAGCGTGCTCTGAACCCTCTTTGGGCCCCTTTCCCCCCGCCGAGATCTTTGTGGCTATTATCTCCGGCCTTTTTGTGGCTCGTAGAGATGGGTTCTTTGCGCCTCGGACGGACGTATCAGTTGCGTTTAAGGGCCACTTGACGCTCTTTGCGTTTTGCGACCTCCTTTCCCGGCCCACGGTGTCACTTTCCTTCAGCTCGTACAGGTAGTGCCGCTGGTTTATCGCCCAACCGCTTTCGCACTTTTTCCCTTAATGTAGTCACGCAGACGGCGCAGTTAGTTCGCTGAGGGCACAACAGGCCACCAAGCTCTGGTTTTATGCAGTTACAGCTGATAGAAGGCTTTTCTCAGTATTTTTCACTTTTCTTTCGCCGTAGCCCCCATCTTCCGAGATTCTTCCCCCCGGGGTTCGTTCTGCGTCTTACATGTTGCTTTCTGCAGGATACCACGGCTCTTCTCTGTTTTTTTTACGCTGTGATTCACTTTTTTTGTTTCAGCGACACCCCTCCCCACATGCGAAACCCACGTACCTCCCGCTTTAAAACCCGAAGGTTTTACTCCCATTTAAGGTCAGCGCCACCCAGAGTTCAAACTGGTGTTCCAACTCGGGTGCCCGAGTTTTTTTAGTTATTCCTTGATCGCCGTTTTCGGGTGGCCATGGTTTTCATTTCTCCCCCCCCCCCCCCCCCACGTAACGGCGACGACACTTGTTCATCCCCCCCCCCCCACCGCGTCACTTTTGGTCTTTTCCGGCACTTTTCCTGACAACCAGTTTTCGACACCGCCTGTATAACCCCCCCGTCAAGAATGTAAACCCTTTGTGCGACGTGATCGTTCCTGAGATACTTGAATCCTGCACTTTCTAAGTCCCTTTTCTTTGGCTTCTTTGTACTTTATTCCACCGACTGCCCCCCCAGCATGAAGGGTCCCCCTGTCACGTTCGCGCGAGATCCCTTCCACGTTTTCTTGGCCCGTCCCCCCGTTGACGTTCTTGACGTCGGTTACTTTTTCCCACATCGGTCCTTTTTTCCCAAGCGGACCGCTCTTTTTTGACAGACGAGACGGCCCTCCCCTCGCCAGACCCTCCTTTTTGGTCCAAACTGTTTTTTACGACTTTCTGCGTTTCGCGTTCCCCTCCCGTCAGCCTGCAGCGCAACTCTCAGTTGGCCAGTGGAATTTACTCTTTTTTCAGCGTGCAGTTTTGTTTTTGCGGTTCTAACCTTGCCCGTTTTCTCCTATCGTTGCTCACACTTACGTAATTTTTCTTTTATTTTCCTTGCCTGCTTTTCCCATCCCGCTTCATGTCTACGAATTTTTTTTTCCCCCCTCCAGTTTCCCTCAGTTTTTGCCTTACTCCCTGGAATTTTTGATATTTGGATTTTTCATCTTTCTCCGCGGGCTTTTTTTTAGATCTGTCCTCGGCCCCGATTTACGTCGTTTCCATCGATGTGTATTCGTAACGCATTTTTTCACGCCTCTCTGACTCTTGCCTATGTCCGCTTCTTCCATTCTCTGCCATCCTAAAATTGTTCCCGCCTTTCCCCCAGGTCCTGTCTGGCCTGAGTTTTTTCTTCAATACCCCCTGTGCTCCCAGTTCGATGTTTTGCAGGAGAATCCGGCCACGTCTTTTTGCTTTATCCCGTAGTCTGCGTTCGGTTTCTTCTTTAAGTTTCACCTTTGCCTTCTTTACAGTTTTGAGACCTCATCTCCCGTCATACTTTTCCCACTTGTTTTAGCTTTGATGCTCCCCTTCAGCCTCGAATCTGAGAAAGGTTTATGTGTCGTTCTTTCTCTAGTTCCCAGCCCCACATTATGGTCCTGTATCTCAGGGTTTCCCACATTGTTAGTTTGTGATCTCTGGGTTTTGTTTGTGAGCACGCCCCGGTCAGGATTTTCCCTGGTTTTCTCGCAAGTTTCGTCTACCGAATCGTAAGTTCTGAAGTTTCACCCCGACCCTTTCAGAGAGAATTTTTTCCGTGGTATTACCTTCTGGTGGTTGCCTGTGAATGGGGGCAGAGGACCCTCGGCTTAGAGTCCCGATGAGATGGTAGCCAGTTTCGCCTCTCTGGACCTCAAGCTCAGTTTGGTGTGTGGTTCGAGTCGCTAGCCAGACTCATCCGACGAGGCCCTTGATGTAACCTCACCTGACTTCCCCAGGTTATTTCCCCACGCACCCCCGTCTGTTTTTTAGTTTCCCCTTGTTAGGACCCCCCCGCCCCCCTTCGAGTTTTTTTTTGTCGAGAACCTGTGCCTTCTGACGTTTCATCCGTTTTACTTTGTTTGACCACAACGCGGCGGAAATTTTTCCCCTCACCCAATTTATTTTGCCTTCCCTTGAGCCCCGTTGATTTGTTTTGGAGCCGCTTTGCTCTTTTCCCTCGTTCTCAGGACACTTTTTCCCGCTTGAGTCTATTCGTCAATCCCTGAAGATCGACCCAAACCTTTTCGTCATTTGAATCGCTTAGTTGAGGGTTGAGTTTCTTTTTTGGATGACGACGGGGTTTCCCATGTCCCGATTTTACCAAGTACTCTCCCTTCAGACTAGAATGGATTATGGCATCGCCGTCTGTGACAGAAGATTCCATTCCGCAATTACACTCCTGCAGCTCCCTATTTAGACTGGTGTTCCGTAGTCCCTGGTCTATGTTTTTTCGTCCGACCCTTGAGACGTCCCTTCTCCCGCTCCTCCTTTCCCCCCACCCGTATGCGTTCCGTAGAAAATTTCCCTTCTGTAGCCTTACGTGCTCGGTTCATGTTTTCTCCCCGGACCCCCGGTCTTTTTGGTATCCCCCCTAGCCCGTCTTTCACCCATTTTCAACACCATGATAAGGCCCGGATGTCTGCCAAACCAGACGGCAGGAGGACTTCCCGTGCGCTTCTCTTCAAGAGTTTCATTGTAAATTTTTCAATCCCCTTCCCGCGTTTTCCTGCTTGCCCCGCTTTTTACGTGAGAAGTGGAATTTTCCCACCCCTATAGTTAACCGCAAGGAGTTCATTTTCCACCGGCTGAATTTTTTACCTATGCCAGAGCTCACTTTCTTTTTCCCCATATTTTGGCAATGGTAGGTAGTGTCTTTTTTTCCGGACTTTTCCATTTTTTTCTATCTCCTCCTTGTAGACTTTCTTTTTTGAAACCCAATCCTTGTGTTTCGTCCCCCTAAATTTTCGAGGTTCGCAGTGGCAGGTCTACTTCTGGCGATTTTTTTTCACGTCAAACTATTATCTTCACCTGCTTACCCTGCCTCACGACTTTCGGCTCATTCAAGACCCTTTCCAGGATTTGTGGCGCGGCGCAATTTGCAGGTTACCCTTACCAGGCTTTTTTCGTAGCTTTTTCGAGGTTTTTCTTTCCCAGCCCCATGTGCTAAAGGTTGATCTTTATATTTTCCCTCGGCCGAGGCTCACTTATGCTTCCGCCTTTCCCTCCACGGACACTTTTTGGGATCCTTTTTTTCCCGGTTTTCGTTTGTCTTTTTGCTTTTCTCATTGGCCGCATTCCCCCCCCCCTTGCTTTCTGAACCGTTTTTTCTTAGCCCAGTTTCGCGGGTATGCACCCCGTCCCCCCACTATCCATTTACACGGCCGGAGATCGTCTTCCCTGATCATTTGTCACACAATTTGCCTTTTTTTCCCCCCCCCAGGGTTATAGGTTATCCGATGTTTTTTTGACTTTTTACCAATGTAATTTTTTTTTTAGGCTTCGTTTCTGGTTTTTATTTGTTGGTCATTGTTCCGCACCACAGACTTTTCCGTTTTCCTAAGTCGAGGACCTCTCATCTGGGATCATTTTAATTCCCAATCGCCCCATTTTTGACGGAAGGGGGAACGAACTTTTTTTTTTTCTTCCCTCTTTTCTAATATCGCTTTTCCTACAGAAGTGCGACACCACTTGTATGCAATGGGCTTAGGTGTTCCATGCAACGCCTTCTCTCCTCTTTTTACGGCCCCTCTCTTTTTTTTCCATTGACTGTATTTTTATTTTTCACCATATTGATACCTTGTTTCCCGTCTTAGTGTCCTCTGACAGACTTGCCGGAGAATTTTTGCACCCCTCCGTGTGGGTTCTCACCTTAGTCACGTACCCGGCCCTCGCTAGGGACCCTTGTTCAATGCTTCAGCTTTTTCCTCAGGCCCGTCCAAATTTTTCTTTTCCTTAGCCGCCAGCTCCGACCCCCCCCGGCCCTCTTCGCACTATACCACCCATGCTT
>Ga0179593_1491837_pt1 | contig 12093 bp, 13 predicted proteins | sample CZODoug2_1_08_16_FD_185931 | JGI IMG/M metagenome (GOLD analysis project Ga0179593, IMG submission 185931) | Vadose zone soil fungal communities from Angelo Coast Range Reserve, California, USA - CZODoug2_1_08_16fungal (PacBio error correction) | ecosystem: Environmental > Terrestrial > Soil >... | reverse complement strand
CGAGTCATGTGTGGAAAAGACAACGATTTGAATTACCCCCCCCCCCCCCCCCAACATCACCAAGCCTTATATGTCGTTTCTTTTGGCCCCTGCCTCCCCCATTTTCAGCACTTCGGACCTTTAGTTTTTAAGGGGGCCTACTGTCGGTCCTCTCATTTAAAGACCCCCAAACCCTTTTTGCCCATTTCCATCAACTTCCGTCAAGTATACAACACCCACCCCATCAGACAGCCCCTTCTCTGTCCCAATGATCTGTGCCTTGCCCCCTTTTTTTTTCTATATTGATTCTGTTGTCTATATTGTCCCTTATGTATTTTGTTCTGTTTTTTATTCCTAAGCTCCTGAACTTCACCTCTCTATCTTTTCACCTTGTTATTTCTGTTTTTCTATGCAGTTCCTCTCATCTTTTGTCTCCTTTCCCTTCAAATTATCGTCCCTTGTTAGTAAAATATTACTGTAATCAAATCTGTCTTCCCTCGAATTATCCCTCCTTGCACCTGTAAGACCCCTTCACTAACCCCAAACTCTACACTTAACCTTTCCCCCTCCCCTCACTGATTATGTATGAAACCGTACACCTTGAATGTAGCGACTCCGTGTTAACCCCATCCCCCCTCACGTGTCCAAACACCACCAACCCAAGCCTGGCGCAGCAGTTCCATTGCTCAGGGCTCTCAGAGTTGTTCGGTCTGTATCTGCTGTAATTCCTGGATGCCAAGCTTGGTATTATAGTTTATATTCACTGCCCCCACGTATTGACAGCTGCTTCAAGTTGGCTGCGTTCCCCCCCACCTCCCCCCAGACCCCCACATTATGGCCCCTGCTAGCCAAGCCACAGGATTTTATGCTGCTATGGCTGGGGTTTTTCCCCTAGCACCTTCCCGCTCCCCCGCTAGCCATAGCTCCCAGCCCCAATATGTGGTCCCTTTTTGGTATCTGTTATCAACAGCCCTTTTTTCTTATAATCTATATATATACCCCCCCGTGGCATAGCCCATGTTGTTATACGCTCTTGGGTACCCCCCGTCCATTGGGCTGGCTCCGCCCAAAGGTGCCCCTGCTCCCCGCCCTTCCCTTGTGCGGCCTCCACAGTGATTCCTGCTCCCTTCTGATAATCTTTTGGGGGTCTATTTACGCCCCACGCGGGTGCACCAGCTTGGGTTTGAGTTTTGCTGGGTCCACTTTTCTTACATTCATGGTCCTCGGGATTTGTCTCCCCACTTTGATGTCTTTCAGTGCATTGCCTCGTCGAGTATCACAGTTGTAACTCTGGCATCTCCATATGTAACTGTTTGTCCAGGTGATTTTCCTTTCTGGGTATGAGGAATTGACCTGTCCCCCACAACACTTCATTGGCTGAATGCTCCCCGCACGGTGGGACTTGGATAGTCGGCCTTCTTTGCCTTAACTCCGGGCCCTTCCACAGCACGGGTGAACCGTCATCACCCCCCACACAGTCGCCGTGTGTGGATCCCTTTCCAACTTTTTTATTATAGATCATAAGAATCTTTTTACCTAATAGGTTGTTTTCGTTTTAATTGCTATCATCACTGAATCTTGTTTTGTGGTTCCCACTGCCCGTGGGGTTGCGTGAGACTTTTAACAATTTTCTTGCTGTCCCGCATCACAGCATGCACCCTTCCTGGCAGGCCCGTCCGGGATTCCTCTTCCACGTGCTGTAACTAGTCAGCCAACCTAAAGTGTGTTTTTTGCCCACTGCAACAGGAGTATATTTTTGTCTTCCCTAATGAAGTTATATAGGACTATAAAACATATGTAAGGTATCCCAGTTGATCTGGTTTAGATAACAGAGTCTCACACTTGACTCATCTGCTGACAAATGGCACGTTCCACCTCCCCGAGTTCACTGTGGTAGCCCACTCCCCGGTAAGTGGCCCATATTCCCATTTCCGAAAACCTACCCCCCTCTTCCCCCCCCCAGCTTCCTGCCTCCGTTTAACAATAGCTCTCCCAACCAAACCAACCCCTTCGTTCAGCTGCCAGGAAAGCACTGGCTGGAGGAGGGGAAACCAGGTTTTTATTTTTTGGCGTCGTGTGAAGTTGGCAACCTTGTGTGAACAATGTCAGGCTCATCAGCATGCGCTTCCCCCTGGAGCTCCCCCAAAGTGACTCGCGCCTCCCAACCCCTTCCTATGTCCCGCGGAGACTCCCCGATAATATATATAAATATATAAAAAAAGATTCTTTGATACCATTCCACCAAAACTGCTTTGGTTCTTTCGCTTTGGCTAGCCTGTTTCTTCTGGCTTTGCTGGCCCCCCCCCCCACAGCATAGCCATTCGCCTTTGGTACCTGAATTCACACCCTGTGGCTGGCTAGCCCCTACTGTGGTCCCGCCGGCTGTTTTCTCCCCCGCGTCACATATCTAGGTTCGGCTATCCCCTGGCCCCTACTTCTCCATGAATAATTGAACACTTTAAATCTTCCTTCCTATTTTGAGCGTTTACGTAGGCCACTGTCTTTCTTGGGTTGGGGTTAGGTTTGGAACTTACTTCCCCCCAAATTCGTGTTTCTTTGGGTTGTGCCTTTCCCCTTTGGGGCTTCAGTTCTTTACTTGAATCCTCTTTGTGGTCCGGATTTCAGACAAGTTTTTCACCGTTTCTTCGGTTTTTTTTTTCAGATTTAGGTCAAGGGATCCGGTCTGCTTTCACGTCAGATTTTCCCTAATCAAGTAACAGTGAGCCAGATTCTTTCAGATCCAAACTGTAGAATATTCCCATGGCCCCCTTATGTTTTCCCCTTTTCAGGCCTCACAGCAGACACCGACGAGCCCTATTGGCCCAAAACAACACAGAATAGTTGTCTGCCCTAGGCGCGATCATGGTTTTTTTTTTTCTTGAGATCGGTCCCACGAACCCCACTAACCACTAAGGGTCCCAAAATGGACAACCACATGGGCTGAAATACAGAAAAATGGTCCCAGGAAGACAGATGAATGGGGGGGGCACTCTCAGTTCTGGTCGGAGGTTGGCGGTTGTTACTTAGTGACTTCAGTGAGGTTGCATGGGGGCCTTGTTGCGAGAGGGTTAGCTTGAATTGGAGTTACAGTCCCATCCCTTCTTTAACCCACACTGTCAAAAAGGTCTTCATGTGTCCATTCTGCATTGTTGGGTAAAACGATGGCAGACCATGACTAGAAGGAGGGCTTCCGAGAGGTTATTTTCCTCCCCCCCCCCCCCCCTCCGCTCCGCCATCGAGCTTCCCCCTTCACTCGACTTCATCCGAAGCTGGTATGTTGTTGAGATATCTCCTTTTTCCCTCCTTGAGCTATTTTTTTTTTAAAGACAGAGGAGCCAACCCCCACAGCTCTGATATTTGCTGTGCATTCTCTGTCCAACCCAGACCATTGGCCACGCAGCACTCAGCCCTTAGGTCAAGTAAGGGGGAATACTGTTCCTATTCCTTACTTTCCCTTCATTCAATGCATCGCATCCACCAAGGCCTACCCGCAAACCAATAGTCAACTCTACACACCACCCCCATGACACCGCCCTTTTCCTGTAACCCCCAAATGATTTTGTTATGCTGACCCTGATGTATGATTACCATGGTTCCCTTATGTTTCTTTGGTTCTCCCTCTTCCCTAGCTACCCCTCCCCTTTTTTCTTCTTTTTTTGTACTCGCCGTACTTTTTCACTTGCTGTTCTTGGCCCGCCCCCCCCGAGAGTCCCTTTTCATGTATAGTATACGTTGTCATCACCCTCATTGTCCTACTCCCATCCTGAAGACTCTCCCACTCCCCTGGACATTGATCCTTACTTGAACCCCCCCACTTATGAATATCCCCCCTTGACCCCCCCCCAAATTTCCCCCCTCTTCTGTCTGACTCCGGACCCCTAATTTTATGCCCATTTCAATCCCATTCAGACTGTAACGAACACCTCATAACCTTGTCTGATTTCAAACCTAAACAAACCCAACTTCCTGAATCCCATTTTGACCCCCCCGCTCGTAACATGGGGCTCTCCTCCCTTTTTACTTATTCTTGTAATTATTCGTGAGGACCATCTTTCCAACTAGCCTTTCAACCGAAGTATGTCCCGTTTGTCCCTTCCTTTCCCCAAGCTTAGCGGACTTCTTTGCTATTCTCCTAAGCCACAGTTCTTTAATGCGGAGTCTATGGCTTTTTGATTTGGTTTTTCCTCGCCCCTCCCCCCCGCCTCGGCACCCCCTCTTCCATAGCCTCACTCCCCCAGGGGTCCGTTCCATTTTATGTTATCACTTTTTAATCCCTTTTTTTATATATATATCTATAATAATCTTTCCCTCGGCTGAATATCTTTGTATTACTTTGTTCACTTTGGGGGCTCCCTCCTTTCATCAGATGTTCAATTCAAAAAAGGTTGACAAACCCCCGACGGCCTTCACTAAATTCTGACTGTTCAATCCTCACGTCGACCCCCTGATTTCTTCCTTCCCCCTTGTATGTTCTCTTTCCCCCCACCTGGTTTCCCCATTTGGGAAGTTTTTTTTGCCGTATGTCCATCATTCTGGTCATTTTCGGGAAATTTTTCCCCAATCCTGTCGGTGCAGTTGAAAAGTGCCTTGCCCCTTCCTTTCTTTCTTCCCCTGGTTTTCCTCTCTTTCACTCAATGTTTCCTTGTACATGTTGACATATAACCGTTGCAATTCACCATAGACTCTGTACTTTTCCCTGGTCTCCAACAAACTTTCTGGCTTGAATGTCCAGTTCCTCCCTTGCCTGGATGGTTTGATATTCGGCCCCTTTCCTTTCAGGCTGTGCGTCCGGGGACTCAAACCGACCCTTAAAAGTCTCAATACCCCCACAAGACTGTTGACCTGGGACTCCCTCTTCCAACTTTTTGTCTATATCTTACCTTCCCTTCTTTTTGTTTGATAGATCTTTTTCCCCCTTTTTAATGCTGGAATCTGGTTCCACACCTGCCCATGTTGGTGGGATGTCCTTGTTCCACCTTCTGTTTAATTCCGCTCCATGAAACTGACACAGCCTGGAACCCCTACCCTAGGTCTCTATTCCCAGTCCCTCTTTTTACCCTGTCTCCTTTCCAGCCCAATGGCTACGTTGTGGGAACCTGTCAATTCAGAGTCAGATGCTGCCACAGTCTCTAGTTTCTCACAACACCTGGTACCTGTCCAAACCTATTGCCCTTAAGATGAACCAGAGTTCCACATTTTTCTCCTTCCTTTCCCAATTTTTCCGTGCCCAATAACCTACCTAACTGTTGCCAATGGGTCTAGCCCACTTTACGTTCAAGGTCCCCTAGTTATGAAATTGGGACCAAAACCTTCACAAAAAGTGTGCCAATACGCCTCCGTGTTTTTTGAGTAATCGACCCTCCACCCAACCATTACCCGTAGTTCTCTGCATGGAAGGTTCCTTTCACTTTTGCGGTCTTGCCAAGGAATACAGTGCGGCTGTTGCGTTTGGTTTTTGTTTGGGGCACCTTTTGGTTGCCCCTATCCAAGCTTCCACCTTTGAAACTTGGAGGGAGCCCCCCCCCATTTCCCTCGCCCCCCTAGGTTTTCCTGTCACAGGGTCGATAAATATATCCCTATATAATATCACTTATACACCCACTTGATAACAAGTGTGCCACTTCCCCTGTAGTGGATTGACAGATGGATTTTTCAGCATTTATTTCGGTGGTTATGGCACCACACCCAACAGAAATATCGGCATCACCGAACCCATTTCCTCTTTAGCCCCGCTTCGTTCCGGGATTTTCTTTTTTTTTGCCAGCTTTTTGAAGCCCCCTGTGTCCCAACTATCTAGGTATTTACTTCTTCGTGTGAAACTACAGCCTTGTCATTGAATAAATTACATCCAGTAGAACAGATCTTCCAAAATGAGCACCTTTTTTTCCTCCTCCCTTGCCTTGTCCGGGTTTTTTAGTTTGGTCCCTTTTCCCCCCCCCCACGACACAACCTAGTGAGGTGAATTTTTTTTTCTTTGGCCTTTTTTTTTTACTTTGCCCTTCTGTTGTTTTCGGATCTTCAGACATTGGTTCCCAAATGTGGATGTTTCCTTTGTGTTTCCCTTTTTCGAGTTAGCTTTTGGTTTTTTTTCCCCACAGTGGCAGGGTGGTTTTTTGGGCTCCAAGTTACAGAGTAGATCAGTTGAGGAGACTCTTAAGTCGAATTGTAGTATCTCCCAGATTATTGCTCTCCCCTTATCCCATCACCGTTCCGTAGTTCAAGTGGGCAATTCACAGATTGACAGAATTGTTCTAGGTACCAGCCCTACCCTTGACAGCCAATTCTAAGAAAGTGCAAGTTTTATGATCTTTACCTCTTTGATACAAAGTCCACCCCCAACACCACAATCAGTTCAACCCCCTTTGAGACCAACAGGTTTTAATAACCAAAAAGAAAACAGGGTAGTACCCAATGCCTCCCTTTTTTTCTTTTCCCGCTAGTTTCCTTTTGGTTTTGTTTTTTTTATTCGACTCCTTTTTTCGAAGGTTTAGGGCACTTGTGAGCGTGGGGTCCTTGTCTTACTGATGCATTCCCCTCCCCGTATCCAACACTTGCCCCCCCCCCTTTCCCAATTAATTCTTGTGTTTCCCCCGATTAGCCGGGAAGTTTGGGCAGGGCTCTCAAGAACGGTTCATCTCCCTCTCCGCTTGGTGCTTGTTTTTCTTTTCCTTTCTTTCTTTTTCAATCATTACCCTTCCCCTGCCTTTTTCTGTTTTCACCTCGTCTTTCCTCATACTTGTGTTGTGAGGAGGTTTTTAATGAAATGTTCCTTTCCTTCCAGCTTGACACAGTAAACGATGAATCCCCCACTTCCTTTATAGGTCGCTGACACCTTGAGTGAACAAATTCACCTTACTCCTTGGAAAGACCTTACCCTGTTTGACATTCTTTTCCTTTTTTCCTAGTTATGTTCCACTAATTTTTCAAGTCCTCCCCCCTAGAACAATTCACCCACTCAAAACCCCAATGAAGAAGTCTTACAACCCACCAAATCCTCCACTTTACTTCATTGTCCCACCCCCTAGCCTTTGATTCAATTCCCCTATATTGTATATTATTACCCCCCTTTTCTCTATTGGTCTTTCTTGTTTTATTTTTTTTGTAAATGTAAGCCTGCTCATTAACCCCTCACCTTCTGCTATAGTCTAAATTTTCTTTTTCGTTTTGGTACATCTCTTCGTGAGTCTCTAATCTTTGGCGTTGCCAGGAAGATCCCCAAGTCCCTGTGACCCGGAACGACTTCTCACGGGGGTAATCCCCCCAAATATGAGGGCTCTCCTTCACATTTCGTAAGTATATATCCAATCTGCCGAGTGAACTTTTCATTTTCCTTCCCTCCACCCCCCTATGAAACTGATTTGACCGAACCTCCCTTTACTTGTCTTCCCCTCTCAGGACCAAAGGAAGGTAGGCCCACAGTGCCCCCCAGCCCCTGAAGCCAATCCACACCTTCACCCACTGTGTCATTTCCTTTCCCACACCCCCAACCCCCCAGCGGCTCCTCCTTCCCTTTTCTTCCCTTGTTTCCTCTTTCTTTTCTTTAGGTCCTGATCTTTCTTTATTCATTCTTTTCCCACTCTATGTCCTTTACCAAAGGTACCTTTTGAAAGCCTAGTCAAGTAGTTTGCCACTTTCCCCTCTTCGTCCAACGCCACCTCGGCCTTCCCCCCCTTATGGTCTTGGTATCTCCCCCCCGCCACAGGTTTTTTTTTGCATTTTGCTACTTCTTCCTTGGTTTTTTTGTACTACTAAACATGACAGTAACACCCTGGCTCGCCAGATAGCCATATCTACTCCCCACCTATTTGTTCCCTTTGGACTCGGTATCCCCATCTTAACCCTTTTTTTATATCTTTTAAGGATATAATCTCTTGATCGACCGTGTTTGCCTCCTCTCTATTGGTTTCTTCTTGTCCTTTGTTGCCCAATTTTCCCCCTGGGTCCTCCTTTTCCCTTTCGAACTGTCTTTGACCACCCCAATTTTTCCCGAAGGACCAAGATAATTCTGACACCTTGTCTTCTGGAATAATCACCTTTCTCACAATTCTCTTCCTGCAACTCTTTTTTTCTTTTTTTTGGGATTCTCCGCTTAAGTTCCCCAACACTGAGGACGTGCTCCACAAGTTTGGTGAATGTTGTTTGCATTCCCCGTATTTTCGTTCCTTGGAATTGGGCTAGCCACCACTTGGTCGGTGATGGTAGGTAGGAGTGTGCTTCAGTTGCTTCATTCTTGAGTCCGTTGTTGTTAAGTCCCTTTTCTTCCTTTTCATATGCAAGTGCTGTCCGCCCTTCTTTTGAGGGCTCCCTTCCCTTCATAAAGATCACCCTCCTGACTCTCCTGTGACATGCTCTCCAAACACAACCTTTTAGCATTTTTCTTGCTGATCACCTTTAGCACTGGTAGTGATTCGGATGTCATAGTGTTTCCTTCTTCTGTGGTCTGCGTGGCATTCCGGTCAATTTCCACCCCCTACCCCAGGTGCCCCCTTCTTTTTCATATACCCCAACCACAAAACTATGGCCCTGTGCGGTATCCTCCACCTCGACATCGATTTCTCTAGGTTTACGTAATTTCATTCTTATTTGTCCTAATGAAGACTTTGTTTTTTTTGTTGAGCGATATTCTTTCCCCTACGCCTTCATAAGATGCGGCCTCTTTTGAGTACACAAAAGAAAATGCTGCTTTATGGGTTTGTTATGTCTTTTCAAATTCTGTCTTTAATTTCCCCGGACTTCACTCCTTCCCCACAGCGGGCAGGAATCAGATTCCTCTCCCTTCCCCCCTAGGCCCCTTTGTGAGATGACAAATGGGTTTTACTTGAAATCCATGCTTAACTGGGGTTGGTAGCATGCAATTCACGCCTTCATTTTATTTCCCGGACAAGTTTATCAGGTGCCCCACACATAATGGGAATTCAGAAAATCCCCTTTTCCTATGGACGCTTGACCTCTTTCCAAACACAACCCCTGTGTATCATTAATGAGATGCCCCTTCACCTTTCACCCCCCGTCCATACCTCCCCCCCTTAGTTTCACTGTGTCCCAGCACTCCCGGTTTACAAGGCAAATATTACTGTCGACCTTGAACCCCCCAAATTACCCCTTTAACCCTAATCAATGTGTTGGGACTTACTCGCAATATCCCCCCCCCAACCCCCTCCAAAACTTGAGTTGCATGAAGGTACAGGCATCGAACAAGCATTTCAATTTGTGAGGCTGCCCTGGGCCTCAACCACTTGTTTCTTGCTGTTTCTATGTAGGGGTGCTTCCCGTTGCCACCTTGTGGGGCACCATTGGATCCCCTCTTTCCTCCAGTCCCTGCTTCCAGTGGGTCTTGGCCCCAAGTGGCAAGGCCTCTCAACCCCACAATATAGGATCCTCGGTCGATCCCAATTCTTTCTCTTCTTCATCTATCCATAGATCCCCCCCCCTGGACTCCGTTTTCCCCCCAGGATTTTCCCCAGGACCCATTCTTTTCTTTCGATATGGTAGATGTGACTTGAAGGTTTCTTTATTTTCTGGCTAGCACCCCCCCACCCATACGAATTAGCATATCCTCATGAAATCCCACCCCCTTTTCTGGATCTCCCCCCTCCCCATAATGTTTTCTTGTCCGGCATTTTCTTTGGAAAAGAGGGAAGCATTTTTTTTCCAACAACCCCTATATGTTCTTTTGGCGACGATTTTGCCACAAGATTTTTGTCCATGAATACGGCCTACATCATCCAGTACCCCCTATTCCCATACGATAAGAAGACCTGCGAAATGCAGGCAGTTCCATGGGTTGATTTGGTCAACCACCCTCCACAATTGACACCAATCCGACTCTTAAGGCTTGTTTTCCGTTTAACGTGTGAACCCTTCCCCCTAGGGTTTGCCTCTTCTCTCTTCAGTCCCCAGGAACATTTTTAGGTAGCTTGTTTTCCAGGAGCTGTGGGTTCCCCCGTGATTGGTGTCTTTTTATACTAATGATTTTCCCCCCTCTTAAGGAGTCTTGAGTTCCTATTCTCCTTTTTCAGCTAATGTCTTAATGGCTGCTCCCCGAGGGTCTTGAGAACACTGTCCCAGTTACAGACCCCCTTTGTCCTCTCGTTTCCTGCTTATCATTAAAGCTACAAGAGTAGCGACGGCCCAGCCGTTCAGGGTCACAATACCACCCAATTCGACCCCTAGGTTTCAAAGGGTATTTCGGATTTAGGGCCGGTGACCCCCCCCTACCCCATTAAAAAATCTTTCTCCCACTAGTCCCCAAGGTCATATAGAAAATCAGGTCCGTTGCACCAGTTGGGTTACGAAGGGTATTGGTTGGTGGTTTGTATACTCCCCCCCCTTTTTTGTTTCAGGGTGGGCAGGTGGTATTCCTTATGAGAGGACCCTCCCGGCCACCCCTTTGTTTTCCCCCCCCCCCAACTCCCCAGGGCTCTCTTTCACTGATTTTGACCGTATTTCTTCAAACCCCACAATAAGGTCCCTACCCCTTCTTTTAGTTTGCTCCTTCTTCACCGCCCTTCATGAACATGCATCATATCTCCTACTCCTTGGGTGTTTGACTTTCATTTGGAGAGTCCCGATCACCCAACCCCCCTGTATTTGCCCCTTTTGACCAAAATTCCCTGTAATAAGGGAAAAGATTATTCTGTTCTTTTGTTATTTTTTTTTTTTTCTTTTTGCCTTTTTATTTTTTTTTTTTTTTTTTTTTTTTTTGTGGGTCTTGTGTTTTTTTGTTTTCTGGTTGGGGGGCTTTTTTTTCTTTTTTTTTCTTTTTTTTTTTTTTTTTTCTTTTTTTTTTTTTTTCCCTTGGTTAAATCCTGGGTTGATACTTTCCTGTCTCCCCCCTACACCGAAACATCCCAGGAACCCCCTTAGAAAACCAACACAACTGACAAGCCCAAACCCCCATTAGTTTTCCTGTCCCACCTCTCCCCCCCCCCCGTATCCCCCTCCCTTAAACTTCCAGCCTCCCCTTGTTCCCTATGGGTTTATGTTTATTGTCCGTCTCCCTATTGTCATAACACCACGAACCCTCGTACCCCTCTGCCTATTGTCTCTTTCCCTAGAGCCCTTTCCTCGGTCTCTCTTTATAACGTAAATGGTCAAATATCCCTGTTCTATCACCCAGCCGAATCCCACTTGACCTTTCTCACCTGTCTCTTGCCTTCACTCAAACTATTCACTTCACCCCCCCCCAAAATTAAATCTGACGACCGCACTCACCCTTTTCTTGAATCCGGACCACACCCGAAGTTGTCCGACTTCACCATCCCCCCTGCACAAACCCTTTGTTGCTGATCCCACCCTACCCCCCCCACCCCCCTCAGTGAAGCCTCGTAACCATTCTTACCCCCTCTATGAAGTTGAAATTAGGGTATCTTGCGTCCTCATGATTTTCCAGCTCTTCCTTTTAGCTTGCCCCCCCCTTTTGTGTTGATCTTGGCTTCTTTTTCAAACACTTCCAAACCCCACTTGGACATGACCACATTATTTCTTGTCCTCTCCAAGCCACAGGTGATGGCCTGCTTCTGGATGGCTTTGTTTTTTGAACCCCCCCAGCCCGTCCAAATTTAGTCAATAAAGAAGTCCCGATCTCAGCCACCTACAGGTGGTCGTTTTTTTGGCCCCCCATATGTTATCAACCTCCTCCCTTTTTTTTTATATATTCTAATCCGCTCCTAGGTCGACCGCGGCCATCAATCTCCTTTTTCTTTTGAGGAGGCACTTGGTGACATACCCCTGGGAATCATGTTCAAATGGATGACATTTTCCTACAATGGGCCCCACCAATTTTGTCCCCAGGTCAACCCCAGCCTCTTCCTGCCCATTTGCTGACTGGCCCTCCCCTAGAAAGTCTTCCATTCCCTTCTGCACTATTTTTGTGTATTGTTTTTTTTTTTTTTTTTTTTTTTGTTTTTTAGTGGTCATGCGATTCGCCCCACAACACTGAGGAGGGTTCACAAGCTTTTTGATTTTTTGGGTTCAAGGTCTCATGCAATGTTCCTTACGGGCATTTTGGGATTTAGAAACCTGGCACTCGTTTTTCGGTTCTTTATGAGTGGTCCAACGTTTTCATTGCATGCATGAGTTCCCACATTGGTGTTAAAGATCTGTCTTTTTCCA
>Ga0179593_1476321_pt1 | contig 12093 bp, 18 predicted proteins | sample CZODoug2_1_08_16_FD_185931 | JGI IMG/M metagenome (GOLD analysis project Ga0179593, IMG submission 185931) | Vadose zone soil fungal communities from Angelo Coast Range Reserve, California, USA - CZODoug2_1_08_16fungal (PacBio error correction) | ecosystem: Environmental > Terrestrial > Soil >... | reverse complement strand
TCTTTCGAGACGTTCACCCGAACCTTCCGTTAAAGTATCAGACTCTGTCGTTTACAACCTCTGATACCCTCTTCCTGGAAGAACCTTAACCCCCACTTTTTTCGTGCCACCTCCTCCCTTTTTACCAAGAAGGTGGAGACGTTCTTTGTCCGCACAAGCCGCCGTGTTTGCTTGCCTTTTCAGCTCCTCAAGGCCCCTGGTTTAATGTCTTCCTATGCGTCTTGACACCTCCTCGAACAGGAAATTCTCCAGGACCTTAGGTCAACTTTTGTCTGATACCTAATGAATTAGACTCCCTTAAGACGCGTGCTTCAGATCCGTTCCGTCTTTGCCAGTTTTTGTTTGAGAGTGGTAGCGTTGCTTCGTAGGCCCTCACTTTCTTTGTATTTCTTGTACTGTCCAGAAGTACTTTTTTCCCCCCCCATGCTGTTTTTTTTTAAGTTGGTAGGATACGTCGACGGAGTTCGACCGCTTGGCTATTAACTTCTGATCGTCTTGTAGCCTCCCATTCTCCTAACCACTCGTGTCTGTTCCTCATCTTGTACAATCTTGAGCCGAGCCGTGCGTAATTTCTCAGGCCTGATTCCTGCTCCACTTCTTCGTCCTCCGCTAAGAGTAGACACCTCCTTTAACCCAGTTAAACCCCCACCCTTGTTTACGAAACTGGGTAGGTGCACTTTTCTTTCGTTGCCCTCTGGCGGTTGTCGAACCCCCCACCCCCCCGCAGTTTGCGGCCCTGCTGGGGAATTAGTGTAGGCACCCTCACCCTCACTCCTCTTTGTAGTTTCCTACCTGAAGCCCCAATTCTTCCCCTGAGAATTCCTCCCCCCAGGAGACAGATGTTGCTTCCCCTTTGTCTATTTTTCCCCTGTTCAAAATTATGGTGTGCTGAAGAGCTCCACGGGCCCTTTTTGCAGCAGTCCCCCCAACGTTGGAAAGTTCCTTTTTTTTGAGCCCGATACCGCTCCCCACTTCCAGGAGCTTTTCCCGGAAGTATTTCCGATAAGGTATTCACCGGAACCAGGTTGTTCCCCTCTCGCCCCGAGCCGGCCCCCTTCAAAGAACTATCATCCGGCACGGTGTTTTTCCCCCTCGTTGATGGTAAGGTATTTGAGGTTAACTTGAAGGGCATTTCGTTGACGTCGCTACCGGGTAATCGTCCCCTTTTTCCAGGTTTACTGTCCCGGCGCGCCTGCGCCCCGGTTTTTTTCTTGGTCCATGCAATTTTTTTCGCCTTTAGATTCTATTTTCCCCGTTCTTCCTCATAAATTTCTGAGCGACCCGGCCCCCCGCTTTACCCTATTTTTTTTATCCAGCTGAGTTCTCAGAGATTTCGTCCTCCGCTTTTTTCTCGGCTAAAAGCTTTTCTGCCGTCCCTGTACGCCCGTGCTTCGGTGCGGTTTTCCGGTGCAGTTGTTCTGTTCTTTTCGAGCCACTTATAACCGCCGTTACAAAAATTTTCTTTTCCACGTATTTCCACTTCCATCCTTCCCCTTAGCCACCATTGTCCCCCACGGAGATAACTGTTGTTTTTTCATCGAATGGCCTGCTTGCCCCCCTTCTATGAGACTTTCCCGCAAGTGGAGATGTTTCCTCCGGCGCATGGAGTCCTTTTTTTTTTCACCCTTTCGCCCAATTCACCATCTGATTCTCCGTCTGCTTTCTCCTTTCCGTATTGATGGATCCAATTCTACTTCCACCTTCCTCGGTATGGATATGGATGAGCCAGCACCCAATCTTTTTTTTCCATTCGCAACTCCTGGTCTTAGTAGACTTTCTATCATTTCCGGTATTCTTTTTAACTCCTATCTGCTATAAGAGGAGATCACTTTGTACTCCGCATTTTTGTCCGTTTTGCCGCCTCTCAAACTAGATTTCTAACCCAGGGTTTTCAAATCCAGACAAGGCCTGACCCCCCCCCTCCTTTTTTTCTCTAATGTTTCAGTAATTTCTTTGGTTGATAGTCTCATACTCACATTTTCCTTCGAGTCCTGTATACGAGAACGACGTATTAATGTCTAGCCCCACCTTCTTTTACGAGTTGCGCATAGGACGGACTGAGGCAGGCGAGGTTTGTGCTTTGAGGGTCTTATATCGTGGCCCGTCCTTGGAACATGCCTTTTTGAGTCAAAGTTTTCTTCCCCAATCTTTCTTCTTTTTTGAGACAAGGATCCGAGGTTTACTGCTTTCTTTTGGTACAACACCATGCCTTCCCCTCCACCCCCCCCTGCTGCAGTAGCCCACGCCCTTCGATTTTTCCAATTTTTTTTTGGTGACTAGATGTTTGTTGTTTCCTTAGATCGTTCCATATACTCTTTCTTGTTTTCCCCTGACCTCATCACTGCCAAAAGCCACCCAACCCGGCACTCCTCACCACATAACGTCCTCCGAGAATCCTGGGAGAGCCTAATTTAAATCCAGGAGCGACTCTTGAGGGCCCGCGTGTGCTCACACTATTTTGTGATTCGAGCCTATATTGCCCGGTTAGCTTCCTCCATGATTTCTTATAAATAGTTTTTTTTAATTGAATTATCGTACTTCCGTTGCCTCCTGGATCTATCCGGCCCCGGTCAGGACAACCTGGCGTGGATACCACCCTCGTATTCCTCCTTCCTCTCCAAAAAGAGCCTGCGTCTTTTCCGCGACCCTTGGCTTTCACAAGGTCGTATTCGGGGTTCCTGCTCCTGGCCAGATGTTTTTTCCTTTCTCATTTTTTTCCCAAAATGACCTTTGTAAAAAGCGTGTATCAAGCTCCTTCACGGGGTGCCCCCTTCACAGGTTTGGCCTTTTCCAGGATGAGCTTTCCTGCTGACTTTTTTTCTTTCCAGTCGCCTCATTTGGCTTCTCCCGGGACAGAGAGTCCTCTTGAGGTTGATTTGGGGGGCGCTATCTGGTTTCCCTCGCTTCTTCGCTTTATTAAAATTGTTCCCGCAGGCGCCTCTGATTCATTTTTCTTGACAGACTATTCGATAAATCAGCTCAATTGAGATTTGAAACCACCTTTTTTCCTCGTGCTGTGCCTTCCTAAGAATCCCCCACCCAGAAAATTCCCAGCTTTTTTTCATCGTTTGCCCCCCTTTTTTGGAAGGGATTTTACTTGATCTCTTACAATACGTTTGTTTTTGTTTTTATATCTCCCGTCCCACCCTTCCCCCACGTTTTGTCAGATGGCTTTTTACAAGGGACGAGCGCACGATGGGTGTTTTTCCCGATCGGCACTTCGTTCAGCTTCCATAACAAATTGGATGTTAGACGACCCCCCTGACTTACTTGATCGCCGGCTCCCTAATTGTATTTTAGAAGAGATCAGCCGATAGCTCCCCCTTAACCTGCAACTTCCCTTACTTCTCACGCTCTTACGTATTGATCCCCCCACTGAATCCCGTCTATCGGTATCACGACCTCCCTCCGTCTCCCCAGTCATAAAAATGGATTAACACTCTTTGCCGCTCCCCACGCTCATATTCTTTCCTTCTCTTCCGGGCCCCTAATCTAGCACTCCCAGTATTTCCCAGCTTCCGGCAAAAGGAAATACCGTGGGGTTCCTCCCTATCAGTCCGCAGCGTTTTCCTCAGTTCCCTTAGGTTCGTTCCTCCACGGCCTTTTATCCTTATTTTGAGGAGCTATTTAACGCTTCCGCCCGTCCCCAACTGCGCGCTCTTGAGCAAACATGGCCTTTGTAAGAGTCCCTTGGCATTATTGCTAATCCCCCTTTAATTATTGTACCCCCCAAAGAGAAATCCTTCGCCGCCGGTTGGATTTGGCATATTCGCTCCCTTATTCTATGATTCAGTCCTTTGAAGTGAAGTTTTTGATTGTCTTGTGATGTAAGTCTTTGAAACAGAGTCACAGTCCTGGTTTCCTAAGATTGACCAAAACCCCCCCGCCGAACCCCCCACCCCAAATTCACGAGGGTGCGATCCACACTTTGTATGGCCTGATTTTTTCCCACATCATTGCCTTGTCACAGTCCCGCTTATTAGTCGTGCTCGCTCCCTCCTGACATACTTTTACTGGGCCCCCACAGATTTTTATTACGTAAAATCTCCCCCAGAACACCTCGCCTGCCTCACGCGACCGTTAGCCTTGCTTTGCCCCACTCCCTGACGGCCAGGTCTTCCGTGAATGAAGCCGTTGTGTCACCTTTCTCGCCCTGAAAACTTTTCTCCCCGGTTAAGAGAACGTACCGCAGATCTGTAACTGGCTGAAAACCGAATGCATTGCACCTCGATTTCTGGTACTGAATCTATTGTTCCACCGGGAGCTTCCCCACCTTTCCCGGAGGGTATCAATTTGTGATGTAGACGCTGCTATACGCCTCTATTCTCTCAGGCTTTCCATACCATGTATGACTATTACCAGGTCAGTTTCACCCCCGATTGGGCGAGATTCAGACAATATCCTGTCCTCAGTCGTCGGTGTCAGTCTATGATCTTAAAAGATAAGATCCCCCTTTCCACCCCCCTCGGCCTTTCCTTTTATAGTCTTGGGATTTGGAAAACACTGAATTGCCGGCCAGCATTCGCCACTTCTCCTCGTCTGATTCCCCAGGTTCCTTATCAGTTTCCCCTTTTAAGCCGAATCCCCACACCATCTTCACTGTACACTCCCCCAATTGTTTGTCTGGGGTTCCTTCTTATGTGTACCCGAATATTTTTTTGAGAAAATGATTCATGAAGTTTGCGTACGACGTGGCTCTTTTAGTTCTCAAACCAAACAAACTTTGCAACTTTTACACTTTTTATTCCAAGGCTATTCACAGGTTTGATCCGCGCCAAGCGGCGCTTCTTCGCGCCCTTTTGATCAAAAATCCTTTGTGTGTTGTTTACCGTTCGCGGTGCCTTCACGGTTTAACAAATCGCGCCCGCCATACCGCGGGCCAGCGCTCCGTTTTGGAACCTCTTGTTTTTGAGAAATTCACTTTCTTTTTGCAGTCAACGAAGACGTCACTCCCGTCAATGAGACCACGCATCAAAAGTCCCCCACCGGCGACATCGACGTTATTTCCTATTGGATCGTTTGAGCGCATCCCCCACACCCCCAGGTTCTTTTTTTTTGTTTACTGTACTTCTCGGGCATCCATTTCTCCGCCAATCGACTGGCTCCTTTACAGGTGTTTGACCTTATCGTACGCTCGATCTTTTTCATCTTAGACCACCTCTGCCCGTTGCCGACTTTGGGTACTTTTCGTTTTCAAAACAAAAAACAGAGGTGACCGGTCCGCCACTTTGATCAGCGGTCACTACCTAGTCTCTGGTTGTCAAAAACACGTGTTCTCTAGTTTTAACCGTTGATTGGATTTAGCCCGCCAATATGTCCCATCACCTCATGTAGCCACATGCTTATGCCTCTTTGGGGGACCCTAGAATAGGTGAGCTCACCTTTGCGCGACGTGACCTCTTTCTTCTTTTGACAAGTTTCCTGCTTTACACCGTGGTTGTACTGGGCGCTGCGGCTGACGTTTAATCCTGTCGGTTTACAATGTTAGAAGGATTGCTCCTGCTGTTTACGTTTCTCTACCCTTGGCAAGACGGAATCCTTGGTCACTTTACTTGGGTTTCGGGCATTGTGCGTCTGACCCGATCGAGTGATCCCTTTAAGAGGAGCTGTTGCCCTTTCGAGAAGGGCGCCTCCGGGCGACATTTTTTTATTAACCTTGACGGGCGTGCCATTCAATCCGACCTTTTATCGAGCCTTGTCAATCTCTTTTATATTTCTCATATTGAACCCAGGAGGATCTACGAGGCGTGCCTGTTCGCTACGTCTTCGACCTTTGACCCAAGAATTGTAAAGAATGGGATCGGAGGTTTTCTTATTATTCGAAACGCCGGGAAAAAATGCGAATGAAGGATGCTACCCAGCATCTCAATCACCTCCCTGTGGATAGAGACTTTAAAATTTACTCCCCCCCCCGGCGGCTAAGGGATCGTCCACTTCTCAGTGGCCTTGTGAGACCTACGGATCATTTTTAAGAGTTTTTGTCGCCATGTATTAAGTCCACTCCTATGTGTTTTTAAACAATCAAGATCTATCTCTTATATAATAAGTGTTTTTGTTGCCCTACATGGCCGTAGTGTCCTCTATCTTAGTTCTATTAAGACAAAGTGTGTTTAAAGGGCACCCCTCTATCATCCTTTCCACCCTCAATTTCCTCCCCCCTTCCCTCTCCGTTCCCTTAATTCTCCCCCCTTCTCATCTTTACACATCCTACTCCCCCCTCCTAACTTTCCCTACTCCTCCCCTTCTCCTTCCCCTACCTCTACCTTCTCACCTTTCCCCGATCTTTCATTTTCCCATTGCTCCCCACCATTACCCCGCCCAACACAACCCCCCATTCTTCCGCTCCTGACCTACCCTGTTAACCCCATTCCTGCTACTCCCTCCGTTTATATACCTCACACGCACTGTCACCAATCTTTCTCGGTCTCTTTTTACCCACTCTTCTTCTACTCCCCTTCCATCCCCCCTCTTTTCTCCCATTTCCCCTCCTCCGCGTAACACGTCGATCATAATCCCCTCGCCCTGTCTTCCTTCCATACCTACTCGCCCCCTCGAATCTCGCCTGATCACTTCCCTTTTACCCAACTACAATCCGCTCCTGTTTCTCCTCCAATCATTGCTCCCATCGTTTCGATCCTCCCCCCCCTGCCGCCCCATCCCCCCCTTCCTCCCTCGCGTTCCCTACACCACTGATTACATACTCCCATTCCTTCATGTGCCTGCCTACTCTCTACCCCCCACTTTTTTCCTAATCACACACCCCCCTTACACCCCTTCGACATTCTTTTTTCCGTCCTCCTCTACTTTCCACTACCGTACACTTTCTTCACACCCTCCCTTTTCCCCTATTTCTCCCCCCCCCCCATCGAAGCCTTCTACTACACTCGTACTCGCTACCCCCGCGCCCTTATCCTCATCGGTTCCCCTCGACCTTTTGCTTCTTTACGTTTCTCACCCCCACCTCCCCCCCCCTCCTCCTTAACTGCCTAACCTCTACATCCCCGACTTTCTCTCTCCATCTCCTCCTTTTCTGTCTACCCCCTGCCGCTGATTCTCATCCTCTACTTTCAATTCCCACACCCCCCTATTTCCCCTCTTGGCCCTCCCACCCCCCTCCTTCTTTCATCGCCTCTCATTCCTCTCTCACATTCCCCTTTAATCCTTTTTCATTCCTTTTCTCCTCTCATTTTTCTACACGCCCTCCATCCTCTGTGTCCTTACCACTCTTGCCCAACTAATTTTCCCTATCTCAATCCCCAATCTCCCCTTCCCCACCTCCCCTACTCCATTGTCACAAGTCTTCCCTCTACCACCTTCCACCCCCTTTTCCCCTTACCCCTCCCTGTACCTCTTTCCCCCGTTTTCTCTTCCCCCCGCCATTCCCTGCTCGTTCGCTGCTCCCTCTCTCCATCTTGAACCCGCGCACCCTTATTCCGACCCCAACACTTACTCAACTATCTCTCCCTTTCTTGGAACTCTCGGCCTCCCTCCCCCACCCCCTTCACCGGCCCAACTCCCCACCAACCTATCCTACCCCCCCTCCTAACCTTTACATCGCCTATTTCTTCTCTAATGTCTTTCTATCCCCCCCCCAACCTCCTCACTCCTTCTTCCCCCTTCTCCAATCTCCCCTCTCCCCCATTCCCCTTTCTTCTTCCCACCTCGTCCCACCCCCTCCCTTTTTTCTACATTTCCCCCCCTCCCAGTCCCTCCCGCTCCCCTCCGCCGTTTTGCTTTCACCTCCGCCCTCTTTATCTATCTTGACTTACCTTTCTTTCCATACCCCCCTCCTCCCCGACCCTCCCCGCTTTTACCCACCTACATTCTTTTACATCATTCTCTTCTTCCCTATCTTCAATCCCCATATGCCAACGCGTTCCCACTACCTTACCTACTCCCCTCTTTCACTTTCTCCTCCATCCTCCCTCCCCCCTCCCCTCCTACTTATCCCGCTTCCCCCAGTCGACCCCCCCCCTCCCCCACTTTCCCCATCACCTTTCTCCCCGCCCCTTTTATCCCACCCTCCCCCCCCTCGGTTCTTCCTTTCTTCCCACTTACTATCCTCCCGAGCCCTCTCCTCGCCCTTCTCTACACTCTCTCCCCGCTCCTTCGCCCCTACATTTATTGATCCATACCCATCTTCTGTTACATCTCTCCCCCATGTCACCTTCCCACTGTTTTTACCCTTCCCTCCCATCGTTACCCTTTTATACAAGCACCCATTTTCTCTCCACCCCCCACTTCCCGCCCTCCCATCATCCCATCCCTCGACCCCCTCACCTCCTCCCTCTCTCCCCCCTTCCCCCCCACCCTCCTGTATGTAATCCCCCTCCCCCTCTCTATGTCTCTGCTTTCACCAGCCTTACCTGTTCTACTGCTTCCTCCCCCTCTTCTCAACCTTTCATCCTACCCGCGCCCTCCCCACATTCTTAAACCTCTACTCCTTCTCTCCTCCCCCTTCACCCCCCCACACTCCTTCTCGCTCTCCTTTTAATCTACCCTATCTCCATCTCTCCCCTTTACCTCTAACCCCTACCACTCCCCCCTTTTCCTCTCCGTATACCTTCTCTTCCACTAACCCCCCCCGACACCTCTTTTTCTCCCCCCCCCATTCCCCCCCCGTTCCCACCCATTATTCATCCCTCCCTCTCTCTTCCCCCATTATTCTTCCCTCCCGCCTTTCCTCCTCCCCCCCCCTTTCCACCATCCACATCCTCCTACTAACTCTATTTCCTACTCGTTCCTCTGCCCCTCGCCAGTTTGATCGTCCTTGTCTCCCATACTCTCCCTCAGTCCCCTATTTCTCCTAGTCCCTTCTCTTACCCCTTGTATTTCTCTCCGTCTCCCTCCATCTTAGCATGGCCTCCATTCAGTATACCTCTTCCCTGCCTCTTATCCCTCTCCCCCTTCCCTCCCCTCTCTCCACCCTCTTTCTCTTTGCCCGCCTGCCACTCCCACCTCCTCTACCCTGCGCCCTACCACCCACCTAATTTCAGCCCTTCTTCGAACGCCCCACTCGCACCCCTCCCTATTGCTTCCTCCCTTTCTCCTCTCTGTCCTTTACTCCTTCACCATCCTCCCCGTTTTCTTTCCTTTGCCTTTATTTCGACGGTTCTCACTTCGTGGCAGGGAGAACTGATGGTCGCAACACGTGCCTCTCTCTTAGGCGAGTGACAAAAAAGTCCTTGTTAACTTCTCTTAAATTAGCAAGCCCCCGTTTTTTGGGGTAAGAGCTGAGGTTATATAGCCAATCCAGCTTGTTTCTGATCTCCCTGACGACAGGGCAAATACCCCTTTTTTTTTACCCGAGACCTCCCGGTGCGACCTGAAAAGCCTACCTAATGCACCTCGCCGTCGTTCGAATTTAGATTTTTCCTCCCCCTCCTCGTCGCGCAAAATTGAGACCATGTCTTCCTAGCCGTCTTAAGTTGGTGTATGCGTCCTCCCATTCCACTTGCGCCCCATTCTACTCAGTCGGGCGAACCGTTCTTCTGTTATTTTTCTGATCACCGTTCCCAAAGAGTTTATGCCAGCACCTTGTCCTTCTATTAAGATCTCATAGTTCCAGTTTCCGCCCAAGTCGGATCAACGTATCATCGGCCCCTTCCCTCCGCCATGCCGTAACCCCCAATCGTGCACAGGCTCCGGTTTACAAAAGGCCCTTCCGCACACTCGCGACATGGCCTTCAGAAGGCCCTATGGGGCCCCTCGTGACCTTTTCCGTCAGGATTCCCCTCTTCAGCCGCTTTGCGACCAGTCAAAACGGGTTTGTAGGCTTAGCTTGACAGGCTTTCGCTTTCGCCCTTTCTTTTGGCTATCAGCACGTGGCGCTTACCACATCAAGGCAGGTGAATTCATGATTTCTTTTTGTCCTTTTCAATCTCCCCCCTGCCCCAATCGAGGGGAGGTTCGCCGAACCGTGAAACCTAACTGTTTTTGACCTTCCTAAAAAGCGTGGTTGTTACCCGTGTTCAACGTTGTCCCCCCCTCTTCAGGTCCCCCCTTGTTTGCATTTGTTGCAAGAACCTTCCCGAATTAATTGCGGGTTCCTTTTCGGCTCTCCGCCTTCTCCCCCCCCACTCGTCCCGTCTCCCGTCGTAATTGCGGACGTTTGCTCGAGAATCAGGACGCACGTTTGTAACTGCGCCTCCTCTCTCCCCCTGCATCCACTTGTCGCCGTTTTACTTGACTTTGTTAAGCTGGCTTCGGGACCCCCCCCTTTACTTGAATTTCCGTCTGTCGTTTATTCCTTTCCTACCAGGGCATCTTCGTTGCCTCCTGATGCCCGAGCGCGTGCGGTTTCTAATGCGTATTCTGATGATTTCCTTATCATCGACCGTTAGTCCCGTTCCACCCTCTGCCCCACCGGATTATCAGGCGGAGAAGATCGCGCGATTTTGCCGTATCCAAGCGTTCGCCGTTCTCCCTGTAAGCCGTGCGGACCGAGTTGCAGTGGTCCGGTGCGTTTTTTTTTTTTTTCTCTGCCCCCTTTATTACGCCCCGATCATCAGAAGTTTTTCCGTGGCATGCCAATGCCCAGAATTCCCAGTTGCCCCCCCCCCACCCCCCCCTTTTTTTATTGTCACTTTCTGTAGATAAAACTTTGTTCTCTGATATGCGGCTTTTAGAGACCTTCAAGCCTGGGTTGCACGATCCGGCGCTCTTTTTGTGACATCAGTTTCTTCCCCATAAGATATGCCGCCTTCCTTTCCGTTCTTTCGGCCTTCTTTTTTTTTTTACATCACTTCCCGACGCTGATTCCCGCTTTTGGGCGTGAGCCCTACACCAATTCCTTGGTTGAGGAATCAGGGTGCGTAGTGTGTCAGAAAGGGTCTCGTCGGATTGAAAACTAGCGCCCCTACAAAGTTGGACTTTCCTCCCCCTCTCTTTTCTAATCCTGACTTTTGCTTTTGGCCCGCCCCTTGCCCCCCTAGATTTCGCCCTGGGACCACCTTCGTTTCGCTAAGTCAAGATTCTTGTGTCGGGATCGGTAGTCCCTTACGAAAATTTGTATTCTGAGATGTTGAGCGCCCTGTTAGCGGAGCCGGCGTCATGCGTGGGAAGGAGCATCGGCTTCCCTTTGCCGTTCGGCCGTTAGTGTGGTGCGGTGTGATCTTGGTCACGGAACTCCTGACTCAGCTTGGCTTCCTCTTTTTCTAAAAGCGTCTTCTCGAGCTATCAGGGACTCAGCGGCTGGCCTGCATGATGTGGGCCCCCTGCTTCCCCGAAACCCCACTTTTTAATTCACATCTCGATTGCAGGTTGTTGGTTCGCGATGTGGTTATACTCGATTGCAGTTTTGACTCTTGGGTTTCCCGCGACCTTCTCCCCCCCACCATGCCCCACTACCCCCCACTCCCCCCTCTCACCCAATACCCTTCAGATCGATAATGGGATCGAATATGACCATCCATCGCCGGCGACCTCTGCCGGTGGCGCGTGCGTGCTTTACAACTTGTGTCGTAATTTCTTGCCTTAAGCTTTCCTCCCCCTGGATTGTCCACTGGACTTTCATAGAGCCCATTTTTTTTTGTCTTCGTGAGACTTGAAGGTACCTTCCCCTTTCTCCGGCGGCGATATCACCCGTGGGATACCATCTGGAGGCGCCGCCCAGGCTAAGCAGTGCGGCTTTCCTGGCGAACGGCCGACCACGTCCTTATTACTGGGGCAATTGCGCGGGGCCAGGTCGTTAGCCCCCGCCAACGCAATCCAGGCAAACTATTGAGTTTGTGTCTTTTACGCCACATCCCTCCTCCCCAAGGTTCCCCGGGCCCGGTTTTTGTCCGGTGGAGCTTTCTCATTTCGCTGATCACCCTGCCCCGGCGAGTGCGCCTGTGGATCTCATTCCTCACGAGCGTGCTCCTTATACTCAACCCTTTTCCTTTTACTACTTTTTTCCGCCTATACTGGGGCTCGCCTTATTCGCGCCGACCTTCTGCGCAAGCATGACGATCTCTCCGTCAGAGGCGAATCTGTATGTGAGCTACAATCCCTTGTCTATATTGACACACCCCCCTCCATTTTGCTTCCCCCCCTTTCAGCCCCTGACAAAAGCCCATTCTAAAGTTGTTACTCTGGAGGGCCAGGATTGTT
>Ga0179593_1419127_pt1 | contig 12093 bp, 21 predicted proteins | sample CZODoug2_1_08_16_FD_185931 | JGI IMG/M metagenome (GOLD analysis project Ga0179593, IMG submission 185931) | Vadose zone soil fungal communities from Angelo Coast Range Reserve, California, USA - CZODoug2_1_08_16fungal (PacBio error correction) | ecosystem: Environmental > Terrestrial > Soil >... | reverse complement strand
CCCTTTTTTCTTTTTTGGGGGCGCAGGTTTCCCCGCGGGCCTGTGTCCAGGGCCTTTGTCTCTTTCTCTTCTTTTTTGGGGGGTGTCGAGGGGGTGGGGGGGGGCGGGGGGGGCTTTTTTTAGGCATTCCCTAGTTCGGTTTGTTAAGGGGGTTTCTATTTTGCCACATTCGGGGGGGGTGTTTCCGAAGGGGCCCTTTTTTGTTCACCCGTTTCCATTCCACTCCTGGGTGAAAGGTTTGTGAATCCCCGGGGCTTGTCCCTGGGGGGGTTTCCCCCAACCCTGATTTGTTGGGGGGGTGTAGTGGTGTTTTTTGTTGTTTGGTGTTTTTTTTTTTTTTTTTTTTTTTTTCTGCCAATCCACATAAATATCGGTGGGTGATCTTTTTTCTTGATTTTATCAGTGCGTCCATTTCTGGGACTCTCCCCCTTATTTTGCAGAAGCCCCTCCAAAGAAATCAGTTTTTTTTTTGTTCTTTCATTCTGAGGTACACACAAGATTTTCTTTTTTGTGTCAACTCTTCCCCCCATTTTTGTTTTTTTCCCCAACACTTTTGCCCCGATTTCCAGTGAAACAGGTTCTCCCTTTCCACTTTTTTTTTTTTTTTTTTTTTGATTGAGGTCAGTTTCTTTTTTTTTCCCCCCCTTCGCTTTTACCTGTCATGTCCTTTTTATTTTGTACCCCTGAAACATAACCCGACCCCCCTCTTCTATGGGTTTCCCTTTGATCTGACAGTTGTCAAGTCTTGTACCCTCGGTCTTCAATCCCGGCTCGTCCCCCCCACCAATTTGTTCCCTTCCCGTTCCTTTTTTTTTTTTTTTTTTGTATGCTCCCCTTCCTTCCCCATTTTGTACCCATGCACCGGACCGTTTTTGCTGGCGCCCAATTTCCCCCCTGCGTATCTTCTTTGAAACCATTATCATTTCATCCCCCACTAAACTTGCTTTACCTTCGGGGGTTTCCCTTATTTTTCCCCCCAACAGCTGGGTCTGACAGCTCCGTTATCTCTATTTTTTTTTCCCTTTGGAATTGTTGTTTTCTTCCTATTTTCACGTTTTGCTTCGAAACCATGACTGCCCCTTTTTAGTTATGACGTCCCCATTCATTCCTGGTATTGAATCAGGTTGGTCTGGGACCCAGAGATTCCGTTTTTTGCCCGATTTCCTTTTCAGGTTTTTTCTCTTTGGATCCCTTTCCCTCTTAGTTTACTTGAGTTGAAGGCCCTTTTCTAATGTTGCAATCGGATGTATCTCTAGTGTTTTTCACCCAAGGTTTGTCCATGGACTGACATTTTTTGCAGGCGGGCATTTTGCCTCTTGGTCCTCTCGGCTCTTTGGCCCCTTTTTTTGTTTGAATTCCCGTATACCGTTTTTCTTCCCCCTTTCCCGTTTCCTGTTGAAAACACCACCAGTTCCTTCCCCTAGCTCCCCTTTTCTGACCGTTCTGTTTTTTTTTTTTTTTTTTTTTTTTTTTTTTTTTTTTTTTTTTTTGGGTTGAGGGATTTTTCTTTATTGTTGGCTTGTTAGGCCCACTCTCCGTAGATTCCCCTTTCACCCCTCCCTACCCTGCCTCCTACCACCCCCCCCCCTATAAGTTTTTTTTTTTTTTTTTTTTTTTTTTTTTTTTCTGTAGATAGGCTCGTTTGCATGCCCACCCACCACCAGACTGTGCTTGAAGCAGAGGTCTTCCCATTGAGTACCTGTAATAAGACTTTCAATGTTGAAATCTTGAGACAGGCTCTTTCTTGACGACTGTCGCTTACTTCTATACTTTCCTCAACCTGTTTCCAAAACCCTCTTTTTTTCTTGCTTCCCAGTGTTTTTCCCCCAATTTTTTCTTTTTTTTGCTCCAGGCCAATTTAGGTCTGTGTATACCACTTCCCCCCTTTTGATAATTTTTTCAGGTTTAGCCCACACAGATTTGCCTTTTGTGTCCTTTTTTTTCTTATTAGGAGGGGAGTGGTCCTATACACACCACCCAGAGAAGTCTGACTAGTTGAATCTTTCCTGCCCACTCCTTTTTGATTCCATTCCTGGGTTTTTTTTTTTTGGCTTCCCCATTCCTGTATAAGCGTCTTTCCCCCTCCCTAGTGTAAAAAAAGTTTTTGTCTCTTTTTCATGGCTTTCGTGTCTTCCCACGCGTTTTTTCCTCCAGTACAGTTCAATTCCTGCCTGTACCTTCTTTTCGTGTTTTTCGTCTTTCCTTTTTTTCTCCTTTTTAACGTTCCATGCCCCTCATGGCCGCGTCCCCCCCCCCCTTCAGAGCCTTTACCAACTTGTTGTCGCCGCCGACGACTTTTTTATTCCTTGTCACCCGATTTTTGGCCCCGTGAAAATTACCTGGTCTGTTTTTTTAATTCATTCGTGTCTGAGGTGACATCAAACCTTTCAAGGCAAGCCACAGGCTTCTATTATCTTATATTGCCACAGCTTAGAAATCTTCTTGAATTTCCCTCTCTTCTGGTTTTTTTTTTGTTTTTCAACTTGTCCTTTTCAAACAATTCCACTGATTTTCTCTTTTTAGAAAGTTGCCTTTTAAAATTATTCCTACATACCCTTTTCCTTTCCCCATTTTGGATGGGACCGTTGTTGTCCAAACCTTGCTTGTTTTTCTTAGTCCATAACATAGTCTGAATCATCCTCACCAACCAATTTGTTTCTTACTATGTAAATGTTCCCCCCAGATCTTCCGACTCTTCCCCTATTACCCCCTCTTTTATTTACTTTTCCTCATCGGCCCCCCCATGGACCTCTGTTGTCTGACAAGATTCCTTTCACGTATTTCTTGGGATTCACTTCCCAACGAAAGTCTTTTTCCAAATACCATTGTAAACCCAAACCGCAGGGTTGTTTATGGTCACACCTTGCTTTTCCCGTAGGATTTTTTTTTTTTTTTTTTTTTCGTGGTGCTAGTGACGACTTTGATTCTTTAGTTTCCCCACACTACTTTCTTTTTCCCCCCTTTTTGTTGGTTTTATGGATCCTTTTCTTGTTTGTGCTACCCCCCCTTCCTTTCCCTTCAATTATGTCCAAAACCCTCTTATTGACCCACCCTTTTTTTTGAAGACCATCGGACCCCCCCCCCTTTTTCCCTCTTTTTCGTGCTTTTTCTCAGTTTTTCTTTCTCACCCATCTTTTTTTTCGGGTTTCCTTTCTCGAATGTGGACAGTTTTCCTACCGCGCTTCCTTATCTCTTCTCTCTTACTTAGTCCGACCTCCATTTTTTTTCTCTTGCGTTATTTTTTTTCCGCGACCACCGCCCAACTTCTGTGTTTCAAGCCTGGTTTTTTCTCCATTTTATGGTATGTCTGCCTCCCTTATTATACAACGGCTCCACTCTCCCCCTTTCTTGCTGCCATTTTTTTCCTCAGTGAACACGCGCACATTTTCTTTTCCTTATTCGTCCTACTGGTTCCCTTTTCCTCCTTTTTTTCATTTTGAGTGCCTTCTGATTTCTCAATCCCCAGAATATGAACCTCTTTTCAAGTTTTCGTCCCCCCTTTTCCTCACACACCGTTCCGGTAGCGGTCCCTGACCAATTTCTCAGGTGGGATGGTGTTCCTTTCCCGTTTGTTCTTTTTCCACGTCTTAAACCCAAGAGTACAGATTCCTTCTCCTTCTGAAAAGGGTTCCCTTCTGAATCACCGAGTTTGCCTCTCATTGACTTTCTGTGCGGTCGCAGACGTATACAAGATTGTCTTTTTGCTCCCCCCCCTCACTGCGTTTTGTGATGTTGCAACCTTTCCATACTTCCTTCAAATGGATCCTTTTTCCTTCCTACCCTTTACACTTGGTCTTGTATCCCCATCGATCCGTTTTCGGGGAATACAATTCCTTTTTTTCCTTGGCCGGTGGCATGTTCTTGGGTTTTTTGCCCATTGGTGCTCACTTCTTTTTCATAAGAGCGAGATGGCCATTTCACTGGTGACCGTTTTTCCCCAGTGCCTACATGGTTTTTATATCTATGTTTTTGTAAACTCCCCCTAAAATAGAGGCCAGTCCTTCCCCTCCTTCACCCCACCGAACTTCGCCGTGTCGTAGAGTCCTATTCTTTTTCTTCCCCGCTTATTGAGGTCGTATTTCTTTTCCTGTCCATTAAGCTTTTTCCACGTTGGTCCCCTTCCTATCTTTTTTAAACCCCCCCCCCTTACCTTATGCCCCCGGGTCGCGGCATTTCCCATGACCCCGCTGTTGGCAACTCTTTTTTCCCTTAGAGGCAGCTACTTAAAAAAACTATCCAGGCGGTCTCCCAGGAGGCCCCGGCGGCTTTGGCCTAGCGATAGCCTCCCGTTCTCAGGATGGCCTCCTCCTTTGTTATTTTCGTGAGACATCCAGACACCCCCTTACAAAGTACCCTCATTCAGGGTTTCTTAGAGGTCATCTCTTTTGTTACTTCCCTTTTTTTCCAGTACTCTAGGGTCCCCTCTTTTTCCCTTATAAATGTCCTCATTTTTCTATAGCACTCTTGGTTTCCCTTGTAAAAGCAGCTGCTTTTCCTTTTTTTTGGCACCCCCTTCATGGGTCATTCTACCTCTGTTCCTCTTGGTACCGCTTTCTCCCCCCTTCTTTTTTTTAGCTGCCCCTTTTTGCCCCGACCCCAAAATTCTTTCCTGGTTCTGTCAAGTTTCCCCCCACCCAGTATCACTTTCATGTACCTCACTTCCTCCCTAGTGTGAATCTCCCATCCCTTTCCTGGCCCGGTGTTTGCTTGTTGTTTGCTGCAACCAACTCCAACTTTTTTTGTCCCCCTCCCCCCTATGTAGAAAATTTTGGTTCTTTTTTATTTTTTTTTTTTTTTCTTCACCTCACCCCGTGAAGGCCCCCCACTTTCTTCCCATTTACGGACACCAGAGCATCTTATGTTCTTTGTCATTTCCACACACCTTACTTCCCACTCCTCTTTATCCACTCCTTTTTTGGTTGATTCCAGTCGGACTTTTTGTACAACACATAAATCTCCCTTTGTCCGTTGGGATATTATTCTCCTTAGCTTCTGGGACTCGACTCCTTATTTTTCAGGAAATTTCCCCACACTCACTGACATTCGTTTTTTTCTTTCCTTTTGTCTTTCCCCACAAAATCTCGGATTTTGTGTCCCCAGTGACACACCCTTGCTCTTTTGGGAACAGATTTTTTCACACGATAAGGTGGGGTAATTTTAGTCTTTGACCAATTTTTTTTATTTTACTTCCTTTGTGCCCTTGAAAACTCCCCGGACCTGGCTTCTTGGTATTGCTATACACAGAGTTAACCTTGCTTTTCAAGACCGTTGCCATTTGGTAGCCCAGGCAACTCAAGAAGTTAGTCTCCTTCCGGAATTTTTCCCCAGAAGCACCCGCCCCCTCCCCGGCACACTTTGCCAAACTAATTTATTTTCGATTCTTTCATTCGCAACCACATTCTCCCTTTTGGCCTAAACTTGCTGACCCTGAGTATTTACACCCCCTGATTGTCTTTCCCCATACCCCACAAGTTCTGACCCTTTTCTATCCGCTTTTGTTTCGTCCGTTTTTTTCCTTTTTTGTGGTACGTTTTTTTTTTTTGACCGATTTTTTCTTCTCCACCAACCCACTTCCTTGTTAGGCCATCCTTCTCCTTTTGAGCCAGGTGGTGTCCAACTTATCCTTTTGCTCCTCATAATTTTTTTGTCGACTTCCTGGTTTTGTTTTTTGTTTTTTTTCCTTGCTTATTGCATCTTACCTGTTACCCCCGCTTTTGTAACTTTTCTGCCATTGTCAATTTGTTTTGTTTACCATGCCGCGATTTAGAATAGGGGTTTTTTATTGACCTCTGGGCCTCTCCTGGATCCAAACTTTGTTTAAGCGTTTGTTCTTCTATCCCGAATTCAATTATCCGCTTTAGGACCAAATCCCAACAAACCCCGCTTATTATCCGACCAATGTCTATGTTGTTTTCTTCCTGCGTCAGTTTTGACTTTTTATTGTGCCAATGTTCATAACTTCCTAGTGACTGAGCAAGTTTTTTTTTGAACACCCACATCGTCTCGTCCTTTTTTTTTCTTATTACCAGGCGATGATATGTGTAATGACCGTAAGACTGAGTGTGAATTTTCTATAATTGGCAAGGATAGTCTTACGAGGTGCATACAACACCTTGTTCCAAACCGCCCCCTCGTAAGTACGTCGTCCCGGATCTTTTTTCCCCACGTCCACCCTTTTTTTTTGTACACAAGTTTTTTTTCATCATTGCTTGGAAACCCAAAGAGCTCTTTGCCTGTGAAACCTGGGATATGTCTGAATCAAACCAGACTGCATGGTTGATTGTGCTAGTTTGGCGTTGTAGAACTTTTCCCCCTTTATTCTGCCTCGTCCCCGCCCCTTCAAGTTGCTGGTTTCAATTGCAACTGTTCTTGTTCCCACTTCCTGACCACCCCTTTAAATTGAGTACCTTCGTAACTGTACGCGTGTTTTCTTTATCGACCCCTTTTCAGGTTTTACCCTCCGGGCCCATTTCCCCCCAGCTCTCATTTTTTGTCATACGATTGTTTTTCCGGAACTTCCCTTGGTCTTCCCCCTACGATTGCTTTTCCTTTCTTTTTTTTTTTTTGGGAGATGCGACCAAGCAGGGTCCACCCCTCATCCACTCCCCACACTGTTTGCTCTTTCCTTTCGCATGGCCTTGTTCAGAAGCCCATCGAGAGTCGGGCCCTCTTTGCCCCGGTGCTGATTGGTATTCAAGGCAGAGTTTAAACTTTTATGCTTTCATTAGCTCCACTTTTTTTTGCAGTTTTTGGGAACTTTTTTTTGCTAATCGATAAATTTTATGCTTCCAAAACCTCCCTTTTTTAATGTCCCGCGTCAGCACACCCCTCTTGTGGCTTGTCTTTTTTCGTACACTCCACTTTAGGAAGCATTCATCTTTCTTCCTTTCCTCTTCCAGGAATTTTTTGAGCTCTTCTGGACCTTGCTCCTTCCTTCCAAACTTTTTCCCCCCCGATGCGGACACCAGCCTCTTCTCTGTTGGTACCGACCAGCCAGACGGACCTCCTTTCCCCCTTATGCAACGGCTTCCACGGGCATGGTGGAATCCCCCATTGTGTAATCTCTTAGAAGTGGCTAGCTATTCGATTTCCTATGACTTCTTCTCAACCAACTCCCCAAACACATTTTACATCTCCTCTTTTCCTCACCCCTTTTTGTTTGTTGTTTTTGTCTGTCTCGATTTTTTCTTTTGTGTATACTCGCCCCTTTCCTTCTTCTCGCCAACTATTTTCCACCCCCCTTCCCCTGCCAATGTTGGTCACCCCTTTTAATAGTGATGCCTTTTTCCGTCTGTCTCCCAACATGTTTTCTATTTCCGATTCGTCCCTTTGACTGTAGCCCGGTCCTAATGATTGCGTCGCTCCTTTCTTGTTTCCCTCTTTTAAGAATACATTGTTTTGTATGGATTGATTAGCTATGTATTACCTCCTCCACAACAACATATGGTTTTTCACGTCACTTTTTAAACATTAATTTTTTATGTGTTAGATATTACTTCCGTCCAACAGGGCGGTCCCTTTTGATGCCTTCTTCAACATTTTTACCTCCCGCCCCTCTGACTGCCCCCAACGATTTTTTTCCTTCCAGATGTGTTTGCTCTTATATCCTGTTTCTTTTCCCTGATTGCGCCCCCACTCTATGGACTACCTTTCCTCGGACCCCGTTTTCACAAGTCTTTCGTCCATGGTTGTACAAAGTATCTGTTTTGCCTTTGGTGGCGTGTCCACGTTCTTTTAGGTAAAACCCCCCCTCTTACAAAGCCGCTTCCTGACCCGTCCTTTGTCTTACACGCTTTTCACCCCCCCCGGTGCTCTCCAGCATTTACCCTTTTTGAGGGGGCCCTTTTCTAAATTTTTTTTCTCCCCCCCCTTTCCCGCGCTTTTGAGGCAAGCCCCCCCTTCCCCCCCCGTAAAGGCCCAACTTTGGTTTTCTAATTCTTTCCCCCTGTTTTTTTTGTACACCACTCTCCCTTGCCTGGTTTCTACCAACGTCCTTTCCCTCTTTTTGGCCGTTCGTGGGTTGGTCCACCTTTTTTTTGTTCTCCCTCGTCTCGAGTGGTCCCTTTTCACATGGCCCCTTTTTTCCGCTTCTCGAATGGTATCTGCTCCATCTCCTGTGAGTACCTGGCCCTTTTTTTTTTTTCTTATGCCCTGGTCAGAAAGACAAAAGTGACTCTTTCTTCTCCCTAACCAGCCCTGGCCTCCTACATCTCCCGGGGGTTCCCCTCTTTTCTTCCCTCTTTCCCACGCATTCCCTTCTTGTCCCCTTCCTCGTCCGAACAGTTTCCCATCCTTTGCTCTCCCCCGTCTCTTCTCTTTCCTCCCCTGCACCATACTTCCTCGCCCCGCCTTCCCCTCCCTCTTCATCCCTTCCCCTCTCCTTTTCTTGTGCTTCACTCCAAACCCGCTTTCATACGCTCCTTTTCTCCTTACCGTTTCTATAATCCCTTTTTCCTGCTCCTCCCACGCGTCCTTCGTACTCTTACAACCTGCTTCCTCCTTCTTTATCTCACCGCCCTTACCTCATACACTCTTTTCCTATCCCGCCACTCACTGCTCTTCCTATTGTTACTTATTTCTCTCCTCCAGCTTCCGGCCTCCCGCTCTCCCCCCAACCCTCCTTTCTCCCCGTGTCGCTGTACGTCCTAAGTTCTTTCAGCCCTAGGTCTCCGGTCCTATCAAAAGTTTCCTTTTTTCAATGGTCCTTTCCCGATGTCCCCCCGACGCACATGACCCTTCTGGCACCCCCTTTCTTGCTTACACACCTTTCTGAACCTTTCTGTATTCCCTGTTTAGAGGCCCCTTTTTTTTCCCTTACAAGCCACTGAGTTTTTCCAAAACCAATGCTTCTGCCCGGCGCTTCTTTCTGTTCCCCCTCCTTTCCTTCTTGGCTATTTTCGAAGTCAGTTGGGGCCTTGAACTCTGACGACCCCCCCTGTGACCACCCCCCAATTAAACAGTTTTTTTTTTACCACGTCCCACTTTCGTTGATGGTCATCATCTGTTTTTTGGGTTTTTGCGTTACGAATTTTCAGTGGTCCGTTGTCTTGATGCACATTTTTCTCATTTTTGACTTATATCGCACTTTTTTTCTTGGTAGTTGCCACTTTAGGCCTTTTCGTTTAAAAACAATCCGAGGCTACCGTAGGATGGTTCCACTTTTTTAGCGCTTATTATTTTCATGTTTTCCCCCCTTTTTACGCCCTTGCCATATCCGTTTTTTTTTTTCAAATTTTTCTAACTTGAAAGGACCGAATCTCTTGTCCCCCCCCAAGCCCCCCACTTTTTACTTTCCCTTCCTTTTCTTTTCCCCCCTGTGCACGATGTTTTTTTTATGGGGAAGAAGTTCCACCAATCCCCCGCAATTGTGTTTCCCTCCCATCTTCCTCCCTTTCGAATTCTTTCAGGTGGCTCATTTTTGCCTTTTTCCCCCATATTTTTTTCGGTGTACACCACAATTTGGTTAGAGCACTATTGACCCCTTCAAAATTGAGGTCTTTTACCCCCGTTTGACCCCCTTCACAAAGAACTTGCAACGTCCATTACCGTTTGTTGTTGTTCGTGACGAGAGTAAGGGTTTTTTTTTTACCTGGCCCCCGACGCATGAAACATCATTCGTTGTGGTCCGGTGGGATTACTTTTTACTCCCTTTGCACGTCCCTTGGGGACTTTTCCCTGGAACTATTATTGAAGTTACAAGAACGTCCCAACAACTCACGGCTGTCGAAAAGGTCACTAATTATTTGAAGAAAACACCTCCACTTAAGAACTTTTTTTTTTTTAGAGATGTTTGATTGGCCCACCACAAGTCTTTGTGTGTTGGACCCCATTCCCCCGACAAACCTGCCCCCTTGAACCATTTTTTCTTCTAATTCACACGTGCTTTACTGGGCAGGTTGCCACTTTTTGTACATTCTACCTTTCCTGTCGACTGTCCCTGTTGCTTAGTTTTTTTCCTTTCCCCCCTTGTGCCCAGACCCCCCGGCACGGACCGATTTTCTTTTCCCTTATATTTGGAAAAAACCCGAAAAAACAGTTCACCTTTTGTTTCCCTTTTTTTTTTTCCGATAATCCCTTTGAGCCGTCACCAAGGTTTTTTTTTTGCACCTCCGGCCCCATTTCGCATCCTTCACCTTTTTACCCACGTTTGACCGCTTTGGCTGATGTTACCCCCCCCAATACCATGTTGTCCGTCTTTTATATTTAAACCGACCCCCCCCAGGAGAATGGAGCTTGCCCCAGACTGTAATTGACTGAGTATCCCCCATACCCTTTTGGTGTTTTAATTGCAATAATGAATCGCACACCACCCGAGTTCCACTTCTTGAGGCTTGAAATTTCTTTTTCTTTTGTTTGAATTGGTTTGTTTTTTCCTGATCAGCTTCGAACAATTTCCACTCCCCACCCCACTCTTCTTTTTTACATAATAGGTCCTGGGTTCTTGATACGAGATTTATATTTTTTTCCCTTCGCTCCTCTTTTTGCAGATTTTCTTTTTTTTTCCCTTCATTCTTTTTTGTTGAGATTTACCAGGACATGCCCCTACCGACCTGTCACCAACTATTGCCCCATCTACCCCCGCTTGTGGCAAGTTGCTTTTATTACCATCCCGTGTGCAGAAGGTTTCTTGCTCTGGGGTTTATTTCGGGTCCAAGCCCAAATTTGCGCTACTGTTTTCCTTTCCTTACATTATATTTTGCCTAGTCCAATACTCTTGTTTCGACCACCCTTAGGGGCTACCTAGGACCCCCCCTGTTTTCAGCGTTTCGTGTGTTATTGCTTGATTCTTCATTTTCCAGGGCCATAATTTATTGACGGTTTGCTCTTTTTTGTCCAAAACCCCAACCACATCGATCCTGTTTCCTATGGCTCCCATGTTTCTTTCTGACCCCTCCCACTGTTTTTTGGAAATGACCTTTCTTTTCTTCCTTTTTTCTTTTGTTTTAATTTGCTTTGCCCCCCCCCCATGTCCCCACCCAACATCCGTCCGCAAATTTCCATGGTTTTTCCTCCCCCTTTTGCACTTGGCCTCCAGTGTTCCCCCCCATGTTCCCTTATATCGGAGTTTTCCCCCACCCCCCCGATTTGTTTTTGTTCTACTTGGGAGGTCTTTTCCCCCAAGCGCTTTTTTTAGGTTGTGTTTTTTTTATATTAGGAGCAATGCCATTTTTATTCCCCCACCTGCGGCGTTACCCTTCCCAGTTTTCAATTGCTGGATTTCTAATCTGCACCCGGGGCTTTCCAACATCTGTTACTTTCCCCCGTTGACCCAAGTTCAAGGAGTCCAAGTCTTTTTCCCCCCCCACTCTTTTTTTCCGCTATCAGCGTGTAACTTTTTTTTTCCCCCGCCACGCACGATTTCCCCCTCCATAATTTTGTCACAGTTTTTTTTTTTGACGTTCCTCCGTTTCCCCCTTGTCATGTTTTCCCCCCCAACGTGGGACCCCCCCCGCCCCCTTTTCGACCTCTTTTGTTTGCCTCCTTGGATGCGACCATCTCTTTTTTTTCACGTTCCCTTTTTTTTTGAATGGCCCCCCCCACCTCCTAGTCCAAATTCGATTGCAGTCCACCCTCGGGTTTGGTCGTTTTTTTCTGTTTTTCTGCTGTACTGGGCCCTGTAACCCCTGGAGTTTTTCCCCCCCCCCCCCTCTGATTTTTTTTCCCCTTAAGTAAGTACGTAACATTGTAGCCCTCCTCTTTTGTAGCGTGTTCGGTTACCGGTTGTTTCTTAAATTAATGTCCGCGGAAATAAACAGCAATTTTAAATTGCCCTGATGGGCATTCCCCCCCCCTCATTGGGGCTTTTTCTTCGTCAAAACCCCCTCTGTCCCCCCAAGTTCTCCCCCCCCTTATTCCCACTTGTAGTCAGTATTTAGAATAGCTCGTAAGATTCGATCATCAGGCCTTTTGTTCCTTTCCCCCTTTCCCCATCTCTCTTTTCATAGACTCGTTTTTCTCCTTGTTCCCCTGTCAACTATTCCCCCTTTCCATGGTGGCACGATTGGTCCACGTCCCCCACTTTGTGTTTTCCAAATTCGAGCTTTTGCTATTGACGATTCGAATTTTTCAGGCGACCCCCCCCCCCCCCAAGGA
>Ga0179593_1365818_pt1 | contig 12093 bp, 18 predicted proteins | sample CZODoug2_1_08_16_FD_185931 | JGI IMG/M metagenome (GOLD analysis project Ga0179593, IMG submission 185931) | Vadose zone soil fungal communities from Angelo Coast Range Reserve, California, USA - CZODoug2_1_08_16fungal (PacBio error correction) | ecosystem: Environmental > Terrestrial > Soil >... | reverse complement strand
CTGGATGTGGAGATTTTCTCCTCCTGTTCCCTTGGAGAGTTATCTCTTATTTCTCTTTTCAAGTTCCAACCCTCCTTCTATCCTTTTTTCGCTAGGCGGAAACTTCTTTTTTTGAACTTTGTTTCCCTTACTTTTTTCCCTCCAGGCGTTCGGATGGTGATTTCCCCTGTCCAGGTCGGTCGGCCCGTTCCGGACCTTGTTCCCTGGTCCGAGGCGCACTCTGCTTGACTTGACTTAGGATCCCCAAGAGAGCATGACTTTCTGAGATGATCCGGCTGGTCCCTGCCGGGCGGGTCGTTCATTGTTAATCATTTACTGTTCACCTTTCCCCTCCCCCGTGAAAATTTACTTTTTCGTTTTCAGTTCCCCAGTGCTCCCCCCCCCCCCAATGAGAGGTAGAGATGTTCACCCGCCGAGCGATCCGCCAGCTCCCTCCTAACTACCTTTGCCCGGACGTCTCCCTTGTTCACTTTTGACCGCCGTTATGACCAGGCAACGGCATCCGCCCGGTCCCTGCTTTTGGCTGGAGGAACCCCCTCTGTTCCGAGCATTTCAGCTCGTCCTATCTTCTCTGACACAGGTGGCGCCGTATCCTTGTCCGGCTTATGCGTACCTCCTTCTTCACTTGCTGCTTCCTGTCCCATTTCCGCGTTTTCCCCCTGTCTCCCCCCTCCTTTCTTGACCTATTTGTTCAGCATAGCCCCCGCACGGTAGCCACGCCAGTCCGCTGCCTTTTTATCAGGATCACTTATTTCCTCTCCTTCCTCCTGCCGGAGGGTTGCGGCCCCTCTTCCAACGAAGCGCTGACCTCTCACGGGAACTCCCAGAGTACTCCATGCCTCTTTTTTTTACAGCTTAAACCGCGACTCCCTTCTCTCCTTTCCCTGAGTATTTCAGACTTTTCCGATTGAAGAGCGTAGGTTGAACTCGATCGAATATACCCCTTGTTATCGCCCAACCCTATCCTTTGCCCGATTCTTTTTCAGCCTTCTACCACTCTAGAAAGTATTCCCCTTTTTAGAGTAAGGGATCGCGAAGTGAAGTCGGATGCCGCCTTCTTTTAATCCGCCTTTCATGTTATTTCTGCCCCCACGTCAGGTAGGAACTGTCCTATTAGGCGGTTTATTGGTTTTGCAGTTTGGTCTAGTCGTGTTGGCTTTCTTTTTCTGTTCCCTCTTACGAGTCATTCTTGTATAGATTTCGATCCGGGCCCTTCCCTGACAGTCCGCTATGAAGGACTGTACCGGGGTCTTCCTCGACCTCCTTCTCGCTAGCTTTTTTTTTTACTCTGGTTCCCCCTACACTTCTAGACTTTCTTCCCTCGCCAGGAAGTTTCAATCTTTCTCCTCGGTGGAGATCCCCAGCAGGTTCGGCTTTTGACCGAGCCATGGTTTTGACAGCACGGGTTCGCTTCCCTCTCTCTTATGTCCTTCTCTTTGAATTTTTTCTCTTTTTCTTCATTGTTCTCTTGCCCATCTATATTACGTTGCCCCATTCGTCCCGCAATTCGAGTACCCCAACCATTGCCCTACGTTTTGAGCACCCTGTAGAAACTCCTGGGTCCCCTCTTCTCCCAGCTCTTTGTCAATTTCTCCCCACACCTGGTGCTCCACGAACCCAGAGTTCACCCCGGTCTCGAGGAACTCATCGTTCTTGCAGAATCCCCTTTTTGCACTTCTCTTTTTTTCCACGTTCTTCCCCCTTTTCCCTTTCTCTTTTGATTGAGCGGTCGATCGAACGTAGAATTCAGCCCCCCCGTCCTTCGAGGCGCCCTTTCCCGCTCTGCCCAGAGGTTAGGTTTGACACCTTTATCTCTCACGACCTTATGGCTTTTTGGTTTTCTTCCCTCACCTCTTTTCGAGATACTTCTTCGTGTTTTACTGGTGACTGACGAGTTTCTTATTTCTCACGTGTCCCAACTCACCCGATATCGAACTCCTCCCTCCCTCCTTCATCTCTCCAGCCCTTGTGACAAGGCGACTCTTCGCCCGCCCCTTCCCTTCACTTCTTTTTGACGAAGAGGGTCGCGTGTCTCCTTCGAATTCGTGTGATCGCATTCGAGTAGAGGCTTTTGCTCCCGCCTGGTTTCGCGCTACGAAGTAGAAGAGTGTCGTCATCAAAGATAGACAGTACAACCACAAACACACCCAAAAACCCAACCACAACACAAAACCCCCTCAAAAACAACCAACCCGACAAAAACACCCGACACCCACTACACCCCCCCAAACCCACCCCCACAACCCCCCCACACAAACAGACCGTAAAACACAAAAAACAAACCCCCACCAAACCCCCAAAAAAACCACCCACCCACCCCCACCACCCAAAACACCACACCCCCCCCGACACCACCCCCCCCCTGACTACCTCTAGGGCTCTTTCCCCTCTTTCCCACAGCAGAGTAGTTTTCTCAAATTCCTTTTGGCTCGCTCGGTCTTTCGCTGGTCAGAGTTCGATGGAGGTTAAGGCGATCCTTTGTCTCCGACGTTTCTGTAGTAAAACCTGGTTTCGCGTTTCCTGACTATTTCCCTCTATCCACGACCTCTTGGTAGAGGAGTTTCATTTTTAAAGTCTTGCCCCCCAAGATTTCCCTCTCCCGACATGGATATCACTTCGATTGCCGTGATAACTTTTCGCCCCCCACGGAGCCCCTTCCCTTTGAAGAGAGCTGCTTTCTGGAGAGATCCCGCCGCCCGTTTTTTTACAGTGGAGTCACCAAGTTTTCTTTTCCATCTTTTCTCTTTCCTCCTTTCTTCATCCCTTCATGACCTCGGGTGAAGGGTGTTCTCCCAGACAATTGTAGCGGATGCTTGATGGAGCAGCGCACGACCGTCCGCGGCCACACACCTTCCCCTTCTGTTATAACCGCAGCTTTTGCCCCCCTTTAGCGGCGACCTCCTTTCCCTTTCCAGTAAGGGATTCCCATTCCCAGTCGGTCGGGGTGCCTGAACTCAGCTTCCCCCTTTCGGGTGGAACTCCGGCCTTTCTCTCCCTTCTGGTATCTCCCGCTTTCCACTCTTTCCTCTCCATCAATCCACCCGACTCCCCTGACCGTCAAGATGTCCCCCAAGGGAACAGCTCTATCCCTTCCTCATACTCCAGTTGTTTTTGTTCTAGCGCTTTATTGTTTTTTTCTCCATGAGACCATCTGCCCTGGTGCGCGTGCGTAGGAGGTCGCGCAAAGTCCATTTCCTCTCCCCCCCTCCTTCTATCACTATCCGGACTTTTTTTCCCACTCCCCTGTTGCCCTTCTTCTTTCCTTCAAAAGCGTCCCTCCTGGTTCCTTTTAAGCACCTAGTGCATGCAAGCGGAAAGGCTCGGACGCCTCCGGCACGGGTTTCCCCCCCCCCTTTCTGATAACCTTCTTTATTTTGGTGCAGAGGACGTTCTATACTCGTATACATCAGCGCCTCCACGCGACATTTATGGCGACACCCCTGCCTCTTCTTCCTTCCTTCATCACGATCTCTTGCCTATCCCCCTTAGTAGAATTTTTCCGCCCCTGGAGACACGCTCCCTCTTTTCAGAAAAAAGAAAGAAGCTCCTCTTCACGAGTGGGGAAGGGGTCCCTTCGTGGTGTTATCCCCTTTTTTCAAACTTGACTCTTCTCTCTTCTTTCTTTCTCTTAGTGTCCTCTTTACTAACACTAATCTAACCCCTCAGGAGGGGAGAGTCATATGGAATCTATGGACGAGTTACTTCCGTTTTTCCCTCCCCTTCTGCATCCTTCCTTGGTTCGCTTAAACCTCCGCGCTTTTTTCCCCCCCCGCGCCCTGATCCCCGACCCAAGACCCCTACACCTTTCATCTTTTCCCCCGTTCCCTTTTCCTCCCCTACACCCCCGTAGTTCTTTCACCGAACGTCCCTATTCTTCTAGATAGTATTTTTTCTCACCCCTATCTTCAGACTTCTATCATCTCGTTACGAAACAGGCTCGAGCCGATACGACTTTCCCCTCTCTGACTCTAATAACCTGATTCTCTTTCCCCCATCAGACAACCAAGACCCTTTTCCTTGCTCCCCGTGCTCCAGATATTGTTCCGCGTTAAATCCAGTCATGCCCTTTGTCTTCTTCCCGCTTCATCGCTTTGGCGTCTCCCTCTTTTTGACGGGCCCCTGATGAACAATTAACCTCTTTTCCCCCTCCACCCCGCTGCCCTCCCCAGCCCTTCTCATAGCATACCCGGTATATAGACCCAATGAGCAAGACATCCTGTCGTTGCAGCGTTCAAGGACGTGGCCCCCTCCCTTCGGACATCCCTCTCGTTTCCTCCTCCCCCCTCTTAATTTTTTTTCCATACTTTTTTTTTTTTTTTTAGACGTTCACTTCCTAAGAAGAATAAGACAACTCCCTAGGTTCGAATCACGGTTCAAATGTCAGCCCCCTCAGGCTATTTTGAATCAGCTTTTCCTTCCCTCGTTTTTTTTTAAATTTTGGTTGTTTTCTCCCGAAGTCTTATGATGAAAAGCTACTGTCGCCGTTCAGATCCCTCCTTTTTTCCACTTTCCCGGCTGGAAGTGGTGTGTCACCCTTGAGGCTTCCGGAGACGTCTTTTTCCAACGACATCTATTTTCTTTTCTCTTCTTTGGCCGTTCTGCCGCGCGCCCCCTCAACTCTTTTCTCCGGTATCACAGATAATTTCCCCTCGAACCCGGTCTGGTCGTTTTTCCCCTCCGTTTCATCTCCCCCTTCCTTCTGTCTCGACAACCCTTTGTGTTCTACCTCTATTCTTCTGGCTTCAGTTTCCTCTTTCTCCGATTCTCCCCCTCTCCGTGTAGCGTCCCCATCTCCTTGAACAGCTCCTTCCGAGAAGACATGACATTCCTCAGGAATGAGGAAGCAACTTCGGTCCTCTTCCTTTCCCTGGCTGTCCCCCCCGGTCCTCTTTTCTATTCTACCCACTCCCTTCCCGACCCCCTAGGTACTTTTTTTCCCATCACAGACACACCCGCCCCTCAACGACCCGACCACCCGTCCACGGAAAACCCTGCCTCCTCTTTCACCCCTCCCTTCCATTCCTCAGAACGTCGATCGGATTCCACCCTACCTCCGTGCACTAGATCAGCTTTCCCCCCTCCTTCCCGTCTTGCCTCCTGAGCTCCTTCTTTCTTTTCTTGTCGAAGGCACACTCTGTGAACCCCATTCCTGCGTCCCACCGGCTTTGTGAGTCCCCTCCATACCCGTTCCTTAGATCGATCTATTCCCTACGATCTCAAGAAGAAGCCGTGAGACCCGACTCCCCTTCTCTTAGGAGCGCTTTTTGGAAGAGGGCAACCCTCTTCCTTATTTCCCCCTAAGCGGCCCCTCCTCTCCTTAAGAGATTCTTGCCCTAAGGGCCCGCGAGACCTCGTTCGATTCCGGGTTCACAAAAGCCGTGAAATGGAACTCCCTCCCCATTAACTTGTTTGGCGTTCGACCTTCTGTTTGGCGGACTCTGTCCCCTCCCTCCCCCCCCCCACACCATTATCCCGGAGCCGGTCTTCAACGTTCATTTTTCCCCCTACGGTAAACGCCGCAACGTATGACGACCTTTGATGCTCCCACTCCCCTTACCGGTCCCTTCGCCAACTTAGGTCCTCTAAGCTGGAGATCTGAACGGCTCGCACTCGGGTTCATCCACATCCTCCCTTTTTTATGGGGGCAAGGGATTTTGCTTTTCCTTTTCTTCAGTAGAGTGTCCCCCGTGGTCCAGGGTGGTCCCTGCCAGGAATGAGAGTACGGGGAGGGGCGATGTATTTCTTTCTTTCCATAGTCCGCCCACCCTGACCTTTTTCTCTTTTCTGTCCAGCCCTTCTTTCCCAGTTTTTGTTCTGAGGTCCGCGACGTGATTCCCGGAATGCCCCCCAAGTCCGATCAACAAGTCCCCCCTGCTTCTCCCCTACTCCGGCCAGCTCATGGCTCAGTCCCTTCTCCTCACCGGACCGCGGTCGACCCGGCGCTTTTTCCCCCGTTCCTTTTCCAACCTTTTCATCCCCTGTCCTCCCACTCTGTCAAGACTCACCCTCCCACCCAAAATTTCCTTCACTCAACCGACGCCCCGTCCCCCCTTTTCCTGCCGTGGTTCTCTCTATGCACATTTTTTGGTAAGGAACATCGACAAGATCCGTGGCCTCGCCCCACATGGAAACTCTGATATATGACCCCCAAACCCCCCCCTCTTATCTAGCTTTCCTCAGCCTTTGTTTCGAGAGATGGATGTTGGAGATAGCCTTAGCTTCCTTTTTTGATCCCCCCTCGATTCTTTTCCTTGTCATTATGTCTCTCCCCCCCCTTTTCCTAGCGAAGCTTACCGCGCTGCCCGGACCGTCGGTTTCATACGGGTTCCCCCCATTATACTCTTTGACGTGGTCCTCCCTTTTTTCGGATGGTGAGTCACGTCGCGTTGTCGGTTTCTCTTGACTGTTCCGGTTCTAGAGCGTTTCCGCCGTCGTTCCCTTCTGAGCCACGTCGACATGACTTCCTCCGTCCTCAACTTTCAATTTCCTTTTTGAGCTTCCTTTTTACCAGGGAATCACTTTCGCAGGCTACCCCTCAGACCGTTTTTCCCTTGTAAATTCGTTTCTTAGAAAATTCTCCAACTGCGCCGGTCGATCTAAATCTATTGATCTCCCGCTTTTACTAACTCAGAAGGCGCGGTCGGAGCCCCTGCTACCTCGTGGCCTAGTTATGTACAGGCCCCCCCCCTTCCCTCCCTTCCCCTGTATTCGTCTGGAGTTGAACCCCCCTCTTTGAGCGACTTAATGTATAGCCGTCATGTTGCGGGAACTTTCTCAGTTCCTTGTCGAGTTGGTCTCCCATCTATCCTTGCCCGGTCGGAACCTATTACAACTGTTCTTTGGTACGAGCAGTCTTCCGATTTCATTGTCGCTCCTCTTCCGCCAGCAGAGGTCGCCATCGAGCCCCTGTACATTTGTTAGGCCATCTTCTGGAAGATTTTTATCTCTTCGATGATCTCCTCGTGCCCTTTTTTTCCCCCCTCCTCGATTTTTGCGGCTCCTGAGGCTGACAAGGAAGATATGGTTGCCCTCTTTTTTCACACCCCCCCTCTATCAATGCTCGGCAGGTCGGCGTAGCAAGCTTTTCGTTGTTTTTCGTATAGTAGGGGTCCATAGTCTCTCATAGAAACGTGTCTTGCTTCCTTCTTTGAACTTCCCTGTAGCATCCTGGCCTCCCCCTCAGAGAACCTTTTTTTCTTTTTTCGCTTCGGGTTTTACTCCGTGCAGTCTGCTGTTCGTTCCTTCCGATCCGCCTTTCTCCCTCCCGGGCGTTCTCTTGGGGTTTTCCTCGGCTCCTTTCTTTCTGAGGCTTGTTTGCTCTTGACTGTCTTCCGCGATTCACTCGGTTTAGAGTTTCGTTCCCTTTCCCTCCTAATTCACGGCCGCGTTTTTTTTTACAGACCGGTCTCGACTTCCTTCTCTCCTTCCCGTTCTCGATTTTTCTCTCCATTTGCTTCTGTCTTCCTCGCCTTTTTTCCCTTCCCGACGAACTCTCTGTATCCTGCGGGTTCTCCTTCCGGCCGGTCTCCGGCGAGACCGAGCGGCTGACCAGTCCCGGGTTCCGTTTTCTTTTTTCTCTCGAGTTGCCAGTTGCTCTCGCGCTTCCGTCCAGGGCTCTCGCCTCTTATTGTGAAATCTTGTACGACTTGCGTAGTCCAACCCACTTCAATCGGGTCGTCGAACGAGTGTGGATCGACACTCCCTTGCGACCCTTTCCGCTGTTTCATCCCCCTTGGAGCCTCAACCCCTGTCGGTCCGGCTTTGAGGCAAGCGCCTCTAGCTTCGGGCTGAACTTTTAACGCGATTCTCCCGTCTCGTGGCCCGAGCGCTACTCTCTTGTTTTTTGAACGTCGACCCACAATCCTGATGTCCTCTGAACAGATAGGTCCCAGGTCCGGTCGGCCCTTTATACCGATCACGACCTGCTTTGTTTTCTCCCTTTGGCGACGAAGACACTGTGTAGATATTTTTATCCTTGGAGTCCTTGACTTGACCATTTCTCACCCTCTTTGTCATCACACAGAGTCCCCTCTCTCCCCAGGTCTTAGGGGCGTGGTGTGTTTTGTGCACAGGCCAGGATCCCCTTTTGAAGCGCGACACCGTCCACTTTCCTCCCGGTTGCAACTGAGTAGCGCATCGGGGCCCTGGGCATCGTTAAGTCCCTCTTTGTTTCATTCCTCCCCGCACTGAGTTCTCGCTTTCTCAACTCGAGAGAAGTAGTCAACCGGTTTTGAAGGGCTGCCTATTTTTCGAGCCCCATCCGCGAAGGCTGCAGTTGGTCTAAACGCCTTTTATTCTTTGAGTCGGTTTTTTGGCCGGTCTAGTCCGAGACCTTTCCGTTTTCTCTCTGTACTACTTTTGTTCAGCTATCCCCTCTTGGCTTCCGACTTTTGTGCTGGAACAGTCTACACCTGGCTTCCCAGTGTTGGAGGTTTTTGCCCGATCGGCCCTCCCGCGGGTCGTCCCCCCCCAGAGACTCCAATCTTTTAGTTCACGATGGAACCACCCTAGCCCCCAGACCTGGCCAATTTAGTCAGTGATACACCCCCTTTATCGCCACCACGGACCCTTCCTCGTAGAACTAGAGCGTCGTTCCTTTTTATAATCTCGCCGTCCCCCCCTTCCTTAAGATGTTTTTTCCCGATCTCTCCTCGGTCGGCAGCAGGCACAGCTTTCCAGAATCGGTCATTTGTTAGAAAGAAGCACTGGTTAGTTCGGAGGCGCTTCTGAGCCGCGTCACCGGTCTCCCGTCCCCCAACCTCCCCAGTGGATTTCTCAGACGAATGGAACCCATTGCGCGTCGTCCCGCCCGCGGGCACATGTGATGCCACACTTCCGCTGTACTTTTTGCCTTCAAACCTCTCCTTCTTTGTCTCCCCCTCCGGTCGTGATCTCGTTTTTGCTGATTTCGAGGAGTTTTTCTGCGTGCGCGCCTTCCTCTTCTCGCTTTTCCCGGTCCAGATGTTCGCCTCCCCATTGCACGATCTCTCTCTTGTACTCCCCCTTTCCGTGGGTTTTGAGTCTCTCTTCACGTTTGTCGGGTTTTTGTTGCGCCTCTGGTTTTGGTTTCGGAGCGTTTTCCTGTCGCGCCCTCTCACTCCTTTCCTCCTTGATCATCTCCTTAGTTCCCCCGACCTTTTTCTGTTTTCTACTGATTTTTTCCATGGACAGCCTGGGACCAGTTTTTTCGTCGTTTTTTTCCTGCAACTCTTGAATGGTCTTTCTCTACTTTGCGAGTTGGTTCTTAGTAGCGAGTGGCTACAGTCTTTTGCCTCTTTTTGGATTGTGACCCTTCCACCCCTTTCCCCATCTATAGATGAGACTTATCATTTTTTATCCCAACGCGACCATTTCCTCGCTCACCTCAGATTAATACTTGCTTTTTCCCTTTACCCCTAGGTCTAGATCAGAAGGACGTGAGACCCCTATTTTCTTATGGCGGACCCAAGGTCTTCCCCTCGCCCCCCGGAACTAAGACCATTTAAGAGGGAAGTTTCTCTCATTTCCCGAGCCAGTTTATCACTGTTTTGGAGCATGGCTCTCGAATTTCTGGCTATTGATGCCGGGTTAAAGCACCCTAATAATCTTGGCCCACCCTTCTGGAGGGGAGCACCTTACGCTGAGATAGGTTCTGTCCCTGGGGGTATTCCCCTTTAGGCTTGTCCGTCTTTCCTTTTTTACTCATCCTTTTTTCTACCCGCGAACTCTCTCAGAAGGCGGACGGAAACCCAGACAACTGTTCGAGTTTCACCGACTTTTCTCCTCTTTTTTTAGTGTGCCCCTGCATTCGCACGTTGTCGCGTTTTTTTGGATCGTATTTTATAAACTCTTCGACTTCTATCTTACATGTTTTCTTATCTGGCGATCAACCCGACCTCCCTTCGATCTATCACCACCGAAGGCGCCTTGATTTTTTTGCGATTCCGACCTCCCCGCGACCCCCGTGATGTCGTCGCATTGCGTGCCGACGTCTTTATCGTGTTAGAGTTCGACACGGACTTTTCTGAGATCTTCCATCGCTGTTTGCGGAGCTTTATATTTGGTTTCTGGAACCCTTCTCTGTTTTAAAGAACTCGTCACTCCCAGGGACGACCCGACTAAGATTTCGAACATTGTTCCAACTTTTTGGACTCCGCAAATTCCTGTTTTATTGGATCTCTTTAACTGCTTGTCACAAACCTTACTCTGTCCCTCTGAGCGGCCGGTCCGCCCGATGAGCTGGTGCTAGCAGCTTCGTCTCCAGTTCACGTATGCTCCCGCTCAGTAACGATCCGAGGTCCTTAATCTGTTTTCTGTTCAGCCCCCGACGGCTCTCGCTCGGTTTTTTTCGATCCATCTCAGGTGTTGGGTACTTCTTGGTGTTCCTTTCTCCGGATTGGTAGGATTTCCCCCCAGAGACGGATGTGTTGTGTCGCCTCTTTCTTAGTCAACCGGTTCGACTGGTCGGTCTTGGTCCCCTTTTTTTTTTCTCACGCCAGTCCTTCACGAAGATTTTCCCTCATCTATCTTGATAGCGTAAAGGGGGACTTTCGTCGATTCGCCTTTTCAACTGCTGTCTTATCCCGAAACGCTAGTACCCCTTTCTGGTTTCTCCCCCTTTCTCAGTTCCTTCTCCTTCCCTTGTCGAGACATGATGAAATCCGAGTCTGACACCCTCTATTTCGTCTGCTCGAAGTCCCGGATTGTCAGTTTTAGCCCTTTTCGCGAAACCTCTCCCTTCCGCATTAGCCAAGATGACATTCACTCATGAACTGGACCTTCGTTTTTCCCCATCTCTGACGGTCACGGATCGAGGCGACCTTTTTTTCGATCCCCCTCTCAGTCCCTAGTGACCTTGAGGGAAGACCCAGTACACCCTCCCCTTACCCCGAAACCTTTCTCTTTGACAGAACCCTTGACAGAACCTCACCATTTCCCTCCCCACGCCTCTGTTGCTCTCTTTTCTCTCGGTCATGTGACCTATGAGGCCGTCATTTTTTTCAGCACACGCACGTGCTCCTATCTCGTTTTGTCTTTTCTGTCACTCCTCCGACTTCTCTTTTTCTGTTCTTTGTAGGACTCGCCAAACATTACAAATGGTCCTTTCCACCGTCTTTTTTCCCAGGAAACTTCCACCCAGGGTCTATCCAGCCTATCCCCTACCTCTTTCCCTCCAGAAGTCTAACTGCATCCCTGAAGCCTTTCTCTCCTGTCTCGATGTGTAAACGATTGTTCAAAAATGACGTAGGGCTCCTAGTATTTCCCCGCTATCTTCCTCCCTCTTCGGGACCTCGTGAAAATCTCGAGTCTTAGTAGCTCTTTTCCTTTGCTCTTTCCAAGAATTTTCAATGGATCCTCCCAACTTTCCCTCCGAGTGCATTTAGCCCATATGCCGTGGTCTTCTATTTGTGGACTCCCCCCTTTATTCTCCCTTCGAGCTTTCTACGGCGACCCGGTTTTGAACCTTCCCTCTGTCCGACTGCCCTACTGCCGACTTTCTGCTCCCCTCCCCGTACAAGGACTCCTTTTCTCCCCTTGGTACCTCCTTATCTGCGAACTTAACGGTCGCCACGGCGTTCCCTCCCTCCCTTCCTCGACGGGCCGGGCAGGCGTGCCCTTTTCTCTTTTCCTCCCCCCCTCGAGGTCACGCGGTCAGGTCCTTGCGCCCGGACGTCCCCCCTCAGTCGGCGTTCTTGAGGTTTGTAGAGCCTCGCTTCCCTCGCGTCTTCCATTTTGGGCTCCGTTTCCCCCGCGTACCACTTGGCCGGTTTCAGTCCCCGCTACGGTTCTTTCGTTGCCGCCCCGCGATACAATTCTCTTCATCTCTCCCCGTCTGAATTCCCTTTTCTGCTTTCCTCCGTGGCGGCTCACCGGCCCCCCGCTCGCCCTGTCCCCCAGTTTGTCCTGAACTGTCCGACCCCCTCCTCCACTCCCGACGTTCCCCTCCAACCATCCCTCACCCGCCGCTTTCCGGACCCGCAAACGCAGTGGAACATGAGTCCCTCCTTTCCGTTCATGCGGGACTCTGCCTCCATGACAAGTGGTGCACATGACCCTCTCCTCCCTTCGCTGGCACTTTCTATTCCCCTTCCTATCTGTCTATTCTCCCCCCCC
>Ga0179593_1332960_pt1 | contig 12093 bp, 16 predicted proteins | sample CZODoug2_1_08_16_FD_185931 | JGI IMG/M metagenome (GOLD analysis project Ga0179593, IMG submission 185931) | Vadose zone soil fungal communities from Angelo Coast Range Reserve, California, USA - CZODoug2_1_08_16fungal (PacBio error correction) | ecosystem: Environmental > Terrestrial > Soil >... | reverse complement strand
ATGACCTTTTTTGGTACAGCTTTCATCTCCGGGTCTTTTATTAGCCCTCTGTGGTTTTGATTCCTTTGACGTGAAGACTGTCCTTCAACGTGATCCTTCGCGCCATTGGTGTCATGTCGCAACGCCTTTTTTGACGTCTCTCATCGTTCACTCCCCGACTTTAATCCATGTGATTTCCACTTTCCGGTATCTCATCGCAGATGCATCGGGTCTTCACCAAGATTGCCCCCAAAGATCCCTCCTCCCTTTCACCCCCTTTCTTCCCCTCATTTCTAAGTCCCCCTCTTGAAATAAACACTCCAATTTCGTAAGAACTGGCATTGTTGATGGCCTCTCTTGCCTTTCCAAATGGTTGATTCTTCCCTTTCCGGCTCGTTGATGCGTTTATTTCACGACCGAATACTACGTTGCCTGGGATTCCGGCTGCAAGACCACACCAGTTAATGCCTGCCTTCCGTGCCACGCACTCCCTATCTGTTCTCTGGATGTTTCATTTACAGTGCGGTCCACTCGGACACCCTTCTCTCTTTCTCCTCCGTGTTGTTTTCAGAGCCGCAGAGAGCGAGGTCGCCCTCTTTCACCGTTGACCTTTCCCGGGTTTCGGCGGGCCCCCCCCTCTCCCCAGGCATTAAGATCGTATTGACCTTCCGTTACGACCACGCCGGCGCAGCCGGTACTGAGAGTTTGCTCGCGAACACCAGTTTCTCCTGCTCACCACCCTTGCTTCAGCCTCTCCGGTTGCACAGAATTCCCCCTCCTGCTTGAAAGTGGTACCTTTACTCTCTGATTAGATATCCACCTCTCTGAGTAATTTTTATACCCCCCTAACTAATGCCTTTTAGCTGACTTCCCCCAAATTTTCCTCCACTGTTGATCCTTTAATCCCGCTGCCAGGTTTTGAGACCCACGAGAGGTCCGCCTCTTTCCTTTCGGGTCCACCCCCCAGCTTGATCTTTTCGGAGCATCCACCCCTATGTCTTTGGAAGTTCCTAAGCCCTTCTGCTTTGTTTCTGACTATTCCCCCTGTAACTCGTTTATTCCTCAGTGTTAGACTATCCCCAGTTACCCTTTCGCGTCTCCTCGGCTTACGTTTCAGGGCTCGTTAGGGTAACTAGCTCCGTTTCGATGACTAACGAGTCTCTCCCTCTTCTCCTATCTGTCCACCTATCTCCCGCTTACTCTTCCCCTTAGCCCTGCCGCAGCTTGCTGCGTAATGCAATCTATTGTCTTTTCCTTTAGACTCCACCCCCTGTACTGTCACGCAATCGCACCGACCTCTCACCCCCAAATCCAGTTCCCTCCGACACTTCCCAATACCAAGCCGCTCCGGTGGGTTCCATAAGGCGCACTAACAGTGATGTCTCGGTTTCATTTTCTTCGCTACGAAAGTGTTTGAACTACGGAGTCCCCCTGGGTTTTGTGCGAACTGCCCCTGTGCTTCTTTCGCCCTCTCCTCTTCGCGCAGATCGTGATTCGCGCCGCCGGCTAACGTCCGTCTCCCCTGGAATGTAGACGTGGATCTTTTTTTTCCCAGGAAATTCAATGATGCAGTCATGCCCACAAGCCAGTCGCCAGCAACTAGGGAAGAGAAGGGCTCTCTCCCGACGTTCCTGCTCCGGTTCAACCAAGGTCGAGAGCCTTTTTTTTTTCTCGTCCTCGAGTTAATCCCCCCCTATGAATCGTTAAGAGACTGTCGCTCCTGGAATTTGTACTGAGTGGAGCCTTCTGTCCCTCCCTTATCCCCCCGTACCAACAAAAAAACCCCCCACACCCAAAAAAACACAACAAAACCAAAAACTAATAACCCAAAAAAAAAACCCCCAAACACACCCCCCACCCAAAACCCACAACAACACACCAAAAACCCAAAACCCCCACACCAAAACCTAAACAAATACCGTTCACAACCCAAAAGGACGAACAAAACAACACCCCCCCCCCCCCCCCCCAAAACCCCCACCCCCCCAAACACACACCCCCAAAAAAACAACCAAAAAACACCCCCCCAACACCCACCCCCCAACACCTTAACCCCCCCCCCCCCCACTCCAACCCCCACCCCCCCCCCCCCCCCCCCCCACCCCCACCCCACCCCCCCAACCCACTCGCAGGTTTCTTACGATTTGGTTAGAAATCTTGACAGCGGTGGCCCCAGCTCTAGAAGGTGGAATTTTCTACGTTCTGGCTTCAAGACGACGTGTGTCAAGCCCCACTGTCGAGTGGTCTCATCTTCTCTCTATAGTGCCTAGCGGAATTATGCATTAGTGTGGTGGTGTCGTGTTTATCGTGCTTTCTCCTCTTTTTTTAGTCCTCCTGTAGCACAGACCAGCACTTACCCACCAGTAATTTCTCCAGCTACCTTTTTTTTACAGGAAGGGCGGATCAATACTGCTTACCTGGCTACACCTCTTAGGATGCATCGACCCCGCCCCCCGCCCCCACGGCCCCCACGCCCCCCTTTACCCATCTTTTTTTTTTCTCTGAGAAGACAGTGTAGGTTCATTGCATCCGAATCTTCCCCGTTCTCCTTATCTAGAGTAATCCGACCGCTCTCGCTACGCTTTGCTCCCGGATCTGTACTCTTTCTGTAGGCGGATATTTTTACCCCCACCCCAGATGTACCACGTCTTAACCCATCCGACCAAGGCATCTTTTCCGTGACCCAAATCATGTGTATTTAATTTAGTACTTTTCCACGGAGTCAGAACATCCCGACTTTCGGTTTTTCCCCTTAAGTACCCTTTTAGGTCCCCTTTACTTCTATCTCTCCCCTTTCTATTCATTATTTTTCTTATCATCCACGATGCAGCCTCGGCATTCTCTTATACAAGTCCGGACTTGATAGTTCCTGCTCCTTCCAAGCTCCTTCTCTCCCCCTATAAAATGTTCTTCTTTTGAAATCACTCCCACGAAGAGGTACCTTACAGTTAATCTTCCACCGGTCTTTCTGCTCCTCCGCCTTATATTCCCATTGTTTCTCCCGTCTTGCCTTGTCCCCCTTTTGCATTGCGTTAGTCCTCACGCGATAGCGGCCGGCTGTACTTAAGTTTAATGACGGGGCTTCACCTGCTTTCGTCGGTCCTAGTGGGGACCAGTTTGCCAGGGTTCGACGGACCTTTATTATTTCCCTTCGCGACGCGATGGCCACATATGCGGACTTGTCCGCCCCTGTTTTCGCCTTCTGTGCCCCTCCCTACCCCATTGTGCTTCCTTGCCAGAACTCTTAGGGAGGTGCCTTCTCTAAACTTGTCCTTCAATGTCTTCTGGCTTTATAACTTTTGTCCTGCCTCCCGTGTCACCCAACCTTCGTGGATGCTGTTCCTGCACGGGCGGCTCGACACCGCATTTCTACTGTCCTCCCCCCCCCGCCCGAGTTTGTTCGAACCCCAGTCTTTTGGCTCTATGAGACAGCAATGTTCGCATCGTCCATCACGGATTCTGCCTTCCACGTTTCTGATCACGCGGTCCCCGGTTCTTTGTCTATGGCGACCGTCCCCTTTTTTTTTTCGATTCTTTTTCCCCGATCGCGACTTGCTAGCGTTCCCTGCCCCAACACGCTGCTAACGAACCCCTCCGACCTCCGCTCCCCGACCCAATGTCTAGCTGGAACCTCGACAGCTTTTTTGATTTCTCACGCTTCTCTTCCCCAGTGGAATGGTTGCCCATACGGTCCTTGGGAACCTCCCCCATACGTCGTAGATGACCCCTCTCTAAAACCCGAGGTGGTATGGTCATCCTCGGTTTTATTTCGATACGCTAGTGTGTTAAGAGTAATCCATCTCCGTTCCCAATTCTCCCCTTTTTCCACCAACTTTTCCGACGAGCAAAATTATCCAGCTCTGTGCTTATTTACAAACCAGATCATAAGTATTATTTTCATCTCATTGCCTGATGCATTTCTGCACTTTCCACCAACCATATCCTTCTAAAAGAATGATTCCCTGAATCGCCTTCCACCTTTCTTGGGTCAGTCTGTTCGAGACTTTTTCCCCTGTAGAGACCACCATCGGCTGCTGCCGTTGCATTGGAACCGGCATGCCCAAGAAGTCCATACTTTGCTTATTCTAATTGCGTTGCGCAATCGACCCGCGTTTTCTCCAAAGCCCAACCACAGGAGATATTTTCCCCACCTCGAGGCACTACCTTCTCTCTATTTTCCCTCCCCCGTGTGGCATACCCCCCTGAGTTTTCGTCCTCTTCTCCCCGTTTCCCCCTTTCTCTTGTCTTCCGGCTCCGCCGCCACCCCATTTGATAAGGACTTTGCGAACCAGGTTTTTGGCCTCTCGACAACCACCAATCCCCCGCAACTCAAAAGATAAGGGTATTGCCTCCTCAGCAAGTTATCTCCATGCCCTTTCCTATAATAAATATTTTTATCACCCTTGATGCCTGCGCCCAAATGCCTCCCTGATTTCTCATTGTCATCCGCTATCTAGGATAGATGATGATTAATATCCCGGCCCCATTTTTTAGAAAAAGCGGCGCTATTTTCCCCCCCCTGAGTGCTGAATCCTGCTATCCTCTCCCTTCAGACCATGACAACGCCCCATATTCCCCTGAGCCCCCCTGAGAGAGACGACACCGTGCTCGCCAGTTCTTTCCTTAAACCCAATGCCCCAGAGAACGTTTTTTGAATAAAATTTAATGTAATGAGAATTCCTCCTCGATCGACCCCCCCCTCCCCCTCTACAATAACGTTTCCGGTCAGTGTGTTTACTTGAAAGCCGTGTTTCTTTGAACAGCCCTGAGTCAGCCCCGATCTTTAATCGCATTCCCCCCCCCTCCCTCGGGGATAGTATATTCGACTACCGGCGAACACGCCTCAGAACTTCGTATTGGTCATTTCTACTCCTTCAATTGATTTTCTATTCGTCCGAACTATATTTTGTTTTTGCCCTTTTTTTTTTTTTTTTTTTTCTCCTTTTTTTTTATATCCTCCCTATTTTAAAGTTCCCCATGTTTTGGTCAGAAGTGCCCCTCCCCCCCCTCCCAATGTCCCTCGACCAAGTCTCCTGGATTAGAGGAAGGCTCTTCCCAACAGTTAGACAGCCTCTCTAATTTCCTTCCTTTGTGCACTCAGTAAGCCGGCCCCCCTCTTTAGTTGCAACACTCCAGTACTCCCCCTTTTTTTACGCACCTGCAGGATCATCTCCAGGGAAGCCGGTGCGACCATCTTTCACAATCGCTTCCCCACTGTCCCGTAGCCCCGTCCCAGGTTCTGTAGACACGGTGTCGCTCTTCCTTTTTTCCCCCCAGAGTTTCGCCCTTCCCCCCTTTCCCATGCTCCTTTTTTCCCCATGTCTCCGCCGAAGGCCGTTTCCACCAGGTTTCGAGGTTCGTACGAAGTGTGAATCTGTTTACATCACATTTAGCCGGCGTCCCCCTTCTTAAGTGGCCTCTCACAAGCCGCTCTCTCCCATTTTTGACTTTCGACAGTGGAAGTCTCTTCAAAATGGCAGTCGTCACTTCCTGCGGTGTGACGAGGGAACCTAAGGTTTCTCAGATCCCCCTGTTCGAATGGTGGGCGCAGCCCACATGATTTGCCGGGGAAGTGACCGTGAAGGCCCCCCTCTTTTAAGGGTGAAGAGCTCAGGTGGACATCTTTCCCCCGCTTCCACATTTTGGTTACTTTCTTTTTCTCCGTGATTTCGCCGTTTGATGAAAGCTGCTTGTTTTCGCGGCATGCTCGTTGGTGGTGTTGTTCTTCCCCGTTTCAATAATGTCCCTTCAAAACGTTTCAACGCCGTCTCAATGATTCTTCGCTCTCTTCGTGTTCTGGGCCTTTAGTTTTTCCCTGGAACAACAACCCCGCGTGATTCGTAACCCGCGGCCACCCGGTTACCCCAAGCCGACACACGATTCTATGCTTCTCTTTCATACTATTTGTGTGGGAAGAATCCCAGGTGTGCCGTGCGTACCGTAACGAGGTTCAAGCTTGAGGATTTCTTCTTCCCTGTCCTCCCAAGAAGCATCTCTTTAATTCTCGCGTTCGTTGACTTGACTTTTTTTGAGTGCAGGATCGACCCCCCCCCCCCTAAAGTAATACCCTCTGCCTCCCCCCCTATACTTGGTCAGAACCGGCATGCCCGGCACTGAGCCTGGTATAGTAGCCCATGCGCCTCCATAGGGGGTCGTCCCCTTACCCCCCTTTATCTTGCGGTTTTTAGAGAGGATTCTCTTAACCTCGGGGGGGCTTATAATCCACTTTGAGCACTTTGCCTTCTCTTTTATAGCTTACCCCTACGAATTTCGACCTCGTGATGACTTTTCCAACCTTCGGAGCGCCCCGGCCCCCCTTCCTCTTCATTCCACCCCTAGAGATTTAGATTGTCTCTTTACCCCCACTCACGAGGTACGATTCTCTTCCCCTGTAGGGCTTCGCTTGTCTCACTTCTCGTTTGGATCCTGCGTTCCCCTCGATGCCCCGGCTTACCGGTCACCGTCTTGATAACCTACATCTTAGCTGGGCCGGGCCGTGGCCTGGCTTTCTCTACTACCCTCCGTTTTGCACGTGTGTCACTGCAACTGTTAGGGTGCCGCACCCCTGTGCCCCCCCCGAAGATTCCGTCGAACGACCTCGGGTCGTTAATGTGACAGTCTGGTACCTTTCTTGGCAACGGCCCTACTATCGATGGACTTACTTCCTTTGCAGCCATCTAACCTCCCACCGGATCTGGTCCTGATTATGCCGCGATTTGATTGGGCCTCGTCACATTCGCTGAACCAACAAACGCCGTCTTTTCGCGTATGGAACCTCCACTCACCCTCGCTTGTTCCGCTGAACCCGACCCCCCCGTTTACCAAGCCCGGCCACATTTACCCCCTTTTTTCCTGTCGTCCCCCCCGGAGTTATGCTGCACTTCTCCTATCGTAATCTGCTTCGACCCTTGATTTTCCCTCAAACACTACCAGATCCCGGAGTCGATGCGACTGGAGTGCGCTTTTTATACACTCTTTTCCCCGACAATCCCTACGCCTCCCTTCTAACTTTTTAATTGTCTTCGCAAGCATCATTCTTACTCTTTTACTTGAAGATGTCTATTTTGAAGTGAAATCCCGCTCGCTACTTCTCAGAGCCTGGTTAGCCACTTCTTCGGTCACTCTTTTTGACAACTCCTCTTCCTACCCACCTCCCCATTCCTCTTTTTTCCTTCCCACCATGCCGATATTACGATTATCATCAGAGGGATTATCCAAGTTTTGCTGATTAACCCCCCCGGTATCCTCTTTAAATCCCTTGCTGAACCCTCCTATCTAGAATTCCCCCTAGTTTCCATCAGAAGACGCTTCATTCCTATGAACTGGGGTACGAACACTTTTTTCCTGAATTGTCTTGCCGTCTTTTCTGTCACACACTTAGAGATTTGTACACAGTGCCACCCCAACGGTGTCTCCGTCTTCGCCCTTTAACATCCTCCCTATAAAGGTTTGTTACCAGTTCATCCACCCCTATCCACGATCCGCCATTTGGCAGAGAAAAGAGTGGAACCCTGGCCCTCCATATCGGGACCCCTTCTCTTCAAATCTGATTTTCTATATAACCTTTTTTTTGGTTGTTGGTGATCGCGCCATAGGTCAGTTTTTCCCCTACTTTGTCCGTATTCCAACCTTTTCTTTCCCTATTTGATTTGGTACCTCTGACATTCATCTTTCTAACACTCTGTTCGGTGATTTGCAGCCCCTTTTGATCCGCTCGCGAAACCATTCCTTCCTACTTTTATACCCAAATCTTAGGTTTCTCCTCCCCTGTTCAACGTCCGATCTGCCCTTGTGGTTTATTCAAAATTGCTATCCTTCGCTAATGATCACCGTCTATTTCTATTTCCCTCCGCCCTTCCGCCCCCCATCCTAATTTGCAACCCCCTCCAAACTTTTTTTGCACTTCGGGAATATGTGTAACCTTGCGAACGCCCCTCTTTTTCCGACGCAGTAGCTGGCCCACCACCGATCCACCATCCCGTCTTTTTCTGGGTCACGGCATTTAGTCCCTCCTAAAATCCAAATTTCTTGAAGCCCTCCTTTTGAGTTCTCCTCCGAATTTTTGCCAGCTCCTTTCTCCCCTCATTTCCCCCGCGTAGGAGTTCGTCCCTTTTTCACTTCGTTAGTTTTGCATCGCATGTCTCCCCTTTTTCCAAGACGACTATTGTTCTAGCCTGGTCCACTCCCGTGGGACTCCTTCTCTGGCCCGGTCGACCTCTTCCCCTCGATTTGCTTTCCCCTGATGACTATCGACATGCACACCACCATCACCTGACGGCTGCGACGCAGTACTCATCTCTTGCCCGCGAGCCATAACCCCCAAATCGCAGTTGTATATCCGAGCGACCAAATCCCTCCCGTTGGGATTATCACATGGCCAGACTCCCTTGGGCCTATATGAACTCTTCGTCCCTTTCCTCCGCAAAGAAAGAGCCCTTCTTCCAATGGTTGGCTCCTTGCCTACCCCTCAGTTTGAGGCCCCCTGAAGTCGCGAGCCCTGATTGTGCCATCTCCTTTTTCCTCTTTTTTCCAACTTTAACTCTCCGGATCTTTCCTTGCGCTCTAGCCTAGGTGAAGAAGCCCCCCTTCAGGTCCGACGGCCAGTCCTCCAAATGTGAGTGATCTCCGACCGAACCCTTACAGACCACCCAGGTTTTCTCTTAGTCTGCTAAGCGCCTTCTCTCCCCTTCAAGCAATTCTCATCGGCCGTCCTCGTTTTCGAGTAGTTAAACCCGCCCCAGGAAGGGCGCCCTCATACCTTTTACTTCGCCAAGGCCAGACTCTCGTGGACCCAATCTGTCTGCACTATCTTGTCCCCACCCAATATTTTCACCCTTGGGCTATTGCGCACATTTCGCATAGAAGTGTTTTACCAGTGGACCCCAGATGGTCCTTTTCCGAAGGCCGGAAGGAACGCCGATGTGGCAAGAGGCCTTACCACCCTCACCTTAGCTTTTGTTATTACGTTTCCCGTCTCTAGGACTGAATGGCTTTTCCAGTGCAACATGCCCTTTGACCCACCCATAGATTTGGTCCGTGGTGGGTTTTTTTTCTGGACCAGGCCATTCCCCAGCGCCTTCAAGCGCTAGTTAGTCGAGTTCTCGTTTGAACTTCCTTAGGATGTTACCTACCCTCCCTCTTTCAACTCCTTACCCCCACACCGCACTCCTTCCTTCCCCCTACGTTTGTGGTCTCAGCGTGTGTTGTCTTGATTTCCTTTCCCCGTCAGCTTTTCTCCCGAAAGTCTCGCTGAACAGACGGTTGCGTGTTGACGGCAGGAAGTTTCCGACCTGATAGGCCCCCCCCTAAAACTCAAAGTCACAGTCCAACCAAAGATCTTGACGTCCCATCCCCCAAGCCTTGGATGTGATTACGCATCGAGTCCCCTCGAGAGAACACTATACCTGCGGCCGGTCATTCTACAAATGAGATTATTCTCACACTAGGAGTCAAGGTTCTATACAAATTAGCTTTTTTCTTGCCGAGTATGAGAGAGCGCATTCCGTTTCCCCCTGTATTACACTTAGATCCGAATTCCGACTTCGGCCTTGGACCTATCTCAACCCCCGGAAGGCCTTCTCCTTCATTGTTGAACCTCAAATTCGGAGAAGTTCCTCCCCCCGAACGTTGGGTTGATGCACCTCCATTTCATTACCTTCTCTTCCCCCCCTGATGCGGTTCGGCTTTTTCCCCCCCCATTTAATCTGAGCCTTCGCAGAATCCAGCTTCTTAAAAGTTACGATGCGACTTAAAAGGGTACAGGTCTCCGGCGCGTCTCTTTTGAAATATCCAGCTCCCTACGCATGGGCACTCCCCAGCCGAGTTTGTAACTGGATGTATCGGGTCCCACCAAACCGTCGCTTTTGTAAACGACATCTGGCCTACCAGTCCTCTCAGACGATCCCATGACCTTCTCTTTGCCACATTGACTCCAATTCCCCCCCTTGAAAAGTCTTTTTTGTGACGGAGTCATTCCGAAACTGATTTCGCTCCGCGTCCAACCCTCCGTTTCCCCACAATAGTAGTATAGTGACAGGCCTTTCTGAATTGTCTCCCCCCCGTCGATGGGTCATGCCGTGTTTATCTCCCACACCGGACATTCAGCCCCCGCTCTTAGAGTTGACCAGGATCTTCGCACCCTTCCTTCCTTAGATCGTTTTTGCCACACTCCCTGAAAAGACAGCGACCTTGAGACCTGTGATTTGCGGAATCTCGACAGTCATTCTCCAGCCCTGGTCTATTAAATTGATTCTCACTCCGGATTAGTGAATTCCATACATACGTACTGTGCTGACTTTGACAGACAAGGCAGCTCTCCCGCTTTTTAAAGCTCTTCAGGTCTGCTTTCCCCCTAGGGCCTTTCGCCCTTTGTTACACGTATCCCGCTTTTCCCACGCATTTCATGTACTCATTCCTCCTTCCTTATCTTCGTGCCCGTACAATTCTCCCCTTCCTGGGATATTCCCCTTTGAAACCGGATGAATTCTAGTTTTTTGAATAAAAACTTCTATATAGAAATGACTTTTCTCCCGAGATCCCCTGTATGCCCCATAGCGCTGTTCCTTCTCTCTATTTGTGCTGATCCCGACAATTACAGGCAGTCGCGATTACCGCCCTGCCCCCACCACACCCCCTACCTTTAATGCGGCCTCCCCCTTCGGAACCAGCCTTGAAGCTCCCCTATGGGTGAATCACGGTGCGCGGACCCATCGCGTTCCTTTCACATCCCTCTCTCTTTCCCCTTCCTCCCTTTCTTTTCTATATTCAGTCCTGTCAGATTCTCGTGGCCAAACTTTTTCCGGGATGTTTTTTTTTTTTACTTTAAGATCCAATTGCATCCGGTTCATAGAGGACCCCTTCCACCCCGGATTCGTTATCTCCTCCCTAAAATTTTCCTGCCCTAACATTGCTCTCTTGCCTCAAGTTATAGCATTCATTTTCCCCGCTGCCTAATTTCCCCCCCCCCCCTGATCGTTTGAGTCTTAATGATCTCCCCCTAGGTAGATCTTTCTCCTTATCAACCTATCTCTAAGCCCTCTGTACTGTTAGAATACTGGCCACCCTTTTGGCGACGGAATTTTCCCCCTAGTGGGTGAAAGGATATCAAGAGCTCGACCGAGAGTCTCCCACCGACCGGTACCGCTCGGAATTTCGCGAGCAAATTCTTATGAGGAAGTTCCCCGCGCAGTATGCTTGCCCCGAATTCATTCCCCCTCGGTCCGGCTCTTTGAGAATTACTGTTCTCGAGCTTCCCTCCCTCTTCAACTTCGGTATTTCCTTCCTTGTGTTTGTGTCCGTAAACCTCTTTCGATCGAGCCTTCGTTCTCTTAGGCCTTCTCGCCGTCCCCCCCTTCCATATTGGACTACCCTGTTAGGAGAACAGAGTTTGTTTCAGCCGTTTGACTGGATTTTGCGCCCATGTCTCTTTGACGACGACCTATGTTCGTCCCGAGGATCGCGTTCCTCACCTTTGCACCAATCCAGAAAAAGGTGGGATTCATCTTAAGCTTTTTTGTACAATTTTATTATATTTTGCTCATACGTCCGAGCTTGTAAAATCCCGCAATGGGTTGGGCTTAATTTGCCCCTCAGCGAGTACCTGTTCGCTTGCATCGTGACCTCGTTTACGGTCTAGTTAGATGTATCCCCGTCGGACTCATCTCCCCCGTCACTTATCCACTCCAACTATGTGAGTGCAGACCAAAGGTTTGTCCTAAGGTCCTCCGCCGGTGACGGTCCATCAATCATGGTCAGATCTCATTCTTCAGAGGTGGAAGCTTTCATCAGGTCGCGCTCAATTTAAGATCCTCACCCGGGTTTCGATGATCAGAGCCCTAGGTGTCGGCTATCAATAAGATCTTGCTCTCGATTTTGAGAGAAGCCCAGCTGTGGAATTCCTTGATCTCCTAGTTGAAGGTGTAGTCTCCGTTCCACACAATGTTTATTTGCTTCGCTGGGAAGCACAGTCCCTCGATTTCTGAGCCCTCGTGTTCTTTTTTGTTGTTTTTTGTTTTCCTTCTATCCTCAATCCGAACCCGGCTCTAAAATGTTTCGCATTCGCTTGTGTGACCGGATTCAGCGTTTGTTCGACTGAACCCTGGATAAACTCCACCG
>Ga0179593_1494656_pt1 | contig 12094 bp, 11 predicted proteins | sample CZODoug2_1_08_16_FD_185931 | JGI IMG/M metagenome (GOLD analysis project Ga0179593, IMG submission 185931) | Vadose zone soil fungal communities from Angelo Coast Range Reserve, California, USA - CZODoug2_1_08_16fungal (PacBio error correction) | ecosystem: Environmental > Terrestrial > Soil >... | reverse complement strand
ATTGTTTCTTTTCATTTCCCGACGCAACTCTTTTCCTTCCCGAGTGAGCTTTTGCGAGTCGAGCGTTACCCCCCTCCCTTCCAGTAGAGTCGGACTTTTTTATTTTTTGCAGACCGCTTTTGAGGCTACTTAAAGATGGATCTCCTTGAGAACGTTCTCTCCGCTTGAGTTTCCCACTCCCCTCCTAAGTGAATCCTGGAGATTCGCTTATTTTTCTTGCTTTTCTTCTTTCCTTTTGTACGAGGGCCGGGATGACCTTTCTCTGTCTCTCTCCCGGATTCCTTTTTATTTCCCCTCCGAATGACGCATCATCTAGGGTTTTCCTAATCAATCTCTCTCTTGTTGGTAGGAATTTTTCCCCCCCAATCTTCTCCCCCCCCCCCCCCACTGACTATGGCATTCCCCTTACATTGTTTAGAACCCCCCCCCATCATACATCCGGACCAAAGAATAGTTCACTTGTCCCTCGCACGCTCTTTTCGCCTGCTCTTCACTGAGACAGTCCCGTGCGTAGACGGGCCCTCGTTATACAAGACCCAGCGCCTCCTGTCTCCCACAGAATTTCCGCCCCAAATTCTAAATTGAAGACAAAGTCCCTTTTGCCCAAGTGCACTTCTCAACCTCTTGACCAGAAATGATATTTCTTCCTTCTTCTCCGATCGGAGTCTCTCTGAGCTTGTTTTCAAAGTTGTGGTGTTTGGTTTCGGACTCTGGCGATTGGCCCCCGGCGCATGTTCGTCTAGTCCGGCCTCTCGTATGCCAAGATTATTGGTGACCACCGGACCTTGCTACACATCCAGTTACTAAAGCCTCATTCGCTGCGTCATTTTCGTCAGGTCTTTTCATTTTCTTAACCTCTCCGACGACGAAGTAGTTCTGCCTTTCGCTTTGATTGTCTCGATACTTAAGTGTTGCGACACCGGAAGGATGCCGTTCCTTCCTCCTCCTCTTTTGCGCTGGTTGACCTCAGTCTTACCTACGCCTTTTCTGGAGAATCCCTAGAATGGCCCCCTCAGCCTTCTTCTCTGGCAGAGGATAGCACCAGAACGTCGTCCTGTAACCCCCCTTGTCCCCCTCTTCGCGCCGTCCCCGTCCCCCCTCCAATGCTTTTTCAGGTAACCCTAGGCCTCGCCCATTCTTCCTTGTCGCACGTTGCCTTTGCTCCGTGGTCAGCATGCTAACGAGTAAAAATGACACCTGGCGCCCCCGACCCCGCGTTGTCTTGAGTTTTATGCCAGGTGTTCACCTTCCCAATTAAAGCCCTTTCCGTTCTTCACAACCATGAGCTCCTTTTATGTCCTTTTGTTCCCAGGAGATCCACCTTTTTCCTTCCAATGCCCGCACCTTTTTTTTGTCAGTACCGTTCTCTTTTTCAGACGTTGCGTTCCACCCCTTCTCCGAAGCGTTTCCCCCTCCCGCCGGGCCGGACATGTTGAGTTGTCCAAGGGCTCTTCACACACTAGGATCCCCCAACTTTTTCAAACCCCCGCACCTACGTTTGACCAGGAGACTTCTTCCGGCGCCCTCTTCGGCATTTTTTCTACTAAGTCCTTTGAAGTTGCCCCTTGACGAGCCTCAAACTCTTCACCAGACGACCAGTTTTGAAGCATCTCGTCACGCTTTCCCGTCCCCTCTCCCTTCCCTTCCCATGAAGACGATCTGGTTCCTTCCAAGTTCATGCTCCCTCTTCACATGACATCTTGGGGTCGCGGTATGAAGTGCTGCTCGCCTGTAGTCGTTTGACTCCCCGTAGTCAGATTACAGCCTCTCCTGGTTTTATGGTCCTACGTCTGGAGGACCCTGACCTTCGGCCAAAAGCTCTGGTTAAACGCCCGTATTTCGGCTCTAGGTCCTCTGCGTTACGTGCAGTCGCGATGATCGCCCTCGAGTTCTTTTTCCTTTTATTTTTTGTCGCCAACCATTCGCTTTTCTAGAAGGTGACTTCGGAAACCCTTCACGATGCCTTCCCCCGTCGCTTATCCTACTATCGTTCCTTCCAACGTTTTTCTTTTAACCTTTCTTTCTTCGTGTGGAACGGTGTTTAAATTGAATTTTTCTCCCTCGGATCGGCCTGCTTTTTATGCAGGACGGTTGCGTCTTTCTTTCTTTTCACGTAACCCCCACGGGTCAACTAGGCCTCGCGTTATTAGGTTCCTCCTTTCTTCCCAGAAACTCTTTTTCCCTTCTGCTCCCGGGGTGGCTTTGGATACGTTAGTGAAACTTTGATTTTGTGACGGCGTCGTAGAATTCCTGGGCCGCTCCTTGGTATGAAAACGCCTGGGGGTTTTTTTTTTGACTCCCGGACATTCACTTTTTGGTTCTGTTGGGCCCACCAAGTTTGGAGAAATGGACGTCTCAATGACCTCTTTCTTCTGTTGCTATTTTTGGAGCTTCTCCATCTCGTCCCGCACTAACTCAGGGTCTTTTCTTCTACCCTGGGTCATACTCCTTTTTTTCCACAGCCCCCCCGGCCTCCTAGATGCAGCAGGATGAATCTTTAGTCTGAGAGATTGTCTTTTCTTCGCGCTCCCTTTTTTTTGGAATACCTTCTTTGTTACTTGGTGGAATCAATGACCCCCCCTTGTTCCTTGGGTTGGGCTCTTCTCCTCCCGCTCTGGACCTTTGCGCCAATCCACTCTTTATTTGAATTGTTCTCTGGTCTTCGTGTCTCCGTGAATCTTTGTTCTTATTTGTATTCCGGCCCTCTTATGGTGATATCTCATTTTGTGACCTGTTTTGAATGCCTTGATTTTACGCGCTGCCCCCATTCTTTCGGAATTGCATAACTAATGTCTTTACCTTACAACCACTTGTTGTTTTTTTTCTTTCGTCCTTCGTATTTCTTTCCTATATTCCTTTTACTCATCCTTTTGAGAGTCTTCCCCGACAGAAGACCTGCCGACGTTCATGAGTCGTGGGTGAGTTTTTTTTCACTTCTGCGACCTCCCCTTCTTGCTCCAGGTCAGCGCCCTCTCCCTTTCATATCAGCATCCCCTTTTCCCTGAGATCATTCCGCGTCTTTTCATGTCCCGATCAAAAGTGCCACGCCAGCTTTTTGCCCCGCATTCTCCTTTCACGCATTTCTTCCTGCCGATGGTTTAGCTCCTCGTCTGGATTTTTTTTTCCGACTTTCTCCCTCCCCGTTGGTCTTCCCTCGAGAAAGCCCTGTATTTCGTCCCTGCTCGCGTCGCGGGTTTTTCCCATATACTTAATCCCACCGGCGCCTCTCTTTTTGCTGCCGCTTACGTTTCTTAACCTTTCTTTTCTTTTGCTGCCCTCCTTTTATCACTGATCCCTGGATTTGATGATGGGAGGTTTTATTTTCCCCCCTCTCGCCAGCGGAGACCTGCTTTGATGTCCGTTTTTTTCTTTTGTCCTTTTACCCCGGCTTTCGTTTTTCTTTTTCCCTTCCCCAGGCTTCTGTGCCTTTCGAAGGAGAGCAAATCCAGGTTCACGTCCGTCTCCTTCGCACGTTCGGGCTGCCCTCGTTTCCTTTACTCTCTGCCTGCATATTTGACCTTTCCTTACGTCTTTCCCCCTTGTTTTACTGGCCAAATGAATCCCAATACACCCTGCAACGTCATGCATAAGTTAGCGGCCTTTCTCTCCTCCTCAACTGATTCCCTTGCACCCTTCTCCCCCCTCCGGCCTTTTGGCTTTCGCCAGATAGGGTGAATTCCGCCGCTTTTGCGTCATGGTCCTTTTTTTCCCCTTTCTTCAATAGACTGCTTGGCTATTCCGAAGCTTATCTAGATGAGAGCGGCATCTTTGCCTGAAGATGGACCTCTCCCTCATTTACGCGGCCCCGCCTTCTTGTAAGTTTGCTGGAATAAGAATGCTTCTTTTCACCGTTTCTGGGATCTCGGCTTCTTTGAGTCCTCGGTTCCTCGCGCTTCTTCCTCTCCCTCCAGATGTGACGGTTTCCCCATTTTTATTCCTTTTTGCGTGTGTGAACCTCTTCTTTGTTGTTTGTAGACTCGGACATGTCAACTTCGGTAATTGGAGCCCGGGGGTTCTTTCGTAGTAGTAAGCGGATCGGTCGGTCCAAGGCTCTTCTGGACCCTTCTTCTATGGAAGCCTAGAGGTTGAGAGGTTTTGACAGGGTTTCTCCCTTTTCCAGATCAGAATTGGTTTCACCTCAAGAGTCGCCGTGCATTGCTTCTTCAAACGTTTATGGCTTTTTGCCCATGCCCTTCCTTCCCGTACGCCCTTTAAGGAAGAACCCTTTCGGTTTTCTTTTCCTCTTTTTGACTTGTACGTCCTAGTATGAAGAGACACGACGCTCATGTTGCGAGAACTTTCCTTTTCTTTTTGAACCCCCTTCTCCCTGACCCCTGTTTTCCTGGCTTACCTAAGGTTTACTCTTTTCCTTTTGCTGGACCGTGGCGTCCAATCCTCAGGGCAGGTTTGTTCCGTCAACCTTCCTGACTAAGTTTTTTTCCTTGCGGGGTGCCCTCAAGACTCGGGAAGCCACGGCACCTTCTGCCAGTGGCTTCCCTTCAGCCGCTTCAGAGTAAGCAGCGATTTCCTTTTCTTTGAGGTAACTTCTCCCCTCTTTTTTCTTCCCACCTTGAAGAAGGCTTCACAGCTGACTCCGGTCCTTCTGGCGTTCCCCCTTTTGCAGTTCAGGTTTTTTGACGAAGTACTACGGTGTCAACGCTTTCCCGACCATTCTGGATGGCGCCTTCTGGCTGCCCCCGTCCCCGAAGCCCCTTTCGACCGTCTCGCTCACGCGGCTTGCGAGTTGAACGGTTCATGTTTTAGAATTTTTAAGTTGTTTCACAGTACAGTGCTTCCCTTCCCCTCCCGGCGGCCTAATATAGTAAAACTTTCTTGTGTTGTGATTTCCCTCCCTTCCGAACCCCCCCCCCCCCCCCCAACAAATTTTTCGACCTTTCCCTAGCGAGCCTGTTTCGTTCTCTCCTTCGGATCGAGGGGTTTTCATTATTTATGTTTGCCCTGTTGTTCATTTATTTGAAGGGGGCGTCGATTGACTTGTGGTCGTTTTTTCGTCGTCTTTTTTTTTTTCTCTGCTGGTTGGTTCTTTCCCCCACGCTTCGTTCTCAGGTTTAGTTCTGCTTAGCCTGGCCTCTCACTTCTTCTTCCCCGATCTAGGCTTGTCCAGAAGAAAGATGTCCGGCGTCAGACGATGTCTGAGACTTTTTTGTGTTTGCCCTTTAATCGTTCTTCCAGGGGCTCTCTCTTTGTGAACTCTTCCTACCCTCCCTCCTGCGAGGAGTATTTCCCATTATGAGCTTGGGATGTACTCTCCTTTTCAGGGTTCTCGCTGCCTTTTTTTTTCTTACAACCTCCAGGAGAAGTCTTAGAATTCCCTATCCCCCTGCCAGGCGCCAAGTTTTTTCTCGTTTTCCCGCCGGAGGGCTGTTCCACTTCAGTAACAGCCGCCGCCAGTTTTCTGACGTTCTTCTTCTCCCCTCAGTGGGACCCCTCCAGCATCCGTTCGCTGCTGATGTCCCTTGGTCGTCTTCTCGGCCGCTAAAGTTTGCTCCACTGTTTGGTCTAAGTTTTCTCCAGTTTTGGCTGCCTTTCCTTCCTCCTTTCCACCTTGAAGTTCGAAGAGGAATCCGCGCTCGACTTTCCCTTTTTCCGCGGCCGGGACCGTCTTCCCTTGTCCTTTGACCCCCAATCGTTATCGAGTCCCACTCTTGTGGCCGACGCGGGTGACCCTCCCATTCGCGCCTCTTCATACTTTTTCTTCCGGTTAGCTTTTTCTTTTTTCCGTCATCTTGAAGCGTGCAAGGTCTGGCGCGTGGACGAGCGCGTCCTGATTGCCGTGTACGCCGTCCCCCTCGCTTTATCCTAGATTCCCGACTCTGTGAACCTTCGGCCTGACACCCCTCTATTTTTTAACTTTGTGGGTCCAGTTGATAAGGTCGTTTCATGAGTTTTTTTAGCCTTTCTCTCCGCACCCTCCGTGCCCAAAGTCTTTCCTGATGCGAACCCCTATCCCTTTTCCTCCTCCCCTTCTTTTTTGTTGTCTTTTTCCCGGCAATACCATGAGGGTTGGTCGGCCATTCTTCTCTTCCTGCGTCTTTTGATATACGAGCCCTGAACGGCCTCCTTCCCGCCCCCACATCCTACCTATGGTGTCGGAAGGGAGAGAACGTTCTGTCAATTTTCTCGGACGGGCCAAGAGATGGTCGTTTGGTCCAAGGCTCTACCCCCCTCCTCACATAGTTCCTCTTTCTGATTGCCATCCCTATTCGGCCGGAATCCCCGCTACCTGACTCGAGGAGGCGCTTCTGGGGAGTCACCAGAGTAAGTCCGTCCACGGCTGATTTATCCGATCCTATTTTGTACCACAATCACTGTGCCTCTCTTTCCCGTCTGTTCCGTCCGGCTTCGAACGAGCTTTTTCTTCCGCTTCCTTCTGGGTTTTTCTGTCTTCTCCTCAGCCCTTCTGTCCCGACAGTTGAGCCGATGGGGTCCGGCAGCAGCTTCTCTCTAACACCGACCATCCCCAGCCTCGCTTTTTTCTTCTGGGTCCTTGAGGACGACGGCTATCTTTTCTTCCCATTGTCGTTACGTAGTATTTTCCTTCTTTCGGTTGAAAACGCTCGACTCCTTCCGTGGCGCTTTTCTTTCTTGAGTTTTATCGTCGGACGTTTTCTTGTCGAGGGCGGCTTGACTGACTCTGCTTCTTTGCGGTCCCTTGATCTTACCTACCACGAGCTCTTTCGCGCTTTTGGGAAGGTAACAGCTCTCTTTCTTTGTCTTTCGTCCTTTCCACACCCCCTTCCCCACACCATCTAAGTTGATTACCTTAGGAACACACCACTTTGACTGCGGACATCCTTCTCTCTCGCCGGAATCGGAGTCGTGGCCTCCTTCCGACGCATCCCTCTTCTCTTTTTCCCGGATCAAGAAGCTATCTTTCATTCGTGGAACGACCCAATCTACCCGCCTACTCCACGAAGCGAACTCCCACCCCACCACTTTTTCTTCCCCTCAGACGTTCCCCCTTGGTCAACAAGGACCAGATCTTTTTTCACCTCATTGACCCTTTCTATCCCGACATTCATCTTGACTGACACGCTCTTCTCCTGGCCGCCTGTACCCAACCTTTGTTTTTTCGTTTCTTCTTGAAACGTCTTTAGCTGTCCACCTAGGCGATGTTCTGAATTCTTCCGCCGCGTGAATTTGGCCCAGCATTCTGGTTATCACCCACCCTTCCCCTTTTCCGTGACAACCTCATTCTTTGAACATAATAAAGTACCTGCTGCTTTCCATTCGGCAAGGGTGAGTCCTTCCTCAACGCGCAGATCCAGCCGGCGTCAGTCAGTTAAGCGTCCTGTTTGCGGTTCTTTTATAAGGCTTCTCCCCCCCGGACGCTTCCAAGAACTGGTCTCCGCCCTTCTTCCCTGTGGACGCCTCTTTAACTATCCCTCTTGTGAGAAGTACCAAATAAGGGACCCCTCAGCGCGGGAGTTCCCGCCTCTTCCATTTAATGGAACCTTGCAACGTTTCTCCTCTGTCCGTCCGCATCTTAATCATCGCTTAAGGGAATCTTCCAGGCCTTACCTCTTTGATGATCCTTTTTGCTTTTCCCCCTCCACGGTTCCGGCTTCCCCGCGTTCCACCTGTGAACCTGAAGTGACTTTGGCTGGTTCTGTTCACTGTTTCAACTTGCCTTTCCCCCCTCACAAGTTCTGAACATGCTTCCCTTGCTCTCCCCCCCAGGGTATGGCCCCCTCCCACGTACAAGCCACGGAACTTTTCGGGGCCTTCCACGGAGGTCTGTTCGACTTTCCTTGGTCAACCAAAGTCTCCCTTTGCCCCCGCAGAAGTGCCCCCCTGAGGCCTCGTTGCCAGGGTCCAAAGGTCTCTTATTTCTTCCCCATATTTTGACCCCTGGGCCCCAACCTCCCCCCCGCCTAAGACCTATGAACGGCGCTTCCCATTTCAGGAGATTCTTTTCATGCCGTGTCCTTCCTTCCTCCAGGAGAATCTCCACATCTCAGGAAGTCTAGCTCAATGAAGATACTCCTTCCCCCGCGCTCCTCCCCCACTCAGCCACGATGTTCGTTGCATGAGCCCGCTCTACTGGCATCTTGCCCTTTAGATTCTTCAGGGTCGTTGTCATGTCAGTGACATCCGACCCGCCTGAATTACTCGCGCGTACTTTTCCCGTTGGAGTTCCCACCATCGGCACAAGATCCTGCTGGCATCGGCAGTTTCCGAGGGTCATTCTTTTTTCCGAATTCACTGATTCCATCTACGGACAGCTAGGCGAATTTTGCTGTCTCCTCCAACTTCTCTTTCTCTGAAGGTTCCCTTCTTCCCATTAATTCCCCTCCCTCTTCCTACCCCTCATCGACACAATCTTTGCCTTCGATCTCCCCATTGGCGGCTTGGGTGTTAGAAGGGTGTTCCCCCAGGAATTTTTGTCTTCGCGGTCCTTTCCCTTTGATCCAGGATGCAGGACGTGGCTTTGGAGTCTCCTTTTGGCCCTTACCACTTTTCCCTCCTCGTCAGCGGTTTCCAGCCGCCTTCCTCCATTTCGCGTTCAAGAACCGATTACTCCCCCTTCTCCTCCTCCCCCCCCCCCCCCGCCCCTCGTCCCCCCATCCTCCTCCCTCCCCCCCCCTCCCCCCCCCCCCCCCCCCCCCCCCACCGCCGCTACCCTAACACCACTTAATCACCCCCAAAACCACACCCAACACCCCAAAACAACCAAACCTCCTCATCACCCCCCCCCCCCCCCCCCCCCCCCCCCCCCCCCCCCCCCCCCCCCCCCCCCCCCCCCCCCCCCCCCCCCCCCCCCCCCCCCCCCCCCCCCCCCCCCCCCCCCCCCCCCCCCCTTTTTTCTGCCTTTTTCTTTTTATGGGAGCGACTTCCCATTTCTTTTGAGGTTCTTCTTCGCCCGGGTCCTCTTCCTTTTCTCCACACCCGACTTTTGGTCGCAGGTTTTCCCCAGTCCGACTGCCGGCGATCACGTCATCAATTCGGGGCGGCCTTGGCGTTTTTCCTCTACTCATCCATCCCTGTTACTAATAAGGACGGGGTCCTCGGTGTACCTCTCTACAGAACTGTCTTCCCCTTTTGCAGAAGCAGAACGTCCGCCCATATTCTCGTGCTCCTTCTCTTTCCTTGAGTAGATTTTCCTTAGATGCGATGCAAGGGTTTTGGTGGTCACCCCTTCCTTTGAGCTTCTGTGTTGACCTCTTTCCCCTCTGTTTTTTAGGACTTTTTTCCCTCCTCTTTATGATAAGTGACCCGAGCGCCCGCCTGTTTGGTTGAGTTTCCGTCACCCTTTTTTTCCGAGCTTGACTTTTGTTTCCTTTGGATCTGTTTTGAGCTTCCCATTACCCTCCCGGTATTCCAGGGAACTTAATTTCTCGCCAATGTCTTTCCGGCCGTCTTCCTTCCTTTTCTCTCCATCTTCCTATCTTTTCCCCCCCCTCCCCCACGACGTTTTTTGAAACGCTGTTTTTTTTTGACTATATTTTTTTCTCATCCCCCTTCCCTTTTTTGTTTTGCTATTTCAGTGCCCTACCGAAAGGACTCTTTTGCCCCCAGCCCCTTTTTGATTTGAATAGTTCATTCTTCTCTTGACTGGAGATTCGCGACAAGGCAGCCCTTTTTCTCACGAAATCATGTTTCTTCTCTCTAACTCTGTGGGTAATTTGCCCTTATCACCCTTTTTCCCTCTTGAGCCCCTCAGCGCCTCCCGAGTTGTCTTGCCTTTCCACGCAACTTGCTCCGGCCTTTTTTTGTTGCACCCTTATCCCGATGGAGGGATCCGCGCTTTCCCTCCTAAATGTATGTAGCAACTAATGATTAAATGAAATTTAGCAGTAAAAATTTATATAAGTCTTCTCTTGTTTTGGTTGGGGTGGTGGTTTAGTATGGGGTCGGTTTTTTTTTTATCTGGGTTTTGTACCTGGGCTTTGGTTTTGGGGGGGGGGGTGGTGGTTTTTGTTTTGGTGGGGGGTTGGGGTTTGGGTTGTTTTTTGGGGGTTTTGTTTTTTTTTTTAATTGTTCTTTTGTGGGTTGTGGGGATTCGGGGAAAAATTATATATCCTTTCTACCCTTTCCCTTGCTGTCTCTTCTTCTTCTTCCCGTTGGTTTCGTAGTATTGGATGCCTACTATCTCAAATTCCCCTGCGTGATGCGCGCGATTGGCTGCTTTCTATTTCCACTACTTCTCGGAAGACCATGGCGTGATGTGTTTCCCCGGTAGCGGCGCGTTTTTCCCAGAGACTTTTGTGGTCAGGTTCCCCCCTGCGCCTTTTCTTCTACGGCTACGTAATCCGGTTCATCTTCGGTACATTTTTCTTTTACGCGATGACTCTTTCTTTCACGAGTCTGCTTTTCCCGTCTGTCCTTTTGTTTTTTTGTCACAGGGTGGTCATTGCCCCCATCCACGACCCCTCAATGAATTCCATAGGTAGCACGGCATGGGCTTCTCCCCCCATCCTTTCACCAACTTCTCCACTTTCACCGGAAAGCCAATTTGCGGGCTCTTTTCCCCTGCCCCAATTAGGGCTCGCTTTCCTGCACGTTATTTTTTCTCCTGGACGAGCCGAAAATTCTCGACCCTCGATGTTGTGCAAAAATCTGCTCCCTCCTGTCCCCCTATCTGGCTTAGCGGTTTCCTGAGAAGATTATTCTCCTTGTTTTTTTTCATATTCCCGCCTCTTGCTTCTTTCCCTTCTATGTAAATCAGACGGGCGTAACGCTCTCAGGTACGGGATCTTTTTTTTTCCCCTACTTCCGTCTCATCTACCTCTTAAGCCAGCCCTCACCCGATGTAACGGACCTCGTGCATGCCCGTTTTTCATTTCCCCTATCGTGCGTTTGTTGCTAGCGTTTGATTTTCTGCTCATATCATTTTTTGTCAGATGTCTTCCTGAGATTTCTTTCCCTTTCTTGAGCGCTTTGACCTGGGGGGTGTTGGGTTGTGGTTGGGTGTGTGTTGGGGGGGGGGTGTCAAGTCTGTCCCCGTCCCATTCCTTTTCAATAGTAAGGCCTCGCCAGACGGAGCTTCAGTTGGGGTTTTTTGGTTTTAGCAAGTTGTATCATTGTAAGATCATCCGACCTTTGTTTCCAGCCTTTTTTTCTCTTGCAGCGGCTTAACGTAGTCCGTCTTGTGAAATGAAATTTCCTTACGGTTAAGGCCCGAACTGTAGGTTATTCGCGAGGTTCTTTTGCTGATCGGCCTTGTAAGTCCTGGTGCCTGACATGACCCTCTTCATTTTCCCCCTCTAATTGTTCCGGTCCTTGAACCCCTTTTTCCTGAGAATCTGTGTTCGGGATGTCCCCCTTTTCCCGGGGTGTCCTGGTTCTCATTCTGCCCTTCCCGGCCCCACCCCCAGGTGAACGGAAGGAGTGTTTCGCTTCCCCCCCTCCCCTTTCCTTCCTTTTTCGTCTTTTTACTTGAGGGCTTACGTTCCGAAGACTGGGACGAGCCGGCTCAGGGCTTCTTTCCCCGGGTACCTGCTTCCGTACTCTATGTTCCGTTTGGTGATAAATCAGGGGAGTCGACCTTCCACGACGGCGTCAACTTCTCTTTCTTCCGGAAGGTCCCCGTTTGTGAAGAAGTTCCTTGTTTTTCTCCCCCTCCTTAATTTCCAGCCTCCCTCCACCTCGCTCTCTTTCCTGGCTGTCTACAGCGAGTTTGTAACGGAATCCGTTTCAGTCTTTTCGGATGTCATTCAATGGATGTTAGTCCTTTCCCGTTTGGTCCCCATTCCGTCCGGCCTCTTCTTCAGGCTGAGGCCCCATGACTCTTATTTTGAACTCGGACTTTCACGGCCGAAAAAAACACAAGTCTTTTCATATTCTTTCACGATCCGAGCACTCCCTGGTCCTTCGCCGTCAGTAGTGGTATATCCTCTCTAGTGTCAAGAGGTGGATTCCTGATTATCTTTTTTAGCCCTTTTCTTAATTTCTTCTAGTTCTAATTGTTAGTGATCACTTCGTAGTGTACTGGGCTTTCTCTGGTTCGGGCCAACGCATGAAGCTTGATCTATGGACCTTCTCCATGTCAAGAAATGGCGCCCCTGTCGATAGCGTGTTCCCCCCCTATCCCTATTTAAGGAGACGATCTATTTGGAGTCAGTTTTTTTTT
>Ga0179593_1443593_pt1 | contig 12094 bp, 10 predicted proteins | sample CZODoug2_1_08_16_FD_185931 | JGI IMG/M metagenome (GOLD analysis project Ga0179593, IMG submission 185931) | Vadose zone soil fungal communities from Angelo Coast Range Reserve, California, USA - CZODoug2_1_08_16fungal (PacBio error correction) | ecosystem: Environmental > Terrestrial > Soil >... | reverse complement strand
TTCCCTAGATAGCTTCCACGATAAGCATCTTGCTGTTTCTTCGTCGTCACCCGAAGTCGCTGGATCACATGGGTCTCGGAAACTTGAACTCCGTTGCTGGTATTGTTACAGGAAACGTTCCCTTTCTCCCTCCCCTTGGGAGCTTCCCCTCTTCTTAGGATTCCTCCGTAGTCGGCGTTTTTTTAAGCCTCCCACCTTGCGTCTGCAGCGTGATTTGATGGTACGCGAGTCCAGGCATTTTTTCGTCCACTCCCTCTCTGTCCGTCCCCCAGTTCTTCAGACCGATCGTCGTTTTGATAATTCTTTGAAGCTTTCCCCCAAATTCTGTTGTTCGGTGCCATCCATTGATAGGGGAGTGTTGACACTTCAAACCAATCAGCCCAGTCCCCGTTGAGGGTCGACTCTTTTTTTTGGGCAAATTCGATCCTAGGTTTTTTGTTCTGAAAGGGCCGGCGTGCGCGGGTTTCGTTTTGCGCGGGATGCTCCAATTGAGCCTGCCGAGACGAATGAGGGACACTTCATTCTATGCTGATTCTTCACGTTTTTTATTCCGAATACTTCTTGCTCACGATCCAGTTCAATCCATTTTTTCTTCCCTTTTAGGAGCTCATTTTCTTTAAACTTTTTGCTGACAACGATGGAACGACCACCCCTCCAAGCTATGATCCCCCCCTCTCATGCGTGACTTCCTTAGTAACATTTTATGGCATCGTCTCTCCGTGAACTTTCCACCTCCTTGCACTTTTATACAGGGCAGTTGTTATTTTTATCCGTCTTGTGTTTTCTTGCTCATTCTTTTCGCCCCCCCCCAAACCCCCACATACCACACCACATGAGGGAGTATCTCCTCATTTATGGATTAAAACTTTTTTTCACGGCTTCCCGATCGGCCCACCTGTCAATTTCACAAGCATAAGTCGCCAAACTAGTCCTCATTTGAATCTATAACAGAGAGCTGTCATCCTCTTTTTTCCTCTCTTGTTGAGCTTTGATTTTTTTTTTTTTTTTTTTATCAGCTCTCTGGTTTCTCTTTCTTTCCCCCATTTTATCCTTGTGCCTTTTTTTCCTTTCATTTACAGGGATAGATATGGGGCCCCCTTGACTGTCCTCAGAATGGAGTTTGCGCTCGTCCCCCTAAACCTATAGGCTCCCCTACAAAAACATCCTTTTCCCCCTCCTGGATTAATTCCTTCCCCACGTGTTCAAGTCGGCACCTTTCCCGTCGAGATCGTAGATTCCATGAAGCAGGTTTCCTCCCTTTTTGACGAACTTCCCTTTGAGATTATCAGCGGCTACGGCTTCCTCAGCGCCCCGTTTTTTCTTACACCGGAACAATCTCCCCCCACGTCTCCCATCTGGTAGTTTGCCGCTCTGTTACAAAGGCCTACTGTTCAACTAAGGGACTATCCTTATAAGGCCTGACCATAAGAGACGCGGTCGCCGTTCTCCCTTTGCGTGCCCTTTTCTTCACGAAACCCATCGTTCGACTACTGTCTTCCACCTTGGTCCCTAGTAGACCTCAAAGAGTCCCCCGGCCGGATTAATGTCTCTCCTCCCATTCTTGCAACTCCCAACACCTAATTTTTTAGAGTCGTATATGGACTTATCACCTTCTCTCTGGGTTCCTGAATCCCCTTTGGCTCCGCAGAGTTTGTTGACAAACCTCCGCTCCACATTCAAAGCCCGCCCTAATCCCATGTTTCTGACTAGAAGTCTCCAGCCTCCGACATCGAACCTCTTCCCTCTCTCCCAAATTTTTTTTTAGAACTTTAAAGTTTACTGTTCCCCCTCCCCCCCTTCTTCTTTCATACCTTTTTCCTCATACCCTGATCTCCCCCCGAAGTCTTGCATCTCCTCAGACACAGAATCCTATCATAACAGAAAATTCGCGCCCGCTGATTTCCTTGACGCACGAACGTACGGAAGAATTCCCCATGGCCCCCCTTTTCATTCAAAAGATGTGCAGATTGTCCTTCTGTCCCCCCGTTGTTTTACGATGGAGTTCATCTGCCTAAAAGCCAACCCCGCCCTCGTCTCGGATTTTTTTTCTTGTCAGGTCCCCTTCTATAAAGCCGATTCCGCGCGCATGTTTTATCATTTTTAGCTTCAAAGCGACGTCACCCCTCGGCGTATTGGGTTCGTCTCCTGAGACCCCCCCGCTCCCGATTTCATCCCGACTGGTTTGCGTCCCCCTTCTGACTTACTTGCACCGCTGCGTTATCCGTGCGCTAGTTTGCGCATTGCAAAATTGTCCTTTTGCCCCCCCCTAGTTAATTAGGCGGACAACATCGCACTTTTCCACCAGCTCCTCTCCGTCTTCACCCTTCAATTCCCCCTCCCTCTGATTCCTCAAACAGGGTCTTCCTTAGTGTCTATTTTTCAATTCTCCATCCTCTCTTTTCTTCGCCCTCGCGCGTCTTAATTTTTAGCCCCCCCTCTGTGGCTCCCCTCCAAAATAACTTCCCCGCCAAAGTAAAAGAGCATTTTTTCAATGAATGTGTTTACCAACCCATTTCGTCGCTTTAGAATGGTTCCTAATCTGTGGTTTCCGACGTTTTCCCGAACCAAAACCCTTCCGTTCTAACACCGTCGAAAGCATTGTGATTTATTTTTGTCCTTCTCCTCCCTTCGTTATCGGTTTCCTTTCCTACTTACGCCCCTGGTTTTTTCGCCGCGATCCTTTTTGCGACTTCTTTCCCCAGGTGCTTTCCAAAACCACTTCCTCCCTCCCCCTCTTTCCAGAACTAAAATTCACCTCACCACTCCACTCTCTTATCCACCGGCTTCCGAAAGCTTCGTTTCAATGTCGATGGTTCATCCTCCTCCCCCAGTTTTTTGCGGTCCCCCTTTTTCTATTTTCCAACTTTCTTTTTTCTCCTTACCCTGTTCCCATTAGGACATGCTACACCCTTTCCCCCTTCCCATTTTCGGACCAATTTTGATCCTTGGGTCATCTTCGTTTTTTTTCACAGTGGCTTCATTTTTCTAGTTGTCACGGGCGTATGTGAACAACGGAGTCATGACCCCTTCTTTCGTGATTAACAGGGCAACTATCGTCGATCCTTTCATTCTGACCCACAGATGGACCCCCCCGGTCGGGAGTCAACCTTCTTCTGAAGAGTTTGCCACAAAACTCCCCGCCGCCATGGTCCCTTCCTTCCCACAAGCTATCGTCAACGGTCCTACTTGAGGCTTCCTCTTCACCCTCCCCTCGACTTGTCTAGCCGGAGAACCCATCACTTTTTCGTGCCCTCCTTTTTCGCCCCACACCTGACTCCGTCCTTCCCTCCCTTGGATTTTTTGACACTTTTTACCCCCACCCAAACGTCCTCCCAAATCAATTTTCCTCCCTTCGCACAGAACTATGTTAATACCCTTACCGTCAAACCCCACCTACCTCTCCCTTTCGTCTTTCAGTATTCCGCTCAATTTTTTTTTGATACGAGCCCTCCCTCTTTTCTCTTATCGGGCTCGTGACCCCTCTTTGATCTCTTGAATCGTTTGCCAGCGGATTGGCTCTTCCCTCAAATCGGATCCCAGGAGTTGATCTCAGATATATTGGTCCCCTCCTCCCCCAGTTCTATTCGTGAATCAAAGCCGCCTGCTTTGTGGCATAGCACTGGCCACTTCCTCCCCCCCCCCCCCCCCCCCCCCCCACCCCCCGGTTTTTTCCTCCTCTTTCCACTTCTACAAATACAGGAGCTTTGCTTCTAAAGGCCATGTTACGAAAACCCGCTTCGCCTCCCCACCCGAAAGTGTTCCAAGGCTTCCCCTTCTGTCTCCATTTCCTGTTGGATCACGTGTTGTTCTCTCCTCCTCGCCGGCCCAGCGACTCCACTTGGGACTCTCTCTCCTTCCCTCCGTTGCCGAGAGATCCATAGGCTTCGGTGTTTTTTTTTCCTTTTCTCCCGACGCAGGTCACCCCATGGCCAGTACAAGTCCTCCTGGCGAACTTCGGTGGGCCTGCGAAGCTTTTTCTGCTTCTCTACACTCTCCGTTTCTTTGGACGTTATGTTCGGACTTTTGAGGCCTTTTCCCTTTAGATTTTTAGGGAGGACACACCAGCGGCTTTCTTCGTTCTAGCTAAGTCCTCCCTTTCCTCTCCCAATCTCTGGGCAAGATACGAATACCCCCCATTTTTTCCTCGCACGATTTCTTGCGCCCTTTCGCCGATGGACAACGCGTCCCCTCCGAACCGTCTTAGCGCCCCTAGGTTTCCCGGAACAATCGTCCGATGGCCTCGACTCTCAGACGTAGAGGCAGGCGGTCCCGCAATTCCTAACGAGATTGTTTTGTGTCGACCTGTCTTTTCGTACACAACTCGTTAATTTTGGCCTTTTTCCTTCCCATGTTTTCTTTTCTGACAAACCCCTGCGTTTTCCCTGTACTGCTTCCCCCTCGACTCCCCTCCGGGCTTCGATTTGACGTGATCCTTTGACCACTTATTTTTTCAGGTTCTTTTTCCTTGATGACTGACGGTCTCGGGGTCGACTTTTGACTCTGCTGCCTCCATTATTCTAGTACTTTTTTTTTTTTACTCTCGCCTTGGGCTTCATTTCCGATGGGGCGGGGGCGTGGGTTTGCAATGTCTTCCAAGCTCCTTATTTCCTTTTATAGTAGGGTTTTTCCCATCTGGGGGGCGTGGGGGGTTTTCATCATGGCATCCTCAGACTTCTTCCCCCCCTATCGCGGGGCATTCGTTTTGTCTCAGCGTGTTTCCTTCAGCTCGTCTGAGAATCGAAGCAGACTTCCCGCTCTTGTGTCCTCCCTTCTCTCGTTGCTTCCAAATGACTTCTTTCCAAATGGTGGCTGCGACCAAAATGGTTTGTAACCTAGCCCCTTTTTCCTCTGGGTCTTTCGCCCAAAAACTGAGCTGCTTAACCTCGATTCACCTATCCATCGTTCTTGCCTTTTGCTAAGCGATTGATTGTACAGGTTGAATTTCTTTTCCCCGATTTCGGTTTGGTTTTTTCGTTTCAACCGATTAACTGAATATCTTCTAACCCACCAGGGGTTTTCCGTCTGGATTCCCCCCCCCCCCCCCCCCCCCCGATAACCTCCCTTGATTCGACTACTTCCCATAAATTCCTCACCTTTGCGTGTCCTCCTATTTTTTGATGTCTCTTTCCCCCTTCCCAACCAACTTAATTCTTAGTTTAAACCTTCCCCGAGAATTTTTTGCCCAGGCTTCTTTTCTCCTCCAAGCATGACCCTCTTCCTTTTCGGTATTTCTTTTTTTTTATGTTATCTTTTTGGACCCATCTTTTTTCCAACTTCATCTCCTCTCTTTCTTTCAAACCCCAGGCGCGACTTGACCCATCTTGAAAACCCTCGACACGGTTTTTTTCTCTATTTTACTGGGGTTGTTTGCTCGCTTTTGGCGATGTTCCCCGGCTGCAGCAATCGTTTAGCTCAGTGTTCCCAAAGGCGTCACCGTAGTTCGCTACAAGAAGTTGTTGCCGATTACGGCTGTTCGCGCCAGAGCCTCTCCTTGCTATCCGCCATGTAGGCTGACACCCCCTTCGATTTTTCCTTTGACGTGTGTAATCTTTTCTTATACCCTTCTCCGGGAGATATCTTGATAGCTGGCCTGACCCCAATCCCCCTCCCTCGGCCGTGTTCGTTCTGCGGGTTCGGGCATCGACCGCGACCTGAGAGACCCAGCCATGACTTTTGCGAAAAAATAATTTAAACTTTTTTGCTTTTTTAAGCATTTCTATGGTCTTTGAAAATTTGCCGCCTTTCGTCTGAGTCGTCCGATCGTTTGGGGTTTGGGTTTCTGACTTGGCCTGTTTAGCGGCTGTCCGAATTATTCGCTTACATACTTTTGGACTTTGAATCCCGCCGTGTTTTGTATTGGCAGACATTCCCGTTCGTCAGGTCCCCCTGCAAGCGTGGGAGAGTCATCGATTGTCTTTTTTGGGTGCTGACTCCGCGTAGTTGGAGATCTCCCCCGCATCCCCAAGGCTCGACGCTTGATTTTCAGCGTCTTCCCTTCCAGTTGTCACTCAGACCTCTTCACGCCACTTTCTCGATTTGATCTCGAAGTCTTCCCAATTGGTGTTTTCTTCATCAGTATCTCGTATATGGACCTTTCAACCAACTCTCCAGAGATTTTTCTTGTCTCCCTATTTTTTTTTCCCAAAGTAGACTGGCCTCTTTTGCGAACCTTCCTAGTTGCTCAGATGATGGGGGTCTTTCGAGGTGATGCCGACAAAGTGAGACGGCTCGAGGACTTCTTCTTCTTCGTAATTCCTATCCCGCTAGCTCACTTACCAGATGGCTCAGTCGGCCTTTTAATTCCACAGAGCGGCCACACCATTTTTTCTGCACGTCGGCGCTAAAGGATTCCCACCACCCTTCCCTTCCAAACCCCCCTGCCGCTATGATTCTCCTCCGTATTGTCCCTTTCCGTCCGGAACCCCCACTATTAATGGCATCTACGATCCACCGTTCCCATTTTTCCTACTTTTCCCCGTGTCAGATCCAGTCGTTTTTAGGTTCTCCCGTAGTTGTTTTTTTTTCCCCTCATCTTCTTTTGAGGTAGATATTCCTACTTTCGGTCTTCCACGAGAACTTCCCTTGCCTAACTTTCCTGACCTTTCCCCCCCTGCTTAGGACTCATATGATATATCCAGAGAGCGTTAATCCTCTTCTCCCTCCTTCCCTTTTTTTGTTGTTGCTGAGTTACCCGCTATATTTCTCTATCATCGGACCTTTTTTTTTTTTCCTCTGGTGAATTCACCTTCTGACTCGGTGGATTGGTCAGTCCCCGAGTATCTTTCCTCAATCATGGCTTCGCCCATCGAAAAAGAATCTTCTCCAGCACCCACACATACGTCGACCTTACACCCTGCCCTGGATTTTTGATCTGACCCACGTTTTCCAGTTCTTCACCTTTTTCACTTCTTGCATCGTTTGCCATGAAGCAGTTTCCTTCCCTGATCCGAAAGCCTTATCGCATACTTCTGCACTGGTGTTATTCAGCGTTTTTGTTCTTGTATCAATGAAATTCCCTCGTCAAAACGTTTGCAGACCCTCTGGTATTGCCGCTCTGTGACACCAAGGCCGCCTCCTTCTTCATCTTCAGGGAAATCATCTGATTAATTTGCATTTCTCCTCTAGCAGTTCTTCTCCGTCTCCCTTTGAATGTCAATCCGCTCACGGAACACCCATCGGTCTCCTAAGGCACTCGCTAATTCCGTCTTTGCCCCCACCATATCCCTTCCCACCGCGCTGGGCGATTTTTTTGTGACGTATTCGCTGATCAAATGTATGGGCCCACCGCCCCCCTTTGAGGCAGGTCCATGATCAAAATCGACTTGACCCTCCTTGGGTCCATCTTTCTTTCCAAACGGCATTGTCCTTTTTTTTTCGAGGATACCCAATTGACTTTTCAAACTGTTTCTATTAGAAAGACCGAGTCATACCGCATCTAGAGCTCCTTTCTTTCCTTCGACTTTCCCGTTCCTGTCCCAATACCCATCACCGTCGGGCCATTCCCCTAGAAGCTATTCTCGCCCCTTCTTGTTGCCCCTCCCCCAGACGTCCCCCTGCCCCGTTTCTTCCCCGCTTATGTGACTTTCCTCACGTAAGAATTGCTACCATGGCCCCCAAGCGCTGTGCGTTGATGCGCTTTTTATATAGTCAACTTTATTTGTTCTGCTTGCGACCCGTCCCCCGCAAGCAGACTCCTCGTTGACTGTCCGGCCTTCCCAGGCACCTATCGCTTCGCCACTGTCTACGATCACAGGCCGTCACTCCGGTCGGCTTTTCATTTTCCGGGACAGACGCTTATTCCTGATCGCTGTGCGGAAGCCGTAAGAAGTCGGGCACGCCCACTCTGGGATCATGGAGTCTTTTTTCTTCCTTCAAGGAGCTCGACGAGTCCCCCCAGATACATCGCCACCGGCAAGCCCGCTCAACCTTCAATTCCCCCCAACTCGACCCCAGTTTGGCGTCCGTAGTGTTTTATTTTCAATCGCAATATTTTGTGCCCCAGGCGGTGTTTTGAAGTGGCGCATGGCTTGGGTCCCCTCTAACTCCATTACCCAACTCCCGCAAAGTTACGAGTCATGGCTTGTTTTTCGAACCTCCTTCCTGGTTTTCAAACTTTCTTCGATAGACGTTCCTCCTACTCCTTTTCCGCCGGTTACCTCCCTCCCTCCAGTCGACGTCTTCCGACCTAGATTCTTGGTCATTCTTCAATGAGTTATAGGTTTTTTTCAAATAGTTCCTCCGGCGCCTGGTTTAGAAGAAGATAGGCTTTACAAGGGTTCGCCCCTTTAAAAACCCCCCCTCATGCCGCCCCTTTGTTGAAAACTCCCAATCGTATCACCTTATTCCCCCACGCCTTTTCGTGTCCAGCTTTGTTAAGCATCCTCCCAGGTTGTGATGGCAAGGAAGCCCCCTTCCAAGTGCATTTGTCTAATTAAAAATATGTACCCCTTGGACATCTCAAACCTTTACACTCTTCCCCCATTCGCGATAGGCGGGCTGTGGTTTTTTTTGGGCCCCCCAACCCCCCCAGATGATTTCCCCCCCAGTCTTTCTCTCATTCTCGTGCGAGCTTCTTGTTCACGTGTCGTACCCCCCCCCCAAAACCGGGAAGACAATTACATTGTCCCACGGTTTTTCGATCCCTATCCCCCTTTGCACAGATTTCCCCTGGACGAGGCGCCATCATTCTGAAGGACTTTCACACCCACCCCGCCCCAGATCCCCTAGTCCATCTTCCCCCAGCGCTGGGTGATCCTACTTGAGCGGCCCCTCGACACCGTTCCTTCGAGTCCCATCACCACAGATAAATGTTCGCCCCAAATGTTGCTCGTGGGGCTTATCTGCCAAGTTCTTTCAAAACGGTTTTCTCACAAGACATGTGTCGAATTCGCCCCTGACCCCTAGGTTCCCCGCCAAGCAATTTAGAACAAACTCCCCTCCAGTCCTGCCCGTCGCCGTCACCCGACTTTCCCCTGCGTTCGACGTGTTCGATCTAGTCCATCGCGATTTTCGCCACTGCCCTAAAAAACGTTCTCGCCTTGCGAACTTTGCCCTCTTGAGGCCTTTCATTCCTAAACGTGTTCGAGATCAAACGGAGGTTCTTTTCTATTCTATTGTAGAGCTTTTTCTCCCCGTCGCCTGCGGGCGTCCCGGCGCCCTGATATCGTAACGGCCTCCTCCGTGGCGACAAATCCCGGGTTCTATACATTTTTTTCCTGAAAACCGGATTAGCCCTCAAGTTTTTACAAGCGACGCGATTGCGTCTACCACTTTTCGAGTAGGTGCGTCGGATGAAGAAGGGGACCCCACTTCCTTTGGATCTCTCTTTCCTCATACTCAGTGTTGTTGCTGACTCCTGTCTTTCCTCCTTTTTCCTGACTTTTTCTCCCGAGCACACTCGGTGATACCCATTTAGTTTAGCCTCTTTTCGCACTTCTGGGTTGCTTCGAATCCTGTTCGAACCCATATGTGTATGCAAATTCCTTTAGGCCATTTTTTCTAATTTGAAGATGGCCGGCGATTGCCCTGTTTCTTTGGTCCTTTCCCCCACAATCAGCCGCTGTTTTTCCAAGGATTTAAACGGTTTTTCCTCGTACCACCCTAGCTTTTCCTCCTCCCTCTTTTTCTCTTTTTCCCTCCCCCCGATGAATGACGCTTTTCGCCTCTCCCGCCGCAATTAAGTCTTTGTTTGGATCCCCGCCAGGCAGGCGTTTGCAAAAATCTTCTGGTCCTCCTCTCTTCCACCGAGTTTGTCGCGCGTCAGGTCTTCGACGTCGAACGCGCTGGAGGTGGTTTTTCGAAATTTTTGCTCTGGAGTAAGCTCGTTCACGAATTAGTTTTCTTGAGGCCCTGTGACGGCCGGCAGAGAAGCCCGCAGGCTTCGATGATTTGGAGAACCATTGTTCGGTCTGGTGTTGATGCGCCTCTGGGCTTGGGGTCGAGGGGACTTCCTTCAAGTGTGGGGGTTTTTTTTTTTTTGTTTTTTTGAAGGGCCCCCCCCGTTGGAAACGATCGGATTGGGACGGTCCACTGACTGAGCGGAGGGGGTGTGGTGGTGGTGTTTCCCCTTCTTAATAAGCCATGTTTATCCCCCCTCTGTGGTCTTTGTGTGACCTTTTTTTGATCTCGACCTCTCCGTTTCACCCGTTTCATTTTACTGCTCGTTCATTCTGTTTTGTCATACGCTCTTGGACCTTAGCCTTTCTTATTCTTCTTTCCTGTTACCCGCGCAATTTGTTGCCGCCTATCGAGGGTTTTCTCCCCAATGGACTCTTTTTTACCTTGTTTCTATGTCCGTCACATGGGACTCGTTAATCCCCAAAGCCCTTTCCGCTTGCCTCTTCCAACCCCCAGGGGGCTGCTGCCCTTCTTTTTAACTACTCCCTGCGTTGATTCCCTTCCCGATGATTGTACAGGTATTTTTTTCTTTGACGCTGTTTTCTTCGTGGTGGTCGAGAACCAAAGTGTCAGAGGCCCCCACCTTGATTCTTATCAAGGGGTTGATTAACGATTTTTTCAAACATAAACTATGATTCTCCTTAGTACACCTCCTCCCCCACCTTCGGATTTGTTATGAGTTTGGATTCGGATTACCGTCGGACCCAGTTCAGGATTTAAAACAGTCTTCTCCCGTTTGTAACCAACTTTTAGAATCAACAGCCTACTCTGGTACCCCCCCCGGTTATTTTTTTCCTCTGCCCTGACCACCTCTTTTTCTCAAATTCCAGACGCTCGTGTGCTCCAAATCAGTAAGTTAGCTATTTCCACACATTACCCCCCCCTTTCCAGAACTTGTTTGTTTTATACCCATTTTACGGGTGAATTAATGGTGAACCCCACTGTTCCGAGTGTCCTTGGTCTCTGTTAGAGCTGAAGAACAGAGATCCCTTTTCAATGTCGCACCTCCTCAAGGATAAAACTCATTGTGTCTGGTTTGAATCATTTTAGGATGGATCCGATCTTGACTTCTGGGCGACTTCTCCCGTGAGTCATCCCCCACCAAAGCACGATAGTGAATTTTTTAAGTCTTTTACCTTTCTGAAAAGACTTTTTTGCGAGGCCTTGATAGCGTTTTATTTTCATCCTCCCCTCCCCGCGACTATCTTTTGAGTTCTTTTGCTTATAGACGACCGATTACCCAGTATTATCGAGACTATTAATCAGACTTGATTGTCGCGTGTTGGCCCCCCATTTTCTGACCCCCCCTGCTGCAGAGTTCCCCTTCAGAGCTTCACTTTCTCAGGTTATTTCCTTTTTCCTTTCAATTTCTTCGTTTGCGTACCCGAATCGCCCCCCCACCCCTTTTTTTTCTGCGGAAACACCGAGACCTTGCTTGGTATTTTGCAGGACTTCCTTCTATTCCCAATCTTGGGAGATTATCCAGATTCTCCCCTGACACTTCTCGTACCTTCCTTTTTCTTCATCCCCCCGAAAAACCTTGGTTTAGACGTAGTTTGGACCCCGATGGCGTTGGAAGCCCTTACCCTCCCCCGTCGAACATGGTCTTCAGACGCCGCTTTGTCCTTACTTTACTTAATCTCCCCATTCTTGGGGGTTCATAATGGGTCGTTGTCGACCTTCCACACCAAGGTCGTTTGATTTCCTACGATTTCCCTTAGACCTCCTCCCTTGAGAAAGGAATTCTTCTCCGCAGGGTTTTAGTGAGCTTGATTCCTTCAAGGTGCTTTCGCGCTCATGCCTCTTGCTTCGACCTTCCTTACGCCCTATTAAATTAAGATGACGCTTCTTTCTGATTTGCTACAGAGCTACCATACTTCCTTTTTTGCCCTTTTCCTTCGACATGAAGTCACGGACCCACAACTTTCCAAGAAACCTCCCTATGACGTATGATGCTCTCATTCGTAGTCAAACGTTCCCGCCCCGTCAAACAGGTTGAACAGCCCGACCGTGTCCCGTGCCTATTGAACACGTCGTTCTAATCCAGGGCCTTTTGTTCTCCTCTTTTTGTTGAGTTCCTTACTTTGTATGAGTTCACCTGATCTCGCCCTTTCTTTATGAAATAGTCCCTGGTCCCTTCCCCCGTAGGCCTATCCCCCCCATTTACACAGTCACTGAGACCCCTTTCCTAATCAAG
>Ga0179593_1364201_pt1 | contig 12094 bp, 10 predicted proteins | sample CZODoug2_1_08_16_FD_185931 | JGI IMG/M metagenome (GOLD analysis project Ga0179593, IMG submission 185931) | Vadose zone soil fungal communities from Angelo Coast Range Reserve, California, USA - CZODoug2_1_08_16fungal (PacBio error correction) | ecosystem: Environmental > Terrestrial > Soil >... | reverse complement strand
AGCTATCCTTCTATCAAGATCAGCGCACCATCGGTGTTTCTTCTTGAAGCTGCCGCACTGCCTCAATATGAGCGCGGAGTCCCTTCCCGAGGACGTTTTCCCTCCACCTTTACCCTACCTTCAAGGAGATGCATCTGTCGCATGAGCAGTGGTACCCTTTTTTTATAGTGTGCAGTATAGGCCCCCCTTCTTCGCTTCCTCCCTTTTTCCATCATCTTTCTCTCTTTCACTCGTAGTGAGTTGTCCTAGCTAACCTCGTTTTTTTGCGCGTCTTCGCTGCGTTTGATGACTCCAGTTGATCGGCCAGACCTCCGATACCCCCAGTATCGCTTCTTTATAATGCTCTGAGCATCCTCTCCACCTCATCTGGGTTCCCTCCCCCCGCGATGTTGTGAAGTGTTTCTTCCATCGGACGATAAGCTCAATCTAAACGCCCCATTCCCTTCTCCGAACAAACTTCCCCTGCCGTTAGTCGCCGTCCATTTCCCTTGGTGGAGTATACGATGGTGGTGTGGTAGTCCAACATTTTTCAGAAATGGTACAACTTCCGCTTACGGTACCTATGGCTATCTCGTTTCCCCCTTTTTGGCTACACCAGATCAGTAACCCATTGCGCCCTCTCAAGTGCCACTTTCCTTGTCCGCTTACGCGCCTTGACACTGTACAGCCAGGGTGGGCCTTATGATGATGGGGCTCGTATAGCGGACGCCTTCTTTCATCCAAGCATTCCACTCGAACAGCACTTCTCTTCTTTCATGTCATGGCCCCCGGGATGCAGCCCCCCAGCCCTCCGAAATCGTGTAATCCACGGTGTTGGGGGCGAGTCCCCCTTCGAATGACAACCGTCGAGTCCCCCCAGCATCCACCCGTTGGCCTCATCAACGGGACCCGCTGACAGACAGGGACTAAGATCAGTCTGTCAGCGAAACTTCCCCAATTTAGAATCCATTTCTTCTAGCTCTATCAAGTCCACCTTCCCGGGTTCGCCTTCTACGTCCTTTGTTTTTGTCTCTCTTCGAATTACTCATCGGTAAAGCTTTTTTGGTTTTCATGATAGCACCGGCGACCATCTAAGGATCTTCAGAATCGAAGGGCCTCCTTTCCCCTGGGGCATGGCAGCAGGTGGGGCTGCCTCAAGCAGATAAACACCTTCTCAGGTCTCCCCAAACTCTGTCCCGTTTTCACCTTGTGCATCACCGTCTTTAAGCCCCTCGCCACCCAGGCGTAGGGAAAACATGTACCCAGGCATAATAACACAAACGGCATTACGACGCGGCCCCCCTGTTGACTCCCCTCCATTCATCACTCCCCCCCGCACCTTTCTTTCCGAACCCCGTGCAACATCTCCCTGATTCCGGATATTTCACAAGGTTGCCGATGGTGTTAAGGAAAAAGCTTTGCACCGATTCCTGTGTTGTTTGAGAGAGGATCTTTTCTTCAGGGTTTCACGATTCTCCTTTGCCATCGGCAATTTCCTCATTTAACGGAGGCTCCGGGTGTTCACCGGGAGAAGAGGGATTGTTTCTATGATGAATGTATCCCGTTCTGGAGTTCGAATTTCTCTTGATGCCTTGTAGATCCCAACCTCCTTGTTTGCTCTAGTCTTCCAGGACTTGTTTCAAAGTACCACCTTACCAGAGTTGGTGAAAGAGATGGTTTACCTTCCCTCGGACGACCTGTTTGGTCTCCTCCCACCTGAATTCGGCCGATGTGCCAGTTGTTCGATGCTGAATCTTAGGATCCGATGGATGTGGGGGACTGCAAACGGAACACAACCATCTTTCCATCTTCGCCTGATCCCCCCCCACCCCCCCCCGTCGTTCTCTCTCTCTCCACGTTTAACGGTGGATTTCTTTATGGTCTCTCCCAGATTGATCCCAAACCCCCTGTTAAGACACGCTCTTCTCCTCAATGTTGAGAGGGGTCTCTGACTCTATGGGCAGCTGAGAGGAGTCGCCGCTGTTTCCCGTTGAGCGGCAGAGGGTTTTCTTGACTCGGGCCGTGTTTCATCGTCGTCGATTTTTTCTACCGATGTACCCCCCCCGTGTTGATGCCCCATCGATCGTATACCATGAGTGTGTGGCCAGGTGAGAGAGCTGATGCTGCGTGCCCATCCTTTTTCTCTTCCCGTTCATTCCGATTTTTCCTCTCTCTAAATCCCCAGTCGATCACATAGTTAAGCTTCTGGCAATGGCTGCTGCGGAAAGGGCACTGATGAACTTTCCCTTGACTGCTGGTGTCTCATGGGTAAGTACTCTGGTTAGAACACAAGTTATCGCGGATCAGGCATATATTCCCGGAGCGCTTTCGGGATTGTACAGTATTTTTCATCCTCATCACAGCCATATCCTCCCATGGGCTTTCGTCTAGTTCCCCTTAATGGCGCATTGTTCGCCCCCCCGATCCAGATAGGCGTTTTCCTTGGTGATATTTTCAGAGCAAACCACTCCAACACCATAGTGGTTTTTGGTTCCATAGGCTTGAGTTCGTTTATAATTATCCTCCTACGGTCTTCTTCCTGGGTATGTTTTCCTCAGGTCTCGTGTGTAACACTGTTGCGTGGCAGCAACAGGCTGTCCCTGAAGCTCGAGAGGGCTGGGTGAGAGGCTCCCTTTAGATAGCCTTCCCTTTCGACGGAGACATATTAACTTAGGCATAGGATCGTCGTTTTCGTACGTGATTATTGTCCCACACTGAAAGCCCCCCTCCTGCTCATGGCTGATACCTGCAGCTACTTGAGAGGATTTCCCTTCTATGTTCTGTAAGATGTGCCGAGTGTAGACAGCCAATTGAGTCTGGAGCAGTTTCTTTTTGACTCCCGACCATGCTTCAGTTTTTCCTTTTTCTCGTTACTGATACTGCATACTCTCTTTCCACTCCGTGTCGACAGAGATATCTACAGATAAGAGCCGAGTCTTTTTGCAGGACTGGTCTGCCGCACCTCCCTCATCCTTCCGTCACCTTCTACTTCTCTATTCACCAACATCCCGACCAATCTCCAGCATCATGTCGCGCCCTGCTTTCATAGTTGATGGTCGGTCCTGCATCTAATTCCGTTCGACCATCCGATCCGTATCGCTCCTAGACTATATGTCTCCGTTCTTCACTCCTCTCCTCATTTTTCCCACACGGGCATTCGACGGCTCAGCTGTTGTCTTCACCACTCCCCCTCAGGGACTACCAGCGCCAGAAACGCACTAATTACACTCCCCACTTATCATTCCTTTTTCTCGGATATCATTTGCAGCACCGCCTCACCGCCTATGTCCCCCCCCCCAGACTATGTTCAGGTATACCCGTAACCTGACAAATATCACCAATTCGTCCAAACGCCTATCTGGCATCTTCCGAAAAATCCCCTCCTTTTCTTCGTCTGAGCGAAATGGCCGGCTTCGTATTATCGGTACACTAATCAAGAGGTTTAGGTTTTAGTTAATGGGACCTGTTATAGCTATCTCGGCGATTAAGTGGTTTGTCCCCTTCGCCTCTTTCCAACCATCTCACCTTGCCTTTCTTCCTGTGCGCTTTCCGCTGCCTCCCCTTTCTGTTGAAATCAGCCGGTGCGAGAGGCGGATAAGCAAGAGTATCGGCCTCCTCATCCTTTATGGCACGCGCACCCCGCATCTTCTACCTCCCTTGAGCAAGACCCAACCTTTGACCAGATTGGCCGCAGCGAATAATATTGCTCCCCAGGTGTGTTTTCCTAGTATAGACCCCCTCACATCGAATACAACACGCCCTCGTTCCATCCCCCCCCATCCGGTCCTCCTACCGGGCCCCTTCGCCCCTTTCCGCTCAGTCATTGAGTCCGTCGCCTTACCCAACCATTTGATAATGTGTGCCAAATACTTTTTTGACCCGGGGGTAGTATCTAAGCGTGATCTCTATAAAATTTTGAGGTGGATGACATCGTTTTTGCTTTTTCTCGAAAGACGAATCCCGTCCTATGTTGCTTCGGTTGGTCCCTTGGCCCCCCGGACGTACTCCTCTTTTCCAGATCGCATAGAAACCCGTCATTCCCGAATTCATTGCTGGATTCCCCACAGGGTGGGGATGCCGTCTCAGTAGATCCACCAATATTTCTTCATGTCCATCCCCAACTCTGTTGTACCGGTTCCGTTGCTCAAGTATGCCTAATTCGCAAAACCCTTTTTCTTTGGACCCTCTCGAAACCTGCCATGAACGCATTACGACGGCCAAGCGGCCCTTCAAGGACTTCCTATAAAGTAGACCCCCCGTCCTCAAAAAGTCCTTCTCGCTTCACGGTCCTGCCGGAGCGCCTTCACCCTTCGATGTCCAAAGATACCCCCTTTCCCTCTCCTCAAAGATCTCTCCCCCTCCGTTGGTGTTGTTGAGCCGCTTGACGACGTTTACATGAGGTATCCTTTTTCCATAGTGTACATTGTTATGGCGTTTTTCAGGACCGTGTTTTCCACCCTGGGTCTCCGAGTTGACTGTTCCCCCCCTCTCGATTTGATGTGCGAACTCTTTTTTTCCTTGGGAAGCAGTATCCGCGTAGTAATGCTGAAGTTTCGAGCTCCATAACTCCTGTGATCTCAGAATATTCCCCGGGACCCTGGCCCACCCAGATTGGTCTCTGTCGTCCTTCTTTCGCTGTTTTTGATCCCCAACCCTGTTTCTCTCCCCACGAATTCCTGCGATGCCGTGTCGATGCGTTCTCAGAGGATGATCGTAGGATGGTTATGGCCAACCGACCCACCTCTCCTTTTTTTTTCTCAGAGAGACCCCCCCCCCCATCAGCGTACCGGTTGCGCCCCGCCCGGTGACTTTTCACGATTTTTCCCGCTTTCTAACAGTAGTTTCGCATTGTATTCAAAGTTGAGAGTCTGACCACTGCTGGACGAGCTGAGCTTTCTCTGAAGCGATTTCCCGTGAGGCGTCCTTCTTTTTTTTATGATGTGAAGATTTTGTCCTTGGGCGTGTTGTCATTGAGTTATAGAAGCACCCCCCCACCGGGGATGCCAAGATTCGGCCTGTCTTGCATTTTCTTTGGCCCCCCCCCCCCCCCCCCCCCCCCCCCTTTGTTTTTCCTCCCTGTTCTGGCTTAGGAGATGCTGGCGTTCTGTTCCGACGTTTTGTGTGACCTATTTGCTTCTATATCGCTTACACAGAAGTCGGAACATCGTTGATGATTTCTCCCGCAACTTGTCATTGCTTCCCTAGCACTGAGGACCCCTTTGCAACTGAAGAGTGTCAGATGGGCCCGTCAATTGTGTGCCCCTTAATCTATACCATATATACCGTGGTTGAAGGCGGTCGTTGTTCCCAGTTTTAAATTGGACTACCCGCATCCCTATCCATACGATATCACGAGGCCAGACTCACTTCCTTCAGGTGCGGATTTAGAAGGATGCCCGATGGTTTCGACTTTTTTTTTTTTTGTATTTTTATGAGACCCCGCGACCCCCTCAAGACACCCTCGCTTGGTGGGAATAGCTTTGATTTGCTCAATGGCCCAGTATGGTCGATAATAGGGTCTCTTGCTGGCTATTCTTCTCACCTTCGAGTCTTCCGAAAAACTTCTCTTCCGCGAAGACGCGAGGCCTCTTTTTTCTTCTTCCGGCCCGCCATACTAGCGGCTTGTTCGTCTACTACTGTAGGCTGTTATGTTATCGTGTAGAGACCCCCCTTCACCCTGTCCTGCTCCATTCTTAATCTTCCTCCTTGTCTCTTCCTTTGTCCCGTAGTTTAGGGGTCCTCTCTGGTTTCCCCATCTTTGCAGGGAGCGACAATGCTCAGGGCGGCAGCCAAGTTGATCCCGACGCAATGACGTTAAGGATGTATTCTTTCCCTTTGATATCCTCTTCACCGTGTTTTTTTGTAGTTCGCCTTCAGTACACTCTTCCTCCTGCTACACACCGTGGCCGTCTTAGATATGGCTGCGAAATGCTTTTGCGACCCGGCACCGCACTCGAGTCCCCTCTTCGAAACACTACCCTACCATTTATCTAGTAGCTGAAGCCAGAGCTTTTCCTCGTGCTTCAGGTGGTTACCTCCTTCCCGTCCCCTTCCTAACCGATCAGTATGCTCAGTAGAAGATAGTTCCGTCTCCCTGCCCTTTCGCGCTACCGGATGTATCTCTGATCCCGGTGCTGCCCCTGCAGGTGTCCAAACTAGAAGCCAGACCCGTCCCTCCCTTATACCGAACACAGGATTAGATTCTGTATCATGCGCCGCCTCAAAGCCTCTGTTCCAAAATTGGTTTGAGTTCTGTCGAGGTCAGTTCAATCACCAAATCTCCCGCCTTGGCATCTTTCCCCCCCCTCCGTCCCCCCCTCATGACCTCTCCCTACCTCCATGGCCAGGCTGGGTTCTTTTTTACTCCCCTTTGGATATAAGGATATTGGTGTTAGTCATTTTAAGACCTGGTACACTTTGCTCCCTCTCCGTGGTATATATGGCCCTTCTTGTTGCGATTAACCTTGTTCTACCACCAGCTAACAATCTGACACACATCAGGTTGACAGTACATCAGGCTTAGATGCGCCTCAGCGGTCCTCCCCGTAGGTTTATCCCGATGCTATATCCTGACCTCCCTTGATCCTCCATCCCGTCTGGCAATCGAACGCCCCGCATTTCCACTGCCCCGGAGCAACCAAAGGGCTTTGTGAAGTGCAGCGCTCAATCGTTTCCCCCCTTTTTTTTTTTTAAATAGTATATTCCTCCCTTGACATCGGACCCACGTCTTACCTAATCCACATAGCGTGATCCATAAAGCCTCGCCAGCTCAGACTCCGTTCCTCGAGTCCTCCCCCTCTCAATTTCGTTTGCACATAGGCGGATGACCACCTTTTTTTTCCTCTGCGCTTTGCTATCTCCAAGTCCCCCCTTGTTTTGGCGTGGGGGCACCTGGTACGCTGAGAGGTGTTTTGGTATCTTCGACTAAGAACGGGTCAAGCTGGGGATGGTCTGTCATGATAGCACCGGCGTTGATCCACGGATACTTCCTCTTTTTGCCGTCCCTTTGCCACTTTCCTTTTGCTGTGAACCAGCATGGTGTCTGCCTCCAAGCAGCTAACCCAACTTGCTGAATAACCACCCAAGAGTGGTAACGTAAGTTGTCTAATCACTGACACAACAAGGCGTTATGGGCTCTCTCCAGGCTTCATCCCAAGACCTGCACATTACGGACTCTTCCTGGATCCCCAGTCCACTATTCAAGTCAGCAATCAAGACACTGCCAGTCCCTCTTTATCGCTTCAAGGTAAGCAGTGAGTCCCTCAGGTCGACTGGCCGATAATCGGGTTAACCCCTTGTTCGCAAATATCTCTCCTTGTCCACTCCAACCTTTTGTCTTTCTTCTCCTTTCCATAAGGCGGTTCCTAGCGGATCCCTGCAACCTGTGAAGACGGTCGATAGTACCTGTTGACCGTCAATGTCTTGTTCTCCCCTTTTTTCTTTTTGGTTTCTTTATCATGGAAGTTGCACTTATCCCCGCTTGAAGGCGCGTCGTCGCGTTCTGTGATGTTTAGATCTTTGACGTCTTTTGGCGATTCTCTCATACTTGAGTCCACTGTGAACCCCACCCGGTAAACCGCTTTTCTATTACCTGACAGCACTTTGAGTTGTTAGCCTGCCTTCGTTCGGAAGAAACCCTTTTTTGGCTCCATCCCCCTGGCCAGTGTTCGACTCTTGAGTGTCCTTCTTATACGCCTATTGCCTTATCATTCCCCCCCGAATTCCCCCATCACTTCTGTCCAGGAGTTCATTTCGAGCACAATCCAGCGTGACCGGTCTCTCTTCTGCCACCGGCCCGGTTCTCTCGTTCTCCCTCTATCTCACCCCCCCTGTTTCAGTCCCCTATTATGCAAGTCATTCTCAACCTTGGTTTGCCGGCTTGTGGAAACCTTTTTTTCTCTGAGAGCGGGAGTCTGCTTGGCGAGGTCCTTTTCTGCACGGATGGGTGGCGAGTTTTTTTTTCCCCGATGGGGACCGTGAATTGTTCCCCGACCTGTCGATGGTGGACGTACGAGGGACCACCCCCCCCCCTTGGGCTCTCCCCGATTCTCGATGCGGCATCTGCATTTTCTGTGGGTTATAGGGGCATTCTGAGAACGATGCTGGTCTCGCGTGCCAGATGTCTGTGTCTGCCCATCGTGCTTCCTGTCTAGCTATTACCTCCCGCAGTCAGAACCATACGTCCCCCCCCGTTTTTTCTCAGGCCAAGAGGCGTACTGAGAAAGTTGCACTGAGAGTGGTGTGTCATCTTTTTTCGTCCTATGGTTTTCCCCCACCAACGCGTTAACGACGGAGATCGGCCATAGACCGGAGCAGAAGCGGATTTTACCCTCAAATAGGACTACCCCGAACTCTTCATAACGACACTCCACCAGGCCTTCAGTTCTTCCTCTCTAACCCCCGGAGGTGGCTTGTTCTTTCCTCACCCATAGATAGGAGTTTTCGCATTGTATTTGATGACCAATCCCTCAACCAAGACAGCTGGGTGGGACTATGCCTTGGCTTTCTCTTTGATAGATCACTCGATTCTGGTTTCTCCCCCTTTTCTTGGAGACGGTTTTTCTGTCTTAGGGTATGGAGTCCAGTTCGTCGCAAGAATCAAACAGCCGAAAAGAGTATTGAAGCACAACCAGCTATTCCTCCCTCCGCTGGCCGCTGTGTTTCTTTGACGGCCCTCTTCCCGGTCTTATAAGGAGACATAACTTCCCCGGTACGTAGACCTTTAGGTAGGGGCCCCCGTGATAGATACCTGCTCAAAGATGCCACTGCTCCCTGGCTGCGACCTTCTTCCCTTTCGTCTTCTTGTTCCTTCTTTCGGGGAAGATGCGGTTAGCATTTTCTGAGGGGCGAGCCAATGACTTTGAGGAAGCCAGTTGATTCGAGAAGACTCCTTTTAGTTAAGCGGATCCGTTATGATAGCTATTCTCTCTTTTCATCCTCCTTTGTTGTGAGATTTATCCGTCCCGTCCGCCGCTTTACCACCGTCTTTTGCTGTTCTTCTCATAATTTAAAGTAAACCTGTTCCTTACTTGCCTCCCAATGGACTGTCCCAGCCCCTTCTTAGTACCCTAATCCTTCACGGCGCCGAACATACCGTTTCGATAAATCAACGTAGATTGATACGCCCCACCCCATGCTCGTGCCTCTTTGCATGTGGTGATTAGTCTGCCGCGGTGGCCCTCCCCCATCCGAATCTTTGATGCTCCCCCTTCCCCCCTTTTTCCCTCCAAGGGTACCCGAAGATTTTCTCCGTCTTACAGCCGCTAGTAGGTCGCAGCTCATCGGCATAGGTCTCTTTCCCTTTGAGCAATGTCTACATCTCCCAGCCAGACACGCACGACCACAGGCCTAGGGCTTTCTGGAATCCTTGGCGTCGGCCTCCCTCAAAGTCCCTCTTTCCCCTCGATGGTTTGGATTCCGTTCATCAGAAATCCCATTCGAAAACGCCGATCTCGGTTCCAGGACGAACACTGTCCTTGTAGTTCCAGAGCCGACATGGTTTCTGGGGATATCGGTATGTTCCGTCTTTTGGTCTTTCCAATCTTTCAGAAGTTCCACCCTCAACTTTCCCCCCCTTTCCTGCTCCGGTATATGCCTATCTCAGTGTTACTGACACGTGTGGTTGTCTGATACCCAAGATGAGAAAGCACCCGCCATCCTTTAACCAACTCTCAAGTTGGCAATGTCATCTTTGCTGCTTTCAGCGCAGGGCTTAAGTGCTGAGAAATCACTTTTAATGGGCAACAAGGAGGCGGATATGCAAGATAGACATTGCACGAGGTCATCCCAGCCCGTCTGGCACGCTGTACCCCCCTTCAGTTTCTCTCTTCCTCCAAGCCCCCGCCACAGGGCGACTCTCTCACGAATAAATTGGCACCCCCGGTGTTGGTTCAGTCTCTTCACCTCGACCCCATCGAATGGAAACCTAACGTTCTCCCATCATCCCCAAATCCCGGTGCCGCATCCGGTTCCACATCGCTTCCTCCTCTCCCTTCACTCTCCATCGTTCCCTTTTCCGCCCTCTCAAAATTATTGATTGATGAAATAGGGCGGCTGAAAAGTTTAGTATAGAAGAGGTCCATCCCCGGCTGCGCATCGGTAACGCTGGATGGTTTATTTTGGTCTCTCTTTATTACCTCCCCTTCTCCCTTTTCTTTCTTTGGTCATCATATCATTTTTGCACATCCCCCCCAGGATCTTCCAGACCTGCCATCCTCTCTTGCAAATTCGCGCAGTCATGGGAGTGTGTGGCTGCCGCCCGATTACAGGAGACGGTAACCAACCCTCCCTTCGTTGATTGAAGGTAACCCCCCCTCTCGGTGGTCCGTGCTGTTGATAAGTCTGGATTCGCCCCAAGGGTCTGGGGACCTCCCCGAACAAGCACCAAATCTAAAGACGCGCTCTTCCAGGCACTTCCCCAGACTCTCATCCATTCCAACCTCCACTGTGCAACAATTTTTTTCCCTGACCGAGGATGGCAACCTGCGAGCGCCGGTATCCCTTCAAAAGGTTGCGATGGCCAAAGTCACTAGGACACCCGGCAAGATTTCTCCTCCGTCTTTGTGTTTTTGTGAGAGATGGACCTGCGATCCTTTTTCCCTGGGTATCTTGGCCATCCCCCTTCCCATTGTTGACTCTCCCCTGGCGGCACCCCGGGACCGTGTGCCACCGAGTTAGGAATTGTTCCAGTGCTTGGATGTGACTTTATCTTGTAACATTCATCCGACGTCCGCGTCGTACTTATTTTGCTTGTCCCCCCTTTTTCGAAGGTTTTCCATAAGCCTTGTTCTGCTGGGGTTTTCAGAATTGACGTCTTGACCGGTACCACCAGAGATTCCCTCATCCTCTTTTTCTCGCTGTCTTCGGATCAATCCTCCTGATGGGTAACCAGACCCCTTCCTTAGGCATGCTGCCGTGTCTTCTCTGGAAGGATAGGGGATGTGCCACTGCTATCCCCCCCCCTCTGTCTCCCCCCCTCCCCCGACATATGAAAGTCCGCTCTTCGAGAGATAACAACCCCATCCATGCGTTCGCGTGCCACCGCCCGGTTTTCCTTGTTCTCTGCTTTAGATAAAACACAAAAACCCCCCCCCCTTAGTTCTCAGCCATGTGCGCATTCTCAACTTTGGTTGAGTTGCGACGGAATCGCCCCCATGTTGCTTTGACGGGAGTCTGAGCTGGAAGTCAGGTCCCGTTGATTCGGTCCCGGGTTTTTAGTCTTTTCTTTTCCGAGGGCGTGTTTCTTCTCTGTAGATGAGTGGAAATGGGAATAGAACGTGACACAAAACTGGATCCCCCAGATTTAATCTCTTCTCATCTGCATTCTTTTTTCTTGTTTTTTCCGGGTCGTTCCTCTTGGTCGTTTCTGTTCCCCGCGTGAGGATATGATGACCTCAAGATATGTTTATCCCGACTCAGCCTCTCTAGGCACGGCTGACTCAGCAACTTTTCTTCATCTGTGACTCTCCCCCCTTCTTTCCTTTTTCCAAACTTGCGTGGGCTGGTGGGTTCGTTGGTTCGACCCCCCACCACATTTTATAGCCAGGAGATAGGGCCTACTATACTTGAGCGCGGCTCCAGGAAGTCGTTTTCCGAATATTGTCTCGCCTAAGTAATATTTTGCCCTCCCGTCCCCATTCCACAAGCCGGGCCCTTCTCGACTACCGTTGGTTAGAAACCCCGATGCCAGGAGTTTCTTCTTTGGTGATTTTGCGAGTACATCCCCCCCCAACCCCTAGATGGTTGGTCACCCAATAGGCTGAGGCTTTCTCGCATATTGATTCATCCAGTTCTTATAATGCGTAGTCCCGCGTTCTATGTCTGCGATATTCTGGGAGTGCCATCAACCGTCTGATCTCCAGCGAAGACTCCCCGTGGCCGAGTTCTCTCTCCCCGAAAGAATAGAGGACTTTCTGATGGGACTCTTTTCTTCCATTGAAGCGTCGAGGGTAGATTGACTGCACCCCTGCAGCAACGATCTCGGCCGCGGCATTTGCCTCTTTGAGGGGCACGTATTTTAGGGTGGTACGAGTGTATGGCGTCCCGAAACCTTGTTGCGGCCTTTCCATGCATCACACCTCCATTCGGGTTTTAAGTCTGCTGGAGCGTGTACTGT
>Ga0179593_1346019_pt1 | contig 12094 bp, 28 predicted proteins | sample CZODoug2_1_08_16_FD_185931 | JGI IMG/M metagenome (GOLD analysis project Ga0179593, IMG submission 185931) | Vadose zone soil fungal communities from Angelo Coast Range Reserve, California, USA - CZODoug2_1_08_16fungal (PacBio error correction) | ecosystem: Environmental > Terrestrial > Soil >... | reverse complement strand
GTGCTTTTCTCCCTTTCTCCCGTTTGGCTTTCTTCCCCTTGACAGGTCTTTCGGAGACCTTGTCCCCTCCAGGCACTCCCTCTATCCTTGGCAGAGTCTCATTGATCCTTTTCTGGTCTCTCTACACCCCCATGTCTTGCTATATTCCCTTTTTTCTTTCCCGGTCCTCATTTTGCATCTTCCTTACTTTTTTCCTTCTCCCCACACACCACCGATTCATGTGCACTGTAAATGTGTGGACCTCCTTTCGTTCATACTCCCCTTCCTCCCTCCTTTTCTCTCCCCTTCCTCTTGGGCCTCCCTTCCCCCCTTCTCCCCATATTTGGCCGATTTTATCCTTTTCCCTCTGTTTTTCCCCGTTTTTTAGTCCCCCCCCTTTTTCTTTCATATTTTCCCTCCGACTTTTACCAAATTCTTTCTTTCTTTCCGGGCCGACTTCTCCCCCATCTTTTCCCCCTTTTCCGCTTCATCTTCTTCCTCCTACGTTACCAGAGTTTTTGGCTACTTTCCCCCTTTTCGACCGCGACTACCCCCTCCTCTCCGTAGTCGTCTTTTCCTAACGCCCTTAAATCTCAAGCTCCCTCCCCCTTGTCATTCTCCCACCCGCGCCTTTTTCCTTCCGTCTGTTGGTTTTGCTCTTTTGAGGCATTGCCGCCTCCCTTGGTCTATCTCGTTCTTTCCTTTGCCCGCTTTGCCTCCTTGGGTTTGTTTCCCCCCAATTATACTCCCCCTTCTTCTTTTTCTACACCGATCACTCCCCCCAGGTTTCATAGTTCACTTTTCCCCTGGCTTTCGTCCGTCCCCCCACCTCCCTTTTCCTTCCCTTTTCCCCTCTCTTCTGGCTACCATTTTGGCTTCCCCAATTCAACCTCCCCCCTATTTTCAGCTCTTTCTTCTCTGCCTAGGTTATTTCTTTTCCCTCTATATGCACTCTCCTCCCTTTTGCTTCTCATTTATTTCTATTTTGACTTCTGTTTGCCCCTTTTCTTCCGTGGCTCTCTCCCTCTACACCCTTTTTTGCCTCACTAACCACTGGAGTTTTTTATTGTCGCCAACTTCTTTTCGAGTCCCCTCTTATCTGTACCCATCCCACCGGAACCTCCCTGTTGCCTGGTAAGAATACCGGCACCCCCATCTTTCCCTTCTTTTTTCCCCCCCTTTTCCCCCCTTCCCCCCCTTCTTTTTTTCTTTCCACCCCCTTCCCCACTTTCTTTCTCCTTCTACACCCCCCCCTTCTCCTTTCATTATCCCCATCTCCTCGTGCCTCCTTTCTACCTTCCCGAAAATCACCGAGCTACCCTAACACCTACCTGACTTCCCTTTCACCCTCCCCCCTATCCCGCTGGATATTACTGAAATGTCCTTCCCTCGTGCCTATTTGTCTTCAACTTATAAAAATTTTTTTTACGAAAAGCCAAGGTCTTTTACTCAGCTTTTTCGACCAGTCATGGTTAAGTCCCCTTTCCCCTCTTCCCTCTTCCCTTTCGTTCCCCTACGATTAGGGTCCCTTCTTCCTTTTTTCCACATACCCTCTTTTCGCCTGGGCCCCCCCCTCGGTCTTCCCTTCCCTGTCGAATCTTTGTCATTAACGACCCCCATGTGTACCTGTCTCCTCTTCTTTCTGCCTGACCTTTTTCCTTCGCCGAATTCCCCTTTTTTCTCCTAAACTCCATACTTTCCGTTTCGTCCTAGTTTTGCCAGGTTGATGATTCTCACCTCCACCGTTCTTTCCAGATGCAGGTTCTCAACAGAACTCACACTGTATTATAACTTCTCCATGGCGCGGGATAATCCTTGGAACATCAATCGTAACCCCCCTACTTTTTGCTTCCTCTCGCTTGGTGTGTATACTGAATATTTGCTTTTTTTTTTTGTTGCTTATCTTTCTTTTTTCTTTTCTTTTTTGTCCCCTCCCCCTCCACTCCCCCCCCCGTGGTTGACCCTCCGACCTCACCTTCCCTTTACTACAATGCAGATCCCCTACATTCCTGGTCTGCCCCAATTGGTGTCCCCCTTTCTTTTTTGCCTATTCCATCCGACACCCTTGTAACCCCTTATTCCACTTCTTCGATCGCATTTTTTCTTAACTTCGCTTAGTTTGCGTTCCCTTTTTCCGCCGGAAATGCGATTTCCGGAGTCTATTTTCCTCGTCCCTCTGCTTTTTTCTTCCCCTTTCAGGATTACCTTCTTAGGACTCCTCCTTTGACTAGGTCCCTGTCCCTTTCTGTCCCATTGCCCCCCTTTCTTTCACATTTTTCTTCCCTTCTTAATCCCCCTCCCCCGCTCTAGGGCCCCTTTCGTTCTCTCCTCGCCCCTCCCCCCACTCCTCCCTCTCACAGGTCCTCCTCTCCTCTTTATTTTTTCACCCCAAGGTTCTAGCCTTTCCTTCTGTTTCTCCATCCCCTTCCCTCTTTCTTTTTATCTTAACTCGTGAGTCTCCCTCTTTTTTTTTTCTTTCCCGGCATTCGTGGATTTTGTGATTGTTTTCCCCTGTTATCTCCCCCTTTCCCCTCCTTCCCTTTTTTTCCTCCCTCTCCTTTCCTATCTTGTGTCCGTACAGGCCTCCCTTTCTTGTCCATTTTAGGCGCCTCCTGTCGTTTCATCTTGAAATGTATTCTTTTTCATTTGAAGATCCTTCCATCCTTTCTTTCTCCTTCCCTCCTACTTTTCCCCCCTCCCTTCTTTTTCCCCCCCCCTTTCCATTCCCCCTCTCTTATTTCCCTTTTTGTCTTCCTCCGGTTCCCCCAACTCTCTGTCTTTTGTTGGTCCCCCTGGATCCCCATTCAAATACACGGCCCACACCTTTCTTGCCCTTTTCTACCTAGTTCTCCCCCCCCTTTTCCCTTTGGACCTCCTCGCTGTTGTCCTCTTAGCCTCCTACTTCCCCCTTTTTCTCTGGGGGGTTTTCCGTCCCCTCCCCCGCCCTTTTTGCCCCCTCTTGACGCCGGGCTATTCTTTCCCCTTCTCTTCATCCGTGCCCCTTTCTTTTTTTTCAAACACTCTTCTCCCCTATTTTCCTTTCTTTTCCCTTTTCCCCTTCCCCCTCCCTTCTCGAGTTTCCCCACCTTATTCTTGACCTTCCCTCCTATACAGTTTCATCCTGGCTAGCGATGTAATATCATATGAGTGATTTCGCCATTTTCTTCACTGAAACTTATATATCTCACCCTCATCCTACTTTTGACCCCTCCCCCCCTTTTTTCTCTTCACGTCCCTCTTTCCCCTCTTTCTCCCCTCTCCTCTCCCCCGGTTTTTCTCTTTTTTTTTTTTCCCTTTTTTCTTGGCCTTACCTCCCCTCCCTTTCGACTTGGTTTATCCCCTGCACACCCTTCTTTTCGTTTCCTCCTCTTGTTCCTGTTTCTTCCTTTTATTCCTGCCGTCAATTCCCTTTGACACTTTGGATCATTCTACAATCCCTACCTCCCCCCTTGTCCACCACTTCCCACTACCTCCCCCTGTAAAGACCCTCTTTATCCTAGGCATTCCTTTGATGATTGGCACCTTTTTCTCTTTCCTCCCCTCACCCCTTCTTTCTTCCAGCTTTTCCTCCCCATCCCTCCTATAAATGTTCCGCCCTTTCTCGATCTTGTTTTTTCTGCCCTCCCTTTCTCCTTTCACCTCCTCTTTTTTTTTATTCTACTTCCGATTCCTTCACAATCATTCCTCCCTTTTACATGTCTTCTTGTTTCTTTCTTTTTTCCTCCCTTTTCCTCTCTCTTCTCCCCGTTTTTTTTTTAGGGTGGTGACTTTCCTCTATCCCTTCCTTGTTCATCCCCTCCCACCTCTTTTTTTTCAAAACACAACTCTGGCCTTCCCCAATATGTTCCTATATTCGAAAATCCTTTTTTGTGGTACCCTTTCCCGTCTGATGTCCCCCTTTCTTTTCGTTTTCTTTCCCGTCCCTCTCCCCATTCCTGCTTCTTGATATGCCTGTAATGAACGAGAATTTCAACATAGACACCCTCTCCCCTGTCTGTGTTTCGTCTGGCTCTCTCCCACCTAGCCCCCTTTCCCCTTGCCCCTTGCCCTGACGAATCACTATTTTTTTTGATTATTTTCTTCTTCACCTTCACTCCTTTGAGTCGGCGCCTCTTGCTCGATTCCTTCCTTATGCACCCAAGGTTGACTCTTTGCTGCCTACGATTCTTCCCCTTTCTTTTCCCCCCTTCGTCTACCCTACTCCTCTCCCCCTCACCTGAGGGGTTGAACTTTGGCTCCCACCTTAGACTTTTTTCTTGGTTTTCCTTGGATTCTGTAATTTTACTTTTTCCTTTCAGTTTTCAACCCCCCCAGAGGCTTCTGTTTCCTCCTTTCCTTTCCCTTTCCCCGCCGCCTTCCTCTCCTCCTTTTCTGAATTTTGTGGAATTTCTCCCTTTTCCTTGGGTCCCTCCATTGATTCTTTTTCCCCTTTTTTAGTTATCAGTCCCCCCTTCCCTTTCTCCTTCTCCTATTAAATCTGTTTAAATATCGACTCTATCATTTTTAGTAAGTTGGTTTTTCACCTCCTCCTACGATCCCGGCTCCTCCTAATCCCCTGCCCATTCTTATCTTTCCCCCCTTTTCATTCAACCCCGGCCCCCCCTTTGGGCTAGCCCTTCCCCCCTTTGTTCCTTCTCGCCACTCCACCAATCTTTCGAGAAACTTCCCTCTTCCCCTTAAACCTCCTTCGGATTCTTTAGCCTGCCCTCCTTGTCCTCCAGATATCTGCCATCTCTCCTATTGTTAGCGCTCTCTTCCACACACTTTAAATTCTTTTGCATTTACCCCCCTCCCTTTCCATCTTTTTCCTCCACCCCATCGCCTTCCCTGTTATGTATATTTTACGATTTCATTTGACGTTCTCTCTCCTTTGTGTGTTCACTCTCCCTTTCTAGGCTCGTTTTTGTCCTTTCCTTTCCCTTCTTTCTTTTCTTATTTTTCCCTTCTCTCTATCCTTGTCCTTGGTCCCCCCCCGTTACCTTTCGGTGACCTTTTCCTTTTCACCTATAATGCTGGCTTTCAGGGTCCGATCCCCCCTTCCTCTTTCTTTGTTTCCCCTCTTTTTTCTTTGAAATCTTATTTTTTCTTTCCCTTCTCCATGGGAATCTTTCTTGGTTCCGGTCGTCTGTCCTTTTTACCCTGTTAACGGTTTCTCTGTGTTGCTTTTCCCCCTACCTTAGTCCTCGCAGGCCCCTTATCCTCACCGATCCTCCTCTTTCATTAGAGCTTTTTCACTCTCTCAGTTTCCTTTCTGGGCCCAATAAACATTTAAAAATTTTCTCTTTTACCTCTAGTAGAGTTTTTTTCCTTCCCCCTTGTCTCCCCCCCCCGCCTCTTCCTTCTTTCTTCTTACCCAGCTCTCATATAATTCTCATTGATGTTCTCTTTTCGTTCTAGATTGGCTTCATCCCTACCACACCCCATAGCCAGTCTCTTTTTTTTCGCCCCATTCCCTCCTTCGTTTTTGTTCCCTCCGTGCAAACCCCCCTTTAACCCCCCCATCCCTTTTTCGCTGAGATTTTTTTTGTCCCTACCTTTCCGTTGTGATATTCCATCTTCTTTTTACCTTGCCCCCTACCCCAACTCACCAATTATTTTTCTTCCTTTGCTGGCCCCCTCGCATCATATTTTCTCTCTACCGTGCTTGTTTTTATTAGGATCTCCCTTCCCCTGCCAGTCCTTTTCAGGCCATCCTTTCTTTGCAAAGTTCTCTTTCCCGTGAGCCCCCCTTTTTGCATTCTTTCCTTCCCCTCCCCTCCCCCGAGAGTTTTACCCCCATCCCCTCAAATCTCTTTTTTCTTCTTACACCCTTTCCTTCAAGTGAACCCTTACCACTCCCTTTTTCTTCCCCCCCCGTGCTCCCCATTTGGGAGACTGGCGCCCTCCTCTTCTCTTAAGTCACACCCCTCTCCCCCAACTCTTTTTCCCTTTCCTGTTTTCCCTCTCCCCCCCCTGAAAAACTTTTTTCTCTTTCCACCCACCCTTCTCATCTCTTCCTCGATCCTCTTTCTTCCGCGCCCCTTTTGCTAGGTGTCATGTTTGGTCCTGTGGACCCTCCCAGTTTTCTCCCTATTTTCCTTGCTCCCCTTTCAGATCCATTACACCACTTTTTTCCCTTTTTTGGTGACAACCCCCTTCCCCCCCCAACGTCAATACTTACACCAATATTACAAATTATCTTCCCATCACTCTCCTATCCCCTTTACTTCTCTTTCTCAGTAGTTCGAACCGCATTCGGCATTCCCCTTCTCTCTTCCCTTTCTTCCCTCCCCTTTCTCCCTCTCTTTGATCTTCTAGTGCCTTCTTGACATTTCTACTTACACGCCTCCCCGCCTTGGTCCCCCTTTCCCTTCCCATCTCTCCTCCTTCCTCCCCCTCTTTTCGGAGGGCCTCTCACCAATTCTTTACCCTCTTTCGGCACATGTCATTTGGAGGATTACCTTCTTTCGACCTTATGCGTTGCTTTTTTTTTTCCTGTTTCCTCCTCCTGCCCAACCATGTTCTGTTTTCACTCTGTTACCCCCCTATCTCCCAGGGTTTTCTCGTCTTGTCCTTTTCCCGGCGGTCGCCCTCCTTCCAAAGTGTCTTTTTCCCCCCTACTGGTACCCCTCTCTCCTTCCCCTCTTTCTTTTCCCCTTATCTTTGACCCCTTCTTTTTTTTGTCATACAACTCCAGCTTCAACCAATTTTTTTCTCTGGATTCAGTGATTCCTTTTGCCACCTTTGCATCTGTCCGTCTCATTCCGTGTTCTTTTTGTTGGCCTCTCCCTTTCCCGTTCCCCCCTCCTTTTTATTAATTTCGCTCTTTACTCATGGAACTCAATGCTCCTGTCCTTTTTTTCCTCCCTTCTCTTTCTCCTCCCCTTTATGATCCGAGGCTTTTTTTCTTCTTGTCTCCGAACGATGCAGCCCTACGCTTCAAAAAGCCTAGAGTTTATTCCAGGTGTGTGACCAGGATCATCTTGTCTCTTTAACCCTTTTTGGACTCCCGTCTCCCTTTTTTTCCCCCTTTCTTGCAAAATTTTCCTTTTTTTTTCTTTCGCCTTCCGTTTTGTCTCTCGCTTCCCTTTCAGCTGTAAAATTTCCTCCTCCTTGTTCTTTCCTGTTCCTTTTTTCGCCTTCTTTCATAAATTAACTTCCCACGACTGTTTCCTTCCATCTCAACCTTCCACGTCGCCGACGCATGTTCTGTTTCTTTTTCTTCCTTATTAATCACATGCACCGCATTTCCCTTTTACTTTCTAGCTTTTCCTCACTCGACCATTTAATAGCTGATTTGGAACCGTAAACTCCTCTCTCTACTAGTTCTCCTGGATTATATTCCGATGCCATTATTTTTTCGTGCTCCTCTTTGTTTGCCACCTGGGATTTTTTCATGCACCGCCTCATTACTTTACATTAATACCTTTTTTATCCAGAGCTACCCCCTTTTCCTTTCGCTGTCTCTTCCACCATCGATTCAGACCTCCTCTCCCCCCCTTCTAGTTGTTGATCGAATTCGGGAGGTTTCAGGATCAGTCTTTCCGGGATCCCCCTCTTCCCCTTCTTAATAAAGCTTTCTTTCGTTTTGGATGCTCTCTGGTGACCTCCTTACCTTTTCTCAGGCTCTCCTTCCCTCTTCCCCTTTATCTCATTCTCTTAAAGCTCTAACCTTATTAGGTGCCTTCCTTCCATTCTCAATTCTTTTCGAGCAATTCTAGTTTGCACGTGTTGCCTTGCAGACATCCCTTAATAGGCGTGACACTATTCCCTTCCGTTAGTCTTTTTGTCTCTTGATAGTTTGCTTAGAGAGGCTTAAACCACAACCCAACCGTGTGTTATTGAGTCTGTTGGGGTGACCTTCTCTTTAGAACAAAACGACCTCACATTCTCTCTCCTCCCTTGATGATTTTCTGACGCCCGGTGCACTTCGAAAGGCATGTTGAACAATCCCATCGTCACTTCTTCTATATCAGACTGTGAGGAATGCTAGTTGTTGCACCGTTCTATCCTAGGCCACGTCCCGTCCAGAAACGTCCTCGGCACGTCACAAACAGCTTCCAATGCCATAAGCCATCAGATTCATGTTCGACAGCGTATTCACGTCATGACTTGAACAAACCATCTGCCTTCATCTATGGTCTATGATGTTCGCGGGCGTCATTATGCCCCTTCTCTGTAATACTACTCCAGACTCACGCTGCCACTTACTTTTCCCCCGCCTTTAATTTTCGACAGCATGTACCTGTCTACCAGTTTTTGTTTTCTCCTTCCTAGTCCAACATTTACTAATTTCTTACTCACTCACGCTCCGACGAAAATCACGGTCCCGGCTTTAAGCACACAATATTCTAACGACTCATTATCACCACTCAGAAACTATTTAATAGCCTGCTAAACACGTCCTATGCTCATAGTCATAGTAGCAGTCTGACCATTTTGTTGATTATAAGACGAGGGTTTCAGAACCATGGCTGTTGTCTTATTCTGGTAGGATTTTTATTCTCTTGACTGACTTCTCCTTTTTGAGTATTCGTTTAGTCTTTACCATGTGTCGACGATCATCTCTTCTCTTTTTAAAGAGGACTCGCGGTCGTAACCCATGGTAAGCGCTTCCTTTTGTTTGTGAGTCATGGCCTTCTGAGCAACGCCAGCGCAATTTCGATCACGGTAATATTCTATGAATTTTTGCAGAACTTCCACAGTCGAACCTCTCCAGGTTGCTATCGCCCCCGTTTTTGCGGTCCTACCTACCTTTACTCGGCTTGAAAGATTCTAACCGCGGAGCTGGAGTCTCGTCTAAGATTACGCCATATTCGTTCCTTGTCACTTCTTCGGAGGAAATTTTTTCACGATAATAGTCCTGAGTTTTTTTTGTTTTCTGCCCAGTAGTACAAACTAATGATCTAAGGCGGGAGTACGCTATAGCTTTTATGTGACTGGTCATTTTTATGTCTCTTGGGATGTGGCAGGTTTCTGTGTTGTTGCTCTATTTGAGATGTCCTTAGCTAGATGTTTCAACACTTTTTTCAAAAGGTGGGAATGTAGAGATTTCTGTCATTTAACTATGTAAAGATTATCTGCTACGCTTTATCACATGATCCTCTCATTCTGCCTCCTGGGAAAGTTATTACTTTCAGGTGACATTTCTCATACGTTTTCTTATCGCGATCCTCCCATGGAATATCACTATTGCTGACTCTTCGCTCCATGTAGTTCTCTTGAAAGACTGGTTTCTTATCTTATTCACTTCCAACCTATAGATGCCTTTTTCTCTTTTCTTCTTCTTTTTTTCCTCTTTTTCTTTTTTCTTTTCCCCCCCCCTCCCTTTTTTTCCTTCCTTCCCCTTCCATTTCTTCCCTTCGTCGAAGGCCGTCCGGTTCGGCGCCTTACCTTCCTAGTTTTCAACGGGTCACTTGATCCTTTTTCCCTCCAGGCTCTTTGCTGAGGCGCTGAAGTTTTTGGGTTTTGGCGGGGGTTTTTTGCTGTTTGCCTGAAGACACCACGTTTCCCCCCCCCCCTTTCCCACATGGTTCCTCTCCTTTTACCGCCTTGTTAATAGTTCTGGTGACTAATTGGGCTTTTAATACTTCTCTCCCTCAAATGCAGGCGTCCAGTCCCCCTCACCACTTCTATTTCCGTGTTTTTGCCCCTATCCACTTGTCAAGCCTAGATAGCTCCTTTGTGTGTCAGCCCTAAATTTTCTCAGACGGGCTTTTTTTTTCGGGCGCCTGCCTTCTTCTACACAAGTTCTCTTTTTCCTAGTTCAGTCACTCTTGAGCCTGTTCTTCCTTCGATTTTCCTTTCTCCTCGAGGTTGTGTTCCTCCTCCTCCGTTTTTTTACTGATTGTCCGCTCTTCCCTAAAGCCCCCCCTCTTTGACTGCTTCCGTCGGGTTCTCTCCTTCTTGATTGTTTTTTTCTTTTTTTTCTTCTCTTTGGGACGGGCTGAACGTAAGGGGACCCTCCCCCCACAAGGACCGTCTTTCACGTCCCTCTCGTACCCTTCTTCACTCTCCCCTTTTTTGTCGCGGTTCGCCCTTTCCTTCTTCTTTTTTCGTCCTTTACATATTCACTTACATACTTTATTTCTTCCCCCCGATCTTTCTCGCGCGCGACTCCCAGTTTTCCCCACTATCTGCTCTTCGATTTCCTCCTCTTCATGAAATTTCTCCCCTCTTAGTTCTTCCCCTTTTAAATGTTGAGTCTTTCTTTTTTCTTCTCTCACTCCCTTTTGCGCCTTTTTTTTCATAATTTTTCCCCTTACCTTTTTCACAGTCATCAGTTCTTTTTTTCATTACCTCCTTCCTCCCTTTCCACCATCACGCATCCCATGTTTGTGGCTGACTTCTACTGGGTTTCCTTTAGCTGATCCCTCGCTGCCCCCCCTTTTCTTACTACTCCTTCTCCTTCCATCTGTTTCCCATTTCCTCTACCACCATCGGCTATCCTGTCCCGTTTCTCCTCCTCTCGCCAATCGACTCCTTTTCCCCGGCCCTTGTTTGTCTGGGCTTTACTTCCGTGGTTTGTGAGACTCGAAAGGTATCTCCTTCCCCGCGCATTTTCGAGCCTGCCCCCAAACCCTCTTGTTTCTCCCGGATTGCTTCCCCTTCCCCCCACCTCTTCTTTGCTTTGTTTCCTGTGGTCCTCTTTCCGTTCAGACGCCCTGAACTACTTTCCTTCTCACTCATCCTTTCTTTTGTGCTTTTTCCTGCATTAGTGATCCCCTTGCCTTTTCCCTCGTTCTCTTTTCTGTTTTTACTTTTTTCCAACTAAACCCCCCCATTGCACCAGGCCCCCCTTTTTTTCCCACTTTTTTACTGCCCTCCTTTCAACCTTTTCTTCTTTTTTTGCTTCTTTCCTTCTATCATTTCCCCCATATTATCCGCTTTTCCTTTTTCCCCTTTAATTGATCCCACCGTCAAAGGTAATAGTCCGCTCCTTGTTGTTTCTACCTTCTGTGCTTTTGACGCTGGTCCCTTCCCTGTTTTTTCTTTCTCATTTCCCCCTTTTGCCTCTTTTTTTTACGCTTCTTAACCTTATGTCCTTTTTTTTCGTACTATTACTCCCTTTTGTTCTCTATCTTTGTCTGATACCCATTTCCCTCAACTTTCTCTTTTTTTCCCCTACCCCCCCCCCCCTCCTTTCCGTTTTCTTACACGTTCAAGAAATCTCTCCTTGCTCTCTCATATTAAATCCCTTGTTCTATTTTTCTTTACCCCTCAGCCCTCTTCCCACAACCTTTTCTGGTCCTGGCTGACACCTCACCCCAAAACATACAATTTTCCCGTGTTTCTTCCCTCGGTTTCCCATTCCTTGCCACTCTCTTATTTAGCCCCATTATCCTTATTTGTATCTTCTCCGGCTGCCCCCGGGTAGTCCTTTTCTCGACCTAGTCTACTTTTCCCCCCTCCATAAACCTTTGGAGCGTCTTTTTTCACTTCGTCCTTCTTAACCAGTTCCCCTTCTTGCCGCCTTTCTCAGATCCTCCCTCCGTATTTACAACCCCCTTGTTTGCATTCCCTCCCAACCAACTTCTAATTGGGTCAACCCCTTCATCTTAACAGCCTTCCCCTTCATCGTCCCTATCCTTTCCCACTTGCTTTCCCCCCCCTTAAGTGTTTCCTCTTCCACACAGAATTTTCCCTATTCCCTCCCTTTCCCTGCCCTAAGTGCCCCCCTTCTTGTGAACAGTTGGCTATTTTGCCTCCCTTTACCCCCCCCTTTCGTTCTCTCCTCTCTTTGGCTCTGTACTTTTTTTCTCTCTTTTTTTTCTTTTTCCTTCCTTTTTCTTACTTCCCTGCCATACACTTCTGTTGCCCGAGTTGTCGAAGTTTGTTTCTGTACTTTTATTCCTCCTCTGTTTTTTCATTAATAGTGGACGCGACTATTTTTCTTCCATTCTTGACGTTCCTCTCCCCCCCTCTATATCCCGTCCCGAACCATATTTACTGATTTTTTATGCCTTTCGCGGAGAACCTTCACTCGAAGCGCCCCTGTTCCCCCACTCTTTTCTTCCCCCCTTATTCCCCTTTTCCGACACCCGCGACTTTTCTCTTTCCCCTACCTTCTTCTCTCGTTTCTATTGATCTTCATTTGTGAGTCTTTATTATTTTTTTTTAGTTTCACACCTTCAAA
>Ga0179593_1296271_pt1 | contig 12094 bp, 21 predicted proteins | sample CZODoug2_1_08_16_FD_185931 | JGI IMG/M metagenome (GOLD analysis project Ga0179593, IMG submission 185931) | Vadose zone soil fungal communities from Angelo Coast Range Reserve, California, USA - CZODoug2_1_08_16fungal (PacBio error correction) | ecosystem: Environmental > Terrestrial > Soil >... | reverse complement strand
ATCGATAGACAGCTTACCTGTCTTAACATCTTTTAACCGCCAAAGTGGGGTTACTTTTCCCCCTGGTCCGCCTTTCCGGGCCGTTTGCCTGCTTTTACCTTGGTTGACGTATTGGTTTTTTGTTCTCTTCCCACCCCGCTTAGTCATAAAATTGACAGTCTCCACCTTTCCCCCCTTGCCGATCTGGTCTTCCCACTTTTTTCCGCCGTGGAGGGTTGTTTAGGTTTATCTCCAGCCTTTCTTCTTTCTGACCCTTATATGGGGGCTTCACCCCCTCTTTCCATTTTCGCTATCTAACGGCTTCTGACGGCGGCTCGGCTCCTTTTCATTGTTTTTTTTTCACGGATTTGTTATGGCCTCCTGTTTTGGGCCCGACCGCAAATTTTTTTTTCCCTTTGATTTGACTTCAGCTGTTGTTTGGCCGTTGGTGTTTTTGTTTTTAACAGGTTACCATCCTCTTCAATCATGTGGCATTTCAGCCGCTTCGTCTTTCAGTTGGTTCTTTTTAAGTTCCGGGGGCCCCCCCCTTTCGCCTCTCTGATACCCTTTCTAATGTAAACCTTTTTCAATTAGCCAGGACCCCGTTTCGCATTTCTCGTTCCTGCAGTCCCAAGACCAACCCCACGACCCCATGGGTCTGCCAAGTTTTTGGTTCGGTTTTACACGTACCAATCCCTCTTTCCAGTTTGTCTGACACTCACGTGCCACCGTAAGGACAAAAGTAGTGGGCCTCCCTGAGTTATCGCTGGGCCCAAATGTCGTTCTCAGCTCCCCCCCTCATTTGTTGTCTTCCCGCTTCATGTTTTTTTACCGCGAGGCCCCGTTTTTTGTTATGCCTTCCCTTTCTTTTCCCCTCTTGGCCGTGCATGTTTCCCTTTTTCGAAACTCTTCCGTGGGCGGCGGTTCGAAACTCTAGATGTGGAACAAAGAGGGAGTTTCCCCCCTCCTACCCCCCCGGTCTTTTTTTCCTTACAAATTGATTTTTCTCCCAAAAATTTCCCCTTTGGGCATTCCCCTTTTTGCTCAGTCCTTCTGATTTTTTTTATAGCACCTCAACACCCTCGGCTTGTTTTTCCTTTTTCAACACGCCCCGACCGGGGTTGTTTTCCCACCAAATCATTTTTTTGTACATTTTTGTCTAACTTCCGGCGGCTTCTCTCTTTTTTTCACCTTTTCTGTCGATTGCCGGGTCATCTAGTTCGTCATCTCCCTTTCCAACCCTAAAAAAAGCATCCGGAATGTCTGTCTTGTCAATAGCGTGGGTCCGCTAACGCCCCCCCCTTCCCCGATCTCTGTCCAACCCAGTTTTTCATTTTCCCCCGGACCTCTTGAGTGCGCACCCTCCGGCTCCCCCCCTCCGCTCCCCCCTTCCTTCTCCCTTTGACCTTTATTTTTAGCTTTATTCATTCTCCTCCCTTGTCGCTTGGTGGGGGCTTGTGGCCTTTATTTCTGTTCCTGGCTTCTTTGATGGTAGTAGGCCTAAATAGTGGTTTTTCTTCCCAATTTCGTTGTGCTCTTGGAGCTTTGCCATATTCTCTGTGTCTCTCTTCGCGCACCTTCTTAGGAGGTTTTTTTTCCTTTGGGGTTTTTTCCATACCCGCGGACAACTACACCAGACGCTTTTTTTCTCTTTTCTTTTTCTTGTTCGTTTTTTGTGACTCGCTTGTCTTTGTTTTCAGAGCGAACCACATTTCCTATGAAGGGTTTTCCTCTGCCCGGCTGGGCCTAAGGTCATCCCCTTTCTTTTAATATTCTGTGGTTTTTGTCCTGGGACCAATCAACATTTTTTCCTCTGGAATCTTTCCTAACCCCCCTTTCTGCGGGTTCTGTAGTCTCTAGCAAACACTCTTCCCACCTTCTTTTGGTTTATTGGTTAGAATTACCCACGAAACCACCCACTCTCCCTGACTTTTTCCTATCCTTTTTCTATCCCGTTTTTTTTTTGTCGCCCCCCCCGCTTTACTATTCTTTATCCTTTTTTTTTGTTGTCTCTTCCCCTTGCTGGAACAAGCGGCCCTGTCCAAATCACCGCACCTTTTCATGATACAAATCGACTCGTTTTCTCAAGATTATTGGGTACCTTCCCCCCACCCCCTGTCCCTTTTTATCAGTTGGGCTTTTTTTACCCGCTTTAAACCCGCGATGGCTCTCTACTTTCTCTTTCCCCGGCATGTCTGCCGTTCAAAATTGCGTTTACCGGAATTCCCTTATTTTCCCCAGTATATCGGGAATTTACATTTTCCCAGAGCTTTTTAGCTTTACTTCTCCTCGTTTTCCTGCCCTCCCCTCCCAAAACTTCTCCCCCTTCTTTCCTGCGTTTCTTGGGTTTCATTCCGCGATCCCCCACAAGCCTCATTTTCGGCATCTTGAATCTCCCCCTCCTCCCCGTACATATACCGGGTAGTAAGAGCATGTGTTTACTGACCCTTCCTCGGCATTCCCCCCCCCCAGGACCCTGACATTTCTCTTTTTTCTCGTCAACTCCTCCCTTCCCGGTTGCCCCAGGGACATAAGCCCTTGGTTCGTCCCCCACGGACCGGTATGGCGGGTCTCCCCTTTCAGTGCGCATCGGCGGGCATGATGCCTTGATGATCGTTTGGCGGCCTGATCTTTGTCCTTTTTTTCCGTGGTTTTCACCGCAACATTGTTTAATAAGGTTGTGCAGGACCTTTTATCTCGAGTTCGCCTTGTCCCCTTTTTCCACGGCCGTGATGCCCCGATTTTCCCAATTAGCCTCTTTTTTTTTTCCTCTTACCCGTCCGTGAACTCTTTTCCCACATTTCAGGTTGATATATCTGTTCTTCCCCCGAATACCACCCCTTTCTGGTTTCCGCTGTTTTCTTTCTCATTTGCCGCTTAGTTTTCTTCTCCAAATACCTATCTTTTCTTGTCTCCCTTGCTTTTTTTACCAGCACATTCTTTTGATTCCTTCCGGGTTGTGGCGGTACGATGTTTCGGAACACTCTTCTTTTGTCCCCCATACGACTGTCCAAACCTCCGGATTCGCTCCTTTTCCTTTCCCCCCACCCCTTGGCCGTTTCCCCTCGTGCTCCCCAGTAAGTTGGCAATCCCACGGCGACTGCGCGCAAACCTCTAGACTGTTTTGGTCCCCCCTTGGCCGATGGCCGGCGGGACGGGAGAATTCTTCTCCCCCTCTTTTCTCTTCGTTCTTGTCTTCTCAACCACATGAGGTCCCCGTGGGCAGTTTTTTGTTTTTTTTTTTTTTTTTTGTGTTTCTTTTTTTATTTATGCCATGTTCCTTCCCTCTTTTGTTAGGTTCGGGACCCCAAAAGTACGGCGCCTTTTTCTTTTCTTCTTTTGGCCTGCTGAGTCCCCAACCTAGTTTTTTTGTAACCGTGGTATTTTTGCCTATGTTTTTACCTTTGCTCTCTTTTTCCCTCTCCCCCGGAAGGACTACTACACGGTTACTCACGTTCTTCCCCCCCCCCTGTCCCCCCAATTTTGTGCTCCCTTAGCTTGTCTTCAAACCCATCGTGCCCCAACACGTTCCCTTCAATCAACCCATTTTCTCTTCCTCAAGCCATTCCACACCTATTCTGATGACCCTTTCCCCTCTGTCTAAGCTCGTCCTTAATCGCCGTTTCCAGCATGACCCATACCTTTTTTCCTTTTATCGTTCAGTGATCTCCGTTCTTTTTTTTTCTTGGTATTACACAACCCCCCCCTCCCGGCGGCCGGATTTTCCCCTACTCGTAAGGGATTACTTTTCTCTCTTGTTTGCGGAGCGTGGCAGAGCTCCAGTACCAACCCCCCCCCTCTCTCCTCCCCCCCTTTACCTCTCTGTGATTCCTTGCCACGATTTTTCCGGCTGTGGTTGTCCACTTTTCTCCCTTGATATTCCCTCTTCCCCCCTCTACAGATGTTTTCTTACCAAGTCCTTCTCTGTCCTCCCCCCTTTTTTTTTTTCTTTTTGTTGCTGTAGTTTGACTTGTGGCACTTTTTTTTCTTCTTGCCGGGGCTTAACTCTTTTTTTCCAAGTTGTTGGTTTTTTTGTACACCTCTCAGGGTTTATGACTCACGTTTTGTTTTTCCCCCATTTTTGTATCGTCAGTCGGGGTCTTATGTCCCTCCATGAGAGTTCCCTCCCGCTCCCTGTCTTTTTTTTTTCCGATTTTTGTTTTGACAATCTATTACGCCCGTTCTGGGTGTGTTTTTTCTTTTTATACTTTTTTTTTTTTATTCAGCCACGGTTTGGAATATAGGTATTTAAAATAGTATGTCCCGTTTTCTCCACCTCCTTGGCATCTTTTCTTATACGTGATTTTTCGGTTGGGGTTGTTGTCCCCCCCCCTTTCTGTTTTTTTGCATCCTCCCTGTAAGGTAGTATGGCCGCCCTGAAAAAAAAAACCTTTTCATTCGTGCTTTAAAATTCGCTTTTTGATTCAGTTGAACGGTAGGGTTTTTTTTGGTTGGTTTTCTGTTTTTAAAGTGCATTTTCTTTTCTTTTGACCCAACGATGTGGTCGGGTCAAGCACCGAGTCTTCCTCCTCCACCACCCCCTCATTACCCGTTCAAAGCTGAGTTCTTTCTCCTGGTACTGACTCGATGGATCGCCAACCTCTTTGAAAAATTCACCTCGCAAACTTTGGTTAGCTTGATAGGGCCTAAGGTGGAGTGACCCCTCCCCTAAGGCCTTTACCCGAACCTCTTTTTTGCTGGTTCTTCCGGGAACAAAAATATCTTATTTCCAGTTCTTCCCCCCTCCCTCTTCCAGCTTCGACAATAGGTGGATCCACCAACCCCACTTCCTTTTCACGCGTTTATATAACTACGTTAGGTCAGGACTTCCCTTTTGGCCTGGGTTTCCTGGGACCCCCCAGCTCTCTTTTTGGAGTTCTTTCTAGTGTCGCCCACACGTTTTTTGATAGCCTCATTACAAACTGTGAGCACTGTTTGCCGTTTTCCTTTATGTTCCCTTGCCTTTTTTTTTTGCTGCTTTTCGAACCGGCTCTCTGTGCAACCAAGAGTGGAGAGTTGGCCTTGCCCCATTCCCCCTTCCCTCGGCCTGCAACAACTTTCCTCTGTCCCCTCACCCCAAGCTCGATTTGTTCATTGGGCACCCCCCATTCCCTCCGGACGGTTTGTTCCGAGGCTTTATAGCACGCTCCTTTTTTTTTCCCTTCTCCATTGCTTTTGTTACCCGCTGCTTCGTTTTTTTCGGTATCACAAAATATCGCTTCCCCCTTTTTGCTAATTTCTGGTGAGTTGTTCGGGGTCGACGTTCACCCCCTTTCAGTCAGGATTTATGAATTCATTCCCTTTTCTCTCTTCACATGCTACCCCCCAAACCCGCTGCAGTCCTGCTTCTTTTTTCCACAATCGGTTTTGCGGTTTAGTGTCCACTCAACAGAAGCCAAACCTTCGGTTCTCCGTCATGTTCTTCCCCCTCGTCCCTCCGGGGTCCCACCCTTGCCGTAATCTTTGCACGGTTTTGCATTGGTTCTTCTCCCGGCTTTTTCGGCCCGGGATTAGAGTTTTGCTTGACCTTACGCCCTTCTGTCATGGATTGGCGTCGTCTTTCCCCCCCACTCACATTTCTCTGGGACATCCACTTTATTTTGCTTGCTATTTGCCTATCGCCCGCGGCACGTTTTCGTGTCATTGTGTGACTCCCGCGGTGCTGGACCTCCGCTTCTTTTTTTCTTCCTTTTTTTCCTTTTCTTTGTGTGATCTTCGTTTTCGCAAACCCCCTCTCGAAACCGTACCCTGGGCGACTTTCCTGCTCGTTTCTTTGTTTTCAACAAGGGACTTATCTTTTTCCCCTGTTTGCCCAATCCCCTTCATGGATTCTCATTCTCCACACTATTTTTTTCTTGGTTGATAGACCCTACGCGATCCAGGTTTTCTGTGCTGCTTCCCCGACAACCCCCAAATGCGCTTTCTCCTCTCCTCTATTCCTGTTGTATTTTGTCGGTTTTAAATCCGCTTTCCCTTTCACTTTCTATCCTTTTTTTGTCTTTTTGTGAGATGTTGTGTCTTAACATCACCTCCGCCCCCCTTCCCTTCATTCCTTTCTATATCCTCCCCTTTTTTTTTTTCGTTATTTTTCTTTCACCGCCCGATTTTTGATCATCGTGCTTCTAATCCGCTACCCAGCGTGGGAGATTCTTCTTCCCGATGACGTCCCTGGCAGGTTTTGCCCTACTTTTTCCTTCGTATTTTCCCCCCCTGTCTTAAGCAGGTAATTACCGCACCCCCCCCCCCCCCCATCAGAGGACGGACCCACTTTTCACACACTCCATTTTGATTTCCCTGTCCACGCAACTTTGACCCCCCCCCCCCTTTCCTTTATTTTTTTCTTCTCCGGTGTGCCGATTACACCGAAAAACGGAGGCGTGTTTTGCCTGCTGTCCCTGAAGACTATATTTGGTTCAACATCTTGCCATCGGATTGAATTCCTCAGGGCTGTGTCGGTAGTTTCCTGATGGCTCATCGTTTGTCCCCCTCCTTGGTCCTTCTTGCCCCCTCTGGTTTCCCCAACTAGGCGCGCATTCGGAATACGCCTGCTGTTCGACCAGCCCAGGAAATTTTCCTGGTTCCGCACGTCGTGCTTGTCCCCACTCTTTTGATGCCGTCTCCCCTCCTTGTTGGTTCTTGTCCCTTTGTTTTTCTTCCCACCCCCCTCCTCTTTTTTCATCAGCCGGGACGTCATTTGCCTTCGCGTTTTTGGCCATTTCAAAGTGGTGTATTTTTTTTTGATGGCTAGTTGATTTTTTCCCTCCCCGAACTTCACAGATTGCTGATTTTGAAACGCGCCATAGTTTTCCCCCCATTTTTTGCTCTCCTCATGATTTCCGAATAACCCACCGTTTCTGGGACCGTTAGGTAATTTCCTTGCAGGTTGTTCCCCTCTCTCCTTTGCTTGTTGATGCAGGCCTGGACCATCCCCCCCCCCCCCTTAATCATTCTCCCAACAATGGCAGTTTTTTGGTGGGATTCTGCCCGAGATTTTGGGTGACGTACAAAAACATATCTTTTCCTCGACGTTTTCTGAAACCTGCAGAGGTTTTTCCACCCTGTTCCTTGGCTTCCCTTAACTCCTTCCGACCCCCCTTTCGAGAAAAACATGTTTTTTTGAGAGATGCAGAACCCCCCATGATGTATTCTTTTTCGCTTGGAAGTAGATGGTTGCTTTTTCCCTCCCTATCCCTCTTTCCCCCCTTCTTTTTCCCAGTGGAGTGTAGTGTATCTGCACCCACTTTCCATATCGTGGTGCGTTTAGCTTCCTTCCCTCAACCATTTATTGGCGTCCTTTCGTTTGTTTTCGGTACTTGTTCCCCCCTCTTCTTCAACATCGTATTGGTCTGGTGGGTGACCTTTTGGTCCTGAGCGTATTCTTTTTTTCCCTCTTACTCTTTCCCTCACCCAATCTCCCCCGTGACCATTTTTTTTCTTGTGCTCCGTATTGATTTCCTTTACCACCAAACAATCGTTTCAACCACCGGGCTAAATCCCCATTTCGGTTCGCCTAGGTTCATTTGGACTCTGTTCCCTCCCACCCAACCCTCTGATTTGTTGGTTTGACCTCGGCTCATCTTTGCCTGTATCCGCAGAGGTCCCCTTAGTTTATCCTTTTTACTTTTCCCCAGAATTGAATGAAGTTAGAGTAAGGGTTCTTTGTTCATGGTGCTGATCCCCCACCCCAAAAGAAGTCATCTATGGATCCTATACGTCAGATTTTTCTTTATTGAGTGGCTTTTGACTTTAGTTGGGCCCTCCTCCCTCCCCCTGCTCCGAAACCCCCCCCACACCCCAACAGGAAGCAGATGATCGCCTATGGAGACTGTCTCGTTCACTTCTTTTTGTTTTTTTGAACTCTCATTGGTTCCATGACGAGTATTTCCCACTTTCCTCTTCTTTTTCTTTTCCTCCCTCTTTCCCATTGTTTTAGGATTGGCCTTTTTTTTCTGTTCGTGAATTCCTTTTCCATAGTTCAAGATTGGTGTGACCCTGTCGGGGTTCGCATTTCGTGATCCCTTTCCCTTTTTGTTATTTATTCTCGGTTGGTTTTCGCTGCCTCCGACAACTCTGCACCCGACAGTTCCCTGAATCACAGGGTTTTTCCAATGACATGTCCTCCCCTCTCGGGCTTCATTTAGGGGTGTTGTTGTTTTTTTTCTCTACAGCATACCCTATAGACTTCCCTCTTTTGCCGATGCTCACCTCCTTTGTCCATTGTCGATATATGTCCAGATGTTAGAGTCTTTATCTAGATTTGTTTGTGCCCCCCTTTCTTTGTCTGGTTTTTTTTTAGTCTTTTTTGGCAGTGTTTCCCTTACACTTCCTTTGATTCAGCGTTTGTGGTCCGGATGTTGTGTTTTTTTTTTCCTTCATCCTCTTGAGCACCCTGATTTGTCCTTTTCATCGTAGTGATTATCTTCCTCTTGAGATCGTTTGGTTTACGATAAATTGCCCTCTTCCCCCCATTTCACCACGTCAATTAGGTCTTTGCCATTTTTCTTTTTCTCACACTCCCCTTCAGCCCTGTTTTTCGGGGCTGGGTGGGTTTTTTGCGGCACCCCGCAAATACCCTTTTTTTATAGCCCAGTTGAGATTCCATTAGACGTAATTCCACTTGTAGGATCGCAATTTTGATGACTATCTTGCACGGTCCTCCCTATTCTCCCCGTTGATCCAAGGCCATTTGGGTGGAGGCAAATGATGCATGTTGTTTTTTTTCTGTGGCGAGGCCGTAACAAGGTGTGACGCCGCGTACTGGTTTTCCCCATCGGTCGGGCCTTGCCCGCTATCTTTTCCCTTTTTTTTTCCCTCCAACCCGTCGAGTTGACCCAAGTCTTGGCCTGAATTCGCGGTCCCAACACCTTCATTTTTCCCAATTGATGTTCTGTTTTTCAAATGCCGGGGCTCCCCTTCTTTTTCCTTTAACAGAGTCTTTTTTTTTATAGCCACGAAGCCTGTGACTTTGGCTTCCGGGTTTTTTTTTTCAAAGATCCTTGTATTTCCCCGGTAATCAAATATTTCGTCTCCTTGCCCATGGGTGCTAATGGTTTTGTTTTTTTTTCCTTCTTCAATCTGTTCGTCGTTTCTGATTCCTGATCCGGGTTCAGCTGGTTTTAGAAGTTTTTTGGGACTTTAATTGGCCCTCCCTCGTTTCGTTCTGCGTGTCCTGCTCTATGACCCCAAGTGTTGCTTTGCCACTGAAAAAAAGGACAGACTTCCCCCTGTTTTTCCCCTTCTGTCCCCCGGATCATTGTCTTATTCGCCCATTTTTTTCTTTTTTTTTTTAACCTCCGATCTCCTTCGGTCTTTAAGACATGGTAAAGTGGAGAATTCAGGGAGATTCAGGTGGACGGAGGTTTCCCCCTCCATTCTGTTTCTGGGATGAGTTTTCTTTCATCCAGGCCAATTCAATGTTTTTTCTTCGCTATTTGCCAATCTTTAGTCGCTGGTTCACTTTTCCGTTCTTGTGTGTAGGTCACCCTTTGACACAGGTGCCGGGTAATTTTTGTTCTACGGTTTTTCTTGTTGCTTGCTTATCTCCTTTGTTCTGGCAGCAGTTTTTAGTAACTCGCGTTTTAGCGTTCCATTCTCTGAAAATGGCTCCTGTCTGTTTTGTTAGCGTTGTTCACACCTTCCCATTCAATTCACCTTGTTGCTGCTATCCATTTTATTTTCCCCACCCTTCCCATGGTTTTTGTGGAGCATTCGGTTTTTTTTCTCCCATCTCGACTCCCTTTTTTTTCTCCCCCATTTCGTGGGCATTTTTCACTGCGATATCCCCCTCTCACACCGATCTCTCCCCGTGTTGGGGTCGTGTATGTTTAAAGTATAAGAGTACCCAATCCACAAAAACCAAATTTTTACTCCCTCCGTCAAATCTGCCCCTTATCATTTTCGTCTCGTATTTTTCCTCCCCTCTCCTTCCCCTTCTTTTTTCTCTCCCCGGTTTTTTTTTTTTGTGAGTTCTACCTTCTCCCCATGTTCCCCCAAACCTCGTTTAACGTCCCTTTTTATTAATTGATTCCTCCTGTTTTTCTTTCTTTTTTTTTCTTTGGGGTAATTCCCCTGAACCCTGGACCGCTTCTCGACTCTTTGCTTTTTTGCTTTGTTCCCCTGTTACCATGCTCCCTCTCGTTTGACATTTATTTCAGGATATGAAGGTTCGTTCCCATTTGTTCGCACAGAATACCTTCTTGCCTTTCCCTGTATTTGCACGATGGCAGGTAATTCCTTCCTTTCCCTTTTCCCTTTGTTTTCTCTTTGATCTTTTTTCTCAAGAGAATTTTTGCTTTTCCAGGCCAAGAACCATCCTTCCTCTGTTAACAACGGTTCCCTGTTGGTGTTTTTTCCTCCGCTTCTCCATTCTAATGTCACCACCGCTTCTGACGTCCGGTGTGGCAGTCGATTTTGCAATCGCTCCGCACATTTTGGATTTTCTTCCCTCCCTTCTCGTGTTTTTCTGTCTGGTTCCGGGAAGACGTTACCTTCTTCTTCATCCTCTCACCCTACTTCTTATGGACACACCTCTCCCGCGTCCAGGCGAATCTTAACAGTTCTTCTGTTGGACTCAGAAAGGATTCGTCTTTTACTTTCCTGCTGCCCTATGCGTTGCATGTTTGGGATTGTTTTTTCTTTTTTTTTTGCGCGGCCTTATTTGTTCATTTGCGTGCTCCCCCCGTTAGAATTTGGTTTCTCAATTCTTTCCCCCTGACCTCTGTTCCCTTTCTTTCCTTTTCCCTTAGTTGGCCTGTTAACCTCGTTTGCGCTTGCCCGATGAGCTCATCCCATTAGGGACTCTTCTTCGATTGAACCCTCTCGACTTCCATTAGCCCATTCACGTTGATTCAGCATACTTTTGTTGTCCTCTCAAACGCTTCCTTCTTCCTTTTTTTCTTTCACGATCCTGATCTCGGTCGCCACGTTCCGGTCGTTTAACAACCCTTCCGCTTCCTATGTGCTGCCGGCCTTTCACCTCTCATACAGCTCATGACGATCTGTCAGGGGTGTGTGATTAAGAGATGTTTTTTTTTTTTTTTCCCCCTCCTCCTTACTCTTACCCTTTGTCACCGTCTCTCTTTTTTTTTCTCTCCCACTCCTAGGGGTCCTTTGATGGCATCCGGGTTCCAAAGCCTCCAGTGCTCTTTCCCTGTCCCCGTATTGAGATAACAATTGAGCACCTTTCCTCGGAAGCTTCCCCCTCTCTTGCCTGCTGTTGGTTCCGCTTTACCACCTGAGGTCACGCCGGGAGTTTCCCCCTTCGATCGGATTCCGGATACTCCTACGAACCCCTCTCGTTCTAATGGATCTCAAACTTTTTTGGTTTTTTTCGGGGTGTTCTCGGCCACTGTACTTCTCCATATCGTGGTTTTGCCTCTTTTTTTTCTTCTTTACTCTGGCACCCCCATTCTTTTGGGTAACCCGGGTGTAGCTGAATGACCCCTCGTTCCTAGGTCTTTACCCAGCCCTACCCATTTTCTTCTTTTCACTGACTTTGTTCAATTTCATCCCCGTCTTGTCTTCTCCCCCCGTTCCCCTCCTTTCATTTGCTATCTTACCCGTCCACTACGCTGTTCCCACAAGGCTTTTCACCATTTTTTGGGCTACGCTGATTTTTGCTTCCACTCCCCATAGTTTTCCCCTCCCCGCTGAAATCCAATCCAACATCTGTTCGTTTGGCCTCTGCTGCCCTTATGTTTCTTGCCACATAATCTCGTCCCGTGCCCGTACTTTTGACCCATCGTAATTTCTTGGCCCTCATTTGCCTTCCTGGTTCCACAGTAAGTATCCCTATTTTTTTTTTTTATTACGTTTCTTCCGGTTTTGCTTTGTATTTTTTCAAAAACTAGACCTACCCCCCTCCCAAAAAATTGGTCGTGGTGCCTACTCCTTTTTTCTCTTATCTTCTGTTGGCGACCAGTTTTCATTTAGTAGGCTATTGGGTGCGACGGTGATCTTCCCTTTGGCGGGCGCCTGTGTCTATTCTCTTCCTCATCACCTCCCTTGAGCGCCGACCCTCCAGGTTAATGCTCTTCATAAGATGTACGATATTCTTATTTCCTTTTTGGTTCTTGACCGATTTCCTGCTTTATTCTTTCGAGTCCTTTTCCCATGC
>Ga0179593_1729019_pt1 | contig 12095 bp, 16 predicted proteins | sample CZODoug2_1_08_16_FD_185931 | JGI IMG/M metagenome (GOLD analysis project Ga0179593, IMG submission 185931) | Vadose zone soil fungal communities from Angelo Coast Range Reserve, California, USA - CZODoug2_1_08_16fungal (PacBio error correction) | ecosystem: Environmental > Terrestrial > Soil >... | reverse complement strand
CTCCCCCCCCCCGCGCTCCTCGATAGCTGAGTTCCCTCTCTCTTCCTTTCTTCTCTCCCAGCAAAACCATACTTTCTTTACTAATCTTCTTTCCCTCCCATTCTCATCCAAAAGTGAACCTTCTCCCTTCCTCCCCCCTCCCCACTCTCCACCCCTCTCAATGGAAAGAATCTCCAGTCCGGCGACCCAAATCAATCATCCAAGTGCACATCCTCTCCGTGCCCCCCCCCCCCCCTTTTAACCGAGTTCCTCCCCCTTTCTCACGTTGTCTCGAATTCCAAAACACCTTTCTGAATGTTCACATGTCGCGCTACCAATCAAGAACTTCCTCCTCCTGAAGAAGGCTACAGAAGGGAGATTCCTTTTTCGTTAATACATCTCCCTTCCTTCTCCCCCTAATCATGAAACTTTTTCCTCTTTTTTGAACCATTCATGGTCCGGATACTCCACTAATTCTTGCCCCTTCAAGGGGCCCGGACTTAAGCCTTTTCCCCCCTCCGGACAAAACTTTTCCCCTTTGCGTGTCTCACACCCTTTCCTTCCTTTTCCCGGTAGGCAAACAGTCCTGTGCGCCTCTTTTTTAGAGTGTGGTACGGCGTAGACCGGTCTCTTCTTGAGTCACAACCTTTTCTCCTTTTCTGCCAAGTCCGCAAAATTGTAACTCTGCTTCTTTCCTTCCCCCACAAGGGACAAAATTTTGAGTGGCGCGGCCCTAGAGCCCTGCTTTTTTCTTCCCTATAGGCGAAGGCGTCTCCCCGTTTCTCAGAGGGGCACTCTCTTCGTCCCTCGAGTCTTGCCTTTTTCGAAAAAATCCTCCCCCCCCCCTTTCTTTCTTCTTCGTGACCGGATATCAGTTCAGAAATGAGACAGTGGTTCTTTTTGGTATTCGATTGATCCACGAGTTTTCTCAGTGTGACGCCTGTCTTCCTCCCCCCTTGTCCCTCTCGTCAGCCATTCCCTTTTTCCCCACAATCTTCAAGACAATCCCCGCGCCGTGGACCAACGGGGTAAAAATCTTTTTTCTTTCGTTCTAAACAAGCCTCCCCCCTTTTTCCCCCCCCTACTTTCTGGATTCGGGGACGAAACTTCACCCGCCGTATCAAATTACACCACGCCAGTCTGAGGGAAACCGACTTTGCTGCCTTTTTTCCCCTTCCCACCAGAGGATACCTCCCCTTCTCCGCCGCCAAATTTCTTTTAAGTCCTGATCGGCCCCCGGACTTCCAACTCCCTTTCTCCCCCTTTCTTCTTCAAGACCGTCCTCCTCCCCTCGGGCCAGTCAAAGGCCTCCCCCCCTTTTTCTCAATAAATATACGAAATTCTGGAAGTCGCCGAAGGCTTTTCCCCTCCGTCACTGTCTTCACTCCTTTTCCCCTCAATAAAGAAAGCATTTCTTCCCTTTCCCCTCTGCCCTAGAACTATATTCGTTAGAATCTTCGTCAAACATGACTCTCCTTAATCGTGCGCCACACCGGTTTTCTCCCCCTCTTCTAAACGCCCCCTATACCCTTCCCTTCGATGTGCAGTCCCTTCTTCCCCCCCTCTTCCGCCTTCTTACGGCCATCACAAATCTGCTCCGATTGACGTCCTCTTTTCGGGAGCACCCTCTCCCAGTTTCCTCCTTTCCTCCTCACTTTGCCTCCGGATAGCCCCCCCCCTTCCTCCCGAAGGCGACCCGTGTCCGTAGAATTTGACTTGCCTCTTTCGTGTCAGACCATCGACTGCCCTCCCCATTTGGTACTTCCCCCTTCTCCCTCTCCTGATCTTGGCAAACGTTTCCCCCCCTCCCTTCTTTAACGTTATGGTACACTTGTTGGCAGTAAATCTTGAATATTTTCTTTTCGCCAGTGCGGTGAGTTTTGCCCCTTTTTCGCAATCAAACCCCTTTTTCCCCTTCGAAACGCTGTATTACCCCCCACATTACGGAAGTGTGATTATCCCCAACAAACTTAAAGTCCCTCATTTCCCCCCGGCTGGGGTGGACTGTTATGTTCACCTCCGACTACAGCCCTTTTTCCGCATTCCTGCATGTTCCTCCTCCCCCCCTTCAAGTAGTTGGCAACTTTCCAGGTACCCATCCCTCTCTACTCGATTAAAGTTACGCTTTCCGCGCGACACTTCTTTCTCTCGTCGATTCTCCATCCACCCTTTCGTATTGTGATTCAGCACTTTCTTTTTTTTTCTCGTATATGGTTCATGCGAGTAACCACTTGCCGAATGTCCCCTCGAAAAACGTTTTTTTTCCTACAACAGATTCCACGCATCCCCCCCAGTCGATCCAGGGACTTCTGCCGCACCGTAGAAGGTCTGGAAAACCTCGTTTACGCTTCCCTTGAGATTCGCAGACGTTGCTTTCTTCGTCCCCGGCCTCTCTATTTCTCAGCGCTGGTAGGGTTCTCCCCGAATGAGGTTGGTCATCGAACCTAATCTGGCTAGAAACTTCTGGCTTTTTCTATCCCCGCGATTTCCTCCCCATCCCTTTTTCACGAAAGGTCTTTTCTCTCCATCAATAAAATATTATATTTTAACGGTTAGTGAGCACTTCCTTTTCGTAATGTGGAGTTGTCGTTACCCCCTCTTCCGGCGTCCGCTGGAATGTCTCTTCCCCCCCTTCCGGCGCATTCAGGTAAACCCAGCCCGTAGCCGTCGCGCTCCCAGGTAGCCCAACTACGCTAAAAATTCAACTTATCCTGGCTCCCCTCTCATTCATTCACAGCACTTTTCCCCCTCTCCATCCTCCCATCCGTGATATCCAGAATCAAACACTTTCTCTTTATCCCCCGGTGCGGGCAAGACGTTACCGACATCGCACCAACTTTTTTCCCAGCAAAAGAGGCACCCTCTCCTTCAAAACTTTTTCTCCTCTCGCCTCGATAAGAATCCTTCCCAGGAATCCGCATCCGACTTGCGTCGCACGCCCTTGCGATATTCTCTTTTCCTTTTGTTTCGAGAGATAGAAGGAGAGTGCTACCCTCCCTCTCTTGTGGATTTTTGTTATCCTTCCCTTTTCTTCTTATAATTAGCGGTTTTCCTTTTCCCCCCGGTTACGGCGATGCTCTGAAGTGCCGTTTTGTATTCCCCGCGGAGGGGAAAGTGTTTGCTATGCTTTTTTTCCCCCTTTTTTGAGAAAGCTTTAGTTCTGTTCCTTTATGTGAAATTGGGATGGAGTTCTCCTCCCTTTTTTTCGATTCTTGCTCGGGACAGGCTTTTTAGATCCTTGCTTTCCGACAGGTTTTTTTTTGATGCGGATTTTTGCCTTTCCTTTTTTCTTTCCGAAGGATAACTTTGTTTTTCCCCTTCTTCCCTGGGAACTAAATTGACGGACTATTCCTCCTTTTCGCTTACCGTTTTAAGGACACTCAAAATTACCAATTTAGCCCCCTTCCAAATTGATAATTTGACTAATTTTCTCCTGCCAACTGTCCGTTTTTCTCAATCGGTTTCTGTGAGGACTTTTTTTTCCCCCCAGGAACAGCCAAGCAGTTCTGAGCCGATTCACCGATTGAGACCGAATAGGCCGCTCCTCTCCTCTCAGTAAAAGCTTCTCTCACCCCCCGGCGAAGCCAGGTTATTCCCCCTTCCCCTTCGTGATTAAGAACCTTCGAACGGAGCCTTCAAATTTTTCCTATTTGGTTTAAAGCCTGTTCTTTTCCCGCAGGTTTTAGGCGGATTGTCCTTACCCCCCTGGAGGCGTGGAAATGTTGCAATGTTCCTCATGTAGGGCAAAGTGTTCTCCGCCCGTTTTTTTACTCTGATAAGACATCTCAGGGTTGTTACCATCAAAAGACGGCCCCCGGTTGATGCTACTAGAACGCTTTTCCTAGTGGTATTTCGCCCGCGGAAAGCGAGATCAGCTTTTCTTACGGGTTACAGCAGATTTTGCATCCCCTTTCCCCCCTTGAGCCTTTTTCTTCTCTGCGTCACAGGACCTTTTCCCTCCTTTTCCTGGCGTAGATCGATTTGTCCCCAGAACAACAATCCACAAAGTGTTTGATATCTAAAGGGACTTTACGTTGTTTTAGCCCTCCTGTTATTCTAAAGATCGTTAGATCTCTTTTTTCTTTTTCCACCAGTGTTGATTCTCCTCCCTTCCCCTTCAAAAACGAACCGCACTGGGCGTCCCCCACTGAGCAAGAATATGTCGCAGGCTTCTTGTCCCTTCCTTACGGAAAGTGAAAGTGAAATCCCTTTTGAGACGGTGACCAAGAATACCTCATGAACTGCTCTGGGCCTTTTTTCTTGAAGTCGGATGGTCTGACCCTCCTTGAGGTGGTATATTTCCTCCTTCTCTCGGTTCGTCCTTCGGATTTTTCCTAGTGGCGGAGCGGAGTCAAAAAGACTTTAGTTCTTTCCTGTGGAGCCGTAATTTCCCCTTCATAGGAGCAGCTTCTTTTTGTCCTCCGGTCAGGGCCGGAGTCTTTTGGTTTTTTTCCTTTCTTTTCACATCGAAATCCGTAAAGCGTCATAGGGGCGTTTCACATTCTTTCTGGAGATTCACTTTTGGGAGCACTATTTACCCTCCTCAGAAAGCCGGTTCTACAGGATTCTAACGAATTAACATGGTACGATTTGGTTTCCCTGATTTGCTGGGGCTCTGTACCCCTTTTATTTGATGGAGAGAATGCTCCCCTTTTTCCTCCAGTTGACGGAGGCCTTTGTCCGGACTGTCTTCGGACTCTTACAAGTCCCCTTCTGAGAAAAGTGTCCACTTTTTCTTTTGGCAGAGGAAGTAGGTCTTTTCGTCCTTTGTTCTTATCGGACAGGGGAGTCGTGTCAAAGGCGAAGGTGGAAGGCCGTAAGATCCCCGTCTTCTTCTATTGGGCGGAGGAGACGAACCTGTCTTCTTCCTTCTTTTTTACTTCGGAAGATCCAACTCCCCTTCCCCGCCGGTACCCTAGATAAGAATATCTTTTTCTGGATACGGGCGTGTGATGGGGGTAGTCGATCCCTCTTTTTTGATGTCCTCCTTTTTTTGATAATACATAAATGTGCATCTTTTTTCTTCATAAATTGATGCGCCGGTTGCCTGCTGGAATTGCTTCTCTTTCCTCAAAGGGCTACGGAGCGAATGAGAATCGGCCGTTTTGTTCCTTGATAGCACGCGCATCCCTCTCTGACGACCCCCAGAAGTCTCCTCCCCCTCCCCCCTCTTTCTTTCTGAATTCTTTTTCTAAGGAAAGAGTTTTGTGCTTGGGTTTTGCGGTTTTCTTTCAAGGTTCGCAAAATCCGTAAGACGACTTTTGCCTTTTCCCCTCCCCCCTTTCTCTCCTCGTCCGCCGTATAATGATCCCCACTCTCCTTTCTTCTGCGAGGCTAAGTGTAGAGACAAGATACAAGTGTTCGGTTATAAGAGTCATTCGTATTTCTTCCCTTTCCCATTCCGCAATGCCAGGTCTCGTCCCTCCATGATCAGCCAGTGACAGATCTTTCCCCCTCCCTCTCACCTCCTCGAGAGTTGAAACTTCATGTTTGCCACCTCCCCTCTTTCCAGGTTGTGAGACACGCCAAACTTCCCTCCCCCCGTGGTAAGGCTTAATTTTCTCCCTCTTTCTTGGAACTTGCCGGGCGAACCTGGAAAGCTGTAAACGGGAGTACCTTCCTGGGAAGGGGTACCATCCCTTCCCTTCCCCCTTGGCAGGATTCTGTTTCGCCGACTTTTGCTGCTCACGTCATCTCTCCTCGAGTTCTTGCTCCAGATATTAGGGTGTGTGATGGTTCCCTGTGAAATTCAGATTGCGGGCGTTGGCTTTTGGCCTTTTTATGCAGCCGCCTTGTTGATCCTTATTTTAGTGGGGATGACGGTTTCGTGTGCACGGAGGTTCAGAATGGAGCCTTTCTTTTTATGGACTCGCGGAGCTGGGCGATTTCGCCCTCTTTGTCAGGTTGAAGCCAAGTGCGCCTGTCCCCCATTTTCTTTCTAGTCCTTCTTCGTCTAGGACGGATGGATTTTTTTTGAATATAGAGAGCGATTAGGCGAGGATCACGCGATAGGCTGCAGGTTCCTTCTCCCTAAGTTTTTGTTGTTGAGAGAGATGGTCCCTCCCCCCCTTTTCCTCTTCTTCCCTCCAAGATCGCCTTATCTTCTCCACTCCCTTCTCTCCTCCTACGGCTCGATCAGACATCTCCCCTTTTCCTTCAACGCCCAGGAAAGAAATATAACACTCCATCATGGACGTTTCCCAATCGCCTTCTTTTTTTTCCCTCCTCCTTAAAGATAAATCCGGGCCCCCGTGTTTCCCTCTCAACAACTCCCCCTTTTCCCCCTCCTTCTTTCGGCCATCAAATTTTTCTCCCCTTTCCCCATCCAACGCCGAATCGGTAATGTTCACCTGTTCAACCACCGCATCTTGGGATCATCTCCTTTCCTACACTCCTGTTTCTTTCCCTTTTTCGGTCCCCTATCCATAATCCTGCCAAGTGGTCAAGCTTCTGTTTTTTTATACTAAACCGTATCCTCACCGTTAAATGTGACTTTCTCCCCCATTCCTTCCGGACTACCTTTTTCCCCGTTGCGGTGTCTCACAAAACTTAGCCGGGACTAGTGATCCTTCCACCAGGAAGTGCGGACCCTCTCGGTGATTTTTTTGTTTTTTCTTCGCCTCTTCACTGGGTGCCTTCCCAGTCGCGACATGGAAGGGTCGGAGGGCTCAGCCACCTTCCTTTTTTCCTTCTGATGGACAAAGAATCCCCCCCCCAAATCCATTCCCCCCTTTGTTTTCCACCTTCTCTCAGGCGAAGGGCCTTTTCCTCCCTCGCGATACGGCGACGGGCGATATGCGACATACTTTTTGAGTTACGAGTCCGCGTAGTGTACGGGATTTCGGAGTCTTCCAACCCGCAGCCCAAGCCACAAATATTGATGCTTTTTGTTTTTGAATATTAAGGACGGAAATTGCAGCTGGTTCTTCGATTTGCCCCACCTCTTATTGAGCAGTTGCTCTCCCTCTTCTCCTACGAAAAGGGACTCTTCTCCCTCGTAAGCCATTAAACCCCGGCACAATCCCCATTCCAGCGAACAGTCAGGCCTCTTCCATTTGAAACCCCTCCCTTATTTATTTTTTTATAAACACGCAGCCCCCTTTCTCCCAAGGCTGGATCGAAGCCCCCTCGGACATTCGACCCTACCCCCAGCATTGCTATTTCTCCTTTTCCCACGATGTGTCTTCCTTGTCTCTCTTCACCTCTGATAACTCCCTTTTTTCTGCTCCTAGCCGCAGTCATTATGACGGTTCTTCCCTGCCTTGGAAAATACACTGTCCGATCCCAGTCCCTCTCCTCCGGCTAATCTTCTTCCCTCGCCCCTTTCAACCCTGGACAAATTTCTCTACCTCCCTCCTTTTCTCGAAGACCGGTCGGAAAGAGCCTCCTTCAATGTCTAACGTTTTTTTCAATCCAGCAGAATGTTACAGCTCCCAGCCCCCCTACACTCGAGAACAGTTTTCTAATCCTCGTACCAAATTCAAGTCTTTCATTAATAGTGAGCCAAACCGGTTTCCCCTCCCTTCCTTTTTATCCAACAAACTTCTTCGTCCCCCCCTCCTTCTGAAGGATTTAGATTTTCCCCGTCCAAGCGACGAAAAAAAGCCAGGACCACCTTCTGCTAGGCTCCCTCTGTACAGAGGACGGCGGTTGCGAAGTTCCTTCCCGTTTTTGAATTTTTTTCGCGTCCTCATTCCTCCCTGCTTCCGAACTCCTCCCCCCCTCCCGAAGGCGAAAACGGTTACGTCGAATTCCTCAATCATTTTTTGTAAGAACATCGCCTTCTTTTTCCTCCCAGTGAATCAGTCCTTAATTCTTGTTCTTCTTTCCCCCTTCGCTTTGAATGTCCCTTTCCTTCCCCTCTTTGCAGGGGAAATAGAGACTTCCTTGCGAAAGTTTGCCGGTGATTTCTTTTATGTATTTCTCCTCCACCTTCCCATGCCGGAAAACCTCTTCTCCCTCCCAACACTTACGGGAAGTGTTGATGTCTAAAACAAATTACCGTCCCTTCACTTGTTAAAAAAGTGGGAGGGGGTGGCCTTTCATCAGAGTTACGCCATTTTACCCCCCCCTTCATCATGCATTTCCTTCCTCCCTTCCAGCGCAAGGTAGTTGGACCGTCCCCAGGGGATGACTGTCGTACCTTCCCCCCGCTAAAGTCGATTTCAGCGAGACCCACCCCCCTTCCTTCTCATCTTCGTTCTCATCCTTTATTTTACTTTTCAGCCACTTAAGCTTTCCTTCCTTCTCTGGCGGAAGAGAAAAAAGTTTAAGAAAATTCCAATCTCCAGATCCACGACGAAAAGAAGTCCCTCTTCCCTCCCCCTCCACAGGAGTCACAGTCGCCCTTCTTTCCCCATCTTCCTTGCTGGTAGATCTCCTTCTCCTCTCAGCAAAAGTCGATCGTCCGTCGTCAAGCTCCTGGCATACGCTGGTAAGGGCGCTCTTTCCCCTTTTTCTAATAAGGAACCGCTTTTTTTTCCTCCCCTTCTGGATTTCTCCTTTCCTCTTTTCCTCCCGGCCAGAAACAACGATGGTGGACCTTTGATTTTTTCACGGATCCATCCCTCCACCCTCCCAATGGGGGAAGTTAGTTTCTTCAATTTTCGTAATTGTCTTCCTTTTCCGGTAAAGCGACGGCGCTATGGATCGTCTTTGACATTCCTTCATGTAAACCCAGGATTTCTTAGCTGGGATAATGCCCGGCCCCATTCCTTCACCCTTCCTCTGGAGAGACTCCCCCTTTCAAGCACTGTCCCGAGAAAGAATCAGGAACCTATTACCCACTTCCAATCCACGCTTCCTCCCTTAGCGTTTCCCTTTTGTCCCAGAAAGTAACTCTTCAAACACTTTACCCTAAGCTGTTCGAACCTCAAAGCCAGGAGCATAGGCGTACCTTTTTTCCGCGAATCCCTTTTCCTCACAAGAGGATTCCCCCCCCAAGAATCCAGAAAAGCTTCGTCGAACTGCGAGTTGTTTTGTTGAGAGAGCCTCTCTTGTCCGCAGGCGGATGCGGGATTTTTTTTCTCCTGCGGTGCGTCTAGCGATGAGATTTTCACAGACGAAAACTTTGTGATTCTCCTTCTTTTCCTTTTTTCCCGCTGGTGCTTTTCTTCGGAGGGGAAAGGTGTTTGACAGCTGAGGTCCTATTTTCCCGCTTTGATTAGGGCGGCTTTTTGCAAGTTGAGTCTTTTTTCTTTTCTATAACGGAGGACGGTCGATTCTTGCGTTCTCTTTGAGCCTTTTCCGCGACAGGATAAGTTGAAGTTTTTGGATTATCCCTGCGATTCTCCCTCCCTTCCTTCGTATGGGTTAAATCCTCCCTCTTTCCAATTGCCGGAGAGATTTAAAAGCGGCGACGGCCCCCGTTCCCCCCTAAAATAAAATTAAGAACCTTTCTCTCCCCCTCCCAACATGATCATGGAATCTCTTCTTCGTCCCAACGGTCCCGTTTTTCAACGTTTTGCGTTAGGAAATTTCGCATTCACGCTCCCTCCCCATCCATTTTTCCTTCCCCAGAAACGGTTTCTTCTCTTCTCCTTTTTTAGTACGAAAAGAGCGTCCGTAAATTAACTCAACGGAGACCCTTTTTCTTAAGATCGAATTCGTGCTTTTCCTCTGAGAACTTATCTCAAGGGGAAAGATGTGGTTTTAAAGACGGGCTCGTTTCGGCGGGCGGGATTTTTTGCTCTTCTTGCAGTCGTGATAATCTTTTTCCCCCCCCCCCCCTTTTCAAGTTTTTTCTCCGGCAACGGTTTCTAAATAAAGGTCTGGTGTTCTCGTAAGTGGATGACGCACCCCCCCCCCCTTTATTTTGATCATACAGACGATGCTCCCCTTCTCCGTGTTTTTCCTGCCCAGCGAGAAAATTGATCGAGTCGCTGGCCGCTAGGTGTGAATCCCCTTCCCCTACCTTGCGCTGGCGTTTTTCCCCCTTCGAGGAAATTCCTTCCTCTGGCAGCCCTGGCGGAGCTCGATCTGGTAAACCAAACCCTTCACAACCCAAAGTGTTGAATTCTAAAGGGACTTTACCTTTTTCTCCCCCCCCTTCCGTAGGTTTGCTTCTAAATCTAGTTCTCTTCTTTTTTTCCCTTTTTTCCACCCCTTCAAACGAATCAACCATGGAAATTCAAAAACGAACCTTTATCCAACCCTATTTACATGCAAATAGTGTACCAGACTTCTTCCCCCTGACAAAGATAAGGGGAGGACGTTTTTCTTCCTTTTCCCCTAACTCTCCCTTTTCTTTGCGGGAGATGATGGCAAGGTAGATGGTATGACACGATCTGACGGGTCGACTCCCCGGTTTTTTTTTCCCCCCCCCTTCGGGAGGAACAATGGCGATATTGAGGAGCGGCGGAAAACTTCCCGAAAGTCTCACTGGAGTTCCCCCTCAACACGACCGTCATCGTACTTCCCTTTGGCTTTTTGGCCGGAGGCAATGAGAGGAAGCTCTCTGGAGGACTTGCCCCCCTCCTTCATATGGGGCGGTTTCCCCATCCCTTGTTCGAGCCGTCGTTTTTCTGGGGGGCTCCCTATGAATGAATAAGAAGCGGTTCCCCTTGTGAATTTGGGACGAGGATTCCCCCCCCCTCTCCCTGGTTCCTCTTTCTTTTCTTTTTTCCGCTGTAACCGGAAGTTAATGCTGGCTGATTGCTTTAAGCACCTTATTGAAGACAGTGACGGTCCCCTTCCGGACCCGGTCTTCGGCGCTCCCCTCTTTTCTTTCCTTTCATTGAGAAACTTTTCCCGTGTCGCTGGAAAGAGGGAATTTTTTGCTTCGAGGAACGGATTTGAGCTTCTTTTCCCTCAGGCGAAGGGGACTTGCTCCTCTCCCCCCCCCCCCCAACAACGTAATCCGTCCTTTCGGGGCGGGGAGGAGACGTCATGAGATGTATTCCCCAGGCAGAAAAAGCGGTTACCCCTCCTCCTTCGGGTTGGAACTGGCCCTTTCTTTCCTCGTTCGTCGATCCAGCCCTTTTTCTCTCCTCTCTTGTTTCTTCTATGGTTTGACAAAGTTGCATTCCCTTTTTTCCTTGCGCTGGATTGCTGCGCTTGTTTTGTGCTTTTTGGTTAATTGAAGAGCCTCCTCTTCCAGCCTTTCTTCTTCCTTCCCTCTCGCACGGAGACCTTCATTCTCTGAAGCACAAGAGAGAATCCGTTAAACCCTTCCTGAATAGTCCGCGCTCACGAACGAATTTTGTCTTTGGTTTATGCGGTTTTTTTCGCACCTCCCTCCCCCCCTTTAATTCCCTTAAAGAAGACATTGATCTTTTCCCCAGTCCGAACCCGAGTATGGACGCATATACTTCTCCGCGTATTGGAAAAAGCACGAGGAGTTCCCCCCCCCCTTTCCCTTTTTAGAGAAAGCTCCAAGGTGTTTCCCCTCTTCCCTCGTTAGAATTTTTGATTTGGGGGCTCATACTGACATGTGGATAGATCCATTCCTTTTTTGTTACGCCCGTAGCCCAAAAATACCCCCCCCCCACCCCCCCCCCCCCAAAAATTTTTACCCACCCCCCCAACAACCACTTCCCCCCCCCCCCCCCCCCTTGCGACTTCCTACCCCCTGTTGCCTAACCGTCAACATTTTCAAACGATGACTTGCAAGTTTGTTTGCGAAAGCAACACGTTGGTCCTTCCTTTTTTCCTATGCTAAAGTCACATCTTCCCGGGGTCTCCCTTTTCACCCTCTCCTTTTTTTTTCCGGGGACAGAAGGTACAAAGCCCCCAGATTCCGGTAGAAGAAGATATGATGGCTCTCACATTCTTGTAGCCTCTCTTTTCTTCTCAAAGATATTTTTTGTGGAGTGGTTTGTAGTTTCAAATTTGAAGGATGAGGAGTGCCTTCAGACGAAAGACTTTGATTTTCCCTCATGGGGTTAGGTGACCCAATTGGAGGGGGGAGGAAGGCGCGTTAGAGGGGGAAGGGTGGTCCGACTAGGAGCTTTTCTTCCTTTTTGCGGACTGGGAGATTTTCTTCCATGGTATCTTTCCTGGGGTTGAGTGCCCTGGCGCATGGTCAACTTGTGGATTAATGGGCTTTTTTGAGTTGGGGAGAAGAAGAAGTCCTTTTTTTTTTTTTTTTTTCTCCCTTGATACGAGGAGCGCGTTTT